>FWWL01004075.1_pt1 | contig 25336 bp, 21 predicted proteins | sample 2228331 | NCBI WGS metagenome assembly FWWL01 (sample SAMEA103939775, study PRJEB20133) | metagenome | reverse complement strand
AGGCCGGGCGGCGCGAGGACCAGGATGGCGGTGAAGGCGATGGCGACGACGCGGTTGTCGGTGAGTTGCGACTGCACCCCCCACCAGTAGGCGGCGGACCCCGCCATCGCGACGAACGCCAGGATTGCCAGCAGCGTGCGGGCAGTGATCTGAAAGCCGCTCGAACGACGGCGTTGCCCGCGGAGCATGTTCAAATAGTTGCTACTCACAGACTGTCTCCGACGACGACGTTACGGCGCCTGAACGGCGTCGGATTCCAATAAAAAAGCTTCGACGCTGACCGTATAACCGGCGGCTTCCATTCGCGAACGCACCGCTTCGGATATCGCCGTCAGCCCGAAGTCTTGATTGATGCGGTATGGCACCTCAAATGCAGACTCTCCGGTTGTACGCAGGCGAAAGCGGGCCTGAACCGGAACGTCGCCGAGCAATATGCCAATTTCGAGGGTCTGACCGGTCATTGGATCGAACCAGAACAATGGTGTGCGACGGACGATCCGATAGATCTGTGGCGGATCGAGCACCTCTCGATCGATCTGTTGCGCGCGCCACCGCGCCTCATTCGTTTGCGGCGTCGGCGCCGCTGGAATAATCTGAACTGTCGGCGTTCGCGTGACAGGCGCTGCCGTCGGTGAGCGTTCCTGAGCCAGCGTCTGAGTCACACGGGTCGGCGCTGGCGCCAGTGCCGTTCGATCAGGCGTTCCCGCCGGCGCAACGGATTGTGTAACAAGAGGAGTCCGTGTTCGCTGTGCAGCATCGAGTTGCAACGGCTGTCCACATCCAGCAAGCGCCACGAGCATACACGCAAACCATACAGTACGTTGTATCACTCTCTTAAAATACGAACAAAGGTTCGTATTATTGTACCAGAGACAATAAAAGCAGTCAAGTCCGCACTTTGTCAAGTACGGACTTCACCTATTGTAAACCTCTGTCGAATAACTGTCAAGTATTTTTTTGCACGTCACTGCTCACGCTTTCAGTGACATATTTTTTGCATCGGCGGGGCAACGTGCCATGGCGCTTGCAAAAGCCGTACCGCCACCGATTTCTGTGCTCGGGGGCATCCCCCGAATCGTCAATCGTGAACAGATGCTTTTACATCTGCAGCATTAGACACCGGAAGCGCTGGCAGGGTGTTGATGCTTTGAACCGCATCCCTCATCATCGCATCTGCCGGGACGGCTGACTGTTCCCGGCAGGCGTTGCCGCCATCATCTGCTGCAGCAGCGGTCGTGCAGGCGGAATGAGCGTGACAGTGGCACGCCCATCCATAATATTCTGCAATTCGAGTATCTCGAACAGTGCAGACGCGACATCCGGGTCGGCTGCGATCTGGTTCAGCGCCGCACCGACAATCTGCGGACGGATCGCCTGCGCCTTGGCGAACTCAATCGCCGCCTGGCGCTCGGCAGTGCTGGTAATAATGCTGACTTGGTTTGCCCCATCCTGCCTGATCGCAGCAGTGACCTGGCGCAGCCGGTTGACGACTTTTTCTTCGATCTGCCGGATCATGCCGATATCGCGGAAATGCACTTTGCGAATGTAGACTGACCCCAGCTGGTATCCCCATTCCGCAGACTTCGGCGATACCTCGTCGCGCACGGTCCGGCTCATCGCGTGGCGGTTCTCCAGCATATCGGCAAGCGGCAGGTTGCTCAACGTGCGCACCACCGCGTTGCTGACGTTCGCTGCCAGTGAACCGTCCGGATCGGCGTTCTTGAACAGATAGGCGATCGGATCACTGACTTTGTATTCGTACCAGATACCTACACCCATCGGCGCGCCTTCCTCGGAATTGACCGGCTGGCTGCGCAGATATTTCTGGTCGAGCCGCATATCAATGACATGCCGCCGTCCGAGCCATCTGACGAGAAACGCGGCAAGCCCGAGTTGCAGCGGCAAAAAGTACAAACCCGGTTCGCGCAGAATGCCGACGACATTGCCGAAGAGCACATAGACATGGCATGTGCCTTCTTCCACGATTGCGTACAGACCGAAGGTGCGCAGAAGTCCAAGAAAGGTCGGTACGGCAATCAGGCAGACGATGAAGGTCACAATAGCAGCAGTAGCAAACTCGATCATACCTGTTCCTCCAGAATGACACGATCAGCCTGGTTATACAGTTTCAAACGGACGTTCCGGACATACGCCTGCAATGCGTCGGGTCCGCCAATGCGCTTCAGGTCGCTCAGCTGCTTCGCGAGCGCCACCAGCGGTTCGACTTCCGCCTGCGCTTTCAACGTTTCGATCTCAACGGCACGTTTCGACTCTACGATTTTCTGATCGGCCGTCGCCTGTGCCAGACTGATGTCCGACGACACCTGGTTGTGGGCGGTGTTAATGGCTGCCAGCGCCGACTCGACTTCCGCCGGTGCGTCGATGCTGGTGATCAGCGAGGCGTCGAACTGAATGCCGTAGCGCGCCGCTGCCGAAAGGCACTCCCGGTCCATCAACTCATTCAGGTCGCGCAGGTTCTTGCGCAGGTCGTTGATCGACACACTGGTTGCGACATTGCCGTCCATCGGCGCCGTGTCCATCGTCATCACCCGCTGCGGCGCCTCGAAATTGGCGATCCGTTCGCGCAGAATAGAGATGAAGTAGCCCATCACATGAACGATCGGGTTCTTGACGCCCCACAGGTAGGCATACAGGTTGCGTTCGTAAACCCGGTAGCGGATCTGCCCTTCCAACCCGATGTTGAGCTGGTCCTTGGTGACTGCTTCGAGTTTGGTGCCGCCCTGATTGGCCATCGGATTTTCCAGATCGAGCGCCATATTCATCGTCTGAGTGGCAACCGAGACTTTGTAGATGCGCTCCCAGGGCCACTTGAAGTACGGTCCGCCTGGAGGGATGACGACGACCTGAGGATAGCGGTATCGTTCACGCTCCTCCGGTCGAAGATATTCGGCGTAGGGATCATCGATCGCAGCGTCGGTCAGACGTTCGGCGCGTCCGAATATCGTCTTCACCGCGCGTTCGTTCTGGTCCACGGTGTAGATTCCGGCAACCAGGTAGCGCATCAGGAACCACGCGATGAAGCCAAAGACGATTCCTGCCAGAACTGACATATCTCCTCCTTTTGTGAGCGCGATGGCGTGCGTCCGTCATCTGCATCTACGCACCACGCCAGTGTTGCGTTGCACTGGATATGGTACATCAAAATCACAATGAGTGTGGTAGCATGGATGACAGAATGATGTGTGCAATTTAGAATAGAGGAGGCGTCGATGAGCATCGCAGTGACCGAACCGACGCGCGCCATCGTCTATCCCGAAAGTGATGGTCTGCCGATGGCTGACAATACGCTGCAGTTCCGCTGGATCGTTATGCTGCAGGGCAACCTCGCCGCGCTGTTCGCCGACCGTCCCGACGTGTTCGTCGCCGGCGATTTGCTCTGGTACCCGGTCGAGGGGCGTCCCGACATCCGGCGCGCCCCCGATGTGCTGGTCGCGTTCGGACGCCCCAAAGGCGACCGCGGCGCCTATCTCCAGTGGGACGAAGGCGACCAGCCGCCGCAGGTGGTGTTCGAGGTGCTCTCGCCCGGCAACACCCTGGCGGAAATGGCGCGCAAGTTCGCATTCTACGACCGCTACGGCGTCGACGAGTACTACCTGATCGACCCCGCGCACGGGGAAGCGGTCGGCTGGGTGCGGCAGGACGGCAAGTTGACCGTGGTGGACGAGATGGACGGGTGGGTCAGCCCGCGCCTGGGGGTGCGCTTTGCCGTCGGCGCGGGCGAGGTGCGCCTGTGGTATCCTGACGGACGCCCGTTCCTGACGTTCGAGGAACTGGCGCAGGCGCGCGCGCAGGCCGAAGCGCGCGCACGAGAGGAAGCCGAGGCGCGAGCCGCCGAAGCGCGCGCGCGGCAGGAAGCCGAAGCGCGCGCACAGGAAGCGGAGAACCGTGCAGCTCGCTTAGCCGCGCGATTGCGCGCACTGGGGCTCGACCCGGATGACGCGGCGTAGCGGGTCGCCCCTGGTAGTGCTGAACGCAGCACACTCAGCGACCGCGTTCGCTGCCGCAGGAATGGAAATATTGCAGAAGGGGAGGCGTCGATGAGCATCGCAGTGACCGAACCGACGCGCGCCATCGTCTATCCCGAAAGTGATGGTCTGCCGATGGCTGACAATACGCTGCAGTTCCGCTGGATCGTTATGCTGCAGGGCAACCTCGCCGCGCTGTTCGCCGACCGTCCCGACGTGTTCGTCGCCGGCGATTTGCTCTGGTACCCGGTCGAGGGGCGTCCCGACATCCGGCGCGCCCCCGATGTGCTGGTCGCGTTCGGACGCCCCAAAGGCGACCGCGGCGCCTATCTCCAGTGGGACGAAGGCGACCAGCCGCCGCAGGTGGTGTTCGAGGTGCTCTCGCCCGGCAACACCCTGGCGGAAATGGCGCGCAAGTTCGCATTCTACGACCGCTACGGCGTCGACGAGTACTACCTGATCGACCCCGCGCACGGGGAAGCGGTCGGCTGGGTGCGGCAGGACGGCAAGTTGACCGTGGTGGACGAGATGGACGGGTGGGTCAGCCCGCGCCTGGGGGTGCGCTTTGCCGTCGGCGCGGGCGAGGTGCGCCTGTGGTATCCTGACGGACGCCCGTTCCTGACGTTCGAGGAACTGGCGCAGGCGCGCGCGCAGGCCGAAGCGCGCGCACAGGAAGCCGAGGAACGTGCACAGGAAGCCGAGGACCGCGCAGCCCGCTTAGCCGCGCGATTGCGCGCACTGGGGGTCGACCCGGATGACGCGGCATAATGGATCGCTGCTGGGTTCGCTCAACCACGAGCAACGGGCAGCTGTCACTGCACCTTTCGGTCCAGTCCTGGTGCGCGCCGGAGCTGGCAGCGGCAAGACACGGGTGTTAACGCTGCGTATCGCGCACCTGATAACGGAACACAGCGTGTCGCCGACGCAGATCCTGGCATTAACGTTCACCAACAAAGCCGCGCGTGAAATGCGGCAACGATTACGCGATCTGCCCGGCGTATCGATCCGTGGTCTTACTGCTGGTACGTTTCATTCCGTCTGTGCTGCGCTCCTGCGCGAACATATCGCCGGACGCATCGGCAGGTACACCTCCAATTTCACCATTTATGCCGAAGACGAACAGCTGCAACTGGCGGCAGCAGCACTTGATGCAGCACGAGAACGTCCTCCGCTGCTCCTCGATCCCTCTGACCTGCTTCGTCGGATTTCGCGCGCGAAGAGTCGTTTGCTCACGCCACGTCTGGCAGCCCGCTTTGCCGGTGATGATCTGGCGCGTTTCGTCGCCGGGTGTTATCAGCGCTATCAGCGCAGCCTGGAACGCGCCAATGCGCTCGATTTCGATGATCTGATCCTCCTGACGCATCGGCTCCTCACTGAACACTCCGATGTGCTGGATTCCTGCCAGGCGCACTGGCGACATGTCTTGATCGATGAGTACCAGGATACCGACCCGGCACAGTATGCACTGGTGGAATTGTCGACACGTCCATCACCCGCCAATGGTCACGTGCGCTCACTCTTCGCCGTCGGCGATGGAATGCAGGCGATCTATGGCTTCCGTAACGCCGACCATACGATCATTGCGCGATTCGAGCGCGATTTTCCCGAAGCGCAGGTAATCGAACTGATGACAAACTACCGTAGTCGTCAACCAATCCTGGACGCCGCCTACGCGGTCATTCGCCATAGTCGGGAGGTGCGACCGATGGCGCTGCGCGCCACAAAACCAGAGCCCTCAGGCGGCGCCGGGTATATTCCGCCACTCCAGATTATGGACGCAAAAGATGCACGTGACGAGGCTGCACACGTGGCACGCAGCATCGCCGATCTCCTCCGGCGCGGACGCCGTCCGCGCGAGATGGCGATCCTCTACCGCTCGCGCCACATGAGCCGTGCATTTGAGTCAGCACTGCGCCACGCGCGTGTACCGTATGCGCTGCGCGGCTCGACCGGCTTCTTCGATCGCGCTGTCGTGCGTGATGCCCTGGCATATCTGCGCGTTATCAACAATCCTGCCGATAGTCTGAGTCTCAATCGAATCATCAATGTGCCTCCGCGCGGATTAGGTACAGGCGCACTGGCAACGCTGTCTGCATTCGCTGCGCAACAGGGCTTTCTCCTTTCTGAAGCGCTGATGCATCCTGACGCATGTGCATTGCTACCGCCAAAAGCAGCGGAAGGTGCGCGACAACTGGCGGCGCTCATCACGCGCTGGCGGCGCCTGGAGGAAGGCGGGATGTCACCCGATCATCTGCTCGCCGATGTGCTCGAACGCACTGGCTATCAGGCGTGGCTGGAGCAGCGCCTGGAACCGGAGGAACTGCCAGATGCGCGTGCACATCTGCAGGAACTGGTGAATGCCGCCGCCGAGCACACTGCGCTCAATACTTTTTTGCAGGAAGTGGCACTGCTGACGAACGCCGATGACGATGATGATGATCGCGATCGGGTGCAGATGTCCACCATCCACGCCGCCAAAGGTCTGGAATGGCCCATCGTGTTTGTTGCAGGGCTGGAGGAAGGAACCTTACCGCACGAACACAGCCTGGCAACGCCTGATGGTGTGGAGGAGGAACGCCGCCTCTGCTACGTTGCGCTGACTCGCGCCGGTGAACAACTGTATCTGTCGTGGGCAGCGAACCGGGTGCGCGGCAAACCGTCCCGTCCATCGCGCTTTCTCGGCGAGATTGAGGTGTATGGACATGAACGGATGAGACGTTGAGTCCAGCGGAACTCCGAAGGCAGCAAAGACCTCTGCTATCATTGTGCATCGATGCAGTATTGTCGTCAAGGCGACTGAGGAGGGCGCCGATGCCTGACATTCGGGTCAATGGAGCAACCATTCACTATGAGGAATGCGGAAGGGGGTCCGAAACAATTGTGTTCGCTCATGGTCTGTTGTGGAGCGGACGGATGTTCGACCATCAGGTCGCTGCACTTCGGGATCGGTATCGTTGTATCACCTTCGATTTTCGCGGGCAGGGTCAGAGTGAGGTCACTGCATCCGGGTATGACATGGATACCCTTGCCCAAGACGCAGCAGCGTTGATCGAGGTGCTGGACTGTGCTCCCTGTCATTTTGTTGGTCTGTCGATGGGAGGATTCGTCGGCATGCGCCTGGCGATTCATCGTCCAGAACTGATCACGTCGCTCATTCTGCTGGAAACGTCGGCGGATCCGGAGCCGCGTGAGAATGTGGGTCGGTATCGTCTGCTCAATTTCGTGGCGCGATGGTTGGGGTTGCGTCTGGTTGCAAATCAGGTGATGCCGATCATGTTTGGCAGGAAATTCCTGAGCGATCCGGTGCGTGTCCAGGAGCGGACAATGTGGCGTGAACGGATGATCGCCAACCACCGCATCGGAATATCACGCGCTGTTCAGGGTGTTATTGAACGGCAGGGGGTGTATGATTCGATTGATCGAATTGACGTGCCTACCCTGATTATTGTCGGGGATCAGGATGTGGCGACGCCACCCGATAAAGCCAGACGCATCCATGAACGTATTCGCACCTCAAAACTTGTTGTGATTCCCGGTGCGGGACACACCGCGACTGTGGAAGAACCTGAAGCTGTAAATGCAGCGTTGAAGCAGTTCCTCGATGAAGTATCCGGCAACAGCGCGTCACGTTGAAGACGGGTGTGGTATGAATATTTGACAGAGATTGGACAGGCGCGCTGGTTTTAGGCAACAGCGCGTCACGTTGAAGACGGGTGTGGTATACTTCCATCCTGTTGCTGAGTCTGGTAACATACAAACGAGGCTTACCCATGCGCAAGATACGAGTCATTGCAATCGTCATGCTGTCATTGCTGGCGCTTACCGCATGCGGCGGAGGTGATGTCAGCGTTCCGCCGCCGCCGAATGCACAGCCGTTCGAGAGTAGCGGCAGTTCAAAGATCGATCAAATCATTGAGGCGTGGAAGAGTGTGGCAATCGAGGAAATGCGCAACGATGCCGTCAAGGAAGAGTCGCTGGTCGAAGCGATTTTCATTATCAAGGATGGATCGCTGGAAGATGTGCACAATCATTACGCTGCCCTGACGCAGGAAGGTTGGTGGCACCTGAAGCGTATGCCCGGGCTGCAGGGCGATGTGCTGCTCGATGGATATGAGCACGGCACAACCGCGCTGGTCATCGGGGCAATCGATGCCTCGAAGTTTGGTGGATCGGGAATTGTCGTCTACACGCTGAAGGGTACCAAATAAGACCCGCTGATACGTTTGGCGCAGGCTGCACCTGTCAAAGCCTGCGCCCATTATGGCCTACGATCACCCGCAGGGAGTAATCGTGGAGGACGCAGATGGACAGGCTGCACCTGTCAAAGCCTGCGCCCATTATGGCTGACCATTCCCTGCTGCTGCGAGCGCCACGCGCTGCACCAGATCGATGGCAGGCGTCGGAAGGAGTCCCAGGATTAGCACACCAAGCGTCGCCAGTGCAAGCCCCACCTGCAGGGCGCGGTCAACGGGCAGCGGCGCCTCACGCGCCGGTTCCGCCATGAACATCTGCGCAACGATGCGGAGATAGTAGAATGCCGCAATTGCGGCAATAATGACGCCAATGACCGTGATCCACCCCATGCCAGCCAGCCAGGCGGCAGTAAACACGTAAAACTTCCCCCAGAAACCACCAGTCGGCGGGATGCCAGCCAGCGAGAACATGCACACCGCCATTGCGACAGCCAGCCAGGGACGACGGTTCCACAGTCCCGCCAGATCACTCATGTCCCATGCTGCTTCGCCACGATGCTCGAGGGCGATCAGAACGCCAAATGCGCCAAGGTTCGTGAACGTGTATGCAATCAGATAGAGCAGGACGCCTTCGAGACCGCGCTGCCCGGCAATCCCGCCCGGCGCCCCGGCGGCAATCACGCCAAACAGGATATACCCGGCGTGACCGATGCTCGAATACGCCAGCATGCGCTTGACATTGCGCTGCGTCAGCGCGCCGATATTCCCTGCTGCCAGTGTTGCAATCGCCAGCGCTGCCAGCACCGGCGCCCAGATCTGCCATTCAACCGCCAGCGCCTCGACCAGGAAGCGCAGGAGCGCCGCGAATCCCGCTGCTTTGCTGCCAACCGAGAGCAGCCCGGCGATCGGCGTCGGCGCACCTTCGTAGACATCCGGCGCCCACATATGAAATGGCGCCATAGCAATCTTATAGCCGAAACCGACCACAACCAGCGCTGCGCCTGCCAGCAGATAGGTGCGTTCCTCGAATGTCAGCGTCTGTTGCACCAGGATCTCACCAATAGCGCGCAGGTTCATACTGCCGGTTGCCCCATACAACAGTGCGATGCCGAACACGACAAAACCACCGGCAAACGCACCGATCAGCAGATATTTCATGCCTGCTTCTTCTGAGGCGTTGTGTGGGTAGGCAAAACCCGTCAGCACATACAGCACAATCGACAGCAATTCCAGCCCCAGGAAGAGCATGATCAGGTCCGAGCCCTGCGCCAGCAGCATCATGCCGCCTGTTGCAAACAGCACCAGAACGTAATACTCGCTTCGCTCGATCCCCTGGCGCGGCAGATAATCGAGTGAGAGAACAATGGTTATGGTCGCCGCCGCCAGAAACATCCAGTTTAACGTCAGACTATAGGCGTCCAGGCGCAGCATGCCGCTGAAGGTCTCAGCGGTGACGCCCCATAGCGGAACGCCAGCCGCTGCGGCGACAATTGCTCCCGCAATCGCCAGGTACCCGACGATCCGGGTGCGTGAACGCGGCACAAACAGGGCGATCACGAGCAACACCGACGCCCAGCCGAAGATGATGCCGGGCTGTGCTGCCACACGCCAGTCGATTGGAGGAATGGTTATTTCTGTCATCTGGATAACATTCTACGTTTGCACGTTCAACGTTTGCACGTTCAACGTTCCCACGTTCCCACGTTCGCACGTTCAACGGCTCGCCAGAAACGGCAGCGTCCCCTGCGCAATCTGCGTCACCGACTGCTGCATGGGACCGAACAACAGGTTGGGGTACAGCCCGAACACAACCACCGGCGTCGCCATCATAACCAGCAGTGCAAGTTCACGCGGTCGCGCGTCAGGCGCCTGAACCAGTTCCGGCGGCGTGTCGCCCATGAACGCCGTCCGATACATATGGAGCAGATAGACGGCTGCCAGCACGATGCCGAGAATAGCGGGCAGGGCATAGCGCCAGCCAAGCCCCGGCGAACGCCACGAACCCTGCAGCACAGTGAATTCGCTGATGAAGCCATTCAGCCCAGGCAACCCAATCGAGCCAAGCGCCAGCAACAGCGTCAGGCTGCCAAGCCATGGCGTCGTCTTCCACAACCCGCCGAACGATTTCAGTTCCCGCGAGCCGCGCCGCGCCACGAGCATCCCCACCACCAGAAACAACGCGCCGGTTGTCAGGGCGCTGTTGACCATATGCGCCACTGCACCGGCGATTCCCTGAGCGTTGAGCGCAAAGATGCCCAACACAATCAACCCCAGGTGACTGACCGACGCATACGCCAGCAGGCGCTTCATGTCGGTCTGCTGGTACGCAATCCATGCCGCGTACAGAATGCCGATGACTGCCAGTACGCCGATAGCCGGCGCCGCCCAGGCAGCGGCAGCCGGGAAGAGTTGCACATTGTAGCGGATCAGACCATACGCACCAATCTTGATCAACAACCCGATGATATCGACTACGCCCGACGATGGCGCTTCGGCGTGCGCGGTTGTCATCCAGGTATGGAACGGCCAGATCGGCGCCTTGACCGCAAAGCCGATGAAGAACAGGCCGAAGAGGAGTCGTTCGGCGCCAGCATCGAGTTGCAGGGTGCCGAGTTGCAGGCTCGCCAGGATCGTCGCCGTGTCGAAGGTATAGACGCCGGTCGATTGCCCGTGGAGCAGGTACAGCCCGATGATCCCCAGCAACAGAAAGACCGAACCGCCGAAGGTGTAGGCGAAGAACTTGATCGCAGCATAGCGACGCTCCGCACCGCCCCAGATGCCGATCAGCAGCGCCGTGGGGATCAGCGTAAACTCGAAGAAGACATAGAAGAGCAGCATGTCCTGCGCCGTAAAGACGCCAAACAAACCGCTCGCCAGGAACAGCGCCAGCGCGTAAAACGCGCGCTCCTGGCGCTCAACCGTCCCCCAGCTGGCCATCAGCGCAACCGGGGTCAGGAATGCGGTCAACAATACCAGCCACAGACTGATTCCATCAACCGAGACGGTATAACTGATACCCCATGACGGCACCCATGCCACACTCTCGACCAGTTGAAAACCGGCGCGCGCCGGATCGAAGAGCAGCGCCACCCCCAGCGCCGCTGCCAGCGCCAGCAGCGCAGCGCCCAGCGACACGCTGCGCTGTGCAGCAACGTTTTCGCGCGGCAACGCCAGCACCACCAGCGCCCCCAGCGCCGGCAGCCAGATTGTCATGGAAAGAAGCGGTACACCATTCATACATCTAACCGCGCAGAGTGAAAAATGCGACAACAATGATCACGCCGACCAGAAACATCAGGGCATATGTGCGAACATACCCCGTCTGCAGCAGGCGCCACCCGCGTGCCAGCCGGGTCAGCCCATGCGCCGTGCCATCGACCAGCACGCCATCGATGCCCTCACGATCGACCACCTGACTGAGGAAGATCGATGCAGCGCGATAGGGGCGAACAAAGACTCGCTGATAGAGCCAGTCGAGCCCCCAACCAATCTCCATGCCACGCCACAGATCACCAAGGTAACGAAACGCCGGATCGTCCTTGCCGATACGGATGCGCGGCTCGAGGTCGCGGGCATAGGTTTTCCAGCCCAGATACCCCGTGCCTGCGCTCACCAGGGTGGTGATCGCAGCCAGAACGCCCATGCCGAGCGTGTAGATGACCTCGGGTTCCTGAAGCACAGGACGCAGATAACTGTTCAGCCAGTGCAATCCAGGGAAATTGATCAGCCCGCCGATGATTGCACCGCCAGCCAGAGCGATCATGGGCCAGCGCATTGTGGAGCCGCTCTCGTGCGCATGCAGCGCCGGGTCGCGCGGTCGTCCGAAGAAGACCATCCCGATCTGGCGACCCATATAGAACGCCGTGATTGCTGAGGTAAGGATTAGCAGAATGGCTGCCAGCGGACTGCGTGCGTCAAACCAGGCATGAGCAATGATCTCGTCCTTGCTCCAGAACCCTGCCAGCGGGAAGATGCCGCTCAATGCCAGCGCGCCGATGAGATACAGGCGAAACGTGGCTGGCATACTGTCGCGCAACCCGCCCATCCGTCGCATATCTTGCTGTCCACCGCACCCATGAATGACCGAGCCGGCCGCCAGGAAGAGCAGCGCCTTGAACAGCCCGTGGGTAAGCAGGTGATACATACCTGCGACATACGCTCCCATACCCACAGCTGCAACCATATAGCCGAGTTGCGAGATCGTCGAATATGCCAGCACACGCTTGATATCGAGCTGCGCCACAGCAGCCGTTGCGCCAATGAACGCTGTCATCACGCCGATCACCAGAACCCATGGCGCTGCCGATGCCGGCTGCTCGAACAGCGTATGGTTACGCACAATCAGGTAGACCCCGGAGGTCACCATCGTTGCTGCGTGAATCAGCGCCGATACCGGTGTAGGGCCAGCCATCGCATCGGGCAGCCAGGTGTAGAGCGGCAGTTGCGCCGATTTACCCGCAACGGCGACCAGCATGAGCAGGGTGATCCCCGCAATGAGCGGCAGCCGCCCAAACGCGCCAAGATTGACGGTTTCACCCGCAACGATGAATGCCTGATCCAGATAGCCGCCAATGCCAAGCTGCGGATTATCGTAGAACGACAGGGTGCCAAAATTGGTGAAGATCGCAAACAATGCCGCAAGCATTGCCGCATCGCCGATCCGGTTGACAACGAACGCTTTCACTGCTGCATCGGACGGATTGATGCCCGGCGGCACAGCGCGTCGATCAAAATAGTGCCCGATGAGCAGGAACGAACACAACCCGACGCCTTCCCAGCCGAGGAACAGCAGCAATAGATTGTCCGCCATCACCAGCATCAGCATGGCAAAGACGAACAGGTTCATAAAGGCGAAGAAGCGCACGGGGCGCACGTCGCCGTGTATGTACCCGATCGAGTAGAGGTGGATCAGCCCGCCGACACCGGTGATCAAGAGCGCCATCACGGCCGTGAGCGGGTCGAACAACAAACCGAACGCCACCCGAAAATCGGCGACAGCGATCCACTCCCACAACGTCCAGGTCAGTCGCTTCGCTTCGGCAGGCGCCTGTTCGAGCAGCACCATCGCCATGATCGTTGCAATGAACGACAGCCCGACCATAACCGAGGCAAGGATGCCAGCATCACGTTCACGGCGCACAACCAGCGCATCGAGCAGAAACCCCAGGAGTGGGAAAGCAGGAATTAACCAGATGATCCAGTCCATTGTGGAACATGTCCTGTCAGGCGAAGAGCGAAAAGCGCATCATTGTCCTGAACCTGCACTCTTCACGCTCACTCACCCGTTCAACGCACGAATCTCATCGACATCGGTTGTGTGCTTGGTGCGGAAAATCGCCACCAGCAGCGCCAGTCCAACGGCAACTTCCGCTGCTGCCACGACGATCACGAAGAAAACGACGATCTGACCGGCGACATCCTGCCGTGTCATCGCGAAGGTGACCAGCGCCAGATTGGACGAGTTCAGCATCAACTCGACCGACATAAAGATCACCAGCGCATTACGCCTTGTGAGAACGCCGACGACGCCAAGGGTGAACAGCAGCCCGCTGAGCAGAATGTAGTAACTTGCCGGTACCATGTGCCTCTGTTCCTGTTCTGGTGTGTGATTGTTTGATTACGTGATTACGTGATTATGTGATTATGTGATTGTACGATTTTTGATTCTGGTTCCTGATTTCTGATTCTTCGTTTCTCATTTTTGATGTTCAGTTTTCTATTCTGGACCGTCAACTCTCAACCCTGGTCCTATAATTTTTTATATTCAATTTCCCATTCCGAGTATCCGAATCTCTATCCCTGACCTCTTCATTTTCTGATTTTTGCTCCACTTTGCAGATTTGTTCCACGACGTTCGGTTTCAGTCATCTGTTCCTGGTTCCTGGTTTGCATACCGATTCCCGTTGATTATGACAGATGGATTGCCGGTGAGTGTTCTATGGATCGCTGAAGTCTTGCTTCAGCAGTCCATACCGTCCAGTGTAAAGTATGCCGCATTGCCGCATGTAATTGCAGGCTTTGTGATGCCAGGCATAGTACTCCACAATTCAAAATAGTATCAGTTCTTCGCTCTCGGTTCTCCGGTTTTGTGGTTTTCCGACGTATGCAAAACGATAACGCCGACCACTGCAGCGAGCAACAGAAACGCCGTGACCTCGAACGGCAGCAGATACGTCGTGAAGAGCGCTTCTGCAATACGTTCCGGAGCAGCGAACTGCTGATCGACAATTGCCGACTCAGGCGCCGGACCGCGCAGGGCAATATACCCGATCAGGCCGAGCAGAGTCGCTGCAAGCGTCAACCCCAGTGGACGTTGCCAGGCAAACCGTTCGCGAGTATCCTCGGCGCGCTCGGCGCCAAGGAGCATGACCACGAAGAGGAACAGGACGATGATCGCGCCTGCGTACACAATGAGCTGGATGACAAAGAGAAATGGCGCATACAGGAGCACGTAGAGCACCGAAATCGCAACAAAGTTAATCAGCAGAAAGATAGCACTATGAATGGCGTTTGGACTGAGCAGCATCGCCACTGCACCTGTGATCGCGACAGCTGCCGTGATCAGGAAAATAATGAATTCCATTGCTGCCTCATTATGACTACAGGTCGATCTGGGCTGGCGGACTGGGACGGCGATTCAACTGTTGCAGGATTGGTGGGATCTCGCCGTGCCCCTTATCGGGCGGAACCAGCAGATCGTCTTTGGTGAGGATCGAACTTCGGCGGTCATAGAACGAGAGTTCATACTGATGTTCGAGGACAATCGCGTTGGTCGGGCAGGCATCTTCGCAGTACCCGCAGAAAATACAGCGCAGCATATTGATCTCGTAGCGCGCCGCATACCGTTCACCTGGCGAGTTTGGCGCTGCCGGATCGTTCTCTGCCGGTACGACCAGAATGGCGTCCGCCGGGCAGGCCGCCGCGCACAACGAACAACCGATGCAGCGCTCCATACCATTGGCAAAGCGCTTCAACTGGTGCCGACCACGAAACCGTTCGCGCACTGGACGTTTGACTTCGGGGTACTCCACCGTCACCGGCTTGCGGAACAGATACCGGAGGGTTGTGCCAAGACCTTTGAACAGAGCGCCAATCATATGAGCATCTCACTTCGCTAAGACAAATACCGTCGAGCAGCTGCCACGCATCTGCGCCAGTCCTTCAGGCGCCGATCTCGACCATCTTCACTGTTCGTTTTTCCTTGCCTGGTCTGCCGACAATTGCCGTCACTGCAAGAACGATAACGCCAACAACCAGAGCAATAAGGGCCGTAAGGGTTGGCGTATCCGGCAGCAGAACATTGAGCACTGCAGTAACGGCGACATTGATCAACGAGAGCGGCAGCAGCACCTTCCAGCCAAGGCTCATCAATTGATCATACCGTACCCGCGGCAGTGTGGCGCGGATCCAGACCGAAACGAACGACAGCAGTAACACCTTGAGCAAAAACGCGCCAAGCGATGTCAACCCAAGCACAGCATTGCCTACCGTCGAGCCGAACTGTTGCGTGACAAACACGGTCAACGTCTGCAGTCCAGGGAACTGCCAGCCGCCAAGGAACAGGGTGACGGCAATGGCATTCATCGCTACCAGTTTGACATATTCCGACATAAAGAACAGTGCGAATTTCATCGAGCTGTACTCAGTGTTGTACCCGCCCACGAGTTCCTGCTCAGCTTCGACCAGATCGAACGGCGCACGCACGACTTCGGCGGTGGCAGCGATGATGAACACCACAAACCCCAGAAACTGCGGAACGATGTTCCACATCTGGGTCTGCCGTTCGACAATTTCTGCCGTGCTGAAACTTTGCGCCTGCATCACTGCGCCCAACACGGTCAATCCCAGCGCAAGTTCATATGAAATAACCTGCGCCGAAGCGCGAATGCCGCCGATCATCGAGTATTTGTTGTTCGACGCCCATCCCGCAATCGCGATGCCATACACACCGACCGATGTGACTGCCAGCAGGTAGAGGATGCCAACACTGATTTCGGCGAGTTGCAGCCAGTTGCCGCCCTGCCCATCAGGCCACATGCCGACCGGAATGGTGGCCCAGATGATAATGGCAGGAATGAGCGCAAAGGCCGGCGACACCAGGTAGACCCAGCGATCCGCCAGCAGCGGTGTGACGTCTTCTTTGAAGAACAACTTCACTGCATCAGCGAGCGGCTGAAGAAACCCGCCAGGCCCGGCGCGGTTCGGTCCGACGCGGTTCTGCAGGCGCGCCAGCGTTCGCCGCTCGAACAGTGTAAAGTAGGCGAAGATAGTCGTCGCCGCCAGCGACAACACAATGCACTTGACAAGCAGAATGACGAGATCGATCCAGGTCATCGGGCTCCTACCGTCTCATCGATATGCGTCGTTATCGTAATGCGCGTGAGTGGACCGGTTTGCACCCTGCTCAATGGTGCACCATCGACATCGGGCATCAGCGCCAGCCCGCGCGGCAGGTTGCGGTCGATCTGTGCAGGAAGCACAGCGCTGCCGGTCTCAGATGCAATCCGCACCAGGCGACCAGGAGCGATCTCGAGCGCAGCAGCGTCCTCCGCGCTCAGAACAAGGTGCGGCATGACCATCCGCGGCAGCAGTTTCGAGTCGCGCCCCCACGCGCGTCCATCATAGGCGCGCGGCGCCGCCAGCAGGATGCAGGAGCGATCATCACTGACATCAGCCAGTTGCGGCGCCCGTGTGCGAAGCGAAAACACAGTGTTCGGATGATCGGCTTCGGCAGCAATTTGAACACCGACACCTTCCGTGTTTTCATAGGAAGTGCCGTCGTAAAAAACCGCCTCGTTCGGCTGGCGCCCCCACTGCGGCTTGCGCGTCAATCCCAGGCTTTCGTAGGTTGTATCGGCATAGCCGCGCACCGTCGCTGCAATCTCGTCCGCCACATCACCGGCGACCACATAATCCCACTGATCGAGCGATGCCGCTGGTGTCGTTTTTGCCGGCGCGCGCTGCGGATTGCGACCATCCCCCTGACCATCGGGAGCAACCGATGTCCCACCAATAGCGGTCAGCGCGCGCGCAATCCGTTGAGCGACATCCCAACCCGCCGGGGTGTTGTATTCAGGAATACGCGCCTGGCGGAAGCGCTGCACCCGCCGCTCGGCATTGGTGAACGTCCCCTCCCGACCCGCGATCGATGCGGTTGGCAACACAACATCGGCGCGTTGCGCCGTCTCGGTAAGGAAGATATCCTGCACCACCAGAAACTCCAGCGCATCGAGCGCCTCAGCCGCCGCCGGGTTGTCGCGCACCGGGTTCATCCCGGCAATGATCATACCGCGCAGACGACCCTCGCGCGCCGCCGTCCACATCTCACGCGCATTCAAGCCGCGTTTCTTCCCCGCGCCGGGGTGCACCCCCACGTCGAGCGCGCCACGTGCATTGGCGCCAGGCAGGAGCGGAATCACGCCATTATTGGGTTTGCCAGCGTGCCCGGTCAGCAATGTCAGATCGGCGAGCGCATCGATCAGATCCGCCCCAATCGCCAGCGCTACCCGTCCATACATCACAATCCCGTTGTCAGCCTGGGCAAACGCGCGCGCCGCCGCGCGCACCCCCTCCTCTGCAACACCGGCGGTCGCGCAGAGCGACGCAACACTGTGTTCGCGCAGCCGCGCCGTTAGATTGTCGAGTCCCTGCACACGGCGCGCCACGAAGTCGGCGGCGATCAGTTGCTCCTCAATCAGAGTCTTCAGGAGCGCCAGAGCAACAAACGCCTCAGCACCGGCTCGAGGACGAAGAACCCGCGCCGGTGTGCGGTCTAGTTTTGTCGGGTACGGATTGATGACTGTCAGATCGCCGCCGCGCGCAACGATGCCGCGCAACCGCAGCACATAGAGAGGCGCTTCCTCTTCGGGATCCGCCCCTACCACCAGGACTGCCGTTCCCGCGCCGAGGCTGGATAGGTTCGTTCCTTTGCCAACGCCAAGCGTCGCGCCGATATCGATGATCTCCGGTTCGCCTGGAGCGCCGGCGCGAACGTCGAGGTTCGGCGACCCCAACACCCGGCGGAACAGTTTCTGGAACAGATAGAGGTCTTCATTGGGGAGGTCGGGGCTTGCCAGCCCGCCGAGCGCCGCAGCTCCGGCATGGGTGCGGATAGCGCTCAGTTTCTCGGCGATCAACGTGATCGCTTCGTCCCATGTCGCCGGCGTCAGCGTATCGCCTTTGCGAATAAGCGGCTGGCGCAGGCGCTCCGGACTTTCGATGAAGCGCATCCCGAACCGCCCTTTGTCACAGATCCAGATTTCATTCACATACTCATTCTCGCGCGGCATCACACGCATGATGCGATCGTGACGCATGTCGAGCGAGATATTGCAGCCCACCGGACAGTGCGGACAGATACTGGGCGTCGGGCGCAATTCCCAGACGCGCGCCTTGAAGCGAAAATCAGCGGTCGTCAGCGCGCCAACGGGGCAGATATCGGTTGTATTGCCGGAAAACTTCGAGTCGAACGGCGGATCGGACTTCGAGATGATTTCCCAGGCGCGACCGCGATGATCGAAACCCAGCACCGGGTCGCCGGCAATATCGTCCTGGAAACGGACGCACCGTGAGCAGAGGATGCAGCGTTCGCGGTCGAGGTAGATCAGATCGCCAAGCGGGATTGGCTTCTCGAAATGAATCTTGTCGGCATAGTCGAAGCGCGAGGTGCTCGGACCAAACTGCATCGTCAGGTTTTGCAACGGGCACTCGCCGCCTTTGTCGCACACCGGGCAATCGAGCGGATGAGAGGTCAGCAGGAACTCGAGCTGACCCTTCTGCGCAAACTGCACCTTGCTGGTGGTCGTGCGCACCTCCATACCATCGCTGACCGGCGTTACACAGCCGGGCTGCAGTTTCCCCATCATCAGCGCCAGAACCGGCTTCCCATCCTCACCGATCACCACCTGGCGCGTCGCCGGGTCGATCTTTGGCGTCCAGACCTCAACCAGACACATCCGGCACATGCCGACCGGCTTGAGTTTGGGATGGTAGCAGAAGACCGGAATGGCAATGCCAGCCGTGCGGGCGGCATCGACGATGTTCGTTCCGGCGGGGACGGTCACCGTCTGTCCATCGATGACCAGGGTTACATCGGGCATATGCACACCTCTCGCACCGCGTTATGGCGGGCAGGATATCATATCGTAGAACAACGTCCAGTTGTGCAGGAAAAACCGGGGAGCAGCGGAGAAATGATCACATCGCCAGGCTGGAGTGTCGCCATGTGCCGGAGCGTCTCACGTTTGCAGCGGAAGCCATCGATCATTATCAGCCGATCAACGATCCAGCGCTTCAGCGCCAGTGCCGCAGAGCGACGCACTGAGATACAATGATACCGTCCGCCTTCCAGCTGCGGCAGCGCCTCCACGATATCAATTGCCCGGCATGGAACCGTCGTCATGAGAGAGCCTCAATGCGTTGACATCAACCGGATGTCGCGGTGACCGTTGCCGGCCTGTGCAATCGCCTGCTCAAACTCGTGCGGAAAGAGGCGCAGTGCACTACGGATCGGCACGACCGCACTTTCGCCAAGCAAACAGAAACAATTCCCTGCCATCTGATTATACACATCGTGGAGCAGCGGAATATCGTCTTTGCGACCATGGCCGTGGGTGATGCGATGCAGCACCTTGACCAGGAAGTAGGTTCCTTCGCGGCATGGCGTGCACTTGCCACACGACTCGTGTTTGAAGAACTCATCCATCTTATACGCCACTTCGACGGCGCTAACGCTCTCATCGAGGACGATCACGCCGCCAGAGCCGAGCATGCTTCCTTTTGCCGCCAGCGCCTCATAGTCCATCGTCACATCGAGATCGTCAGCTGTGAGCCACCCTGCCGACGCGCCGCCGGGCACAACGATCTTGACGTTGCGGTTGCTGCGCATGCCCTGGCAATAATCAGGCGAAAAGATCAACTCGCGTAGCGGCGTGCCAAACGGCGCCTCATAGTTGCCGGGACGTTTCACATGACCGGAGATCGAGAACACCTTCGTGCCCGGGCTTTTCTCGGTGCCGAACTGACGGTACCAGGCAGCGCCGTGGCGAACGATCATCGGCACATTCGTCAGCGTCTCGACGTTATTGATGATCGTCGGTTTGCCGTACAGACCGGCGACCGCCGGGAAGGGGGGACGAAGCCGCGGTTGACCGATCTTGCCTTCGAGCGACTCCATGAGCGCCGTTTCTTCGCCGCAGATGTACGCCCCCGCACCACGATGCACATAGATGTCGAGGTCATACCCTTTGCCGAAGATATTCCTGCCAAGGAAGCCGCGTTCATACGCCTGCGCAATCGCGCGTTCCAGGCGACGTGCAGCGGCGGCGAACTCACCGCGAATGTAGATGTACGCCAGGTTCGCCTCAATCGCGTAGGCGGAAATTGCAATCCCCTCGATCAGCTGGTGCGGATTACGGTCGATGATCTGATGATTATTGAACGTACCTGGTTCACTTTCGTCGCAGTTGCAGAGCAGGTACCGCGGGTAGACTCCTTTAGGCAGGAAGCCCCATTTGACGCCGGTGGGGAACCCTGCACCACCGCGACCGCGCAATCCTGCGTCCTTCACCGTTTGAACAATATCGACAGGAGTGCGTTCGGTGACCGCAACGCGAAACGCCTCATAACCGCCGTGCTGCAGATAGACCTCGAAATCAGCAATGTTTTCGATGTCCAGATCGCGGAGAACGATATGCTCGGCAAGCGGGGGCATAGGCAGATAACTCGCTTTCCAGCGCCGACATCGGCATACGTCCAGTGTGACGCATATCTCACGTGTACTCTACCACCACGCGGGCTTTGTGTCAAATGGCACAAAGTATGTGTGTATTCACATTGTTCGTAACCATGGCATTTTGCATCGGCGGAGCGACACGCTCTGGCGCACCTGGAAGCCAGACCGCCGCCGATTTGGGGCTTCCCCTCACCCCCCCGATTGTGAATGGTCATGAGGTATGTCTGTGTTCATCCGTCTTCTGTGAGTGAGGGCGTCTTGCCCTCGAACGCACGACGAAAGCAAAGTCGAGTGGAATGAGACGGATAGACGCTCTCCAACCATGATATACTGAGATTGCAATAATCGAGATATAACGACGCGGAAGAGATAATAATCATGGCGCTGGATATGCGTGTTCCAGGCATGCAACTACGCCTTGACGGCGACGCCGCTGATATCGATCTGTCGCCACTCCAGGGTTTGTGGAGTGTTGCCCAGTATCTCCGGCTTACCGACCAGACAAATCGCCTGCTGGAATACACGGATGGAGTCATAGAGGTCTTACCCATGCCAACCAGGCGCCATCAGGCAATCTCAAGACTCCTCTTTCTGGCTTTTTTTGCCGTGATGGAACGTATTGGCGGTGATATCTTCTATGCGCCATTGCGCTTGCAGGTTCGTCCAGGCGCATTTCGCGAACCGGATCTCTTACTGGTGCGTGATCGCAACGATCCCCGCGCTCAGAATGAATTCTGGACGGGTGCTGATCTGGTCGTCGAGATTGTGAGTCCGGACAATCCCGCACGCGATACCGAAGAAAAACCACGGGACTATGCGGGGGCTGGCATCCCCGAATACTGGATCGTCAATCCGCTGAATGAGACGATTACCGTACTGACGCTTGCAGACGAAGCATATGCGACATACGGCGTCTTTCATCGCGGCGAGCACGCTCGTTCAAAGCTGCTCGACGGCTTCAGTGTCAGCGTCAACCAGGTATTTGACGCTCAATAGTTCAGCGCTTACGCTCATCTTTGGCAGGCTATACGAGCACCCAGCCGTCGATACCCCATCCAAACTACCAGGGGTACGGTCTGGCTCGCACCGGCAGATCGAGTCGCATGCCATGCCACTCAGCCTCGGGGACTGTCGTGCTATTGTTCAGGCGCGGCGCCGGCGCCGGCGCCGCGCCAGGCGTCAGGATTTCCAGCCCGAACGCCAGGTGCACACTGGTTGCCGCCGGGTCGAAGACCCCATCATCGGCGCTGGCGCAGATAGCATCGACAGCGATACCGTCCGGCAGTTCGGTCAGTTCCCAGCGCACAGGACTGACGCCGAACCTTCCTGGCAGCGTATGCAGCGCGACACGCCGGTCGCCAGCCGCAAGTTCATAGCGTTCTGGTGCGAGTTGCCATCCCTGCACGCCAGTACCGCACAACTCAAAGCGTAACCGCAGATCGGCGGGCGGAAATCGCCCATCTGCAGGGCGGTCGAGATGCAGGTGATAGTCGCCGCGATCAGTGTAGAGACCAATCGCGCCCAGCACGCGCGCTTCTTGCTGCACGCAATGGATGGCCGCAGTCGCGAAGTCCCTGCCATCGCGTAAGAACCGCGCCCGCAATACCACTGCCGGATCGTCGGCAGTGCGCCAGTAAGCCAATAGCGGACGGCGCTGCGTCCAGAAACTTTCCTGGTTGACCGAGCCAAGGCAGGCTACCTCGTCCATCCAGGTCATGCCTTCGAGCGAGGCTTCGCCATCAGCGCGGCGAATGAAACGCCGACGGATCTCAACTGGCGACGCCGGCAGCTGGCGAAACCGTTCGACCAGATCCGCCGGACAGGGCAGAGCCGGTATGTGGGTTGGACCGGTGCGGCTGCTGGGGGCTGCAACAGGATGCGGCGTGATCGTGACACCGGTTTGCGCTCCCAGATACGCCGTCGTGCTGGCGTCGAGTCGGTCGTGATAGACCCGACTGTGCGGACCAGCCCATTGTTGGGTTGGGGGGTGAAAGTGGTCAGCAATCGTTTCCCAGGCAATGCACCGGATAGCCTCGGTATCGGCGCGGGCCTGCGGATCGCGAACCAGATGCAGGATCCGTTCACATTCATGAAGCACAATGATAGTATAGGTTGGGCTGTTATATTCATTCAGTCCGCCGTGGTAGGCGGTATGCTCGATGAAACGGCGTAAACGAGCGCGGCCATACTCCGCCAGGCGCGGCTCATCGAGCAGTTCCCCGGCTGCCAGGGCGACACCCGCGCCCATGATGGCGATGTTGGTATACCCGGGACCAACATTGCGACGGAAGATCGACCAGGCGGCATGTCCTAATGCTACACGCATCGCCCATACCAGGTCGGCAGGTAACAACGCACCATGATCGGCGAGCATCTGCGCCAGACGCGCACCGCAGAAATCGGCCCAGTTCCAGTCCGGCGGAGACATCTCGCTGAGTGGCTCTTCACCAAGCCAGGGCCAGATGCCATAGGTGCGATTGGTTGGATCGACATCCTGCAGCGCCAGGACAGCGCGAATGATATCAGCGGCGCGTGCGGCATGATCTGGCGCGCCTGATTGGAGCAGCCCCAGTGCGTAATCGAGCGACTCACGGGTCGGGTGAACCCATGTGCCGTTCGGCACGCGGGTATGGTATCCCGGCCCACGCCAGGCGACGCCCAGCATGCGCATATCAGGATTATAGCGGGCGGCGCAGTCTTCCAGGTATTCAGCAAGACTCATCGGTGCGCCCTTTCATACCATTCTAGATTGTCGATTACTGTGATGGCATCGCGGTACGCTCTGGCCAGCGTGCGCACGCGGCTTGTTCAATTCCAGCCGGTATCAGATCGCAGACCATCACGGTCATGATCGGCTGGGTATGTTTCTGTACACTGTTCGCGGTATAGTACCACGACTGCGGGTATTTCTTTTCAGTCGTGTTCTCGTTATCGTGCGCTGGTGCGTCGGCGGGGCAACATTCTGTCACGTCTGCGAAACCCATACCGCCGCCGTTTCTCAGAGGCTTCCCCCAAATCCCCGATTGTGCACAGTTCCTGGTGATCGTGCACACGAATGGCGGATGACTCACTGTCACCCTGCGCTGCGTCTACGCCCAAACGCCGTTCACGGCGCCACCATAAGTGGACTCGATTGTTTCTGATGCCCTGTCCGCGAATGAGTACAGGGCGTAAAAGAGCGCGCAACATATTCCCAAAAAGAGGCATTCACCTGTGACAATGTTGCCCATTGCCATATGGTACTATTGCCATAGAGAAAAAAGCGGTTCATACTTGCATGCCTTTCGCTGGCGCTCATATGACGAACGGAGAATCGTATGCAGGCGGATGCCTCGAACCCTGCTACAGCACTCGTGATTGAGGATGACCCGTTCGCTCAGTTCGCACTGCGGCAATACCTGGAAGCAAAACAGTTCAACGTCATTTCCGCCACCACCTATGCTGAAGCGCGCCGGTTGATTGCCAGCCAGGCGCCGCCTCCACTCCTGGGTATTGTAGACCTGGCGCTGCGTGAGACCGACGAGAGCGTTCCGGCAATACGCGACGCCTACGGCATCGAACTGGTGCATACGCTGAAGCGCCTTTATCCCCAGATCGCGATTGTGATCTGGACGGCCTATTTTGATGGCGTGGCGCGTATTTTGCCGTTGCTGACCCGCGGCTATACCGGTCTTGCCTGTGTGGCCAAAGGCAGCCCGGAATCGGCGTTGAACGAAGCGATCACGCGCGCCCTCAGCCATGATGTGTATCTGCATCACAGCATCGTGATGGCGCACCCCGAACCGGCCGATGCCATGTTCCTGAAAGCGCTGGGACCGGAACTCGCGCCAGTGATCGAACAGATCGCAGCGCGTTTCGCAGAGCTGACGCCGCGCCAGCGCGAAGTGGCGGAACGCATGACCTGCACCACCGACATCATCGCGCAGCAACTCGGACTCACTGTCATGACGGTGCGCAAATATACCGATGCAATTTATGAACGGCTGGAATTGAAGGAAGACTCAAACATCAATGGCTTTCGGCGCGATGCGATGATCGTGCTGGCGCATACGCTGCGTCGCATGCGCACTGTGGAGGAATAGGAGCAGCGACTCGTCTGCGTTGCCGAAGCGCCGCTCTGCCTACAGGCGCACCGCCTGCGTTCCTGACATATGCGCGCTGTGGATGTCCATGCCCCGACCAGGTCGCAAAGTCCGACGGCGCGTCCTTTTGAGCCAGCGCAGGCCTTGTTGTGAGTGCAACCTGCGGCTATTACCACGCGCCTGATTCCATCAGTCTGATGAAGCAGTAAGCCCGCTCTACCCTGACTGGCGACCGATGGTTGTTCAGAAACTAATACCAATTCCACTTGAATACTCCGCAAACGGAGTTCCGTCAAATCGCATCAGAACGCCCTGCGCGATAATCTCCAATCCAAAATCTAA
>FWWL01004073.1_pt1 | contig 25347 bp, 22 predicted proteins | sample 2228331 | NCBI WGS metagenome assembly FWWL01 (sample SAMEA103939775, study PRJEB20133) | metagenome | reverse complement strand
CCAACGCTCTGTCCTCTGAGCTACGGGCGCGTCTACCCCTAATGATACGCGGGAGGTCCCCCGCCTGCAACAGGCCCTACGCCTCCAGGGTGGCACGGATCTTGCACACCTGCTCGGGTGGACTCGGGCACGGGGGTTTGCGGGTGCGACGAGGACGGAGGTGGCGGGTCAGGACGGCCCCCCTCGTGGGACCTGCCCTCACCGTGCTCGTCCTCTTGGCCCTCGAGCTCCTGGGTCGCTGGGCGGTCCGCATCCCCAACCCTGCGGCCGTCTACCTCCTCGCGGTGGCCTACAGCGCCTACACGGGCGGGGTGGGGGCGGGGCTTGTGAGCGGCTTGTTGAGCTTCGCCTACGCCGCCTGGTTTTTCTCCGAGCCCGGTCTGCCCTTCCGGTACGCTCCGGAGAACGGACTCCGGATCGCGGTGCTGGCCCTCGTGACCCCTGCCCTCGCGGTGATGGTGGGGATCCTCCGCCGGCGCCTGCAGGCCGAGACGGCCCGGGCCACAGAGCTCGCGGTGCGCCTCGAGGAAGCGGAGGCACGGCGGCAGTTGGAGGAGGCCCTGGCCGTGCTCTTCCGCCGCAACCCCCAACCCATGTGGGTGTACGACCTCGAGACCCTGCAGTTCCTGGAGGTCAACGAGGCCGCAGTCCAGCGGTACGGCTACAGCCGGGAGGAGTTTCTGCAGATGCGCATCACGGACATCCGGCCGCCGGAGGACGTGCCTAAGCTCCTGGAGGACGTGCAGAGGCCGCGGCCTGCCCTTCAGACCTCCGGGCAGTGGCGGCACCGCACCAAGGACGCCCGGATCCTCCACGTGGAGATCGTCTCCCACACCCTCACGTACGCGGGTCGGCCCGCGGCCTTGGTGGTGGCCCACGACGTCACGGAGCGCATCCAGGTGGAGCAGGCCCTGCGGGAGTCGGAGGAGCTGTTCAGGAGCCTCGTGGAGCAGTCCCTGGTGGGCGTGTACCTCATCCAGGACGGCGTGTTCCGGTACGTGAACCCCGCCCTCGCGGACATCTTCGGATACCCTCCCGAGGACCTCATCGAGCAGCGCGGACCCAAGGACCTCGTGCACCCCGAGGACTGGCCCCTCGTGGAGGAAAGCCTCCGCCGTCGCATCGAAGGGGAATTGCGTGCCGTGCGCTACGGGTTCCGGGGCGTACGCCGGGACGGCCGCGTGATCCACGTGGAGGTGTACGGCGCCCGCACGTTCTACCAGGGCAGGCCTGCGGTGATCGGCACTCTGGTAGACGTCACGGAGCAGAAGACGGCGGAGGAGGCTTTGCGGGCCCTCACCCGGGAGCTCGAGGAGCGGGTGCGGCTGAGGACCGCGGAGCTGGAGGCTGCGAACCGGGAGCTCGAGGCCTTCAGCTACTCCGTGGCCCACGACCTCCGGTCACCCCTGCGCAGCATCGACGGGTTCAGCCAGGCCCTGCTGGAGGACTACGCGGACAGGCTGGACGAGGTTGGCCGCGACTACCTGCGGCGGGTTCGGGCCGCGAGCCAGCGCATGGCCACCCTCATCGACGACCTCCTCCAGCTCTCCCGCGTCACTCGAGCGCCGCTTGAGGCGCAGGAGGTGGATCTGAGCGCGCTTGCGCAGGCCATCGTGGAGGAGCTCCGCCAGCGCGAGCCCGACCGGACCGTGGAGGTGCACATCGCCCCGGGGATCCGGGCCCGGGCGGATCCACGGCTCGTGCGCGTGGCGCTGGAGAACCTTCTCCACAATGCGTGGAAGTTCACGCGACCCAAATCCCCCGCCCGGATCGCGTTCGGCGTCGTGCCGACTCCCCACGGTCTTGCCTGCTTCGTACAGGACAATGGGGTGGGATTCGAGATGCAGTACGCCGATAAGCTCTTCGTCCCCTTCCAGCGTCTGCACAAGCCCTCGGAATTCCCCGGAACCGGGATTGGGCTCGCGACGGTGCAGCGGATCGTGGCACGACACGGCGGGCGGGTGTGGGCGGAGGCCGAGGTGGATCGGGGCGCGACCTTCTACTTCACCCTGCCAGGCTTACGGGAGGGGACCCATGCGGCCGAGGACCATCCTGCTGGTCGAGGATAACCCGGACGACGTGGCTCTCACCCTGCGGGCCCTGCGCACCCACCACCTCGCGAACGAGGTGGTGGTGGCCGAGGACGGGGTGGAGGCGCTGGAATACCTGTTCGGGACCGGGAAGTACGCGGGTCGGGATCCACGGGACCTGCCGGCCGTGATCCTGTTGGACCTGAAGCTGCCGAGGCTCGACGGCCTGGAGGTCCTGCAGCGCATCCGGTCTGACGAGCGCACGCGTCTCGTGCCCGTGGTGGTGCTCACCTCCTCCCGGGAGGAGCAGGACCTCGTGGCGAGCTACCGCCTGGGGTGCAACAGCTACGTGCGCAAGCCCGTGGACTTTTTGGAGTTCGTGGAGGCGGTGCGGCAGCTGGGGCTGTACTGGCTGCTGCTCAACGAGCCCCCGCCTGCGGGGTGAGACCGTGAGCGAGGCACAGCTCCTGCGGGCCCTCCTGGTGGAGGACGTGGAGGACGACGCGCTGCTCCTCGTGCGGCTGCTGCAGCGGAACAGCTACGCGGTGCGGTGGCGGCGGGTGGACTCCGCAGCTGGCCTCGCCGAGGCCCTTGCGGCGGAGACCTGGGACGTCGTGCTGTGCGACTACCGGATGCCCGGGTTCCACGCCCAGGAGGCCCTTCGCATGGTGCGGGCTCACGACCCGGACCTCCCCTTCCTCGTGGTGAGCGGAACCGTGGGCGAGGAGCTCGCGGTGGAGATGATGCGGGCCGGAGCGAACGACTACGTGATGAAGGACAACCTCACGCGGCTTCCGGCCGCGGTGGCCCGTGAGCTACGGGAGGCGGAGGTGCGGCGGGCCCGACGGCAGGCAGAGGCCCAAGCCCGGCTCCTCTGGCAGGCGGTGGAGCAGGGTCCGGGGATGGTGCTCGTGACGGACGCTGAGGGGCGCGTGACGTACGTAAATCGGCGGTGGACGGAGGTCACGGGGTTCCCGCCGGAGGAGGTCGTGGGAAGACCCGTCGGGGAGCTCGCCCTCCCGCTCACGGAGGAACAGCAGCGGATGTTCCAAGAGGCGATGGCATCGGGCGGGTGGTGGCGCGGGGAGGTCCGGGCGAGGCGCAGGGACGGAAGTCTGTTCTGGGTTGTGGTCACCGTCTCCGCCCTGCGGGACGAAGAAGGCCGCGTCACCCACTTCGTCTCCGTGGCGGAAGACGTGACGCCGCTCGTGGAGGCGGAGGCGCGGGAACGCCGACTGCGGGAGCGGTTGGAACGGCAGGTACAGCGGCTACAGGCCCTCCGCCTCGTGGACACCGCCATTACCGCGAGCTTCGACCTCCGGATCACCCTGAACGTGATCCTCGACCAGCTCACCACGCACCTCGGTGTAGAGGCCGCGGCGGTCCTGCTGCTGGATCCCGGGACCGGCTCCTTCCAGACCGTGGCCGCCCGGGGGCTGCGGCTAGACCTGGTGGCGCGCCGGGTGCGGCTCGGGGAGGGGATCGTGGGCCGGGCGGTCGTGGGTCGGGAGCGGGTCTACATCCCCAACCTCTCGGAGGTTCCCGGAGGCCGGGAAGCCCGGCTTGTGGCGGAAGGATTCCGGGCCTACTGTGCGTTGCCCCTCGCGGTCAAGGGCCAAGTCCTGGGCGTGCTGGAGGTGCTCTCCGGCGAGGACTTCCCCACAGACCCCGAGTGGTGGGAGTTCCTGGAGGCCCTCGCGGGTCAGACGGCGGTGGCCATCGACAACGGCACCCTACTGGAGAACCTGCGGCGGGCCAACGTGGAGCTGCAGATGGCTTACGATGCCACCCTCGAGGGGTGGTCGCGTGCCCTGGACCTGCGGGACCAGGAAACGGAAGGGCACACCCAGCGGGTGGCGGACCTCACCGTGGCTCTGGCCCGGGCCATGGGGGTTCCGGAGTCCGAGATCGTGCACATCCGCCGTGGGGCGCTCCTGCACGACATCGGCAAGATCGGGATCCCGGACGAGATCCTGCGCAAACCGGGCCCCCTCACGGAGGAAGAGTGGGCCGTCATGCGCCTACATCCCGTGTACGCGTACCGGTGGCTCGCGGGCATCGAATTCCTTCGACCCGCCCTCGACATCCCGTACTGCCACCACGAGCGGTGGGACGGGACCGGATACCCGCGGGGGCTACGGGGGGAGGAGATCCCGCTGGCGGCCCGCATCTTCGCGGTGGTGGACGTCTACGACGCCCTCACGAGCCCCCGCCCCTACCGGCCCGCCTGGCCCCGGGAAAAGGCCCTGCAGTACATCCGGGAGCAGGCGGGAACACACTTCGACCCAGTCGTGGTGGAGGCCTTCCTGCGGCTGATGGAGGAGGCATCCTTCACCCCCCCAGAGCCCGACGCCGACGGTCCTCCGTAATCACCCGCCGCAGGGCCACCGCGTAGGCCTGCGCGAGCTCCCGGCGGGGCTGGCCCAAAAGCTTCGCGTCCTCCTCCGTGATCACCACCACCCGCTCTCCCGCGATCCGGATGCTCCACTCGTCCAGCACTCCCGTGACCTCCACATCGAGGGGCGAGGGGTCCTCGTTGAAGATCCGATCGAGCTGGGCGGCCACCATCTCGGCCCGCTCTTTCCCACCCGCCAGGCGCATCACCACCTCCCCGTTCACCACCACCTCGCCCACCGGCCCCGAACCTCGGGCCTCCACCCGCAGAAACCCGATCGCGATCCGACGGTGGAGGGGAATCCCCCGACGCCCAAGCTCTTCCTCCACGGCCCGAATGCGCTCTGCCCAGGCGGGGTGTGTACGGAAAGCCCCCGGGTCTGGGCTCGCGGAGAGCATCTCCTCCCGCGCAAGGCGCTCGAGCAGGGTCAGCACGCCCACCGGGTGCCACGCGGTGCGCTGCACGTACCCGACTGCCGCGAGGTCCGCCTCCCGCTCCAGCTCCCGCGAAAACGCGCTCAGAATTCCGCCGCCCACCAGCTGCGCGCCCGTTGCGAGCTTTGGGTCCCGCACCAGCACCGCCACCAGCACCACGAGGAGGTTGGTGCGTAGCGCTTCCTGCGCCATCCGGCGGTGGTGCCGGCGGGCCACGTGGGCGGCCTCCTGGGCCAGCAGGCCCGCGAGCTCGTGGTCCGTGCGCACCAGCTGCACCATGGCGCTCGTGACGTATATGAACCCGCCCGGAAGAGCCACCGCGTTGGGGAACCGGTGCTCCACCACCCGGAAGGTCCAGGGAAGCTGCGGTCGCTCCGTCTGCGCCGCCACCGCCTTCCCGATCCGCTCTACCCGATCCGCCACCGCGGGATCCGTCACCACCCGCAGGGCCCGCTCCACCTGCTGGGAGGCTCGCCTGCCCTGCTCCACCTCCGCGCGGTCCTCCGGGGTCTGCGAGACCGCAGGGGCCGCGAGGAGCAAAAGTACCAGGACGGCTGCTACAGCCCGAAGCATACCCGCGCGTTTCGGTCGACGAGGGCCGCCACCTCTTCGGTTCCCTGCTGCCGGACCTCGGCCAGGGCCTCCACGATGCGGGGGAGGAAGGCGGGTTCGTTGCGCCTCCCCCGGTCCGGATGCGGGGTGAGGTACGGCGCATCCGTCTCCGCGAGGAGCAGCGGATCGGGAATCGCGCGCACCGCCTCCCGGACCCCGTGCGCGTTCGGATACGTGACCACCCCGCCCACCCCCATCCAGTACCCCTTTTCGGCACAGGCCACGGCGTGTTTTCCGGGCCCCGTGAACATGTGCATTACCACCCGCCTGGCCCCTTCCTCCTCGAGGATGCGCAATAGGTCAGCGTGGGCCTCTCGGTTGTGGACCACAAGAGGCTTTCGGAGCGCGTTCGCCAGGCGCGCGTGGCGTCGAAGATTCTCCTGCTGGACCTCCCGCGGGCACCGATCCCGTACGTAGTCCAGCCCGCACTCCCCGATGGCCACCACCTTCGGATGCCGCGCCAGCTCCGCGAGGGCCGCGAAGTCCTCCGGTCGGGCCTGGTGCGCGTGGTTGGGGTGGATCCCCACCGCCGCGTACACCGCGGGGTAGCGGTCCGCGAGCGCCACGGCCCGGCGGCTGCTCTCGAGATCCACCCCCATGGTGATCAGGGCCCGGACCCCGACCCCGATCGCCCGCTCCACCACCGCGTCCCGGTCCACGTCGAACCGGGGGTCGTCCAGGTGGAGGTGGGTGTCGATCATGTTACCCGGGCTCCCGGCGGGAGGTCGCGGTCAAGGGTCACGAGGGCGAGCTGTCCCTCCCACTCCGCGGCGAGCAGCATCCCCTGTGACTCCACGCCCCGCACCCGCCGCGGCTCGAGGTTCGCCACCACCACGATGGTCTTCCCCACGAGGTCTTCCGGCGCGTAGTGGGGCAAAAGCCCCGTGACGATGGTGCGCACCTCGTTCCCCAAGTCCACCTTGGCCCGGATGAGCTTGTCCGTCCCGGGCACCCGCTCGGCCTCCAGCACCTTGGCCACCCGGAGATCCAGCTTCCGGAACTCCTCGATGGTGATCGTCTCCGCCATTTTCTCCTCCTGCACCATGGGGGTTGAGACGCGGGTCTCAATCCGGGGGAAGATCGGCGGGCCGGGTTGAACCCGGGTCCCGGGCCGAAGCCACCGCCAGTTCCGGGCATCCTCCACCCGCAGCCCCGTCCCCCGGTACGACTCTCCCCGCGACCGGATCTCCTTCGCCCGCTGTTCGAATTCGGGGTATCCCAGTTGCGTCCAGACCTTCAGGGTCGCGGAGGGCATCACGGGCTCGAGGAGCACGGTGGCCACCCGCAGGGCCTCGAGGGCGTTGCGGAGGACCGTGGCCGCCCGGTCCCTCCGACCTGCCCGGTAGAGGCTCCAGGGCGCTTCCTGGTCCAGGTACCGGTTTGTGGCGCCCAAAAGCTGCCAGATGGACGCCAGGGCCCTCTGGAAGTCGTAGCGGCGCACGTGCACAAGGACGGTATCCGACAGGGTCTGCGCAGCTTGCCGCAGGGCCGCGTCCGTCCCCTCTTCCGGCCCGGCCTCCGGAACCATGCCTTCGCAGTAGCGCTCCACGAGGGGCAAGGTACGGTTGAGGAGGTTCCCGTAGTCGTTGGCGAGATCCGCGTTGAACCGGTGCACCAGTTGCGCGCGGCTGAAATCCCCATCCTCCCCGAAGGGGATCTCCCGGAGGAGGAAGTAGCGGAGGGCATCCACGCACACGTCTACCTCCGCCTCGCTCTGCGCCGCCAGCTCCCGGGCCACCGCCACGGGATCGATGACGTTCCCGAGGGTCTTGCTGATCTTCTGGCCCTCCACGGTGAGGAACCCGTGCACCAAGATCTGCCGGGGAGGTTCGATCCCGGCACTGAGCAGCATGGCGGGCCAGAGGAGCGAGTGGAACCGGTTGATGTCCTTGCCGATGAGGTGGTGGGCGGGCCACCAAGCCCGGAAGCGCTCCTCGTCGTGGGCGAACCCGATGGCGCTGAGGTAGTTGGTGAGGGCGTCGAACCACACGTAGATCACGTGGGAGGGATCGCCGGGTACGGGGATCCCCCACCGGAGCTTCTCCACGGGCCGGGAAACGGAGATGTCCTCCAGGGTGTCGATGAGGTTTTGCATCTCCGCGGCCCGGGAGGGCGGGACCACAAAGTCAGGCCGCTCCTCGAACAGGCGGCGCAGTTCGGCCCGATAGCGGGAGAGCCGGAAGAAGTAGTTCTCCTCCTCGATCACCTGGGGCGCGATGAGGTGGCGGGGGCAGCGGCCGTCCACGAGCTCGCTCAGGGTCACGAAGGCCTCGCACTGCACGCAGTACAGGGCCCGGTAGTGCTTCTTGTAGAGGTCGCCGCTTTCGGCCACCCGGCGCCAGAGCTCGTGCACCGCGGGCCAGTGCCGGACGCGGTCCGTGGTGCGGATGAAGTCGTCGTTGGAGAGGTTGAGGGCCGCGCACAGGGCCCGGAACAGCGCCGCGTTCTCGTCCACGAAGGCCTGGACCTCCCGGCCCGCCTCCGCGGCCGCGGTGGCGATCTTCTGGCCGTGCTCGTCCGTCCCCGTGAGGAAGTACACCTCCTCCCCCATGAGGCGGTGGTACCGGGCGAGCACATCTGCCAGAATTTTCTCGTAGGCGTGCCCGATGTGGGGGCTCGCGTTCACGTAGTCGATGGCCGTGGTGATGTAGAACCGACCTGGCACGTCCCCTCACCTCCTCAAAAAGCAAGCGGCCCTTCCGTCCGGGACGGAAGGGCCCTTCCGCGGTACCACCCCGCTTCCGCCGGCGGCTCCGACCGGCGGCGCTCTCCTGGCGATCACGGGCCAACCCGGCGTGGACTACTGGCGGCACCTGCCACGTTCGTCCCGCGGCTCAGAAGCCATGTTCCGCGTGGCCCGGGCACCGGCTTGCACCCTCTCCGGCTCGCTGAAACCCCCTGGCCGTGCGTACTCCCGCTTCCTCCTCGCCTCGTGCCGTGAGGATAGACCCCCAGAGGAGGGCCTGTCAAGGCACAGGTCACGTTGACACCCCCAGACCCGGTTCCTAGAATGCGAGGTGGGGGCCGTTAGCTCAGGTGGTCAGAGCGCAGTCCTGATAAGACTGAGGTCGGTGGTTCGAGTCCACCACGGCCCACCACCCTACTCGTGAACGGCGATCGAGCTTGGCATCATTCATTGGATGCCCTCCTCATCACCGATGCCTTGGAGCTGCCACTCGGCACCGCCGTGGTATCCTGAGGTGGGAGGGAGGAGGATGCGCTGTCCCCGGTGTGACCACCCCCTGCAGTTCTGCGAGTGCCTCCCGCCCACGGAACGCCACCTCCTGGAGCCTCCCACCCTGGTCGTAGACCTGGGGTGGGGTCGCCCGTACCGGATCCGCGCCGCAAGCCCGGCCCAGGCCAAATGGCTCTTTGGGGCCCTGATCACCCTCCCCTTCCTGCTCGTGAGCCTGCCCTTTTTAGGACTCCTGGCCTTTGCAGGACATGCAGGGGATCCGGTGTGCTGGCACCAGGTAGTGGGGTTTGTGGGCGGGACGGCTGTAGCCCTCGGCGGAGCGTGGCTTTTGCCCGTGGCCCTGCTTCGGTTCCTCACGCGGCGCTCCGTTCATCCAGCAAGCGGCAGGGGAGCAGGAAGGCACTCTCCGAAGTCCGCGCGCCATTAGTCGCCCTCCGCGGGGCCGCGCTCAGGGAGCAGCAGGGGCGTTGGAGTTTGCCTCTGGAAGTGCCGGATCCATGAGCAGCTTCCCCGGATGCCTTCTGGGACCGGGGGTACCCACATCCGCTCCCACTCCTCCAGCTTCCCCTCGTGCTTGGCCAGCCGGTAGATCCGCGCGTGGATGCACTCCCGGTCCCCAAACTCACACCGGTTCCCATTTGTCCCTCCGCACGGCCCATTCGCCAGCCCCTTCGGACACGTCTCCGGGCACACGAAAAACGTAAACGGCAACCGGCAGAACCCGCACATCTGACAGCCCACCCACGGCCCCTTGAGGGCATGCTCCACCCGTGCCAGTACCCCCTGCATCCTTCCGTCTCCCGCCAACGCCCCTACCACTCGCTCCGCCACCTTCCCCACCGGGGAGTCCGGCCGGAACACCCACCGGTCGATGGCCTCCAGCACCCGGAACCCCCGCAGCTCCCGCCCAGAAGGCTCTGCCCCTAGCTCCCCCAGGTAAAACCCATCTTCCGGCGCCAGCCGGACGGGTCGGCCGTCCGGCAGGGTCATCACTTCCCGCCACGCCGCCTCCCACGCCCCAAGGTCCCGGCACGTGCTCATCGCCTCCTCCACGGCCCCCAGCAGCCGCTCCAGGGTCCGCTCGCTGTGCACCCCACACAGGTGCGCACCGACGCACCCTGCAAGCCGAGCGCCCACCACCTGCAAGGCCACCCTTCTGATCACGACCTGGCGGCCTTCCTCCTCCCCCTTCGCATCCTCCTCCAGCCGCCGCAGGAGATCTTCTGGAATCGTGACGCCCGGCAAGTGGGCCTCCTTCATCCGCTGGGCCACCGAGGGGGTCAGAAGCCACACGCTGGCCAGCACCGGAACCCCCACACCCCGTGTCCTCAGGAAGGCCACCAGCTCCTGCAGCTTGCGCACGTCCCAGCCGATCTGGGTAATCAGCACCTCTGCGCCCGCACGCACCTTCTTGAGGGCCTTGATGTACTGCCCTAGCAGGGCCTCCTCCCGGTACTTGAAGGGGTTCACCGCGGCCATGAGGAGGGCATCGGGCAGGCGGTGGCGGGCGATCCACAGGGCGTGCACGGAGTCCAGGTACCGCGCGGTCTTCCCCTTTGCATCCCGAAGCGCATCCCCCGTGAGGAACAAAAAGGACCGCAGGCCTCCTTGCTCCGCCCGGTCGAGGTCCCGCTGTAGGTCCTCCACCGTCCGGCCCTTTCCCGCCCAGTGCACCACGGGCATCCACCCCGTTGCCTCCGCCACCATTCGGGCGACGGGGATCGGATCGTGGTCCTCGTCCGTGCGCACCCGGTCCGAAATGGTGACGGCACATACCCGTCCGTCCTCCCGGATCCACCGCCCCATCCGCACCACCGCCTCCGCTACCTCCGGAAGGGGACGAAAGCCGACGAGGGGCCGAGATTCTACGGTGAGCACGAATGCCCCGTGCCTCAGGCGCTTTCGCAGCTCGTCTTCAACCCCCATCCCATCCCCTCCCGTCGAAGGTTAGACAAGGCCGATGATGTTGCCCGCCTCATCCAGGTCGATCCGCTCCGCCGCCGGCCGCTTCGGCAGCCCAGGCATCGTAAGGATGTCCCCCGCATACGCCACCACGAACCCCGCTCCCGCGGCAAGCCGCACCTCCCGCACCGTCACCGTAAACCCCGTGGGCCGGCCCAGTTTTGTCGGATCATCCGAGAGGGAGTACTGGGTCTTCGCCACGCACACGGGCAAATTCCCGTAGCCCAGCGCTACGTACCGATCCAGCTGGCTCTGCGCCCGCGGGCTGAGCACCACCCCCTCCGCGCCGTACACCGTCCGGGCCACAGCCTCCAGCTTCCGCGCGTACGGCCAGTCCAGCTCGTACAGGAAGCGGGGAGGAGCGGCCTCCCGATTCCGATCCAGCACCTCTCGAACCACCTCCGCAAGCTCCATCCCCCCTTCTGCCCCAAGCGCCCACCCCCGGAACAGGGCCACGGGCACCCGTACCGCCCGACACCACCCCACCACCGCCTCAAGCTCCTCCTCCCCATCGGAGGAGAAGACGTTCACACACACCACGGGCGGAATCCCAAAGGCCTGCAGGTTCTCCACGTGCTTGCTGAGGTTGCTCAGACCCCGCTCCACCGCGGCCACATCCGGCCCCTCCCCCTCAGCCCCCCCGTGGATCCGCAGGGCCCGCACGGAAGCAACCACCACCCCCACCGCGGGCCGCAGATCCCCAACCCGGCACTTGATGTGCACGAACTTCTCCGCCCCAAGGTCCGTCCCAAACCCCGCCTCCGTCACCACCACCTCCCCGCACTTCAGCGCCAGCTTCGTGGCCAGCAGGCTGTTGCACCCGTGGGCGATGTTGGCAAACGGACCGCCGTGCACAAACGCCGGGCTCCCCTCCAGGGTCTGCACCAGGTTGGGATGTAGAGCGTCCCTTAGCAGCGCCGCCGCCGCCCCTGCCACCCGGAGATCCCCCACCGTCACAAGCCCCCCATCCTCTCGCTCCCCTACCACCATCCGACTCAGCCGATCCTTCAAATCCGACCGGCCCTGCGCAAGGCACAGAACCGCCATGATCTCCGAGGCGCTGGTGATGTCAAACCCTGTTTCCCGGGCCACGCCGTTTGTGCCTCCGCCAAGCCCTACGACCACCTGCCGGAGGGCCCGGTCGTTCATGTCCACCACCCGCCGCCAGAACACCCGGTGGGGCAGAAGCCCAGGGATCGTGCGGAAGTACAGGGCGTTGTCGACCACCGCGGCGATGAGGTTGTGGGCGCTGGTAACGGCGTGCAGGTCCCCGGTGAAGTGGAGGTTGATGTCTTCTGCGGGCACAAGCTGAGCCCTTCCGCCACCCGTGGCCCCGCCCTTGAGCCCGAAGCAGGGACCCATGGAGGGCTCCCGAAGGGCCACCACCGCCCGAAGCCCCAGCCGCCGCAGGGCGTCCACAAGCCCGATGGCCGTGGTGGTCTTCCCTTCCCCCGCAGCAGTGGGGTTCATCCCCGTGACCAACACCAGCTTGCCGTCGGGCCGGTCCCGGAGTCGCTGTAGCGCCTCGATCCGGACCTTCGCCTTGTCCCGCCCGTAGGGCAAAAGCTCCTCGTTCAGAATCCCGAGCTCCTCCGCAAGCTTCTCCAGCCGGCGCACCATACGCACCTCCTCTACACGGGAAAAACACCCGCTCTGTCCCTCGTGGTGACTTCTCAGGAGGCTAGCTGCGGGGCTTCCGCTTGGCCCGTTCCACGTAGCTCCCGGTCTCCACGTCCACCCGGATCCACTCTCCGGGCGCGATGAAGGGTGGGACCAGGATCACGAGGCCGTTCTCCAGCTTCGCCTCCTTCCACACGTTCTCCGTGCCGATCGCGCGGCTGGGCGGGGCGGTTTCGACCACCTGGACCTCCACCACGTCCGGGAACACCACGCCCACGGGCTCCCCGTCGGAGAACTCCACGGGTACGGTCATGCCCTCCCGGAGGTAGGCGGCCGTGGGGCCCAGACGGGCGTTCTCAATGCTGACCTGCTCGAAGGTCTCCGTGTCCATGAAGTGGGTGGCCTCGCCATCTTGGTAGAGCACCTGCATGTTCCGGCGGCTCGTGTGGACGTCCTCGATGAGTTCGTCTGCCCGGAACCGCACCTCCCGGATGGCTCCCGTGCGGGTGTTGCGCAGCTTGGCGTGGGTCACCCCGCCCATCTGTCCGCCGCCCGCATGGTAGGAGGCGGTGATGACCCGGAAGAGCTCCCCTTCTAGCCGGATCACCATTCCAGAGCGCAGCTCGGAAGCCGGCACCATCCTTCCATTCCACCCCTCTTTGACCTCAAGGGTCCGCGGGAATCGTCCGATTCCAGTATAGCGGGAAGAGGGATCAGGGCCGGGTGCGGCTGATGCGGATCCGGCCCGTTTGAGGACCTATGACCACGTACCGAACCGAGGCCCCGGCCCGTACCTCGATGGTCTGGTTGGAGCCCGGAGTCGGAGAGCCGGAGCGGGAGAACTCCACGAGGGGACGGCCGAGGGGAATCACCTCCACCCCGTCTGGGAACCGGTCGGTGGACGCCACCACCTCCGTCTCGGTCCCACTAGGCAACACGCCCCGGACCTCCACCCGGTCCGTGAAGGCCGCGCGCACGGCCCGCCAGGCTCCGCTGCGCGCCACCGCCAGCTGCTGGGCATACCGCAGGACCTGCGCCACCTCCCACGCCACCCCTTCCGCAAGCCGGTCTGAGCGCAGCCGGCCAAAGCTGGAGAATGTCAGGGTCACGAGGATCCCCAGGATGGCCAAGGTGAGGCCGAGCTCGAGGAGGGTCGCGCCCCGCATTACAGCTCCTCCCGCCACGCCACGACCCGAATCCTCTCCCCTTCCCGCCGGAGCAGAGCCGTTACGGACCGCACCGCGCCGTGCATCCTACCCGTCGATTGCACCTCCACGCACCCCGGGCAGCTCGCAGGCCGCAACCGTACGGTGATCCATCCCAAAGGCCTGTCCGCGGGGAACGCAACCTCCTCCGCGGGTGATCTGCATCCTGCCTCCGCCTCGGGGTCCAGGCATAGCAAGGCCCACCCGCCGGAAGGGTCCAGGAGGGCCGTAGCACCGTGGGCGTCCGTCCAGTCCGGGTCCCGGCCGAGTTCGAAGACCGCCCGCTCCAGGCCTGACTCCGCAAGCCACAGGGCCCTTGAGGCCTCAAGGGCGAGGGCGGCGGACCGGTACTCGTGGCGGACCACGGCCAGAAGCGCCGCGGAAATCGTCCACAGCACCACCAGGGTCATCAGGGTCAAGGCCATGGCCACCCCAGACTCTCCCCGGACAAGCGCCCGCATCACCGACCTCCCCGCACCGCGGCCTCGCTGCGCAGCACGAGGTCTTCTTCCGGCTCGAAGCGACCCGACCGGTTCCGGTCGAAGACCACCTCTGCCCGCACCCGGGCGATCCGTCCCACGTCAGAAGGCCCGAGGACCCGGTTCTCCCCGTCGAAGGCGGTGAACCGGAGCCTCAGGACCCGCACGCCCCGCGCTCCCTCCCACGCGTTGAGCGGGCCTCCCCGGCTACAGGTGGAGGAGACGTCCTCCCCGATCTGCTCCCGCAGGACCCCGCGACCCTCATCGAGGCAGAACCGGTGCACCTCAGGGCCCGGGAGGGAGGTGAGGTCCGCCTCGAAGGTGACTGCACTTGGGGTGGCCTCCAGGAACCGGTCCGCCATGCGCATCCGGCGGACCATCCAGTCCAGGGCAAAGCGGGCGGCCTGGTGCTCCTCCGCGAGGGCCGTACCGACTTGCCAGGCCCGGAAGAGGGCGCTCAGGGCCGCAACGCAGCAGACGAGGACCACACCGAGGAGGCTCAGGGCCACCAGGAGCTCCGTGAGGGTGAGGCCAGACTCGTGGGTGCGCACCCCTCACCTCCGCGCGCGCAAAAGCACCGCTTGGGCAAAGGGATTGCCGCTTTCCGCGTCCTCCGCTGTCCGGTACAGGCGAACCACGACGCGCCGCGGCCCGCACCCGTCCGGTACGGCTCCCCCTACAGGCTCGTCGGCCACCTCGATCTCCGCGGCGAAGAACTCCTCCGGTAAGCGCGGTTCCCCGTCCAATAAGTCGTCCCCAGGGATCCGCCTCAGCTCGGGAAGGGGAGGGGGGCCGGACATCGGGCAGCGGGACGACCGAAAGCGGGCGTATGGGAAGGACCGCAAATACTCCAGCTCCGCCTCCAGGTAGCGGGTAGCCAGGGTGCGCAGCCGCGCAGGTCCGGGAGCGGACGCGGTCGGGATAACGGCCAGGGCGGAGGTACTCAACCGTACAAGGGGCAGCATAGCGAGCAGGGCAACGATCAACAGCTGCAGGGAGACCAGGACCTCGAGCAGGGTGAGTCCTGACTGACGCACCACCATCACCCCCGACCTTTCCACGGAGATGAACGCGGCGGCTAGGGAGTTTTGCGCGTCCGGGGATACCTAAGGACGCAGCAAAATCCGGAGGTACTGCCCGACGGTCCGGAGGGGAGGGAGTTTGCTCGGTCCCCGCTTGCGGTCGTACCGCAACTCGATGGGGATCTCCCGGACGGAGGGCCGGAGAGCCCTGAGCGTGATCAGGAGTTCTGCCGTGGCCCCAAAGCCCGTTGCGGTGATCCACTGGTCTCCGTACCGCTCCCAAGCCCGGCGGAGCAACGCCGCCCGGTAGGCGCGGTATCCGCAGGTGTAGTCCCGCACGCCCCGGATGGGAAACCGCACTGAGAGCACGAGCCGCGCCCCGAGGCTCAGTAGCCGACGCACGGGGGGAACCCCACAGATCCGGCTTTCCCGGCGGTAGCGGCTCGCGATGACCACGTCCGCGCCCGACCGGATCTCCGCCACAAGGTGCGGGATCTGCTCGGGACGGTGGGAGCCGTCCGCGTCCATGGTGACCACCACGTCCCCGTCACGGCACCGCTCCAGAACGGTGCGGAGTCCTGTGCGGAGGGCTTCCCCGAGGCCGAGGTTGCGGGGATGGGTCACCACCAGGGGGGCCGAGGGGCCCTGCCAACCCCGCGTGATCTCCCCGCTCCCATCCTCGCTCCCGTCATCTACTACCACGATCCGGAGGGGGATGGCGCGGGCCACCGCGTCTAAGTCCGCCAACAGGTCCGGGAGGTTTTCGGCCTCGTTGTAGGCACAGAGCACCACCCAGACGGTACCTGGGGGAGGGTCGGTTGGTGGGCGCTGGAGGACTTGAACCTCCGACCTCCGCTGCGTCAGAGCGGCGCTCTCCCGCTGAGCTAAGCGCCCGCACTCCCCAGTATACCAGGGAAGGTAGCCTTGGGGGCTACCGGACCTTCTCGGCTCGGCCCGAGACAACTCGGACCTCCGAGACCGGCCCCCGCTGCACCAGCCCCTTTTCCACGGCCCAGGCGGCCGCCTGGGCCCGGTTGCGCACCCCAAGTTTCTGGTAGATGGAGCGCAGGTGGGTCTTCACCGTGGACTCCGCCAAAAACAGCTTGGCGGCGATCTCCTTGTCGGAAAGGCCTTCGGCGACCCCCAGGAGCACATCGATCTCCCGCTCCGTGAGGCCGTGGGCGCCCGAGGCGTTCCAGTCCGTCTGGCGCTGCAGGTCCTCCACCAGCCGGCGCACGATCGTGGGGTTCACCATGGTCTTGCCGCTGTGGACCGCCCGGATGGCGTTCACCAGGTTCTGGGGGGAGATGTCCTTTAGCACGTAGCCGACCGCCCCTGCCCGCACCGCGTTGCGGAATAACTCGTGGTCCGCGTACACGGTGAGGATGAGGATCTGGGTGTCAGGGCAGCGCTGCTTGATGGCCCGGGTGGCTTCGATGCCGTCGCCGTTCTCCATCACCACGTCCATGAGCACCACGTCCGGCCGGTAGCGCAGGGCGAGCTCTACCGCCTCTTGCCCGCTCCCGGCCTCCGCCACCACCTCGATGTCCGGCTCCCGACTCAGAAGGGCCCGCAGCCCCTGCCGGGTCAGCACCTGGTCATCCACGAGCAGAACGCGAATGGGCATCCTGCCCCTCCGCTCGTAGAATTCGCGGCGACAAGCCTTAGGCCGTTTCCAGAGCCCGGACGCCGAGCGGTACCGCCACCCGCACTCGGGTTCCCTGCGGGCCGCTACGGATCCGAAGGCGGCCTCCCAGGCGTGCCACCTGCTCCCGCATGAGGGCAAGGCCGAAAGAGCCCTTGGTGCGGTGAAGGCCTGAGGCGTCCATCCCCCTTCCGTCGTCCCAAACCTCCAGCACCACGGCTCCCCGCACCCGCCGCAGCCGGACCTCGATGCGGCTAGCCCGTGCGTGCCGGGCCGCGTTCGTGATGGCCTCGCACGCCACCGCGGCGATCCCCTCCTCCACGTGAAGGGGAAGGGGGCCGGAGTGCTCCAGGTCCAGCACGAGGCACGCCTGGGTCATCGGCCGCACCTGCTCCCACGTCGTCCGCACGGCCTGGTCTATCCCTCCAAACGCAGCCTCCGGCGAGTTTAGGGCCCGGATCCTTCCCCGGACCTCCTCCACCGCCTGCTGCACCCGTTCTACCGCCTGATCGAGCAACTTCCGTGCCGCATCGGATGCCGCCTCCTGGCGGCATAGCCGGAGGGCCAGGAGGGCGTCGGTGAGGACCTGGGCCGGACCCTGGTGGAGCCAGACGGCCTGCCGGTGCCGCTCCGCCTCGACCACGGCCTCCACCCGATCCAGGACCGCCAGAACCCGATCTGCCTCACGCCCCAGGATCCGGAGGATCCGCCTCTCCTGCCGGGAGAGCGGGCGCGCCCGAACCACCCGGAGAACCCGGCCGGAGGGAAGCCGGAGCCGTTGGGCCCTGCGGGGAAGCCGATCCCCGCCGACCACCACTTCTTCCGCCCCGATGCCTTCCGCGAGGACCCGCCCGATCTCCTCCCGAACGGCTTTCGGATCCTCGGCCTCCAGGCACTCCCAGATCCGCACCCGGTAGGCCACGAGCTCCTGCTCCGCCAACGCAACCCTCCACGACCCGGCCCGGAGTCCAAGGAACCAAAAAGCCGACGGCAGGCGCGTGCGATCCGCGACAGAGGAGGATCAATAGAGGCGATACCCGGACCGTCTCTACTTGTCTAAGTACCCAACCGCGGGGGTTTTTCCTGCCCGTCCCCCCCGGATTACCCGAAAACTCGTTCAAATGGAGGACCCCCCTCCCCCAAAAGAGGCCGCGAACCGTCCGGTTGAACGGAGGAGACGAAGCGGGGTTTCCGGGAAGCTTCCTCCAAACGATCACGATCGGGTGAACGGGCCGTGGAGAAGCTACGGGTGCTTGTAGTGGATGATACGACCCTGGTCCGGCAGGGGCTGCGGAGCCTATTGGAGCAGCGGGAGAACATCGACCTCGTGGGCGAGGCAGCCAGCGCCCAGGAGGCCTACGAGCTCTTGGAGGCCCTGCGGCCGGACGTGGTGCTCATCGACCAGGAGATGCCGGGCCTGGACGTGGTGGAGGCCATCCGCCTGTTCAAGAGCCGGCTCCCGGAGGTGGAGGTGATCGTCCTCGCGGAGTGGGCCGATGAGGAGCGGGCCCTGCGGGCCATCGAGGCCGGAGCCACAGGATACGTGCTGAAGGACATCCACATCGAGAACCTGGTGCGGGCGATCGAGGGAGTCACGAGCGGCCGCACCCTCATGCACCCTCGTATCGCCCGGCAGCTGGTGGAACGATTCCGGTTGCTGCTTCGGGAGCGGCAAGACCAGAACGGCACCTCCCTGGGCGGGCTCACGAGTCGGGAGCTGGAGATCCTGCTCCAGATGGCCAAGGGGGCGACGGACCGGGAGATCGCGAGCCGCATGTACCTCAGCGCCACCACGGTCAAAAGCCACATCCGGTCCATCTTCCGGAAGATCGGGGCCCGCAACCGGACGCAGGCCGTAGCCTACGTACTGCGCAACGGCTGGCATCTCCGACCTGGTGTTGGAGAGCGTTCCCCGGAGGGGAACGGGCAAACCCATGGAAGTTAGGCGGGCCATCTTCTTCCCCGATCCGGAGGCGCTCAAGCGGGGCTACTGTCCTGTTGGCTTGCGGCTCGTGTGGCAGGCGTCCATCTGGGCCATTAAGGGTCTCTACTTAGCCCGAACACGCGCGGGAGAACGGGAGACCTGGCTCATTCTCACGGAGGAACGCGAGCCGGACTGAGGTCGCGCGGAAAGGAGCGGCATGGAGTTCTGGACCTACTACCGGATCCTACGGCGGCGGCGCTGGCTGATCCTGGGCCTTGCGCTCGGTGTCGCCGTCGCGGCAGCGTTGCTGGAGCGGCCGAGGCCCGCGGAGTTCGTGGCCACGGCTACCTTGACCACGGCCCCGCCGGAGGACCAGCGCGTCTCGGACTTCGTGGCGGGCACCCGCCGGGATCGCAGCGCGGAGCAACAGCGGGCCTTGGCCGTGGACCTCCTGCGCAGCCTCACGGTAGCGGAGCGGGTGATCCGGGCTCTCGGTCTTTCCTTAACTCCTGTGCAGCTCGTGGATCGGATCCGGGTGCAGCGGGATCCCGGTAGCGACCTCATCCGGGTCTTGGCCACCGGTAGCTCCGAGCAGGAGGCCGTGCGGCTGGTGAACGCGGTGGCGGAGACGGCCTCCGCCTTCCACCGGGAGATCAACCGGCGGGGGGTGACCCTGGCCCGGGAGTTCGTGGAGAAGCTGGTGGCCGACATGGGCACCAGCCTCCGGCAGGCGGAGGAGGAGCTTTGGCGGTTCCGCAACCTCCGCCAGCTCTACACCCGGGTGCCCGCTCGGATCAACGCCATGGGCGCCCTGGAAGGCGAGATCACCCGGATCGACCTCGCGCTCCGGGAGCTGGAGACGGAGTTGAGCTTGGTGCGGGAGCAGATCCGGCGACACCTCGCCAGCCGGCCTCAGCCCCTCCCCACGCCACCGGCGGTACCCTTCCGGGCCACGGGGACCGTGATGCTGGACGGGACCCGACTTGCGATCCTCCAGGCCGGGGAGCGCACCTACTTCGCCCGGGCCGGGGACGTGGTGGAGGGCTTCCGGGTGGTGGCGGTGGAGCCGGACGCGGTCACGGTCCGGCAGGGGGGATTCGAGCACCATTTCCCCATCGACCCCGCATCCCTCTCCCCCCTTCCCTCCCCGACCCCGCAGGTGGTCCCTCCCGCGCAGGTTGTGCAGCCGGATCCGGCCTACGAGCGCCTGATCCAGACCCAGATGAACCTGGAAGCCCGGCGGCTTGTCCTCCTCGCGAGGAGAGAGGCTCTCCGGCAGCTGAGCCGGTCGATCCAGCAGGAGATCCCGATCCGGTCCCCCTACGAGCTGGAGGAGGCGCGGCTGGAGCGCAACGTCCAGATCCTCCAGCAGCAGTACACCACCCTCCAGCAGCGGCTGATGGACATCCGGGTGCGGGAGCAGGAGTTCCAGGCGGTCGGAACCCTCACGGTGGTGGAGCTCGCCCGGATGGCCCACCGCACCTCGCCCCTCGGAAACCGGCCGATGCGGGGGCTGGCGGGGGCCCTGCTGGGGCTGGTGGGCGGGGTGGGGCTTGTGCTCTTCGCGGAGTACACCGACAACCGGCTGAAGACCCCGGAGCAGGCGGAGCGCCTGCTTGGCCTGCCGGCCCTGGGCGCGATCCCCAGGCACAACCCGCCCTTCGACGAGGGCTACCGGATGCTGCGGGCAAGCCTCTTCAGCCCGAACGGCGCTATCCCCCCGAAGGTGCTCGCCGTGACCAGCACCAAACCTCGGGAGGGGACCTCCACGGTGGTGATGAACCTGGCCCGGGCCTGCGCGGACATAGGAGACCGCACGGTGGTGGTGGACGCCATGCTGCGTCGGCCCGCGATGCACCGGTTGCTGGGCGTGCAGAACGGCCGGGGGCTTGTGGAAGTGCTGCTGGGGTCTGCAAGGGTGGAGGAGGTCCTGGTGCAGGTCGAGCCCAACCTGTGGCTTTTGCCCGCAGGCGGCAGCGTCCCAGACCCCGGCAAGCTCTTGAACCCGCGGCAGCTGGACCCCCTCCTGCGGGAGCTCCGGGAGCGGGCCGATGTGGTGCTGGTGGACGTCGCCTCGGCCGGTGCCTTCGCGGACGCCTACACCCTCGGGCCCCTCTGCGACGGGGTGCTGCTGGTGGTGGAGGCGGGTCGGCCCCCGCGGGGGATCGAGGAGCTGGTGCGGGTGCAGCTCCACCGGGCCGGGGCGAAGTTGGTGGGCGTGGTGGTCAACAAGGTCAACCCGGAGCACGTGGATACGTACTTTTACCACCACCAGTTCTTCCGGCCGCCCCAGAAGCGGAACGGGTGGCCGTTGGGTAGGGCGTGAGCCGGGGGGTGGAGAGGATGGGCCTCGCGATCGCGCAGCCGGACCTCTTGAGCCGCATCCGAAACCGCAGCGCCCGCGTGGGGATCGTGGGGCTGGGGTATGTGGGCCTCCCCCTCGCGGTGGCGGTGGCGGAGGCGGGGTTTTTGGTGGTGGGCGTGGACGTCGACGCAGACCGCGTGGAGCAGGTCCGCGCGGCCCGCTCTTACATCGACGACGTGGACGCCGGCCGCCTGAAACCTCTCGTGCACTCGGGGCGGATCACCGCCACCACCGAGTACGAGGCGCTCGCGGAAGCCGAGATCCTGCTTATCTGCGTGCCTACTCCCCTCACCCGAAGCAAGGAACCGGATCTCGGCTACGTGTACCGGGCCGCAGAGGGGATCCGGCCGGTGCTGCGCGCTGGCCGGCTCGTGGTCCTGGAGAGCACCACGTACCCGGGAACGACGGAGGAAGTGCTCCGGCCCCTGCTGGAGCGCTCGGGCCTTCGGGTCGGAACGGACTTCTACCTGGCCTTCAGTCCCGAGCGCATCGATCCGGGGAACCGCCGCTTCTGCCTGCGGGAGGTGCCCAAGGTGGTGGGCGGGTGCACCCCGACCTGCACGGAGGTGGCCTGCAGCTTCTACGCCCAGTTCATCGACCGGGTGGTCCCCGTAAGCAGCCCGACGGTGGCGGAGATGGTGAAGGTGTACGAGAACGTGTTCCGCAACGTGAACATCGCGCTCGTGAACGAGCTCACCCTCCTGTGCGACCGCATGGGGCTGGACGTGTGGGAGATCATCGAGGCCGCGGCCACCAAGCCCTACGGGTTCATGCCGTTCTACCCCGGGCCTGGAGTCGGCGGACACTGTATCCCCATCGATCCCTACTACCTCGCGGCGAAGGCCCGGGAGTACGACTTCCACGTCCGGTTCATCGAGCTGGCGGCTGCCGTCAACGACAGCATGCCCTACTACGTGGTCTCCAAGACCACCATGGCCCTCGGATCACTGGGGAAGACCTTGCAGGGTGCAAAAGCCCTGATCCTGGGCGTGGCCTACAAGAAGGATGTCTCGGATGCCCGGGAGTCCCCGGCCCTCAAGATCCTAGAGCTCCTGCAGAAGCGGGGGGCGACAGTCCGCTACCACGACCCCTACGTCCCGCGGGTGTGGCTCCCCAACCCCGGTGAGATGCTCATCTCCGTGCCGCTCACGGACGAAGTACTGGCATGGGCGGACTGCGTCATCATCGCCACGGACCACACAGGAGTGGACTACTGGTGGGTGGCGGAGCGGGCGCGGCTGGTGATTGACACCCGCAACGCCCTGCGGGACTTCCGCGCCCCCCACGTGGTACGGCTGTGATCGGCACCCGACCCTTGCCGCTTGCGCGCTTCTGGGCGGGATCCTTCGCCGCTCCCGTCGGGATCTTTTTCGCCGCGCTTCTGGTGCGCCTTGCCGTGGTGAGCTTCACCGTGGGCTGGCCGACTTCGGCCTTCGCGGAGCCCGCCTCCGACAGCCGCATCCATATGACCCTCGCCCAGAACCTGCTGGAGGGCCGGGGGTATGCGCTCGACGGCGAGCCCGTGGCCAGCACCCCGCCTCTATACGTCTTCTTCCTCGCGGCCCTCTACGCGACATTCGGATCTCCGGTCTGGGTGCGGGCGGTGCAGGTCCTGCTCGGTGCGGTAAGCTGCCTCGTGCTGTACGCGGCGGGCCGGCGGGTCTTCGACGAGCCCACGGCCCTGCTGGGCGCGGCCCTCCTTGCGGCGCATCCGGCCGCGGCCTACCTCGCGGGGCTACACCTCACGGAGAACCTGTTCTTGCTCCTCCTGCTCCTCGGGATCCTCCAGGCCTACCGGCTCGCGGATCGCCCTTCTCCGCGAAGGGCGCTCGGGCTCGGCATTCTCGTGGGGCTTGGGGTCCTCACCCGGGCGGTATATCTCGGATTTTTGCCCTTCCTCCTCCTGTGGTTCGCGATCCGTTGGGGCGTGCGGAACATGCGGTCCTACCAGCTGTTGGGTCTCGTGGGGTTGGGGTGTGTGCTTGCGCTCCTGCCTTGGACGGTGCGGAACACCCTCGTGCTGCGGGCCTTCGTGCCCGTGCAGAGCAACGGGGCCATGGTGTTCTGGGCGGGCAATAACCCGCACGCGGACGGAGGGCTTGTGTGGCCCACCCGCAAGACGTGGACAGGGAACCGGCCTCCGGACGACGGGCACTACGGGTGGCGGGACCTGAGTGTCGCGGAGGAGAACGCCCTGTACCTTAAGGAGGCCCTCCGGTGGATCGAGGAGCACCCAAAAGACTACCTGCGGCTACTGGGCCGCAAGCTGGCCCGGCTGTACGGGTTTTCCCGGGCCGTGGACGAGGGGGAGCTGCGCGTACCGCTCGCCGTGGCAGCCTACCAGGTGCTGCTTTACCTCGCGGCGGCGGCAGGATGGGTCCTCGCCTTGTGGCAGCGTAAGGCGGTGGGGCTCTTGGGGTGGCTTGTGGTCTTCACGAACCTCATGGCCCTCCTCTTCAGCGGGGCCTCCCGGTACGCCCTCCCCATGGTTCCCAGTCTCGTGCTCCTCGGGGCGTTCGGTGTGCGGAACGCGTGGCGGTGGGCGGAGGGGTGATGCTAGGCCTTCCGGCGGAGGTGGTGGTCCTCGGCATCGGCGGGGTATACGCCGTCCTGGCGGTGCTGAACCCGCGGGCGGCCCTCTTCTGGATCCCGCCCGCCATGGCCCTGGGTCCTGAATTGCCCGTGGGCCGGATCTTCGTGCGGCCGGAAGACCTGATGATGGTGGTCCTGGTGATGGGGTGGGCGCTGCGGCGGGTGGGGCAAGCGCGAGAAGGAACTCCGCTCGATGCGCCGCTCGTGCTCTACGTGCTGGTGGGGATTGCCGCTACCTTATGGGGAGCTGCCATCGGGAAGGCGAACCTTTGGAGCACGCATCCGTGGACCGCCTCCGGCTTTCACGCCCTGAAGCGGCTGGAACTCGTGCTCCTGTTCTTCGTCCTCACGGACACCCTCCGTACCCTGGAGGATGCTCGCCGGATGACCTACGTCTTCATGGCCTCCCTTGCGGCCCTCAACCTCTACGCCTTCGGGCGGTTCCAGGAGACCGGACACATGGCCCTAGGCCCGGCGGGGTCGCCGGTCCACGAGCCGGGGCTTGCGGCCATGCTGAACGTGGGGCTCGCGCTGGGGTTTTTAGAGGCCTCCCAGCGTTTCCGGACCTCTGCCCTCTTCGGGGGCCTGATGCTGGGCTCCCTATACGTGCTCCCCTATAGCCTCGGCCGCAACTTCCTGGTCTCCACCCTGGCCATGCTGCTCCTGGTGGGCCTCTCCCGGAAGCGGAGCCTCCTTTTGTTCCTGCCGATCGGCTGGTTCCTCGTTCCGGCGCTTTTCCCCGAGCACGTGGCGGCCCGGATCCTAAGCCTACGGGAAGCTTTCGCGGACGTGGCATATAGCGAGGAATACGGCTCGGGTGTCAACCTCCCGAAGCGGTTCCAACCCGGCCTGTATTACATCGCGCAGGCCCTCCCGCAGTCCCCGGTATTCGGGTGGGGGCTTGCCAGCGTCGCTTTGGGAAGCGTGGACAACGAGTACGCGCTGCAAGTGGTGACCACGGGCCTGTTTGGGTCCTTGATCTTCCTCTGGCTAGTCGTGGTGCTGGTGCGGACTACCCGGCAGGCGTACCGGGCCGCCCGGACCTCGGGCCCTTCGGCCCTTCCCCTCATCGCGGGGCTGCAGAACTGCCTTGTGGGCTACGGTCTCTACAGCCTTTTCAGCCCCTCCATCTCCGCGGCCCGGGCCGGCGTCTTCTTCTTCCTTCTCGTGGGGCTTGTGGCCGTGGTGCACCGGTGCATGGCGGAGGCGATCCCCGAGCCGGTTCGGAAGGTGCTGGGCCGTCCGGAGTTCGACCCCAGGAGGCTAGAGGGATGGAGATCTGCGTAGTCGGTGCGGGATACGTGGGCCTCACCCTTACGGCCTGCCTCGCGAAGATGGGGCACCGGGTGGTGTGCGTGGAGAAGGACCCGGAGCGGCTCGAGGCCCTCCGGAACGGCCGCTGTCCCTTCTACGAGCCGGGCCTCCCTGAGCTCCTCCAGGAAGGGGTGCGGGAAGGCCGCTTGCGGTTCACGGGGGAACTCCAGAAGGCCGCGGGGGAGGCGGAGGTGGTGTTCTGCGCGGTGGGAACACCTCCCGGACGCAACGGGGAGGTAGACCTCTCGGCCCTCGAGGAGGTGGTGGACCGTCTCAGGGAGACCCGGGGTGGGGAACGCATCGTGGCCATCAAGAGCACGGTCCCCGTAGGCACCACGGATCGGGTGGCCCGCCGGCTCGACCGCAGCGACGGGTTCCACGTGGCGTGTACCCCGGAGTTCCTGCGGGAAGGCAGCGCGGTGGAGGACTTCTTCCGTCCCTACCGGACGGTGATTGGAACTCGTAGCTCCCTCGCCGCACGGCGTCTGCGGGCCCTGTTTGAACCCCTGGGAGCTCCCGTGCTCCTCACGGACCCTCCCACCGCGGAGATGA
>FWWL01004064.1_pt1 | contig 25403 bp, 28 predicted proteins | sample 2228331 | NCBI WGS metagenome assembly FWWL01 (sample SAMEA103939775, study PRJEB20133) | metagenome | reverse complement strand
TAAATGACAGGAGGGGGTGCACGAAATGACAGAGGGGGTGAAATGACAGGTAGTGGGTCGAAATGGCAGGGAAGTGGGTCGGAATGACAAGGCGGTGAGTCGAAGTGACATGGAAGTGGTTGGAAATGACAGTGGGTTGGGTTTAAATGACAGTGGGATAGACAGAAATGATAACTGTTTCTCCCTAAGGTCGAAATGCTTAGAATTGAGGGTTATAACTATAAATGACAAGATAAACGATAGCACAGCGCACCAAAGATGGACTGTCATTTCTCACTAAGCAAGTGAGGAGAAATCTTATGGCAGACAGTTTTTATGTCCAAGTCCTTACAAATTGCGTAAACAAAGTTATCAGTGCTATATTATTCCCAGTAAAAATGTTAAAAAGTTTCTATTCTATAGAATAATCCACCTAACTTAAATACTAAAAACCAGGAGCAACATATGAAAAAAGTGTCAAGAGCCAAAAAAAAACAATTTAATTAACTGTATTCACCATAAATATAGCCTTATCACCTTGAAAGAGATGCTTATATGGCTAAATGAAATTTAAATCATGAACTATAATGAAAAAAATTTTTTTAGAAAAAACGGGCAGCTAGAAATGACGAAGATAAATTTATCTTACAACATGATAAAAATTGAATTCCGGTTAGCTCGACAATGTAGAACATTAGTCTTGCCTAAGATTAACCAAGGCCTACCACCACTGCTAACTTCCTCTTCGTTATGAGCGCTATCATTGACAAAAGATGCCCTTTCTTTTTCAAAAATAAGGAACTGTTAGCACAGTTTTACACTAACTATAAAATATTAGTATAGCATATTATAGCTTTCTCAAATATATCTTAAATTGCCAGCCAACGATAATATCAAGCGTATTGACCAGCTAATACAAAATGGATAAATAGACTCCACAAACCACATAAACTTTAAAAAAGGTGGTGAAAAAACACATGGACACAATTATTTACCAAATAGGCAGGCTAGAGACCAATGCCTTTGACATGATGAAATTCTCTTATGGTAACCACACATCAGAGACATCCCTCTCATCCTTTGCCATAAGAGATTCTTTAAGAGAAAATGGGAGCAGTGCAGAGGTCGTCTTGATATATCCGGTAAGCCTTCCTTTTAACATTGCACTCTTAAACGATAAATTTAGAGAAAAATGCAGTCCTGAATGTTACACGGCACTAAATGATGCCATTGGATCTCCATCTGACTACTTAAAAAACCCAATAGAATTTTTTAAACTCCATCCGCATTCAAAAGAGGCAAACGATTTTTTTCCCATTTACTCCCTTGGTAGATATAAAGTGGGTGTCGTTGAAATTGCGTTTAACACTTATTACAATGATATTTTTTTGCTAATATTCTTAGATATGATAATGCGTTATCTCAAATATAAGAATAGTGTTACAAAAATTATAGTTGATATATCAAGTGGCCACAATATTTATGTGACTGCCCTTATTGAAGCATTAAGGTATTTAACAGTATGGTTACAGTTATATAATTGGGCTGATAAATCCCCGGTTACATACACCGCTTTTTCAGAACCAATTATTCTGAGGGGCATAACATATAAGATATATACTGAACCCCAGTCTATAAAGGCCTTTTTTGATAGCCCTGTTAGGTCCCAAGATATTACAAATAACAAACTGGTAAACACTATTTTTTCCCGCAAAGATAGAGAACTAAAAAATCAGGTGCAATCAGTCCTTAAAAGCTTTGCAATTTTATTTTCTTCAATAAAACATAGTACACCATTAGTTCTTTACAACGTTGAAATTAAAGAAAAAGACGAAACAGAAATCTTATTGCAAAGGTTCATAGATTACTTACTATCTCAGGTAAAAAGCGATTATCAAAATTCTCCGTGTTTCAAAAAGAAGGAATGTCTGAGCATACTCCTTACTTTTGCCTTTTACATAGGCCTGGGAAGGATGCTTAAAGAGCATGGAGTAACCAAAAAGGAAGATGGGATTGAGATAGACATTATTAAAGATACTTTTAATAATATATACAGGAGATGTGGCCTTAGCCTCAATGAAGTTATCTTGGGCAATGAGGTTAGCAATTTAAAATTTCGCCTCCAGACAGACCACGAGTGGACTGTGTTGGTCAAAAATCTCTATGACACTTCCAATTCCGCAAGCCCTAACGAAAGGAACTTTTTTGCGCACGCTGGATTTGAAAGTAACATTACTGAATCTAAGAAGGAAGGGCAAAAAATTTTTCTAAGATATAGAATGGAACAGTGCAATCTCATCAAAGATTGGCTAATTAATGCGATTACCTAACCACTTGAATATAGGAGCAAAATGTACAGGGAAACTCGGATAGTTGGCATACTGAAAATAATTTCCCAAGTGTATATAGCTTTAACGCTAACAATGTAAGAGGTAATTAAGCTACCCGAACATTTATTGCATAACTAAGAAGCGAGATCAGAAAATGTGCAATTTTTTCAGTGAGCTTTTGGGATGGGTTAAATTTGATATAGTTTACTTCTATAAAATCAGTTAGAAAGCATAGCACATACGAGTGGCAGAATAAAACAAAATAGTGGCAGCTTTTTTAACTGACAGAGAGGTTTTAACAAAAAACAGAGTAATAGTTCTTGCTGGGACTTAACTATTATGCTATTTTTGCAATTGAATTTCTTTGGCTAATATTGCAACTGCTAATTGCTACTTTACTTAAGCGTTTAATGCTATGTAGGTTTATATTGTTTTGATGATAAGTATCTTTAACTGCTATGGTACCTAAAAAATGCTTTCTATTGAGCATGATGTTTTTAAAAAGTATTTGACTCAAGGTGGATATTGGTTTAAATATAACTTATATCGGCTATAAGTATTTTGGTTGAGATTTTCATAATGTAGGATTTGCTGTACGCTATAAATCAAAAAAATTTGTCTTTTTGGAATTGAGAATTTTGTGGAGTATATTGTTAGTGATGTGGAGGGGTAGTGTAGATATGCGAGAAATAGTTATTAGCATCGAGTCGCTATATTCAGAGACACCTACAGCGAAGCTTTCTAACCTTGATGAATATATTAAAAAGGCTAAAGAGCTGGCCGGTGAGGGTAACGTAGTTACTCTTACAGGGCCTGGCCCTGTGTGGTTATATCTTAAAATTGCCCATGCACTTCATGGTAGGGCTAGAAAACTGGTTTATCGGTCTCCTGTAACTGGAGACATCACTATTTTTGATCACAGCCCAGATTAACAGAGGTGACAATGACCTTCTGTGCAGGTGTACAGGTGCAAGTGCAAGGTGGGACTTAATATACTGTAAACGGTAAACAATAATCAGTGAAACAGAGGTGAGTCTAATCAGGCCGTAAATCATGAGTCGTGTATCGTGGGTGTTGTAAGTGCAACTGCAGGTGTAAGTACAAGTTTAAGTGTAGGTGTATGTGTATAGAAATGTAACATGCTCATAGGGGGAGGAGGATAAAAATTCGGGCTTTTTGACCCTAAGTCTTCGGCTTTAACCTTCTTTCTGGAGGGTATTACCATCCTTTTGCCCATCCCATGTCTTACTTCTCACGCCCCACGTTTCACTTTTAACCTTTCACATCTTACCTTTCACCTTTCACATTTTACATCTTACGCCTGGCACCTCAGGCCTCACTTATTTCGTCTCACCCCTTAGGTGGCCTGGCCAGGTGAATTTTTAATAAATCCACTAGCCCCACCATTGAAATTTTTTCTAATATGATTACAAAGTTAAGACAAACTTTAATAGGGAGGAACTCATATGGATCCAGAAAAGGTGATAAGGGGAAAGAGAGTGCTCATAGTGGACGATGAGCCTGATGTCTTGGACACCTTAACCGAGCTCTTGTCTGTATGTAGGCTGGATAGGGCCCAAACCTTTGAGGATGCAAAGAAACTAATTGAAGAAAACCAATATGATGTTGCCATTCTGGACATAATGGGGGTAAGGGGTTTTGACCTCTTAAAGCTAGCAAGGGAAAAAAAGATCCCTACCCTAATGCTCACTGCACATGGTCTTTCCGAGGAGAACTTAAAGAGGTCGGCCCAGGAGGGAGCAAGTTATTATGCGCCGAAGGATGAGATTAACAACATAGCAACCTTTGTAGCCGATGTCATAGAGGCTGAGGAGAAGAAGAAGAGCCCCTGGGAGAGATGGTTTGACAGGCTTGCCAGCTTTTACGACAAGAGATTTGGGGGCACAGACTGGAGGGAAAAGGAAAAGGCATTCTGGGAGGAGAAAATAAAATTTATGATTTAGCCCTAAGGAATAGGAGCGGCAAAGGATTGCTTTTATACAAAGCCTCTTAGGTGGCTAAAGCACAGTAGAAATAACCTCCATAATCTGGGGCGGCAAAAGCCGCCCTTTTCTATCTTTTCACATGGGATGGCAAAGGCCCTTATAGATCGTCCATGGGTTCTTCTTTTTTGGGTATAGGAAGGGAGCCAGGTTTGAACTTTTTGGCTGCCTTTAGCCCAAGTTCCAGGGCATTGGAATTCAATTCCTCTGTACCCTTGGGTACCCTTGCCAGAAGTGCAGTTTTCAGATTCTTGGGAGAGACAACCTTTGTTACCTGAGCAAGGACACCCAAGGCTACAATGTTTGCCACCATGGCCTTTCCCACCTTTTTTATAGCTATGTCAGTGATGGGGACCTTTATCACCCTTCCCTCTGGCACATGGGATACATTGCTGCTATCAACTATGATCAAGCCCTCTTCCTTCACAAGGTCTTTATATGAATTTAGGGCCTGCTGATTCATGGCAAGGAGTACATCAGGCTTGGTGGCCAATGGATAGTCAATGGGCTCCTCACTAATCACCACATCTGCCCTACTACTTCCACCCCTTGCCTCTGGGCCATAGCTCTGGCTCTGGGCCACGAACTTGCCCTCGTATTCACCCACTGCCTCTGCAAGAATCACAGATGCCAGGATTATGCCTTGCCCGCCTGAGCCTGCCAGGACTATTTCATACCTATTTTCCTTCATGTCTAGCCTCTGGTCATTTCCTGGATCTTGCCATATTCTTCCGTATAGATGGGTTTATCTATATCAATAAGTACCCCGATCACAAATTTCTCAGTGATCTCCTCTGGCTTCATGTCCTGCACCTTTTCTTTTTTTATCGCATGGTCCCTTAAGTACTCCATCATGCGCACAGGGTCTGGTAGCCTGTTTTTCCTTCCAAAGTGAGTGGGGCAAGTGGATATGACCTCCACTACACTAAACCCCTTTTTTTTGATTGCCTGTTGGATCATGTTATCCAGGTTTTGCACATGATAGACAGTGCTCCTTGCCACAAAGGGGGCTCCAGCCACTACTGCCAGTTCTGAAATGGGGAAGCAATGCTCAATATTCCCGTATGGGGCTGTGGTGGCATAGGCACCATAAGGGGTTGCTGGGCTAAATTGCCCTCCTGTCATGCCATATATCTGGTTGTTTACAATTATGGCAGTGAGGTCCAGGTTCCTTCTGGCAGCGTGAATGAAGTGATTTCCCCCAATGCCCAAGGCATCGCCATCTCCCATGACAACAATTACATGGAGATGGGGTTTAACCAGCTTAATACCAGTGGCAAAGGGAAGTGCCCTTCCGTGTGTTGTGTGAAGGGTATTGAAGTCCACATATACACTCATTCTCCCCGAGCACCCTATTCCAGAGACCAGGACGACCTCATCCTTTTTTAGCCCAATCCTATCAATGGCCCGTATCAAGCTCCCAAGGATGATCCCATTCCCACAACCAGGGCACCACACATGGGGGAATTTCTTGTCGTGTCTAAGGTAGTTGTGTATCAATTTTGTAATAGGCTCAGCCATATCTAATCCTTTGCTATGCCTTCTAACGCATCCAAGATCTGTGATGGTTCAATGGGCTCACCATCCACTCTATTTATCTTAAATATCCTGGTTCCAAAGTCATTCACCCTTTTGACCTCCCTGCTCATTTGCCCCATGTTCATTTCAGGTACTAGGCAGGCCTTGGATTTCTTGAGGACTTCCTGGACTGCCCTTTTTGGGAAGGGAAAGAGTGTTACTAATTGAAGGAGGCCAACCTTTATCCCTCTTTCCCTTGCCTCCACACAGGCCCTTCTTGCTGACCTTGCCACTGACCCATAGGCTATGACCACATGTTGGGCATCTTCCAACAAGAAGCCTTTGGTGATGCTTATCTCCCCAAGGCCAAGGGTGATTTTTCTAAAAAGCCTGGACATAAACTCATTTATCTCATCTGTCCTCTGGGTGGGGAAGCCTCGAATATCGTGGATCAGGCCTGTTACATGGTATCTATAACCCTCCCCAAAGGGGGCCATGGGAGGGACACCAGAAGGTGTTATCTGGTAGGGTATATACCATTCAGGAGGCATTGTGGGCCTCGGCCTGCTGACGATCTCTAATTCCCCAGCATCTGGCAAGACCACTGACTCCCTTGTATGCGCCACAAGGGCATCGGAAAGGAGAATCACTGGAACCCTGTATTTTTCTGAAAAATTGAAGGCTGTCACAGTGAGTTCAAAACAGTCAGAAGCAGTGGCAGCAGCCAGGACAATTACAGGGTGATCACCGTGGGTCCCCCACCTGGCCTGCATCGCATCCCCCTGACTGGGTGCAGTGGGTAGACCGGTGCTTGGCCCTAACCTCATTACATCCACGATAACGCATGGTACCTCAGCAAGACATGCAAAACCTAGATTCTCCTGCATGAGTGAGAAACCAGGCCCGCTGGTGGCAGTCATTGCCTTGGCCCCTGCCAGGGACGCCCCTATTACTGCGCCCATGGATGCGATCTCATCCTCCATCTGAATGAATACCCCATCAACCTTGGGCATCCGTTCTGCAAAGAGCTCTGCTATCTCTGAGGCAGGGGTTATGGGATAGCCTGCAAAGAACCTGCACCCTGCTGCCAGGGCACCTTCCACAATGGCCTCATTTCCTTGAATCACCCTGAATACATTGTTCTTCTTTCCCTTTGCCTTCATCCCTAGGCCCCCTCACTGGTCTCTTTCACTGTAATGGCAAAATCAGGGCAGCGCAATTCACAGAGCCTGCAGCCAATGCAGTCCTGTGGCCTCTTTGGCACTGGGGCTCCCTTTCCATCCCTCTCCAAGACCTGCCTGGGACAAAAGGCCACACATATGCCACATTTTTTGCACCAATCTGAAAAGATGGTGTGTTGATGTCTTTTATTAGCCTTTTTTATCTTTTCCCCTTCCTGTTCCATTGCACTATCTCAAAAGAGCTTTTTGCTATCCAGGAGGATGGTGACAGGGCCATCGTTTATAAGGTGCACATCCATCATTTCTTGAAACATCCCTGTTTGTACAGGAATCCCTTTTTCTTTTAGCTCGTTAATAAAAAACTCATACAATGCCTTTGCCCTTTGGGGAGGTGCTGCCTTTGTAAAAGATGGCCTCCTACCCTTCCTCACGTCTCCCCACAATGTAAATTGTGATACTACCAATACACTGCCCCCATTGTCCAGCAAAGAAGTATTCATTGCGCCCTTTTCATCTGGAAATATCCTCAGCTCAGGGATCTTTCCAGCTAGGTAAACTGCATCGCCTTCCTGGTCATCCTCGCCTACGCCCAAAAACACCAAGAGGCCCTTTTGTATCTCTCCCACAGTTTGGCCTCCCACAACCACTTTGGCCCACTTTACTCTTTGCACAACTGCCCTCATAATGCATCTCCATGATATTGATTGTAAACCCCTGGATACATGACTTTGCTGCCTTTGACCTATGGGCAAGCCCCCTGGGTGCCCTTAGGATAGCCTCTATGTTACGGCAATTGGGATTTAGAATCCAGTTTTTGGATTTCATGGACATGGGCCATCCTTCCCTTTACCAGAGGAAGAGACCCCCTGTGAAAAAGAGATTTGGCACAAAACGATATTACAAAGAGCTTATACCAAGGCCTGCACCATTGGAAAAAATAGATAGGGAATACTACAGATACGGGATACCCAAAGAGATAGCATTGGAAGAATTAGAATCAATGGAAAACCCTTCCTTGGTCCTGGTCACCAGTACCATGACATATTGGTATACGGGTGTAAGAGAGACTATAGAGCTTATAAAAGGGTTTTTTCCCTCTGTTCCTGTGCTGCTGGGAGGGATTTATCCCAGGCTATTGCCTGGTCATGCAAGGCTTCACTCAGGGGCAGACCTTGTGTTTTCCGGCCAAGATCTGGCATGGCTCCCAAGGTATCTCAATAGATTGGGCATCTTGCCCCAAAGACATGAGAGGCCATTGCACCCCTACCCTGCCTATGACCTGCTAAAGGAGATTAACCATGTGGGGATTCAGGGCTCTGTGGGTTGCCCTTTTAGATGTTCCTATTGTGCCTCACCCTTTCTGAACCCGTTTTTTAAACACCTTAATGGAAAAGCTCTGGTGGAGGAGGTGAGGTTCTGGAGTTTAGGGTATGGGGTAAGGGACTTTGCATTATTTGATGACGCATTCTTATTTAGACCAAGGCAGGACCTGATAAGACTATTGGAAGGCCTTGCATCCCTGGAGACACCAATAAGGATACACACCCCCAATGCCTTACATGCCTCCAAGATTACATTGGAGGTGGCAAGGCTGCTAAAGGATGCCCATTTCGTCACCATAAGATTGGGCCTTGAAACCCTAAGGGATAAGGGGAGAAAAACCCATGATACAAAGCTCAAGGCTGGGGAAATGGAAAGGGCTATAGAGTCCCTTTTTAAGGCCGGGTTTGGGGCACAAGAAATGGGTGTGTATGTCCTGGCAGGCCTTCCAGGACAAGTTCCCATGGAGGTGTGGCAAACCCTGGAATATGCCCTGGGTCTCGGGGTGCCACCCTATCTGGCTGAGTATTCACCCATTCCCCACACTGCTCTGTGGGAAGAGGCAATACGTAGTTCTGAATACGACATCAAAGGAGAACCACTGTACCAAAATAACACCCTCCTCCCATGCTGGCCAAAGGAGTTTAGAGAGGAATATCAAAGCCTCAAAACAAGGGCTATTGAAATAAGAAGGGCCCTGGCGGGCAAATCTTAATGGACCCCTATGATGACAGTGGACACGACTCTTATAAATGTTGCCATTGAACCATCTCGAGTGCAGCGAGAAATCCCCCGTTTCCAGCGCAGCGAGAAGTCTTGTAGTTTACAGTGAAGGCAGGTTCCTTTTGTTGAGTCCGTAAACTTTAAACTAGCACTGTGATAAGATTTCTCCCCACTTCGTTCGTCGAAATGACAGTCTGTGCTAGAGCTTAGTCCATTGTTTTTACTATCACTGCCAGAGAAGGCTCAGCCAATTCCAGGCAATGCCTGCCTATGATTTTACACTTACGAAGTGTTACACTTACGAAGTGGAAGAATAGTGTCAGAGCCACCTCCTTGTCATTTCGACCCACCCCCTCTGTCATTTCGAGCGCAGCGAGAAATCCGCCGTTTCCAGCGAAGCGAGAAATCTTATAGCTTTGAACTTATATAGAAATCCTGTGTTTCATGGGAAGCGAGAAATCTTTCACCATTCTGCTTCTTTGTTTATATGTCCTTCACTCACACACCTTTTACAACAAGTATCAGGCATCCATATTCTAATAATTTTGAGTACCAGTCACAATCACTCTAACACATGGTATTATATATTTTCCAACCCTGAAACTCAATCTTACCTTCCTCTTATGAAAGGGCAAAGAGACCAAAAAACTAACCTATGAATTATGAATTAAAGTTCTACTCCACCACGCTATTAAAGTACGCTTTTTGGCTAAAAAATAGACCTCATAGGCACGAAGAAAGGTAGTTGATTTTTCCAATGGAGGTGATATTATTTTTTCACGCGCCCATAGCTCAGCGGATAGAGTAACGGACTACGAATCCGTGGGTCGCAGGTTCAAATCCTGCTGGGCGCGTATAAAATAGTTAAAAATGCCCGTTGATATAAAATTAGCTATTAATTTAGATTAAGAATCGCCTCCATTTTATGGAAAATAAAAGTGATTTACCCCTTTCAGCTATTGAAGAGTTGGAGGGGGTTTTCTTTACAAACATCACCACAGGTGCAAGACATACCTTTTGCCTTTTGAAAGGCCTCCCGCCCTTCCTTAATTGAGAACGCAGCGATCCCCAAGGCCCCTATGGAGTCAAAACCTCCGAAGCCTGTAAGCATGTATCCTAGACTTGACAATAGAAGTACAAGGGATAAATACATACATGTTCGCGTACAGTTAGCATCTGCAAGTATTGCTTGTGAATTTAGTTTCCTGCCAACATTAATCTTAGATCTGATAAGTAACCACATGGTAATTAGGGATATTATTGACACAACAATACCCCAAAAAGTGGTTTCAGGGCTCCTCCCATAATAAAGGTTTTGAATGGAGCTAACTAATAAACCAATAGCGAGTAAAAAGAACGCTGTACCTGTTATCTTGAGAGCTGTTTTTTCAAAATTGTCAGGTTTTTCATTCAGATTTGCTCTAATTCGAAGAATCATATGCAATATTCCAATACCTGAAATTACTTCAACAAAAGAATCAACACCAAACCCTAATAGTGCAATAGTCTCATCATCAATACCAAAATAAATTGAAACTATTCCTTCTATAATGTTATAAAATACAGTGATGATTGAAAGTATCAGTGCCTGCTTATAAAATTTATCGTTAATATGAGATAAGCTTTCCATCTTTCAGCCTTACTATCCTTTCAGCCCTTATAGCGAGCTCATTGTTATGGGTTACTATTACTACAGTAATGCCTCTGTCAGTACATGATTTCAATATCTCAAATATCTTTTCACTGTTTTCTGTGTCAAGATTACCTGTTGGTTCATCGGCTAGCAGAATTTGAGGATTGTTGATCAATGCCCTTGCTATGGCAACTCTCTGCATCTCTCCACCGCTTAATTGAGAGGGGGTGCGCCTGAACTTATCCTGGAGGCCAACCATCTCCAATACAGCGAGAACCTCGCTTCTTTGTTTATTCTTTCTACCAAAAAGAAGTGGTAGTGTCACATTTTCTATGACAGTTAGACCTGGTATCAAATAGAATTGTTGAAATACAAATCCTATTTTTTCCCTCCTTAATTTTACTAATTCCGAGTCCTTCATATTGCTTATGGTTAAGCCGTCATATTTGACAACCCCTCTTGTGGCCTTGTCAAGGCAGCCTAATATATGGAGAAGTGTTGTCTTGCCTGAGCCTGATGGGCCTGTTATGGCTAAGAATTCCCCTTTTCTGATACTTAAATCAACTCCCTTTAACGCATGGACTCTTTCAGCCCCTCTCACATAAATCTTTTCTATGCCTGTGAGCTCTATCATGAAAGACACCTGGACTAGTGGCTTAAAGTTATTGCCTGATGGCTTCCATAGGACTTATCTTCGATGCCCCCCAGGCAGGGTAGGCCCCTGCTGCAATTCCCAATAGTACTGAAAGGATTACACAAAGGAGAGCTAAATAAGGATCAAAAATTATCATCTTGCCTCCTGGTACATACGGTACAAATTTTCTTACAAATTTTTCAATAATTGTTGAAGCCATGTTAGCTAATGCTACACCAATAGTACCTCCAATAGCTGTCAATATAATTGTCTCACTGATGATGATCTTAAAAATATCAGCCCTTGATGCCCCTATTGCTCTCATCATTCCTATTTCCTGAGTACGTTCAAAAACTGCCATAAGTATTGAATTCATAACACTAATTGAACTTATGAGAATTGCTATCATAGCCAGTGAAAGTGTTAGAATCTTTGCAGAATTAGCAAGTGTTGAGATAGTATTTGTTACCTGACTCATTGTAACTATTTGAATGCCAGGCAAGCTCTTGGATAGCTCATTTACAACTTCTCCCACTATAGTTATATCTTTAACTCTAACCCCTATTGCACTTGCTCTATCATGTTTACCAATTAAATCTTGTAAGACACTGATAGGTAAATAGATAAAGGCATCATCTTGAGTGCCGGTTTTATCTATTATAGCGGAGACTTTTAAAAATTTGTTGGCTGGAGAATAAACAAAAACATCCCCTATTTTGACATCATCATGCTTCGCTACATCATGCCCGACAATAATTTCGTTATCATTATTAGCGATGGAGCCTTGAAGGTTCCAACTGGGTTTTAGCTTATCTATATGGCTCATATCTAATCCATACACGAGGTCCATTCTGTTCTTACCCTGACGTAATAGCTGTGCCACAAGAATTGGAGTGGCAAATAGTATGTTTTTGTTATCTTTTATTTTCTCCATTATCGACAAATCAAGTAACTGTGGTGAAACAGCACCGTGTAAAACAAGAGAAGCAACTTCATGGGGACAACCAGAAGGGACAATCATAAAGTGTACCCCTGTTTTTTCTAGTTCTTTATTTAGACTTTTTTCAAATCCTCTGTTAAATGAAACTATGGAAAAAAGGACGGAAATCGAAGCAGCTATTCCAGCTATTGTTAAAAGATTTCTCACCTTGTAGCGTAAAGTATTTTTAAATGCTAAAGTAAAAAAGCTCATCAACGAATCTCAACTCCTTTGGCAATTAGATACACTGTGCCAGATGAGTATCTTACAGTCCCTGTTACTTTTGCCCTCTTCCCTGTCCTTGGTGGGAGAGTAAAAGGTGGAGGATTAGGGTCATTGGGCCCATTTGGGTTTGTGCTTACAAAAATGTGCCCAGTCTCATCCTGAAGGATGAACCAGCAACCGCTTGCCAGGCATTGTGTGACTATTGTGCCTTCAAGGTTTATTACCTTGCCATCCATAGAAGGGTTTGTTAAAATTTCTTTGATTTTCGTTAACGGAGCATCTTGTTTTATTTCAGTGCCAAATTTTTCTGGAGAACATCCTAAAATATGTGTTGAAAAACCTAAAAACAAAATTAAAGCTAAAATTTTATTCATGTTAATCTCTACTCCCAAAATTGTCTAAATTAACATATGCTTCAATTATATTTGTCAGTCAATTTTAATAGTACCCGGTTATCTCTCCTTAGCCCAGGAAGTAAGATCTTCCAGAGTCAGGCCCTCTAATTCCCTCTCCAGGGCCTCTTTCAGCCTCTGCCACAAAAGAGTGGTGGCACAGCTCTCTTTGCGAGGACAAATGGATGGGTTTTCAACACAATCCACAAGGGAGATCGGACCTTCCAGTGCACGAACCACTTCCAACAAAGAGATCTCCTGAGGGGGTTTGGCCAGTATAAATCCCCCTCCTTTACCCCTTATACTTATTATGAACCCAGAGGCCTGAAGGCTTAGTATAATCTGCTCCAAGTACGATTTAGATATCCCTTGACGCAGGGCTATTTCGCTCAACAGCACAGGTCTTTTCCCCCCATGAAGTGCTATATCCAATAAGGCCCTAAGCCCATATCTGGCACGGGTTGAGAGCTTCATATGAAATTTTTAGCATTTTAGTAAACAAAACGCAACCTTTTTGAACTGGTGTGAAAAATTTATTCTTATACCTAGGCTAAAAATGGCCTCCGTGGGCACCTAAGTGTGATATTTTAAAAAGAAGTTTCGTGGAAGCAAAAAAAAGATTGACACCCAGTTTTAAAAAGTTTAGTTTTTCACTAAACATAATGATCTAAAAGGGTTTTTTGGCAGGAAAGTCGTTAAGACCTGAGGGTGCTTCAGTTAGAGAGGGTGACGGAAAGAGGGGGTTTTACTGGATCTGATTTAATGGAGGGGATTCAATAGGCGTTGGATTTCAGGACAGTTTAATGGAGCCTTGGAGGTGGTGAAAAGGTGAAAAGAGGATGGCAATGGTGCAATGGGGAAACTATCAGGTGGGGAAGAAGGATAATTCCCTAATACTTTAGTGGGGAGGGTATTAGCGTGACGGGTCCCAGGGGAAGTAGAGATATTTTCATAGTTTGCCAGTAATTTTTGGTGCAGGTGCTTTAGGCCGTTATGAGGTCTTGTTAGTTAGGGGGTGAGGGATGCTAAGGAGTATTTCTGAGATAAATGAAAAGCTTGAAAAGGGCCAGGCAGTGGTGGCCACGGTGGAAGAGGTTATTGAAATTGTGAAAAAGAAAGGGTTGGAAAAGGCTGCAAAGGAAATTGATGTGGTAACAACGGGCACCTTTGGACCCATGTGTTCTTCTGGTGTGTTTTTAAACCTAGGCCACAGCAGGCCCAGGATTAAATTGGGAGGAGGCCGTGTCCATTTAAACAATGTGCCTGCCTATGCAGGCCTTGCTGCAGTGGATATATATATTGGGGCAACGGCACTTCCCAATGAAGACCCAAGAAACAGAGATTATCCAGGGTCATTTCCCTATGGGGGAGGGCATGTTATTGAGGATCTGGTCTCTGGAAAGGAGATCAGGTTGCAGGGAGTAGCCTATGGCACTGACTGTTATCCAAGGAAGGAGATAGATACCTTTATAACCCTTGAGGAAATAAATGAGGCCATACTTTTTAACCCCAGAAATGCCTATCAGAATTACAATGTAGCTGTAAACTTATCAGCCCGCCCCATTTACACTTATATGGGGTTGCTCAAACCCCGCTTGGGAAATGCCAATTACTGCTCTGCTGGTCAGCTTTCTCCACTGCTCAAAGATCCCCATTATCGCACCATTGGCATTGGGACAAGGATCTTCTTAGGGGGAGGCATAGGATATGTGGCTTGGTGGGGGACACAACACAACCCCTGTGTACCAAGGGTAGACGGGGTTCCCACAAGGCCTTCTGGGACCCTTGCCCTCATAGGGGATTTGAAAGGCATGGATTCTAAATTTCTTAGAGGGGTAAGCATTCTGGGGTATGGTACAAGCCTCATGGTAGGTATTGGGATTCCCATCCCCATTTTGGATGAGGAGATCATGAGGCATGTATCACTTACTGATGCAGAGATATTTGCCCCTGTGGTGGACTATTCCAAGACATATCCTGAAAGGGAGACAGAGGTGTTAGGTGAGGTAAGTTATGCTGAACTGAGGAGTGGGTACATAAACTTGCAGGGCAAACAGGTACGGACCTCTTCCCTCTCCAGCTATGCCATGGCAAGGGAGATTTCTCAGATTCTCAAGGCATGGATGTTGGAAAAGAGGTTTTTCCTCACTGATAAGGTGGCGCCTCTCCCAGGTGAAGAGGCCAAAATAAAGTTTAAGCCTTTAGAGGAGAGGAGGTGAGCCATGGGAAATTCCAGAAGGTTAACTCTCAGGTTCCCTTCCAGTATCACTGCTAAGCCCATAGTCTTTAGGCTGGCAAAGGACTATGATCTTGAATTTAACATCCTCAAGGCCTCCATAAGCCCAGACAAAGAGGGCCTCATGGTAATTGAACTGAATGGGGAAAGGGTAATGGAAGGTATCAATTACCTAATTGAGAGAGGTGTTATAATAGAGCCTTTTGGCCAACAGATCGCATTCTACCAAGATAGGTGTACCCACTGTGGGCTCTGTGTGGGGCTATGCCCTGGGGAGGCCTTAGTAATGGATAAGATCAGCTTCCTTGTGGAGTTTAAAGAAGAGGCCTGTCTTGCCTGCGGACTTTGCGTGAGGCTATGCCCCGTCAAGGCCCTGGATATCAGGCTCTGATAATTGCCTTGTGAACAAGTATGAAGCTTCTCAGGACATGGGCTCTCCTAAAAGGTTCCCCATGAGTTTCATATGGGAAGATGGTTTAAGAAATGAGTCATACTTAATTAAAGGGGGTAGAAAATGACAAATTTTTCAAAGGTAACCGAGGCAGATATTACAAGGGCCATAGTAAAGGTCTTCACCCATCAACTGGAAGAGTTTGCATCAAGCGATGTCCTAATTGTGGGCGCTGGGCCCTCAGGTTTGATGACAGCCAAAGAGTTGGCCCAAAACAAAGGAAAGAAGGTCTTGGTGTTAGAAAGGAATAACTACTTAGGCGGTGGTTTTTGGATAGGCGGATACCTGATGAACAAGGTGACAGTGCGTCACCCTGCCGAGGAAGTGTTAAAGGAACTGGGGATACCCTATGAAGAGTTCCAAGATGGATTGTTTGTGGCTGATGGCCCCCATGCCTGTTCAAAGCTAATTGCATCTGCCTGTGACAGTGGGGTGAGGGTGCTAAATATGACAGAGTTTGAAGATGTGGTCCTGAGGGAAGGAGATAAGGTGGCAGGGGTGGTTATGAATTGGACACCTGTAAGCGCCCTTCCACGCCAGATTACCTGTGTGGACCCTGTGGCCTTGGAGGCCAAAGTGGTAGTGGATGCCACAGGACACGATGCCTTTGTGGTGAGAAAATTGGAGGAGAGGGGATTGATCAAGACCAAGGGCTTTGGAGGAATGTGGGTGGAGCGCTCAGAGGACATGGTGGTGGAATACACATCCCAAGTACATCCAGGCCTAATTGTAGCAGGAATGGCTGTGGCCACCACCTTTGGCCTCCCTCGCATGGGGCCTACTTTTGGGGCCATGCTCCTTTCAGGTAAGAAGGCTGCCCAAGTGGCCTTGGGATTGCTTGAAGGATGATAATATCCCGGTGTATCCCCAACTGGGAACTCATAAAGGCGGCATTGGAGATTTACTCCCAATGGGTTGAAGAGGAGGTTCACCTATTAGATTGCCTAGTCCTGGGCAAAGGGGAAATGGCCCATGAATTTGCCAGCATTCGCCTTCTGGACCAAAAGGGTAGACTAAACCATAGGCCCTTTGAAGCGGAACTGGAATTTGAAAGGCAAAGGCTGAAGCACTGCCTTTGTGGTAAGGGGAATGTATACGACGGCATAAGCTATAGCTTACTATGTAGGCAATTGATATCGGGCCATTTACATGAGGAGCTCATAATTATAATCCCTGATTACATTGCAACCCGTGGAGATGATGGCCTTTGGCATTTACGCTATGCTGTGTTTGGGGATGTGGTACTGATATCCCTCTCAGGGATAAAAGAGGCCCCTGCAAGGGAAAGGGATTATTACGTGGCACAGGCCTTAAGACTGAGGGTAACTGAACCACCTTCATTGGCCCCTTCCATGGCCAGGATCTTGGCAGGTATACTTCTCCAGGCCAGATTCTTCTTTTGGACAGGCTATCCTTTCTGCAAGGACCCTTACTGTTCCCTTTACAATGCCCACTGGCAACGGGAATTATTCCAATCTCAAAGGGATGAACCTTATGTCCTCTGTCATGACCATAGTGTTTATCTGAAAGACATGAAAGATTCGTATTGTGGAAGGCCAAGAAATGGAAAGAGGTGAGGTTCTGGCAGTGTGTGTTGGCCTAAAAAAGGGCACCAAGAAGACACCTGTTAAATCAGGCTTTTTTAAAGAAAACTTTGGCCTTTTAGGTGATGCCCATGCTGAGGAAGGCAGTTTAAGACAGGTGAGTCTCCTTTGCCAGGAAAGCATCATCCCCACGAGAGGCCTTGGCCTTGAAATAAGGCCTGGTGAACATGGTGAAAACATAACTTTAAAGGGTATTGAATTATATAAGCTCATATTGGGAACAAGGATCAGGGTAGGTGAGGTGATCCTAGAGATTACCCAAATTGGGAAAGCTTATGACAGTAAATGTGCCATATGCAGAGAGGTTGGCAGATGCGTCATGTGTGAACAAGGGGTATCTGCAAGGGTAATCCATGGAGGAATAGTAAAAGTGGGGGATGAGGTACTTGTAATTAAGGAGGGTCCTTTCAGACAACCTTAAGATCCAATTACTTGATCCCAGCGTATGGGATGGTTTTTTGAAAAGATCTTTTACTCAAAGGACCCCTTTACAACTCTATCAAAAAGTTTAGTATCTTAGTAATCGTTTAGGATAGGAGGTAAGCAATGTACTCAGAAGTAGTGATGGAGCATTTTAGAAATCCCAGAAATGTGGGTGTGATAGATAATCCAGATGGTAAGGGTGAGGTGGGCAACCCTCTGTGCGGGGATATGATGACTGTATACCTGAAGGTAAAGGACAACAGGATCGAAGATATAAAATTTCAGACATTTGGGTGTGCAGCTGCCATTGCTGTATCCAGTATGCTCACTGAGATGGCAAAGGGAAAGACCATTGAAGAGGCAAAAAGGATTACAAATAAGGACATTGCCTCTGCTTTAAAGGGATTGCCGAAAAATAAGCTTCATTGCTCGAACCTGGGGGCAGATGCCCTCCATGCAGCAATAAAAAACTACGAAGCAAAGAAAGCTGGCAAAAGAGAAGAGGAGTCTAAACGAAAGGAAATCCATACCCATACACACGGGGATAAGTGCTATTGCCCATATTGCGACGCAGAGTTGGAGGACGGGGTAAGTTTTTGCAAGGCATGTCAATCAGAGATTGATACATAAGGCGGTTAACAGGAGGATGGTATGGAACGCATAATAAATCTGGACCATATATCTCAAAACCCCATCCTAAACGATGTTCAAGATGCAATGATTGAGGCCATCAGGGAGAATTTTGGAAACCCCTCAAGCCAGCACAAATTGGGGGATAAGGCTGCAAGGGCCCTGGAAACAGCCAGGGAATCAGTGGCAGCCTTAATCAATGCAGAAGACCCAAAGGAAATAGTGTTTACCTCTGGTGGTACTGAGTCGGTAAACCATGCCATAAAAGGTGTGGCCCTTGCCATGGCTAATAAAGGAAAACACATTGTAACATCAAACATTGAACACAATGCTGTTTTAAGGAGTTTAAGGCGCTTAAAGCTCATGGGTTATAAAGTTACATCAGTCCCAGTGGATGAATATGGAAGGATAGATCCTGAGAAGGTGGCCAGTGCAATAAGACCTGATACGATCCTTGTCTCTATTATGCATAGCAACAATGAGATTGGCACCATTGAGCCCATAAAGGAGATAGCAGGAATTTGTAAAGAAAAGAAGGTCATCTTTCATACCGATGCTGTGGACTCAGTGGGCGTTGTCCCTGTGGATGTCCAGGACCTGGGGGTGGATCTCTTAAGTCTTGCCTCCAACACATTTTATGGTCCCACAGGAGTGGGCGCCTTGTATATAAGAAAGGGTACCACCATCTGGCCTTTACTGGATGGCGGTGTTCAAGAGAACAACAAGCGGGCAGGCACAGAAAACCTAATAGGGATCATAGGAATGGGAAAGGCAGCAGAGATCGCCCTAAGGGATATGGAAAAAAGGGCCAACCACACCTTAAGGCTCAAAAAAAAGCTGATGGAGGAGTTGCCAAATTACATTGATGAATACATCCTCAATGGGCATCCAGAATTTTCCCTTCCAAACCTCTTATCCATATCCATTAAGTACGTGGAGGGTGAAAGCCTTGTTTTAATGTTAGACGACGACAACATTGCCATTTCCACCCGTTCTGCATGCGCAGCTGGGGCCCTTCAGGCATCCCATGTGCTCCTGTCCATAGGGAGAGACTTTGCAGACGCACAAGGGACCCTTGTAATTAGTCTTGGAATTGATAACAAAGATGAGGACATCTCAGTGTTCCTAAATAGCCTCAAAGGGGCTGTAAAAACACTGAGGCATATTTCACCTCTTTATCCCCATGGCAAACAGTCTATGTCATAGTTGGGTATCAAGGGTGAGAAGCCTTTCCAATGTGGATTTGAGAACGGCAAAAGATGGAGCCCCATGGATTACTTCAATGGGCTTCCCTTCGCGGAAAAAGATAAGGGTAGGAATGGTCCTTATCTCATACCTTTCAGCAGTCCTTGGGTTCTCGTCCACATCCACCTTTACTATGCGAACCCTTCCCTTGTATTCAGATGCACAGGCCTCAAGAATGGGGATCATACCATGACATGGCCCACACCACTTTGCCCAGAAATCCACCAACACCAAGCCCTTTGAGTTTAGGATTTCGTTATCAAAGTTGTCGTCCTCAAGATGATCTATGATCAAGGTCTCCATGGGTCATTAGCCTTTCAAAATGAGATTTATCTCAGTGACTAAACTTATCTGGAAGCTATAAACATTTTAAAAGAAAAAAATAGGAGTTTGCTAGCCAAAACACAAATAAAAGGCTTAAACCTTCCTTAAATACCATTCTCATCAGAAGACCCTGCGTTGTTGTTCCCATAAGAGACAAAATATACTAAAACCAAAACTGAGGGTACTTCCTATTTTTAGGGATATTGTTGATGATCAGGGCCACGAGCAATAAGATAATGGATCCTGCCCCAACAGGGACAATACAGTATAGAAACCCCAGCCGGTGGACCTCTTCTCCACCAATTATTGCAATTAGCGCTGTGGCACCACCAGGTGGATGAAATGTTCTTGTTATGTGCATCAGGGCAAGGGCTCCCGAAACACCCAGGCTACATGCAATCCATGGCTCAAACCCAAAGAATCGATACGCGATAACACCACATAAAGCAGAGATTACATGCCCACCAACCAGGTTTCGCGGTTGTGAAAAAGGGCTCCTCACTGCGCCGAATACAAGAGCTGCTGAGGCCCCAAAGGACCCCACCAGGACACTCATTGCAGTGTGATCAAGCAATTTATAGTGTATTATTGTAAGCACAGATATGCCCACAAATGCACCTAACCATGATAAAATAACCTCTTGAATAGAAACGCGTGGTGGACTTTTGGTAGTACTCTTAATTTTAAACAGAAATTGTTCCAACCTTACCATTTATTCACAATCTCCCATGTTTTTATTAGATCACTTCTGGTTACAATCCCTATGATTTTATTATCTCTCCCAACTACAGGAGCTCTGTTTATTCTCTCCTTTACAAATAGTTCTATGATCTTTCCTAAAGTAGTATCTTCGAGCAGAGTTATAGGTGGGGCTCTCATAACATCCTCAACCTTGATGTTGGCTATAGTACTGAGAAATATTTCTCCTTTTTCAAGATAGCTGGATACCATCTCCATAAAACTTTCATAACCCATACTTCCAAGAATATCTTTCTCAGATATAACTCCAATTACTTTATCATCGTCATCAACAACCGGAAGACCGGTTATACCTTTTTTCGCCAGTTTTTTTGCAACATCCGTTAATGTTTTGCCTCTCCTTATCGTTATGACATCTCTGGTCATGATCTGACTTGCGTGTATTGAGCTCATTAATCTTTTTGATAGATGTTTAAAACTCAATTTATATAATTCTCTAAAGTCTTGAGGAGTAATATCAATGTATTGGGGAATATCCTCCATGGCTTTAATGATATCGTCATCTGAGAAACTTAATTCAAGGGCTTTTTCAATTATGCCTAAATCTTCCATATGAAGCTCCCTATTCTAAAAATCGTTATTAGCAACTTTAGGCAACGCATAGTATTCGAGATCAAGCTTTTGGTAAAGAGAAAATAAGGTGGGTAGGTGGTGTATAAAGGGATTAGGTATTCAGATGTATAATTTTTAGTGTAATTCGTTACACGTGTTGTTATATTTGAATAGTTTTGCACCTCAATTTTCAAACTTTCCCTCAACTGGAGACAAGGCAAAAAAACTAACTGGTAAACTATCTCAACAAACTTCAACTTCTATTTTCCCCTATTGTAGGATGTTTATACAAGGATGGATCCTGATACATTTGATGAACTCTAATTTTTAATTCATATTCATTTAGCTGACTTTTCCAGTGTCCAGAGATCTCAGCTATGAATTTTATAAGAAAAAAACCTGCAACCACTAATAATGTTAGGTGTCGAGGTGTCAAAGGATTTTTGATACCTATAGTTTGTAGGTGAAGAGTATTTGCTGCCGGACAGACCAAAGTACATTCCATACATCCATTGCATTCAGCACTTATAATACGAGATTTGGCATGAATCATGATATTAGAAGGGCAAACCTGAGAGCACTTTTTGCACTGGATACATGTTTTATCGTCACGAACAATAAAAGTAGGACTAAAAATGCTAAGTAATCCCATCAAAGCTCCATATGGACAAAGATATCTGCACCAGAAATTGCGGATTAATAATGATAAGATAAATAGGATAATGAGAACAGCACCCGTTGTAACGGACATATGGATGAAAAAATATAACATTTTTACATCGGCAACCTTCCAATAAGATGATTGGAGAAAAATTTTTGTAGCAGCCTGGTCCATATTAAAGAAGATTGCCCAAAGAAAGAATCCTAAGAGCAGGTACTTTATACTTTGTAATGGGAGATCAATCCATCTAGGGAGAGTTTTATTTTTTATTCCAAGTACTTTTGAGAGTTTCTGAATCCATTCAGATATAGTACCTATGGGGCAAAACCAGCCACAAAAGGCCTTACGGAGACCAATACTCAAAATTGCTGCAAAACCCAAGATGACCATGCCAGCTGGGTGTATTGGATCCCAGCTACCTGTTAAAAAGAGGTTTTTCCATGCCAATAGACTACCAATGGGTAAAAAGCCCTCGACTCCTGGGGGGCGGGATATCCTTATGGGTCCATCTCCTAGGAGCTGTCTAACATAGAAATAGAACTGGATTCCGATGGCCATTGTTATAGTAAGGATGACCAACTGAACCCTGTTCCTTATTCCATTCTCTAAGCTGAGCCTTTTATCTTCCATAGTAATATTAGACCCAGGGCTTAAAGTCTGATTCCTTGACTTAAGTCAAGGAATGAGATCAGCTGCTACTCTTAAACTATTAATAAACAGGCATGAAAAGGAGGTGATAAGGACCTTAGAAGATGTGGGATAAGGGGAGCTTAGAGGCCTTGCCAGTTCCAAAGATTTTAAGGTTTAAAAAAGAGCGCGGCCTCTAAGTTTCAAGGGGAGAGAAAAAGATTGAGGGGGTGGGGCTATGAAGAGGTATCGCTATGGTTTATACTTGGGGACAGCTGTAATAATTGCGGGTGTCCTTTTCCTTTCAGTAAACGCCTCCGGAATTTTTCAGATGACCAATGAACCGTCGTTTTGTGCCCAATGCCATGTCATGAGTGAGGAGTACAGTGCGTGGGTAAAAGGGGGTGTTCACAACAGTATCAAGTGTATAGATTGTCATTTACCTCAAGACACACAGATAAAATTTTTGTTTTGGAAGGCAGTGGATGGTGGAAAGGACTTTGTATCCTTTTACGCAGGCATAGTTTCGGAAATGATTGAGTTGTCTGGTCGTGGTAAAAATACTGTGCAGGCCAATTGTATAAGGTGCCATGAAGGCCGAATATCTAAAATGCTCAGCCCCTATAGCAGAAATTGTTGGGACTGTCACAAGAGGATCGCCCACAAATTGACGGGTATTAGGGAAACTCTTTAGATAAGGAGGTAATATGATGGCGAGCCGGAGTCTTATTGCCTTTTCAGTTTTTGTTCTCCTGTTTTCCTTTGGCTGCCAGCCTGAAAAGCCAAAGGAGTTCAGAACTGTGGAACTTGCAGAAAACGAAGTTGACCCTGAGGTATGGGGTAAGGTCTATCCCATTCATTATGAAATGTGGAAACAATCTGCTGAACCTACCCCAGCTGGAAAAAGTAAGTATAAAAAGGGATGGGACACTGATAAAGTAATATATGACAAACTGTCAGAATTTCCCTTTATGGCCTTGCTTTATAATGGGTGGGGGTTTGGAATTGAATACAATGAGCCAAGGAGTCACTATTATAGGATCATTGATCAGCTGGAGATAGATCCATCCAGATTAAAGGCTGGTGGTGTGTGTTTAAGCTGTAAAACAACCTATTCACCAGAACTTGAAGCAAAATATGGACTTGATTATTACAGTAAACCATACATGGATGTGTTAAAGTTAATACCAGAAAAGCACCGCAAACTAGGAGATTCATGTATAGATTGTCACAATCCAAAAGATGCTTCCCTTCAGATAAGAAGAGGTTTTACCCTTGTGAAGGCCCTTCAAGTAATGGGTGTGGATACAAAGAATATACCACACCAAAAGATGAGGAGCCTTGTGTGTGCCCAGTGTCATGTGACATACGTTGTGCCAAAGGATAAGGAAATGAAATCAGTGGGTCTTTTCTTCCCATGGCAAGGTAGCAAGTTGGGTGACATTTCCATTGAGAATATTATCAAGGTGCTCAAGAGTGATCCTTCATACGGCGAGTGGACACAAAAGGTAACTGGCTTTAAATTGGCCTATATCAGGCATCCAGAATTTGAGTTCTTCTCAGACAGTTCAGTGCACTGGAATGCAGGCGCGTCCTGTGCAGACTGTCACATGCCCTACAAGAGAATGGGGGGGTTCAAAGTTACTGAACATAATATAATTAGCCCACTAAAACGAGATATGAGGCCATGTCTACAATGCCATAGCCAAACCCCTGAATGGCTAAAAGAGCAGGTTATTGCAATTCAAGACAGGACAATGAGCCTGCTTTTAAGGGCTGGGTATCAAACAGCAATAGCAGCCAAGTTGTTCCAGATTGCAAATAAAGCACGGCAGGATGGAAAGGAGCTGAACCAAACCCTTTACCAGAAGGCAAAAGATCTCTATTTAGAGGCAATTTACAGGGTGATATACATGGGGGCTGAAAACTCCATGGGTTTCCACAATCCAACAGAAGGGACTAGAATGCTGGGAGATGCAGTGGCCTATGCATCAAAATCAGAGGCTGTTTTAAGGACAATGCTTGGGAACGCAGGGGTATCAGTGCCTGTTAATGTGGAGCTGGAATTAACAACCTATTTAAACAACCGTGGTGAAAAGAAGCTAAACTTTAAGGCAGAACAGGAATTTAAGGACCCATTTGGAACACAGCAGGCCTTGGAGGCAATGCTAAAATAGTATCTGGTTTCTGCATCCAGCTATTCTGGATGCAGAAATCCAAAACAAACCCATTTCAAACCGGGATACCGAGCTTTTTCAACAAGTCCTAAGCGTTGAAGAGTTCATAATTCTCATCCTGCCCTACTAATTTTCACACCCTTTATAGAAGGCAATTGACCTGTTTTTTATGCTATTAGACAAAATGGGCTACTTTTGTGTAAAGGCTTTTGGTATAAAGTACCCAATAAGTTAGGATGGTTATTAAGATGATGGACCGGCTATCCAAGAAACCGAAAAGGGTTTTCACACCAAAGTAGAAGTATGAGATACTAAAGGACATAGAGAGATGCCGAACAATAAAGGAAGGTCTTTAAAAAATAAATGAGTAGAACGGATAACTGCAATGATAATGTCCCTATCGAGGGTTTCTTATAGACACTCAAAACTAAACTAATATACGGCGCTTTTTAAAGGAAGAGATGAAGCTAAAAAGCACTCACTGAATATATGCGGATATTCTATAACAGGTAAAGAGTAAACGAGAGGTTTGGCTATTTATCACTTTAGGAGTACCTAAAGATATTTTATTTTCAAAGGATGGACACAGAGGGAAAAATGTTGATGACTACTATTGACAGCGTGGTCATGGCGCCATTGCATTTTCTGTCCGTTAGAGCCACCTCTCTGTCATTTCGACCACCCGCTCTGTCATTTCCAGCGCAGCGAAAAATCCGCCGTTTCCAGCGCAGCGAGAAATCTTGTCCTTTCAATCCCAGAGACACCCAATTTCCCAAGGACATAGACATAAAACATGC
>FWWL01004061.1_pt1 | contig 25409 bp, 25 predicted proteins | sample 2228331 | NCBI WGS metagenome assembly FWWL01 (sample SAMEA103939775, study PRJEB20133) | metagenome | reverse complement strand
TTGCTGTGCCTCATTGATTTTCACAGAGGCCTGGGCAACCAGGCCTTTATTTTTTTATAAAAATAATTAAAACCAGTTCAAATAATTTTCCTATTAAATTTCCTAAAAATAAATAATTGATATTCCCTCAAATAAAATGCTATAGCAATGAATTTGAGGAAAATTTGTTTGAAAAATTTGGTTGAAAAGGGGGTATTAAATAAAAAACTCCTCTCTTGACAAATAAAAATTTTTTGATTATAATTAAATTAGCCAATTAAAAATAAAAAAGGTTAGAAAAAATGATAGAAGCATTAAAAACAGTTCTTACTCTCATAATTATTTTTTTATTTATGAAAACCCTCTTCAAAATTGAAGAGAGTTTGAAAAAAATGATATATTCGCATAATGATTTAAAAACGATGGTAGATGAAATTGAGAAAAAGTTAAAGTCTATAATTTGATAAGATGAAAAAGCGGGGGTGGTCCCCGCTTTTTACTATCAAAATACCTAAAAAATATGATTGAGATTTAAAATTTTAATTTCTTTAATAACTCAAACAAATTAATTTAGCTTCATTTTCAGAAAATTCAAGTAAAGAATCAGTGATTAAATTAACTTCTTCTAATTTTCCATCTTTTTTAATTTTGATTTTGCCTCGGTTAATTACTGTAATTAAAGGGTGATGATGAGCCCAAATTGAAATCTCGCCTAAAGGAGTTTGAGCAATTAAAGAATCAATTTCTTTTTCTTCGATTTTCCCATTTATATCAATAATTTTTAATTTAAATTTTTTCATTATTTAAATTCTAAAACTCCTTTCATATAAAATTCATCTTCAGGGATTTCATCGTATTTCCCATCAATTAATTTTTCAAATTCTTCAATTGTTTTTTCTAATTCAACATAAACTCCTGAACGACCAGTATAAGGTTCAGCGACAAAAAACGGCTGAGAAAGATATTTTTGGATCTTTCTTGCTCGATAAACAGTTAATTTATCTTCCTCAGTTAACTCTTCAATCCCTAAAATAGCAATAATATCTTTTAAGTCATTATATCTTTGTAAGATTCTTCTGACCTCATAGGCAACTTGATAATGACGTTTACTAACAATTTTAGGATCAAGAATCACGGAATTTGAAGCTAAAACATCAACAGCTGGATAAATACCAAGTTCAGCAATTTCTCTTGAAAGAACAATTGTCCCGTCTAAATGGGCAAAAGTGGTTGCTGGAGCTGGATCAGTAATATCATCAGCTGGAACATAAATTGCTTGAAAAGAAGTAATCGAACCTTTATTAGTTGAAGTAATTCTTTCCTGCAAATATCCCATTTCCGTAGCTAAAGTTGGTTGATAGCCAACCGCTGAAGGTGATCTTCCTAATAAAGTAGAAACTTCAGAACCTGCTTGAACAAAACGAAAAATATTATCAATAAATAACAAAATATCCTTGCCTTCAACATCTCGAAAATATTCAGCCATTGTTAAAGCAGCTAAAGGTGTTCTTAATCTTGCTCCCGGGACTTCATTCATTTGACCAAAAACCATAGCGACATTTTTAATTACCCCCGATTCTTTCATTTCTAAAATTAACTCATTCCCTTCTCTTGTCCTTTCACCAACACCAGCAAAAATAGAAATTCCTTGATATTTATAAGCAATGTTATGAATCAACTCCATTAAAAGAACAGTTTTCCCAACGCCTGCTCCCCCAAAAAGGCCAATTTTCCCTCCTTTAACTACCGGGACTAAAAGATCAATTACCTTAATCCCGGTTTCAAGAATTTGAATTTCTGGATTTTGATGGATAAATTCTGGTGGCTTTTTAAAAATTTCTTCTTTTAATTCTTCAAAATTTTCTTCGCTAAAATCAGCAATTGTCTCGCCAATCACATTAAATACTTTTCCTAAAGTTGTTCTTCCAACCGGGACTTTTATTTTTGAAAAAGTCCTTTTAACTTCTGTTCCTAAGGATAAACCATCGGTTGGTTTCAAACTAATACATCTTACTCGACCGGGCGAAAGATATTGTTCAACTTCTAAAATAATTTTCCCAACCTCTGAATCTTTTTTATCTTGAAAAACTTCTAAAGCTTCATAGATTTCAGGAGTATGATCTTCGGGAAATTCAACATCAACAACCGTCCCAATAATTTGAAAAATTTTGCCCCTGATCTCTTCCATATTTATTGATTTATTGTATAATAGAAATAAAATGATTTCAATTGCCTCAGAAAAAATTTTTGAAGTTTTTGGTTTTCCAATAACTAATACTCTCTTAACAGGATGGTTAGTAATTTTAATTATTTCAATTTTTATTTTTATTTTCAAATTTAGACTGGAAGAAAAACCAAAAAAATTTCAAATAGCTATTGAATTATTTTTTGAAAGAATTGCAATTTTTCTAGAAAGTATTTTACAAAAATCTTTTGATCTAAAAATTTTTGCTTTTATTCTTTCTTTTTTTGTTTTTATTTTATTTTCAAATTGGCTTGGCATTTTCCCAGGTATTGGAAGTATTTTTATAAAAGAAAATCATCATCCGGTGCCTCTTTTTCGTTCCACTTACTCTGATCTTAATATGACTTTAGCTTTAGCTTTAATTTCAGTTTTCGGTTCCAATATCTTAGGTTTATGGCATTTTAGAAGAAAATTTTTAAAACGTTATTTAAATCCAATTGGAGTCTTGGAAATTTTTGGCGAATTTGCTAAAATTCTTTCATTCAGTTTTCGATTATTCGGTAATATTTTTGCCGGAGAAGTTTTATTGACAATTATAGGAGGTTTATTAGCTTTTATTGCCCCCATTCCCTTTTTGGGTCTTGAATTATTTGTTGGTTTAATTCAAGCTTTGATTTTTACTGTTTTAACAACAATTTTTATAAAGGTCGCTTTAGAAGAAAATCATTAAAATATGGATTTAGCTACCATAAAAACAATTATTACCGGATTAACGATTGCTTTAGGGGTTATTTTCCCGACTTTAGCTATTGGTAAAATTGGAACCGAAGCCATGAAAGGAATCAGCCGCAATCCAGAAGCCGCTTCTAAAATTCAAACCGCCATGATTTTAGCGATTGCTTTTGCTGAAGCCGTCGCGATTTATGTTTTAGTCATTGCTCTTATTATTAAATTTGCCTAAAAATGAAAGATATTTTTCATGTTTTAGGAATTGATTGGAAATTGATTATCGCTCAGATAATCAATTTCTTTATCTTGTTTTTTTTGATCTACAAATTTTTTGCTAAACCTTTAGGTGAAATTATTGAAAAAAGAAAAGAGAAAATTAATGAAGGCTACAAGATGAAAGAAGAAGCTGAAAAATTAATGGAAGAGATAAAAAAATTGCGAAATGAAATTCTAAAAAAGGCAGAGGAAGAAAAAAATGAAATTATCCAGGAAGCCTACCAGGAAAAAGAAAAACTTTTAGCTAAGTTTTCAGAAGAAGTTGAAAAATTAAAAAAAGAATTTGAAGAAAAATTTGAAAAAGAAAAGAAAGAAAGAAAAGAAATTTTCTACCAAGAGCTAGAAAAAGAAATTCCGGGTATTTTTGAAAAATTCAGTAAAAAGGTCTTTCATCAAAAAGAATTAAATAAAGAATTTATCGAATCAATCTTAAATAAATGAATAAAGAAATTATTATTTTAGGAGAAACAATCATCAATCTTTATAAGAAAAATAAAGAAGCCTTGGTGGAGAAATTAATTCTCAAATTGAAAAAAAATGGTCAAACTCATTTTTTGAAGCAGGTTTTAGCTTATTTAAAAGAAAAGGATTTAGAAAATCAGGGTTTGATAAAAGGGGTTCTTAAGATTGCTTTTGGAGAAAATGATATTGATTTTATCAAGGAAAAAATTGAAAAGAAACTGAACAAAAAGATTGTCCTAGAAAAAATAAAAATTGACGAAAATTTAATCCTTGGTGGATTATTTTTAAGTAAAAATTATAAAATTGATTTTTCTTATAAAAATATTTTAAATAAAATCTTTAATCAAACATGGAAGATTTAAAATTTTTAATCAAAAAATTAGAAAAGGAAATAGAAAAATTGGAAGTCAAAACTGAAGTTGAAAATATCGGAAGAGTTTTAAAAGTAAATGATGGCGTCGTTTGGGTTGATGGTTTAGAAAATACTAAAGTTTCAGAAGTTTTAATTATTGAAGAAAAAAACATTTTACTTTTAGCTTTTAATTTAGAAGAAGGAATTATTGGCGCTGTTGCTTTAAATGATTTTGAAAAAATTGAAATTGGTGACATTGTTAAAAGAACTCACCAAATTATTCAAATCCCAGTTGGAGAAAATCTAATTGGAAGAATGATTGATCCTTTAGGCCGGCCTCTTGATGGTTTAGGGGAAATTAAAACCGAAGAATTTTTACCTCTGGAAAGACAAGCACCAAATGTGATTGAAAGAGAACCGGTAACTACTCCTCTTCATACTGGAATTAAAATTATTGATGCCTTAATCCCGATTGGTCGGGGCCAAAGAGAATTAATCTTAGGTGATCGGCAAATTGGTAAAACTTCAATTGCTTTAGATTTAATTTTAAATCAAAAACAAGATCCTTTTGATACCCCCATCTGTATCTATGTGGCCATCGGTCAGAAATTTTCAAAAATAAGAAGAATTTACGAAACTTTAAAAAAAGAAAAAGCCTTAGATTACACTATTATTGTGGCCACTTCCCCTTCTGATTTACCGATTTTACTTTATTTAGCTCCTTATGCCGGTTGTGCCCTTGGAGAATATTTCCGGGATCAAGGAAAAGATGCAGTCGTCATTTATGATGATTTAACAAAACAAGCTTGGGCTTGGCGAGAAATTAGTTTACTTTTAAAAAGACCAGCTGGAAGAGAAGCTTATCCCGGAGATATTTTTTATACCCATTCAAGATTATTAGAAAGAGCCGCTAAACTAAAAAATGGTGGTAGTTTAACCGCGATTCCCATTTGCGAAACTCAATTGGGTGATATTTCTGGTTATATTCCAACAAATTTAATTTCTATTACTGACGGTCAAATTTATCTTGAAACCGAACTTTTCAATGCTGGTTTTAGGCCAGCGATTAATATCGGTCTTTCGGTATCTCGAGTAGGCTCAAAGGCTCAGACAAAAGCTATGAAAAAAGTTGCTGGTAGATTAAAACTTGATTTAGCTCAATATCGAGAATTAGAAGTTTTTGCTCAAACCGCGGCTGAATTAGCTGAAGAAAGTAAGAAAAAATTAATCCGAGGAAGAATTATTACTGAACTTTTAAAACAATCTAACTTAGAACCATTATCTTTTGAAAAAATTGTCCTTCTTCTTTATATCGCTGTTAATGGCTATCTTGATCATCTCGAAATTAACCAAATCAAAGAAAAAAGTGAAGAAATCTTAAAAAAATTAGAAATTGAAGGGCGAGAAATTTTAGAAAAAATTAGAGAAACAAAGGATCTTGATCCAGAATTAGAAATGAAAATTAAAGAATTTTTAAATAAAATCCAATGAAAACTACTTCCTTAAGAAATTTAAAAAAGAGATTAAAATTCTTGGGAAATTTTCAAAAAATGACTAAATCAGTCAGTCTCATTTCGGTTGTCCGGTATAAAAAAAGTTATCAAAAAATAGGAAAAATCTTAGCAAACTGTTATTACCTTTTGGGCATTTTTAAAGAAATTTTAATCAGAAATCCAGAAGTCATTAAAAAAATTGATCAAACAAAAATAAAATCAAAAAAAGTTTTAATTATTGCCATTTCTTCTGATCGAGGACTTGCTGGTGCTTTTGATTTAAATATTTTTGAAAAAACAAAAAAAATTATTGAAGATTTCAAAAAACAAGAAAAAGAAATTTTATTAGGAGTGATTGGTAAAAAAGGAGAAAATTATTTTAAAAAAAGAACTCCTTTAAATTTTTCTTTTAGTAAATTTGAAGGATTGTTTCCAGAAGATTTTGCTAGAGAATTGATTAACTATATTCAATTTCTTATCGAAAAAGAAAAAATTGAAAAAATTATTTTTATCAGACCAAACCTCACTCCAACCGGTTATTTTGTTGAAGAAATAGAAATTTTTCCTTTCACCTTTGAAACTTTAGAAGGAATTATCAATAAAATCCTGCCAAAAGTTAAAGAATGGCAAATTTTAAAAGAAGAAAAAACTTTTAAATACAATTTCGAATATTTTCTAGAACCAAGCGAGGAAAAAATTATGGAAGTTATTTTAAAAAACGTTTTCTATTCTTTAATTTATGTGATCATTCTTTCGGCTCAAGCAAGTCTTGAATTAGCAAGAACAATCACAATGCAAAGAGCGGAGAAAAATTCCCGAGAACTTATCCAAAAAACAACTATCGACTATAACAAACTAAGACAAAGTAAAATCACTCAAGAATTAATCGAATTAAAAACTAACCTCTAGTTTTCAAATAATTAATTTTTATTTGAATTTCTGATTTGATTATTTTATAATTTAAAAAATGAAAAAATTTGAAAGAGAATTTTTTAAATTTGAAGAAGAAAATCCAGAAGTTTTAATTGAAGATGTTGAAGGGGCGGCGGAATTAATAGAAATCAACAAAAGTTTATCAGAAAAACTAAAAAAAGAAGGTTTTCCAGTTGATGACCGGTGCCGAATTATCCCTCGAGAAAAAAGAAAATATAACCCAATAGAAAAAACAAAATTTGGCCATCTTTTTGAAATCATTAAAACAGTTATTTTAAATAAATTCTTGGAGGATCAATTTGTCATCGTAAGAACTTCCGAATATGATGATAGTAAAAATAAAGTTGATAATATAATCTTTGAAAGAAAAACTGGCCAAATTGTCTGCGCTTTTGACGAAACCTTTCGCTCGAGTGAAGATTTTAAAAGAAAAAGAGAAATTGTCTTAAATAAAAATCTAGAAGGCGGAGTTAATCTTGATGATGGTTTAATTTATAATGAAAAAAAAGAAATTGAAGTTCAAAGAGTCTCGAATTTACCAATTTTTTGTTTAATTTTAAAAGAAAGCATTATCCGAGATTATCTTTCAGAAATTAAAAAAAATAAATTAGATCTAAATAAAAAAAGTGATTACGAAAAAACGATTTTTCAAACCTTGATTTTAATCCTCGACCTTCAAGCCGGGGAAATTCTTTCGAATAAAGAAGTTGATCAAAATTTAAAAAGAAAAATTAAAAATTTCCAAGAAAAAATTTCTCATTATCTTAATAAATAAAGAAATTCAATGAATAAAAAGTTCTTAATTTTTATTTCTTTAGTTTTTTTATTTTTTATTTCTATCTTCTTTCTTCGTTTTTTAAATATCAGTCAAAATTTATCAATTTATGAAAATAATCAAAATCAAATAGTTTTTTTAATTTTAGTTATTATCTCAGCCTTAATTGACAGTCTCAATCCTTGTGCTTTTTCTATTCTTCTTTTAACAGTTGCTTTTCTTTTTAGTCTCGGTAAAGATCGAAAACAAATTTTAAAAATTGGCGGTCTTTATATCTTTGGTTTATTTCTCGTTTATTTTTTAATTGGTTTAGGAGTTCTTAAAGTTTTGACCTTGTTTAATATCCCCCATTTTATGAGTCGAATTGGAGCCAGTTTAGTTATTCTTCTTGGTTCGATAAATATTTTAAATGAATTTTTTCCTCAATTTCCAATAAAACTTAAAATCCCTTCCTTTATTCATCCTCAATTAGCTAAAATTATCCATAAAATTTCCTTGGCTGGCGCTTTCCTTCTTGGTTTTCTTGTTGGTTTATTTGAATTTCCTTGTACCGGTGGTCCTTATTTTTTGATTCTTAGCCTTCTTCACGATACCCAGACCTTAATAAAAGGAGTTTTTTATCTTTTAATTTATAATTTGATTTTTATCTTGCCTTTGGTCATAATTCTTTTAGGAGCAAGTAATAAAATTTTCATGGAAAAGATTGAAGCCTGGCGGCATTCTCAAAAAGTAAACTTTAGATTATTAAGCGGATTATTAATGATCTTTTTGGGTATTTTAATTTTCTTTTTAATATGAATTCAAAAGAATTGATAGACGATAAAAATTTTAAAAAGATTTTAGAAAAAATCGATAAATTAAAGAAAGAAAATTTAATTGACCTTTCAATTGAAGAGGATCTTAGTTTAGCCGTGATGCATCTTATTAGTTTAGAAGAACATTTTTACTTCACTGGTATTAAAACCGATAAAGATAGTTATTTTGATTTTCTAAATGAAGTAAGAGAAATAAGAAAAATTCTTCTTAATAAATTGGTTGATAAACATGAAGGTGAAACTTGGTGCCTTTCTAAACATCTTTTGGGGGCAACGATGAGATTAATCGAAGTCGGAACTAAACTTTATTCAGAAAAAAAACTGAAAGAGGCAAAAGAAATTTTTGACTACGCTAAAAAAACCTATGCCCTTTTTTGGGCTTTAAGATTAAAACTTCTAACCCTTGAAGAAATTAAAACCGCCCCTCCTTCAGAAAAACCTTGGTCGATTCAAGATATTTTAACTAAATTAGCTGACTGCTGTGAAGAATAAAAATTTTATTTTCTTTTCAAGTTTTTTAATAATTTTTATAATTTTTATTTCTCTTTTTCTTTATTTTCAAAATCAAGAATCTTTTGGACTTTACGACAATTTTGCTAAGTGTCTAAAAGAAAAAGGATTTGTTATGTATGGTTCGGCTTCTTGTTCTTGGTGCCAAAAAGAAAAAGCTAATTTTGGTTCTTCTTTTAAATTTGTCCCCTATGTTGAATGTACTCTTGAACCTAAAAAATGCGTTGAAAATAAAATTGAAGCTACGCCGACTTGGGTTTTGCCTAATGGCCAAAGACTAATTGGCTATCAAGGTCTTGAAAAACTAGCCCAAATTAGTGGTTGTCCTTTACCTTAAAATTCTATGAGAGCTTTTGCTTTAAAGGTTATAAAAAAAGGACTCCAATCCGTAAAAACTTCAAAAATAATTAAGGAAAACCTTTATCAGCTTAAAGATTTTGATAAATTTTTTGTGGTTGGTGTAGGAAAATGCGCCTTTGAAGCTGCTTTTACTTTAGAAAAATTATTAATTCAAAAAATTCAAGGCGGAATGATTATTGACATAAATATTCCCTTTAAACTTAAAAAAATAAAAACTTATCAAGGAACTCATCCTTTTTCTTCTTTAAAAAATGTAAAAGCAACTAAAAAAATAATTGATTTTTTAAAAAAACTTAAAGAGGATGATAAAGTCTTGATGATTATTTCCGGTGGCGGTTCCGCTCTTCTTTCTCAACCTAAAAATAATCAATGGCAAAAAGAAAATGAATTAATAAAAAATTTAATGGCAAAAGGGGCGACAATTAGAGATTTAAATATTGTCAGAAAACACCTTTCTTTTGCCCGAGGCGGTTTTTTAGCAAAATATGCTTATCCAGCAAAAATAATTTCTTTTATTTTTTCGGATGTTCCCGGCGATCGATTAGAAATTATTTCTTCGGGACCAACTTTTAAAGATCAAACTAATATTCAAGATGCCAAAAAAATTCTTAAAAAATATCTCCCCTCCTCGCGCCTTTTTTCAAGTTACCAAAAACTTCTCCTTGAAACTCCAAAGGAAGATAAATATTTTCAAAAAGTCAAAAATATTTTAGTAGCTTCAAATAAAAAAGCTCTAAAAGAAATGGCTCATTTTGCTCAAAAATTTGGTTTTAAAGTAAAAATTAAAGATTTTAATCTCCAAGGAGAAGCAAAAAAAGTTGGTGAAAAAATTGTCAAAGAAATCAGAAAAGAAAAACCAAAAACTATTCTTCTTTATGGTGGAGAAACAACAGTTAAAGTCACTGGTTCGGGTAAAGGTGGCCGAAATCAAGAACTCGTGCTTTCTGCTTTAAGATTGATAAAAGATAATGAACTGATTATTGCCTTTGCTTCTGATGGTTTAGATAATTCGGAAGTTGCCGGTGCTATTGCTGACAAAATTACAAAAAACAAAGTTAAAAATTTAAAATTAAATATCGAAGATTACCTTAAAGAAAATAACTCTTATGAATTTTTCCAAAAAACTGGTGATTTTATCAAAACTGGACCAACAGGAATTAATATTGCCGATTTGATTTTGGCTCTAAAAATTTAAAACTATCAATGATATAATAAAAAAATGAATCGGATTCTGACTTTAAGATTTAAAGAAATTGAAATTAAAGATGTCCCTTTAGTTGGCGGGAAAAATGCAGCTTTAGGGGAAATGTATCAAAAATTAACTCCTTTAGGTGTCAGAGTTCCTAATGGTTTTGCGATTACGGCTGAAGCTTATGATTATTTTGTTGAATATAACAATTTAAAAGAAAAAATCAAAGAAATTTTATCAAAAACAAATATTTATGATGTTAATGAACTTCAAAAAGCAACAAGGGAAATTAGAAATTTAATTAATCAAGGTGAATTTTCGCCTGATTTAAAAAAGGAAATTTTAGAAAAATTTGAAGAATTAAAAAAAGAGTATGGAGAAAATTTAACGGTTGCCGTAAGAAGCAGTGCCACCGCTGAAGATTTACCAGATGCTTCCTTTGCCGGGCAACAAGAAACTTATCTAAATGTTAGCAAAAATCAACTTTTAGAAAGAGTTAAAAATTGTTTTGCTTCTTTGTTTACTGAAAGAGCAACTTTTTATCGACAAGAAAAAGGATTTGATCATTTTCAAGTTAAACTTTCTGTTGGCATTCAAAAAATGGTCAGATCTGATTTAGCAAGTTCTGGTGTTATGTTTACGATTGATCCTGATACTGGTTTAGATAAAGTTATTGTGATTAATGGTGTTTTTGGTTTAGGAGAATTAATTGTTCAAGGAAAAGTTATTCCTGATGAATTTATTGTTTTTAAACAAGGATTAGAGAAAGGATATAAAGCAATAATTTCTAAAAAATTAGGTAAAAAAGATAAAAAAATTGTTTATGCCAAACAAGGAATTAAAGAAGTTGATACTGAAGAAAATGAAAAAAAGATTTTCTCTTTAAATGAAGATGAAGTTTTAGAATTAGCAAATTTTGGATTAAAAATTGAAAAACACTTTAAAAAAGCTATGGATATTGAGTGGGCCAAAGATGGTGTTGATGGAAAAATTTATATTGTTCAAGCAAGACCAGAAACAGTTCATTCAATAAAGAAAAATGTTATTGAGGAGTATGTCTTAAAAGAAAAAGGGAAACCAATTTTAACTGGAATTGCCATTGGTAACAAAATTGCTACTGGTAAAGTTAGAGTTATTAAGGAAATTTCAAAAATTAATGAATTTCAGGAAGGAGAAATTTTAGTAACCGAAATGACTGATCCTGATTGGGTCCCGATCATGAAAAAGGCGAAAGCAATAATTACTGATAAAGGTGGAAGAACATGTTTTTCAGGAGAGACAAAAATTTTGACTGATAAAGGTTTTCTTACTTTAAAGGAAGTTTACGAAAGAGTAAAAAATTCAGAAAATTTAAAGACCCTTTCTTTAAATAGAAATAATTTGAAATTAGAATGGAAAGAAATTTTAAATTCATTTAGAAGAAAATCTAAATTAATTGAAATTTCTATTTCTCAATCTGGCAAAATTCAAGATAATGTTTTAAAAGTTACTCCTGATCATAAATTTTTAATATTTAATAATCGAGAATTAATCTCAAAAGAAATAGACAAAATTATCAATGATAAATCTCAGGTTTTATCTACTGTTAAAATCCCACCCTTGAAAATCTTCAGTCTTTCTCAAAAATTAGCTTATTTATTAGGAATAATTTTCACTGATGGTTGTATTTCTTTAAATAGAAGACACGGCGAAGTAAGTTTTATTCAAAAACCAACTAAAGAAAAAGAAAAACTTATAAATTATGTTCGAAAAATTTTCAAAGAAGAATTTAATTATTCCTTGTATCTTCATCATAAAGCAAGTGAGGGAGGTTTTATTCATGGTAGAAAAATAAAAGGAACTCTAGCGGTTATTTTGAGATGTTATAAAAAAGAAATCGCAGAAAAATTTTTAGATTTTTATAACAATCTTTCTCAAATTTTACTAAAGGCTGATGATAAATTTATTTACTCTTTTTTAGCCGGTATTATTGATGGCGATGGAAGTTATTCTTACAATTCAAATAGAATAAATATTTATTGTAGCGATGCTAAATTATTTGAAGCAATAATTATTTCTTGTTTAAGATTAGGAATTAATTTCCAAGTAACTAAAAATAGAAATATTTTCAATATTCAAATTGTTGACCATCTTCAGGAAATATTTAATTATACTCAAAGAGTTAAAGGAAATTATGAAAGAAAAATAATTGGAACTCGGCTTTTATCAGCCAAACAACTTTTAGAAGATATTATTGAAAAAGTAAATTATAAGGGAAGAATTTTGTCTTATGTTAAATTTAATCTTTTAATTGATGCTCAAAAAATTAAAAATTACCTTATTCCGATGATAAAACGAAGTTTTGAAAATCATCAATTAACAAAAATTATTAATTCACCTCTTAAGTCTTTAAGAGTAAAAAAAATAAAAGATATAGGCGAGGATGATGTTTATAATATTGAGATTGAAGATAATCATAATTATTTAGTTTTTACTTCAAAAGGTACTCCAATTTTAGTTGAAAATTGTCATGCAGCGATAGTAAGTCGGGAATTGGGAATTCCTTGCATTGTCGGGACTGAAAAAGCAACTCAAATTTTAAAAACAGGAGAAGAAATAACTGTTGATTGTTCTCAGGGTTTGACTGGTTATATTTATGAAGGAATGAAAGATTTTGAAATTATTGAACATAAAATTGAAGAAATTCCTGAGACAAAAACAAAAATTATGGTTAATATTGGTTCTCCTGAGGAAGCTTGGCAAAAGTGGTATTTACCGGTTAAAGGAGTTGGTCTTGCTCGGGAAGAATTTATTATTGCTAATGAAATTGGGATTCATCCTAATGCTTTAATTGATTATCCAAATTTACCAGAAGAAATAAAAAAGAAAATTGATGAATTAACTGAAAATTATCAAGATAAAAAACAATTTTATGTTGATAAATTAGCTGAAGGAATTAGTAAAATTGCGGCAGCTTTTTATCCCCATCCAGTTTTAGTTAGATTTTCTGATTTTAAAACTAATGAATATCGAAATTTAATTGGTGGTGAACTATATGAACCTCATGAAGAAAATCCGATGCTTGGTTGGCGTGGTGCTTCCAGGTATTATGATCAAAAATTTAGAAAAGCTTTTGAACTTGAAGTTTTAGCTCTTAAAAAAGCAAGAGATGAGTTTGGTTTAGATAATATTTGGTTATTTGTTCCTTTTTGTCGAACGATAGAAGAAGGAAAGAAAGTTTTAGAAATTATTGAAAGTATTATCGGAACTAGAAATGGAAATTATAAAGTTATTGTTATGTGCGAAATTCCTTCAAATGTTATTTTAGCTGATGAATTTTTAGAAATTTTTGATGGCTTTTCAATAGGTTCCAATGATTTAACTCAACTTGTTTTAGGAATTGATCGAGATAATGCTCTTTTAAGAGAAATCGGTGATGAAAGAAATGAAGCCGTTAAGAAAATGATCGCGGAAGTTATTAAAAAATGTCGAGAAAAAAATAAATATTGCGGAATTTGTGGTCAGGCACCAAGCGATTTTCCGGAGATGGTTGAATTTTTAGTTAAAGAAAGTATTGAAAGTATTAGCGTTAACCCAGATGCCGTGATCAAAACTATTTTTAAAATTAAAAAGCTAGAATAGTTTTAAAAAATAGTTCATAATAAAAAATATGAAAATTGCTTTTTACGAAATAGAAGGTTGGGAGGAAAAAGTAATAAAAGAAAATTTACCTGAGCATGAAATTTATTTTTTTAAAGAAAAAGTTGATGAAACGAATTTAAATCAAAAAGAAAATTTTGATATTATTTCGATTTTCATTGATTCTCAAATTACTCCAAAAGTTTTAGAATATTTCCCTAATTTAAAATTAATTACTACCCGTTCAACCGGTTATGATCACATTGACCTTAAAGCCTGCGAAGAAAAAAAGATAAAAGTTGCTTTTGTCCCTGGTTATGGTGATAATACGGTAGCTGAATTTGCTTTTGGTCTTATTTTAAATCTTACCCGAAAAATCTATCAGGCTATTGATCAAATAAAAGAAACGGGTGTTTTTTCAACAAAAGAATTTCGGGGGATTGATTTAAAAGGAAAAACTATTGGCATAATTGGCACTGGTCGCATTGGAAAAGAAATGGTTAAAATTGCTAAAGGTTTTGGAATGAAGATTTTAGCTTTCGATCCTTATCCTGATTTAAATTTTGCTCAAGAAATCGGTTTTCAATATGTTTCTTTAAAAGAGCTTTTAGGTAATTCTGATATCATTTCTCTTCATTGTCCCTACACTCCTGAGACTCACCATCTTATTAATCAAGAAAATATCAAATTTATAAAAAAGGGAGCCTATCTTATAAATACCGCCCGGGGACCAATTGTAGAAACTGAAGCTCTTATTGAAGCTCTTCAAAAAGGAATTATTGCCGGTGCCGGATTAGATGTTTTAGAAGAAGAAAAAGAAATAAAAGATGAACTCAAATTTTTAAGTAAAGAAATCTTGCGCTTTAATGAATTAAAAACAATGATTGCTAATCACATCTTAATGAAATTCCCTAATGTTTTAATTACTCCCCATATTGCTTTTAATAGCCAGGAGGCTTTAGAAAGAATTATAAAAATCACAATAGAAAATATAAAACAATTTATTGAAAAAGGAAGTTGTCTTAATCTTGTGAAATGATCAAAATAAAACTGATTCGTCCAGAAATAATTTTAGATTCTCGCCAAGAAAAAACGATTAAAGTCACCATCGAAGATAGTCATGGGCTTATAGGCTCTGCTTCCGTTCCCCAAGGTAAAAGTCGAGGAAAGTTTGAAAGAGATAATTTAAAACCTGAGGAAGCTTTTCAAAAAATCAAAGAATTAGAATCTTTTCTTATCAAAAAAAACTTCGAAACCCAGGAGGAATTTGACTATTATCTTCTTGAATTAGCCAATCAGGCAAATGTCATCTTACCCTTATCCTTAGCCTTTGCTCGAATTATGGCTTTAAAAAAGAAAATTCCTCTCTGGCAAAATTTAAAAGAAATTTTTCAATCGGAACATAAAGGCGAAATCACAAAAATAAAACCTCGACTTTTTGTAAATATGATTGGAGGCGGTCTTCATGCTCAAAATAATCTTGATTTTCAAGAATATCTTATTATCCCAAAAACAAAAAATGCTTTCGAAGCTTGGGAATTAAGTAAAAAAATTTATCTGGTTCTTGGCGAATATCTAAAAAAGAGATTTAAAAAATTAGAGTTTGCCGATGAAGGTAATTATGCCCCATTTTTAAATGATAACGAGGAACCTTTTTTAATCTTAAAAGAATTATTAAAAAAACTTAAACTCGAAAACGAAATTGATTTAGGCTTAGATGCGGCCGCCACTAATATTTCTCATCAAACACCGGAAAATCTTTTTAAAATCTATTTAAATTTAAAAGAAAAATATCAAATTTTTTATCTTGAAGATCCCTTTTCTGAAAATGATTTTGAAAATTTTGCTAAAATAAAAAAAGAAATTGGTGATAATACTCTTATTGTTGGTGATGATTTAACAGTGACTAATATAGAAAGAATTGATTTAGCTATCAAAAATAAAAGCCTTAATGGAATCATTATAAAACCAAATCAAATCGGCAATTTAACTTTAACCTTAAAAGCGATTAAAAAAGCAAAAGAAAATAATTTAGCGGTCATTATTTCTCACAGAAGTGGAGAAACTGATGATGATTTTATTGCCGATTTAAGTTATGGTCTTGGAGCTGAAGGTTTAAAGGCAGGCGCTCCCCTAGCAAAAGAAAGACTTGTAAAATATCAAAGATTGATTGAAATAGAAAAACATGATTCTTGATTATCTTCTTTTTTTGATCGGTTTTTATATCCTTATAAAAGGAGCTGATTTCTTAACAGAAGGCGCTTCCATTTTAGCTAGAAAATTAAATGTTTCTGAAATTGTGATAGGTTTAGTCATCGTTGGTATCGGCACTTCTATTCCTGAATTTGCAACCACTTTAATCTCTAATTTAACTAATAAAGAATCAATCGGCCTAGGAACTGTGATTGGCTCTAATATTTTTAATATTCTATTTATCCTTGGTATTTCAGCTATAATTAAACCTTTAATTTTTAAAAAACAATGGGTTGATCGAGAAATGCTCTGGAATATCTTGGCGATTGCGATTTCAGCCTTAACCATGCTCGATGGTCGAATTAACCAAATGGAAGGAATAATTTTACTTTTTGCTTTTGGGATCTGGTTAGATCAAGCAATAAAAAAACATCAACCAGAAAAAGAAACTTCCGAAAGTAAATGGCAAAATATTACCTGGCCTTTGGCTCTAGGAATGATTTTAGGTGGTTTTATTGGAGTAATTGTTGGTGGTCAATGGGTTGTTAATGGTGGTAGTTTAATCGCCAGAAATCTTGGTTTTAGTGAAAAATTTATTGGCTTAACCATTATTGGCATCGGAACTTCTTTACCGGAATTAGCCGTTTCTCTTGTTGGCGCTATTAAAAATGAAATTGGTATTGTTATTGGAAATATTATTGGTTCAAATATTTTTGACTTTTTAATGATTTTAGGAATAAGTGCTCTTATGAAACCAATAACAGTAGAAATCAGTTTTTTAAAAGATACCCTGGTTGCTTTAATTTCAACAGTTCTTCTTTACTTTTCCATGTTTATTGGCCAAAAATATCTTTTAAAAAGATGGCAAGGTATTTTATTGATCCTTGGATATCTTCTCTACTTTATTTTCTTATTATCTAATTAAAATAAAAAGTCCCGCCTCAAAGATTTATCCTGGCTAAGAACCAGGTGGGTTCCCTCAACTTCAGTCCACGGACTGAAGCGCTATTGGGATCCCTTTAAAAGATCAATTGACCCAGGATCTTTTTCGGCGGGACATTCTTATTATCTCATAAAAACAAAAATCAATAAATAAAACTGTGGATAAAAAAATTAGATAAAATCTGATATTTGCTTAAATAAAGCAACTTCAACTGCTGGTGGCAAGAGACTATAAGAAGGAATGCCCTGATCATCCTCAACTATCCATTCTGATTCTAAAATTTCAACTTCCCCTTTTGATTTAAGTTGATAAGAATAAGCCGGAGTAATTTCATAATCATCAATAAAATCCTTTGCTTTATCAACCGGAATGGAATTTCTTAAATAAATTTTAGAAATACCGGTGATATTTAATAACTGAAGAAAAATTTCTCGATCAGTCTCTAATCTTGAGCGGAAAGATTCAATACCTAAAACATCACCTTCCTTTTGAACCATTCTAACTCGAAAACATTCAGGATTATCACACATTAAATAAAAAGATTTTTCTTTTTCATCATAGCCAATAAATTTTGTTGGTAAAAGTTTAAGATTTCTTGGAGTTTGACATTGAGGACAAACAACTCGATATTTTATCCTTTCATCAATTACTTTTTCCGGAACATCAATAAAAATAAAAAAATCAGGATCTTCTCGATAACCAATTAATTCCTTTAAAAAAAGAGAATAAGAGATTTGATCTTGGGCTCTTGGAAATCCATCAATAAAAAGAGTTTTTTTGGGATAACGGCTGATCTCAAATTTGATTAAAGCTAAAACAAGTTCTGAAGGAATAAGAGTAGTGGAACTTCGACCCAAGATTAAATCTTCAAGTTCATCTAAAGAGTTAAAACCCCGATAATTTTTCTTTAAAAATTCAGAAATTTCTTGACCTTGGTTAGTTTCAATTTGACGATGAATATCCCGAATTAAATCACCGACTGAAAGATGTTTCACATATTCACTTCCAATTTCTTCGATAAAAAGCTTAGAATAGGTTCCTTTACCTGAATTTTTGGGGCCAATTAAATAAGCAATAAATGTACCTCCTTTTTCTAGATAATTTTTTATCTTTTTTATCGCTTCTCCGGCTTTTAATTGAAAATATTTTTTTCTTTCTTCAGGATCATTTAAATTAAATTTTTGATTTAAATTATCAATTTTTGTTTTAAAAATTGGTAATTCAACTCCTTTCATTTTATTTTATTATGCCACCACCAATTAATCGACCTTGATCATTATAAAAAACAGCTGATTGTCCTGGAGCGACAAATTTAACCGGTTTTTCAAAAATTAAACGCCAGGAATTTTGATTTTCTTTGATTAAAATTCCTTTAAAGAGAGGTTGGCGATAGCGAACTCGAGCATAAACTTCAATTTTTTCTAAAACTTGATCAAAGGAATTAACAAAATTAACTTCCCCTAATTTTATTTCTTGACGATAAAGAAGAGGATCCTCATTAGGAGCAACGACTAAAACATTTCTTTGAAGATCTTTTTCCGCGACATAAATCGGTGAACCAGCAGCAACTCCAATATGACGTTGACCGATAGTATAAAACCAAGCCCCTTGATGAAAACCAATTTTTTGACCATTCGTTGAAATAACTTCTCCTTTTTTAATGGGGAGATATTGACTAAGAAAATCAAAAAGATCTACTGAACCCAAAAAACAAATTCCTTGAGAATCTTTTTTTTCAGCTGTGGGTAAATTATTTTCCTTAGCAATTTTTCTTACTTCTGATTTTAAATAATTCCCTATTGGAAAAAGACAATGAACTAATTGTTTTTGATTAAGAGTCCAAAGAAAATAAGTTTGATCTTTATTTAGATCTTTTGATTGCCAAAGAGTAAATTCTTCTGAGTCTTTTTTCAAAAGAGCATAATGACCGGTAGCAATGTAATCAGCTCCAAGACTAAGAGCTTTTTCAAGAAAAAGCCCAAATTTTATTTGCTGATTACACATGACATCAGGATTAGGCGTCATTCCTTGAGCATAACTTTCGATCATATAATTAACCACTCTTTTTTTATATTCCTCCTCAAAATCAAAAACATAAAAAGGAATTTTTAATTTTGAAGCCACTTGACGAGCATCTTCAACATCTTTTTCTGAACAACCATCCACATTATAACAATGAATAAAAACCCCAATGACCTCATAACCTTGGGTTTTTAACAAAAGAGCGGCCACTGAACTATCAACGCCACCACTCATCGCAACAAAAACCTTTTTCTTTTTTCTTATTGACATTTTTATATTATTCTTTAATTTAATAAAAAGGTCAATGAGGCTAGCTTATAACGATTTAAAAGTTGGGATCATTTTTGTCAAAGACGGAGAACCCTTTAAAGTTCTCGAATATTCTTTTTTACAGAAACAACAAAGAAAACCGGTGGTTCAGTTAAAAATAAAAAATTTAATTACCGGAAAAGTTCAAGATTTTACGGTTCATCAAAATGAAAGTTTTGAAGAAGCTGAAATTGAAATAATTCCGGTTACTTTTATTTATCATCATCGCGGTCAATATTGGTTTAAAGAAATTAACAAACCAAGTAATCGATTTTATCTTAATGAAGAAATTCTTGGGGAAAACATCAAATATCTTAAACCAGAAATGGAAGTCAAGGCTTTAAAATTTAAAGAAAAAATAATTAATATTGAATTACCAATTAAAGTTGATCTTAAAGTAATTGAAGCGCCACCAGGTATAAAAGGAGACACCGCTCAAGGTGGGACAAAAATAGTCACTCTTGAAACTGGGGCAAAAATTGCTGTTCCTCTTTTTATAAATGAAGGAGATATTATTAAAGTGAATACCGAAACTGGAGAATATATTGAAAGAGTTTCGAAAGCTTAATCATTAACTTTCTTCAAGTTTTTCTAAAGCTTCTTTTAAAGAACGACGAAGTTCTTCAATAGTTTGGGTTTTGTCTTCACTTAGTTCTTTCTTTTCAGGAATTTCTTCTTTTTTTATCTCTAAATCCTTTAAAGAAATTGTTTTACTCTCTTCTAAAGGAATTCGTTCCCCTTCTTCAACGATTGAGAATTTCTTTGGCGTAAGTTGTTTAACCTTTTTTGGTTTTTCTTTTTTTAATTCAAATTCAATTCCTAAACGGGCTAAATCATAATAAGTTTGCTCTCTTGATCTTAGGCCGAAAGTTTTTTCTGTTGGAATTGGTTTTAAAAGACCACTTTTAATTTTAGTTAAACAATCTTTACAATAAATTGGTCGTCCGGGTTCAGGCTCAAAATTAACTTCTGTTTCTTTACCACAAAGATCACAAAAAACATTATATTTTTCACTCGAAATTATTTCTCCGCTTGGAGAAATAACCCCAGAAGACCATTTCTCAATTTCTTCTTCAATAATCTCCCTTGGCCGGGCATAAAGTTTCCGGGATCGTTCAATAATTTCTTCTTTTATTAATGAGGAAGAAGAAACTTTAAAAGGAGGTAAAGTAATCGCGGAAAAAGGCCGGGTCGAAACACCATCAACTAATAACTTAAGATAAATATGATAATTAGGAAGATTAACCATATCGATTGGTTCAATTTCTGGAGAAAATTCATTGGCTAAAAATTCAGCATCGGTCGCTCCGACTCTGAAAACAATAATTGTTCCGGCATTACCAAAAACAGCATCTCGAACCCGGGTAGAAACATCGGTAACTAATTGACCAATATATTGATGAGCGATAATAAGATTCAAACGATATTTTCTTGCTTCCGAAAGAATACTGGCAAAAGAATCAGTAGCAAAATTTTGAAATTCATCGACATAAAGAAAAAAATCTTTTCTTTCTTCTTCTGGAATTCTTACTCTTTCCATAGCCGCTAATTGAAGTTTAGTAATAATCATAGCCCCTAATAAAGCTGAATTATCCTCCCCTATTTTTCCTTTAGAAACATTAACAATAAAAATTTTACCGCTATTCATTATTTCAAAAATATCGATCGTGCTTTTTTGTTGACCGACAATATTTCTAATTAAAGAAGTTGATAAAAACTGACCGACTTTATTTTGAATAGGGGCAATTGCTTCATTTCGAAATTGATCTTTCCACTGTTCATATTCATTTATCCAAAAAGACTTAACCACCGGATCTTTGACGTTAGTAATAATTGCCTGACGATAATCTTTATCCACTAAAATCCGATTTACCCCTAAAAGAGTTGAACCAGGAGTATCTAATAAAGCAAGAATCGCATTGTTTAAAATATATTCCATTCTTGCTGACCAAACATTAGCCCAGATTTTAGTAAAAATTCCCATCAAACCCGAAGCCACTAAATGTTTATATTTTGGATCAGGGAGTTCTAAAATATTAAAACCGATACTATAGTCAGTATCCGCCGGATTAAAATAAATTACATCGTCAATTCTTTCTCGGGGGATTTTTTCTAAAAGAGATTCTGCAAATTCGCCGTGAGGATCAACTAAACAAACACCTTCACCATTAGCGATATCTTGAATAATTAAATTATGAAGAAGAGCCGTTTTTCCTGTCCCAGTTTTGCCAATAATATACATATGCTGACGTCGATCTTTTCTTTTAATCCCAAAAAGACGCTCCTGGCCTCGAAAATTTGTTCGAGCAAAATAAACGACATCCTTTTTATTCTCCTCAATCATCATCTTTATTTTATCTCCTTTATATTTATTTGGCTATTGATTTTATGATCTTTAAAATTAATAAAAAACCAAGAGCATAAATTAAACCAGCCACTAAAGTTGAAATTTCAATCATTTTTCCTTGCCAAAAAATGTTTGAAAAAATATCTTTAAAGGGCCAAACTAGATAATCAGTTAATTGATAGAAATTTTTAACAAACCAGGTTTTAGGATTAGCCTTCAGAAATTTCAAAACTAGCCTAAAAATTAAAAAGATTTCAATTAAAAATAAAATTTCTTTTAAAACTTTGATAAAAATTCGAGTCATTTTAATAACCGAGAATAAAATGGGTTAAAAGAGCAATCGGATAACCAGTAGCGCCTTTAGCTAAATAATCACCTTCGATAGCACTCATTTTGGGCGCAATATCTAAATGAACCCAGGGATAACCTTTAATAAATTGCCATAAAAAGACAGCGCCAATAATCGCTCCTCCATAACGACTTTTCCCTAAATTAGCGACATCCCCAAAAGTTCCTTTAATTTCTTCTTCGTATTCTTCTGAAAGAGGAAGGGGCCAAACTAAATCAAAAACTTGTTCACCAATTTCTTGAAAAATTCGAGAAAGATTTGAATCAGGAGTAAATAAAGCATTAAATCTTTGACCTAAAGCAATCATCGAAGCCCCAGTTAAAGTCGCCACGTCAATAACCAATCGTGGTTGATATTTTTTAGCATATTCAAGAGCATCGGCTAAAATAATTCTTCCTTCAGCATCAGTATTTAAAACTTCAATAGTTTTGCCATTCATTGTTTTTAAAATATCCCCTGGTCGATAACTTGAACCAGAAGGCATATTTTCGGCTACCGGCACTAAACCAACAAGATTTTTTTTAACTTTTAACCTCGCTAAAGCGACTAAAGTATGAATGACGACCGCGCCCCCACTCATATCCATATGCATCTCCTGCATATAATTTTCTGGTTTTAAATTTAAACCACCAGTATCAAAAGTAATTCCCTTACCGACTAAAATAATCGGTTTTTCATCCTTTTTCCCTTTAAAATATTCCATAATAATAAATCTTGGTTTTTGGTTAGAACCTTGAGAAACACCTAAAAGGCCACCCATTTTTAATTTTTTAATTTCTTTCTCGGTTAAAATTTTCACTTTAATTCCATTTTTTCTCCCAACCTTTAAAGCGGAAAGGGCTAAAGTTTTTGGTGTCATCTCCCCGCCAGGAGTATTAATTAAAATTCTCGCCTCATTTGTCTCCTGACCAATAATTTGACCAATTTTTATTTTTTCTTTTAATTCTGAATTAATCTTTTGAGTTAAAATAAAAACTCTTCGAACAAAAAACCAGCCTTTTTTTGGTTTTTCTTTATATTTAACAAACTCAAAATTAGCAATTTCTAATTGATGAGATAAAACTTCTGGTTTAATTTCCTCAAAATCGTTAAGATGAATAATAAATTCAGAAATTCTTTCTTTTTTAGCAAAATAAACAACCGCCCTTGCGGTTAAAGCCATTTTTCTTAGATTAGAATTTTTTACCCCAATAATTAAAGCTTTGCGACGATTACTTAAGAAAAAAGGATGAACAAAATCACCTTCGGATTTAATTTCTTTTTCAAAAAGTTTTAACCGTCTTTGATCCTCAGGAACTAAATAATTGAAAAAGGGATGATCAGATAAATTTTTATTTTCTTTAACAATAAAAATAGGACTTATTTCTTTTAAAAATTTTGAAGTAATTTCAATTTTCATTTTTTTGATTTTTGATTTCTAGCTTTAATTCTTTTAACTGGGACGCTTCGACCTCACTTGGAGCACCCATTAAAAGATCTCGACCATCGCCAGTTTTTGGAAAAGCAATCACTTCTCGAATATTTGGTTCTTCTTGAAGAAGCATCACTAAACGATCAAGACCTAAAGCAATACCCCCATGAGGCGGAGCTCCATATTGAAAAGCTTCTAACATATGACCAAATTTTTCCTTAATCACTTCAGGATCATTACCCATAGCTTCAAAAACTGCTAATAAAAGCTCAGGTTCATTAATTCTAATGGAACCACCACCAATTTCATAACCGTTTAAAACTAAATCATATTGATGAGCTAAAATCTTCGAAGGGTCTTTTTTAAAATTCATCCAAAAATCATCAACATCCTTTACTTTTGGCCGAGTAAAAGGATGATGAACGGCATCCCATCTTCTTTCCTGTTCTTTCCATTCAAACATTGGAAAATTAACAATAAAAAGAAAGGCTAATTCATCAGGATCATTTTTATTTTCTCTTAGATCTGGCTTATCTGATTGATATTTTTCCATAGCTTCCTGATAATCCATTCTTGGAAAAGGAAAATTTTTTATTCTTTTTTGAGGATAAAGAGTTTTGACCAAATCAAACATTAATTCTTCAATTAAACTTAAAATATCTTCTTCTTGGACAAAACTCATTTCTAAATCAAGTTGAGTAAATTCTGGTTGACGATCACCCCGAGTATCTTCATCTCGAAAACAACGAGCAATTTGAAAATAACGTTCAAAACCAGCAACCATTAACAATTGCTTATATTGTTGAGGTGATTGAGGTAAAGCATAAAATTTTCCTGGTTGAAGGCGGGCCGGGACTAAAAAATCACGAGCCCCCTCTGGCGTTGATTTTCCTAAAATTGGTGTTTCCACTTCAATAAAATCATATTTTTCAATCAAAAAATCACGGATAAATTTTTCTATCCGACTTCTCATTAATAAGTTTTGATAAAGACGAGGTCTTCGAAGATCTAAATAACGATATTTAAACCTTACTTCCTCATTCACTTCATAACCATCACTTAAAAGATCAAAAGGCGGTGTTTTTGCTTCGTTAAGAATTTCTAAAGAATCAGCCACAACTTCAAAAGAACCAGTTTCAATTTTAGGATTTTCCATACCCGAAGGCCTTTTTTTAACTAAACCACCTACTTTGATCACCCATTCTGGTCTTAAACGATCAGCTTTTTGATGAAGTTCTTGGTTATCAGAAGTAAAAACAACTTGAGCTAGACCACTTCGGTCTCGAAGATCAATAAAAATAAGCTTCCCATGATCTCTTCGAACAGCCACCCAACCAGAAAGTTCCACTCTTTCTCCTTCTAATTCTTTAATTAATTTTGCCCAAATTCTCATTAATATTTTTATTTTATTACTTTTATTTCCTTACCGTCAACGATAACTTTTAAATTTCCTTCAAGATCGGTGCGAAACCATTTAATCCCAAAATTTTCCAATCTTTTCAGAACCTCCTTAGAAGGATGACCGTAATAATTTCGGCCAACTTCAATAAAAGCTAATTTTGGTTGAAAAATTTTTAAAAATTCTTCTGAAGAAGCGGTTTTAGAACCATGGTGAGAAATTTTTAAAATATCAATTTTTTCATTAAAATTTCGATAAAGATTAACGAGATATTTTTCCGCTTTTTCTTCAATATCACCAGGAAAAAGGACTTTAATATTTTTATTCTTTAAAAGAAAAACTAAACTTGAATTATTTAGATTTTTATCAAAAAGAAATTCTTGGTTAGGTAAAAGAACTTCCATAAAATTATCAGCTTGAAAAATGCGATCACCAGCCATTAATCTCACGGTTTTAATTTGATAATCCCGAATCACTTTTTTTAATTCCTCAAATTGAGGATGAGGATTACTTCGACCATTATGAATTAAATAACCTATTTGATATCTTTTTAAAACTTCAATTAAACCACCAAAATGATCAACTTGAGGATGAGAAAGAATGACAAGATCAAAATAGCGATCCATTGGAGACAAAACTTGATCAAGAGCTTCTAAAATTTTCTTATTTGCTGGCCCACCATCAATTAAAATCTTAACATTCTTTCCTCGCTTACTCGGTAAAATAATCAATTCACTATCGCCGTGACCAACATCTAAAA
>FWWL01004060.1_pt1 | contig 25411 bp, 21 predicted proteins | sample 2228331 | NCBI WGS metagenome assembly FWWL01 (sample SAMEA103939775, study PRJEB20133) | metagenome | reverse complement strand
GGCGAACATCATCGCGATGGACGATTTGTGCGAAAAGATCATCACCACAACCAGCCACCTGGTCATTTCGGCGCTGTCGGGCAATGCCGGTGCCGGCGGAGCGTTCCTTGCCCTGTGCGCCGATGAGATATGGGCGCGGGAAGGGGTCGTTCTCAATCCGCATTACCAGAACATGGGCAATTTGTACGGTTCGGAATATTGGACTTATCTGCTGCCGCGCCGGTTGGGAGAAAGCGGGGCTAGAGCATTGATGAACCGACGACTGCCGCTCGGCGCGAAGGAAGCTGCGGAAATCGGTTTCATCGACGCCTGCTTTGCCCGTACCGTCGACGAGTTTCGCCGAGAAGTACATCAGCGAGCGCGTCTCTTGGCTCAAGATGCGGAAATCGAGAAACGCCTGGCGCAAAAACGCTCTCGTCTGGCGCGCGACGAAGCCATCAAACCACTGGCGCAGTATCGTGACGAAGAGCTCGTTCAGATGCAGCGAAATTTCTTCGGTTTCGACCCGAGCTACCACGTAGCACGTTATCATTTCGTCTTCAAAACGCCCCATTCCTGGACGCCCCGACATCTGGCACGTCATCGCGACTTGAACTGGCAAATACCTGATTCCTCATCCCTGAGCTTGGATGCTAGCCAAAGCTACGAGCTTGCGCAAAGAAAATGACGGCGATGGAGCAAGTAACAGCGGTGCTGTTGGTTGACGATGAGCGGCGTTCGCTAGAAGCTTTGCGACGCACGCTGGAGGAGGATTTCTTCGTTCATACTGCCAGTTCCGTGGCGCAGGCTTTCTCCATCCTGGAAAACGAGACCATACACATCGTGCTCAGTGACCAGAGAATGCCCGACACCACTGGGGTCGAATTTCTCAAGACCGTGCGCGAAAAGTGGCCGGATACGGTCCGCATGATCCTTTCCGGTTATACCGACACGCAAGACATCATTGCGGCAATCAACGAAGCGGGGATTTACCAGTACCTGCTTAAACCCTGGCATCCCGACCAGCTCTTATTGACGCTCAAGCGCGCCGCGGAGCTATACTGGCTACAACAGGAAAACCGCCGTCTGGCGATCGAACTGCGCGCCAGCACTTCGGCGCTGAAACGCCATACTGCCGCGTTGCAACGCCAGGTGCAAGAAAGCTTTCACTTCGACCGCATCATACGCGCCCCCACCAGCCCGATGAACGCGGTATGCGCTCAGCTGGCCAAAGCGGCTCGATTCGACGTCTCGATCCTTCTCATCGGTGAGTCCGGAACCGGCAAAGAGCTGCTTGCGCGGGCGGTTCATTACACCAGCGCCCGCGCCTCACGTCCTTTCGTCACTCTAAACTGCGGCGCGTTGCCTGATCCGCTGCTAGAAGCGGAACTGTTCGGCTATCGCAAAGGTGCTTTCAGTGGCGCAAGCAGCGATCGCGTGGGGCTGCTGCAGGAAGCCGACGGCGGCACGCTCTTTCTCGATGAAATCGGTGAAGCCTCCCCGGCGTTTCAGGTCAAGCTTCTGCGCGTGCTGCAAGAAGGGGAATTCCGTCCGTTGGGCAGTAACCGCACCGTTTCGGTCGATGTACGGGTCATCGCTGCGACCAATCGCGACCTCAGCGCCGAGATCCGCGCCGGGCGTTTTCGCGACGACCTGTATTATCGTCTTGCCATGGTCGCCGTTCAGGTGCCCGCTTTACGCGAACGACCGATGGACATCGCGCCGTTGGCAGAGACAATTCTCCAAGAAGCCACATCGCGCTTAGGCCTTGGCATCCAGCGCTTTTCCCCGCGGCTGCTGCAGCAGCTCGTTGCTGCGCCATGGCCTGGGAACGTGCGCGAATTGCAAAATACCATCTGGCGATTACTGGTGCTCAGTGACGAAACCTCTCCTGTGTTGGAGGCCGATTTCCTTGCAGCGAATCCTGTTGCGCTCCCCGCTCCCTTCCTTTCTCGGAACCTCACCGTCTCATCGTCCCCTCAGGAGGAATTCAACTCGCTGCGACGGGAGCCATTGGAATCGAGCGATTCCGCCCCTGCCACCACATTAACAGAGGCAGAGTCTAGACTTTTGCGCGAGGTCGTTTGGCGGCATCAGGGTAATCTGTCACGCGCCGCGGCAGAACTCGGTTTGTCGCGCCTGGGACTAAGGAAAAAACTCAATCGCCTGGGCATCGCCTACCCGGCTCGAAGACCTGGTCGTCCGTCCAAAAACCGGAGCTGATGATGGTAGCAACGACGCTCTTGTGGCTACAATCCGGCGGCTGCGGCGGCTGCACGATGTCGCTGTTGAACGCCGAGCATCCTTGCTTGAATGATCGCTGGCAAGACGCCGCGATCCAGCTGCTGTGGCACCCCAGCTGGTCTGAAGCGACCGGTCGGGAATTCCTCGACATCATTACCGCCTGCGTCACCGAAAAGCAACCACTCGACATTTTGTGCGTGGAGGGCGCGGTGATGACCGGCCCCAACGGCAGCGGCAAATTCCACTTGCTGGCCGGAACCGGCAAACCGATGATGCAGTGGATCGAGGCGCTGGCGAAACGCGCCCGCTTCGTGGTGGCCGTCGGCACGTGCGCAGCCTTTGGCGGCATCACCGCCAGCGGTAACGCCGCGCGCTTTCACGACGTCACGGGACTGCAGTTTCAGGGGGACTTGCGCGGTGGATTGCTCCCGGCGGATTTTCGCTCCGCCGCTGGCCTGCCGGTCATCAACATCGCCGGCTGCCCGACGCACCCGGAATGGGTGCTCACCACGCTGGATGCACTTGCCACGGGGCGTTTGAGCGAAACCGACCTCGATGCCTTGCATCGACCGCGGTTTTACGCCGAACACCTCGTGCATCACGGCTGCCCGCGCAACGAGTACTATGAATTCAAAGCCAGCGCGGAAAAACTCTCGGATCTGGGTTGCCTGATGGAGCATCTGGGTTGTTTAGGCACGCAGGCACATGCCGACTGCAACCTCCGTCCCTGGAACGGTCAAGGCTCGTGTCTGCGCGGCGGCTACCCCTGCATCGCCTGCACCGAACCGGGGTTCGAAGAACCCGGACATCCGTTTACGCAAACGCCCAAAATCGGCGGCATTCCCGTGGGGCTGCCGACTGACATGCCCAAAGCCTGGTTCGTCGCGCTTTCGGCGCTGGCCAAATCGGCGACCCCCAAACGCGTGCGCGCCAACGCCACCGCCGAGCGCGTGCTCATCCCGCCGACGATCAAAAAACGTACAGCGCGATCATGACCCAAAAACCTTTGGCCTTTCCCGCACGCGATACGGCGAAGCATGCCGAATCATCATCGCTTACCCGCATCGTCGGTCCGTTCAACCGCGTCGAGGGCGACCTCGAAGTGCGTCTGTCGCTCCACGAAGGGCACGTGCAAGCCGCCTACGTCACCGCCCCGCTGTATCGCGGCTTCGAAACGATGCTCGCGGGCAAAGCGCCTGAGGATGCGCTGGTGATCGTGCCGCGGATCTGCGGGATCTGTTCGGTGGCGCAAAGCCATGCCGCAGTGCAGGCGTTGCGCCAACTCGCGGGCAACGAGATCTCTCGTAACGCGCGGCTCGCGCAATGCCTGGTCACGGCCTGTGAAAACCTTGCCGACCATTTGACGCATTTTTATCTGTTTTTCATGCCCGATTTCGCACGTCCTGCCTACGCGCAACGTCCGTGGTATAACGAAGTCGCGGCGCGCTTTCGCGCCATCCAGGGCAGCGCCGTGTCCGACGTGCTGCCGGCGCGGGCGCAGTTTCTACACCTGATGGGTCTTATGGCTGGCAAATGGCCACACACCCTGGCGTTGCAGCCCGGAGGCACGACGCGCGCGCTTGGCATTGCCGAATGCACCCAGATCCTGGCGATTATTCGCGCATTTCGCCGCTTTCTCGAACGTTATCTATTTGGCGATCGCCTGGAAAACGTGACCGCGATCCGAAATCTCGACGATCTGGAACAGTGGCGACGTCAACATCCCTGCGATTTTTTGCTCTTTCTTCAGATCGCCGAGGATCTGTCGCTTGCTCACCTGGGGCGCAGCACCGATGCCTTTTTGTCGTACGGGGCGTATGAAACTGCGACGGGGTGGGTTTTTCCTCCCGGTTTTTATCACGACCAGCGCGTCGAGCCGCTCGAGGTGGAGGCGATCCGTGAGCACGTCGCGCACACCTGGTGCGCCGGTGACACGGAAGCGCCACTATTGGCCCATACGATTCCCATCGCCGACAAACCCGGCGCTTACAGCTGGTGCAAAGCGCCGCGCTATCATGGACAAGTCGTGGAAACAGGAGCATTGGCCCGCCAGGTGATCGCCGGGCAACCGCTATTGCGAGAGGTCGTCACGCGCTATGGCGGCAGCGTTTTTGCGCGCGTTCTGGCGCGGCTGTGGGAACTGGCGCTTGTGGTGCCAATGATGGAACAGTGGGCAAGAGAACTCGATCCGCACGCGCCCTGGTATCAACCAGTGCCTTTACCCCAAACTGGCGTCGGGATTGGTTTGGTCGAAGCCGCCCGAGGAGCGCTCGGACACTGGTTGCGTGTGGAATCCGGCCGCATCGTCGGTTACCAAATCATTGCGCCGACCACGTGGAATTTCTCGCCGCGCGATGCCAACGGTACCCCTGGCGCGGTAGAACAAGCGCTCGTCGGAGTTGCGGTACCAGACGACGAGGACCCGCCGTTGTTGGTACAACACATCGTTCGTTCATTCGACCCCTGCATGGTGTGCACGGTGCACTAGTGACGATTTTCGTCCCTGGCCATGAACCCACAACAAGGCGAGAAAATGGGGAATTTCGAATCCGGTAACGACCGGTTCATGCCTGTTGCCCCTATCTTCGCGACGATTGCCAACGTCGGGGCAACAACAGCAGCCGAGGCGCAGCCGGCAATACCAGCAACCGAAACGCTGCAAGACCAGGCCTGGCTGGAAGTCATTCGCAAAATGGATGAGGTCTATCAAGACCTCATCGCCCAAGAAGTCGCGCTCGAGGAAAAAAACGCCGCGTTGGAAGCGCAACAGCAGCTGTTGCGCTCGGTGCTCGCCTCGATGTCGGAACTGTTGCTGGTGTGCGACCGCGAAGGATACATCCAGATTATCAACCAGGCCCTCCTAGATTTCACCGGCCGATCGGAAACCGAATGGATCGGCCAACACTTCCTCGAGCTGTTTCCTCCCGGGCCGGCACGACAAACCGCTTTGCAACGCCTGGCCGCGCACTCAGCCACCACCGTCGCAGATTGTGAGCTGGAGATACTCAACGCTCATGGCGAAGCCGTTCCTGTATCGTTCAATTGCCGTCCTCGCTACGACGCCCGCGGCTTATGGCTTGGGCGGGTGATCACCGGCAGGCCCCTCGGAGAACTGCGCCGCGCCTTTGCCGCGCTCCAACAAGCGCACGAGGATCTCAAGCGCACCCAGCAACAGTTGCTGCAAGCCGAAAAAATGGCCTCACTTGGGCGCCTCGTCGCTGGAGTGGCGCACGAACTCAACAATCCGATCAGTTTCGTGCTCGGCAACGTATATGCTTTGCGCCGCTACCTGGAACGACTGCAAAACTATCTTAACTCCTTGGAACGCTACGTCCCTGATTCGACGGTACAACCGTTGCGGGAAAAATGGCGCATCAGCCGCGTTTTGTCGGATCTGCCCTCCTTGATTGCCGGAATGCTCGAAGGCGCAGAGCGCACGCGCGACATCGTCGATAGCCTCAAACGCTTTTCCGCCCCGGATCAGAGCGCTCATGAACTACTCGACTTACGCGAAGTCATCGCTCGGGCGGTCCATTGGGTCAGCAAATCGGCTCCGGAACGGTTTCGCGTCACCATCGAACTGCCGGAACCGCTACCCGTGATGGGTTCCGCGGGACAACTACAACAAGTGGTAATGAACCTGGTGCAAAACGCCGCAGACGCGACGATGAGCCAACCTTCCTCAGAGCTTCAGATCACTGCCCAGATCGAGCAACAACACGTCGTGGTGCGTTTTCGCGACAACGGACCAGGAATCGCACCGGAACATCTTGCACACGTGTTCGAACCGTTTTTCACCACCAAACCGGTTGGGCAAGGCACCGGATTGGGCCTATCGATCAGTTACGGCCTGGTGCAAAAGCATGGCGGTCGCCTTGAAGTCAACAACCCTGCGGCGGGGGGCGCTGAATTCCTACTCATTCTTCCCCTGGCAAATGGCAGCGGCGCAAATCCTATGCCTCCGTCTATCGACCTCCCTTCTTGAGGCAGCCCAAGCCGCTTGCCGTGGTTTTCCTGTGCGGCCGACCCAATGGCAGGCAACGATCACCCACATGCCACCGAATACACCGTCAAATCTTCCAATCGCACTGCGGTGAGCCGCCCCCCATAGACGCAGCCCGTGTCGATCGCCAGCACGCCCTCACCGCTATAAAACCCCAGCAACGACCAATGCCCGAAGACGATCCTATAAGGCAACGCCACGCGTTTAGCGTAGCGGAACCACGGCACCGTGCCCTTGGGCGCCCGCTCCGGTGGCCCCTTGGCCTTGAGTTCGAGCGCCCCAGACTTGGCATCCACAAACCGCATGCGTGTCAAGCCATTGACGATGTACCGCCAGCGGGAAAGTCCTTTGGCAGAAGGATCCCAGCGCGCCTCGTCGCCTTTGAGCTCAAGAAGCCACGCAAGCGACTCTCCACGCAACAGGGTTTCGACTTCCCGCGCGGCCGCCACCGCGGTGTCCCAATCCCACACGGGAGGCACCCCGGCGTGGGCCATGGCCCAGCCGAGCGTTTCGTCCCACACCAAGAGTGAGCGCGTGCGCAGCCAGTCGAGCAAGCGATCGCGATCGGGCGCCGCGAACAGTGCTTCCAGCGTATCGTCTTTGGCTTTTTTCTTCCAACCGGCAGCGCGCATCAGGCAATACAGGTCGTGGTTGCCCAGAGTGACCGCGACGCTATCCGGTGGCAGTCCGGCGAGAAGACGCAGCACTTCGAGCGACTGCGGCCCGCGGTTGACCAAATCCCCTACCAGCCACAGCCGATCGTGCTTGGGGTTGAAATGACACGCCGCCAGCAGCCGCTCCAGCGCTGCGGCACACCCCTGAATGTCGCCGATTGCGTAAGTTGCCATGAAATAACCAACCGAGTGCGCTATACTCACGAAGAGGATGCGAACATACCAGATTTACGACCGTTTGTGGCAGTGGCTGCAACCATGGCTGCGCCGGCGCTTGCGTCGCTTGGCAGAGCACCGGCATCCGGGCTATGGTGAGCGGATCGACGAACGCTTCGGTGCCCTCACCTGGCCGGCGCTGTGGGAGCCGCCGGTGTGGATCCACGCCGTGTCGGTGGGCGAGACGCGCGCCGCCGAACCGCTCATCGCGGCGCTGCGACAGCAGCTGCCGACGCTGCCGCTTTTGCTTAGCCAAATGACCCCCACCGGCGAAACGGTGGCGCGTGCCCGCTGGGGCAACGAGCCTTATGTGCAGATCGCCTGGGCGCCCTACGACGCTCGCGCGTGGGTTGAGCATTATTTTGCCGCCGCCAACCCACGGGCACTGGTGCTGATGGAAACCGAGCTGTGGCCGCACTGGTTGCAGGTAGCCCAAGCTCGGCAAGTGCCGGTGGCGCTGGTCAATGCGCGCCTCTCGGAACGCTCGTTTCGCCGCTACCGCCAGCTGCAGCGTTGGTTACCGTTGGCGTGGGAAGCGATCAGCGTCGTCGCCGCGCAGAGCCCCGACGACGCCCGGCGCTTTCAAGCGCTGGGCGCACGGCACGTGGTGGTCACCGGCAACCTCAAGTTCGATCGCACCGCCGAACCGACGCTGCTGGCGCGTGGACGGCACTGGCGGGAACAGATCCACCCGCGCCCCGTCGTGTTGTGGGCCAGCACCCGTGACGGCGAAGAAGCGTTGCTGTGGCGTGCCTGGGAGCGACAACTCGCGCCTTGGCCGGTTTCTGCCGTACCGCCGCTGTTGGTGATCGTGCCGCGGCATCCGGAACGCTGTGCCGAAGTGGCCGCAATCCTCGCGCGCGCCGGCGTTCGGATAGGAAGGCGTAGCGAAACCTTACCGCAGCCGCACCACGACGTCTGGATCGGTGATTCGCTGGGGGAACTCACCGCCTACTATGCGATGGCCGACGCAGCGCTCATCGGCGGCAGTTGGCGCGACTTTGGTTGTCAAAACCCGCTCGAGGCGCTCGCCGCCGGCTGCCCGGCGCTGGTGGGGCCCTCCGTTTATAACTTCGCCGACGTCGTTGCCAAAGGGACGGCCTGCGGCGCGATTCTGCGCTTTGCAAACGCCGATGAGGCAATGCACGAAGCGCTACTGATCGCGCGCGACTCCGATCGGCGCGCTCAGCTGGTGGCGCAGGCGGCAATCTTTCTTGCCGCACACCGGGGCGCCACCGCGCGCACGCTTGCGGCGATCGCGCCGCTCATCGCGGCTCCGGCTCGAAAAGCGCCTCGATCGACGCCACCTCCTCGTCACTCAATCGTCCCACCGCGGCTTTGAGCTGCAGCTGCGCCAAGAGCGTGTCGAAACGCGCCTTGGCCAGCTGCGTGCGCGCATCGGCCACCTGCGCTTGCGCATTGAGCACATCGAGGTTGATGCGCACGCCCACTTCGAACCCTTTCTGGGTTGCCTCGAGGTTCTTGAGCGAAGAGGCCAGCGCCGCCTCCAGCGCCCGGATGCGTGCCAGACCACTGGTGACGTTCAGATACGCCTGCCGTGCGGCAAGTGCCGCCTGCCGTTGCGCCGCCTCCAGCTCAAATTCGGCCTTAGTCAATAACGCCGCCCCCTCACGCACCTGCGAACTCACTGCTCCGCCGGCATATAGCGGCAACGTCAGCTCCACGCCGATGCTGCCCGCGGTGACGTCGCGGGTAGTGAGCGGCATCGTGCCTTGCGCAAGCTGGCGCTGCTGGCCGTAGTTGGCCACCACATCCACCGAAGGCAGATGAGCGGCGCGACGGCGCTTGACGTCCTCACGCGCAATATCGAGCGCCAGCCGCGCCTGCAACACCGCGAAATTCCCCTCGCGCGCGGCCTCCGTCCACGCTTCGATCGCCGCCGGTTCCGGTGCCGCGAAACGCACCCCCTCTTTGAGCCGGGGGTATTGCTGCGGCACGAAACCGACGATTGCCGCGAGCGCCTCCTCGGCCACTGCGACTTGGTTACGCGCCGCCAATACCTGCGCCTCGGCCAAGTCGAAACGCGACTGAGCTTCATGCACATCGACGATGGTCACCACGCCCACCTCGAAACTCGCCTGCGCGAGTTTAAGCTGCCCCTGTGCGGCGGCACGCAGTTCCTCGGCCGCCGCCAATGCCGCACGCGCAGTCAGTACGTCGAAATAGGCTTTCGCGACCCGCAGCACTAACTGCTGTTGCGCATCCTGCCACTGAATTTCCGCCAGCAGAGATTGCCGTTCCGCTTGCTGCGCCTGCGCCCAATTGGCTGGCCGATACAGCGGCTGCGTCAGCTTCACTCCCCACTGATGGCTCGAATAGTCTTTACTGAGCGGCCCCGATTCGAAATGGTTCTGCATGGCGTTGACCGAGAACCCCAGCGACGGCAACAGCAGCGCCTGGCCCTGCACACGCTTTTCCTGGCCAGCCTCACGCGCAGCGCGCGCCGCGGCAAACACCGGGTCGTTGTTCTGAGCGGCCTGGTAAAGCGCCATCAAGCCCTCGGCCTGCGCCGCACTGGCACCCATCACGAGCGCCACCAGCAGGGACACCGCTTTTTTCACCATTGCGTTTGCTCCAAAGACCTATCCGAAATATGGCACGACAGTGGGCAGGAACCCAGACAGTCCGGTCATCCGGACAGACGCGCCGCCGACTGCTGCCACGCCATCACACCGCCAGCAAGGTTATACGCCTCAAGCCCTTGACGCTGCAAGAAATACGTCACCTGCGCACTGCGGGCACCCGACAGGCACACCGCCACCACCGGTCGGTCGCTGGCAAGCTCCTGGTAACGCAGCGGGATGAGCGCCATCGGAATGTTCACCGCACCGGGAAAAGGCAACTGCTGGCATTCATAAGGTTCGCGCACATCGAGTAGCAGCGGCTGAGGCTTTTCCTCATCCTCGAGCCAGCGGCGCAACGCATCGACCGTGATCTGGGCAATCATGCCATCTCCTCGACCGTTTCCCCGGCAAAATCAGCGAGCATCGGCACCACCGTTTCGAAAATCGCCTCCCGCCGATACACGCCTGGCGTCACGCAATGCACGAGCTCGACACTCATTACCGTGGGGGTACCGACGAAGGCCAGCATCCGTCCACCCGGCGTGAGGCGCTGCCGCAGCGCCCGCGGTTCCGCCGTCAGGCCGCCGGAAAGCACGATGACATCAAAGGGCGCACCGTCCTCCCAGTCGCCGGTACAGGTGGCGTGCACCACCCGAGCGTTGCTCACCTGCAGCGACTGCAAGCGCGACCAGGCGTATTCGGCGAGTTCCCCATGCCGTTCTACCGTGACGACTTCCGCCGCCAAATGCGCCAAGCACGCCGCGAACCAACCCGAACCGGTGCCGATTTCCAGCACACGATCGCTGGGCCTGAGTTGCAACGCCTGCAACGCTTTGGCTTCCACGACCGGCCGCAGCATCCGCTCACCGCACGGCAGCGGCAGCTCCACGTCCGCAAACGCCAGCGCTTTCATCGCCGGCGGCACGAAATGCTCGCGCGGCACCTTAAGGAGCGTATCGAGCACGCGCAAATCGAACACTTCCCAGGTGCGCACTTGCTGCTCGACCATGTTAAAGCGCGCCTTTTCCCAATCCATCGGAACACCTCCATCAGATTGCGCTAATATTATCACAGGTTCGCTGTGGGCAAACGATACCACAACGCGTACAACGCCGGCACGAAGAGCAGCGTGATCGCCGTGCCCACGAGCGTGCCGCCAATGAGCACGATCGCGAGCGGCCCCCAGAACGTATCGGTCGCCAGCGGCAAAAACGCCAACGCTGCCGCAAGCGCCGTCAGTACCACCGGGCGGGCGCGGCGCACCGCCGCTTCCACCACGGCGTCGAACGGCGCCATTCCATCGTCGAGATAATCACGCACCTGCTGCGTCAAAATGAGGGTGTTGCGCATCAAAATGCCCGCCAGCCCGATCAACCCCAGCAGTGCAACGAAACCAAACGCCGCGCCGGTCACCAGCAACGCCGCCACCGCCCCGATCAGCCCAAGGGGCGCAGTGGCCATGGTCATGAACGTGCCGGCAAATTCGCGCATTTGCAGCATGATGAACACCAGCATCACCAGCACCATCAGCGGCTGCAAGCGCTGAATCGAGCCGTCGGCCTTTTGCGATGCTTCCACCGTGCCGCCGATCTCCAGGCGATACCCCGCCGGCAGCGACTGGCGCAACGCCTCCAGCTGCCGCCAGACCGCCCACGTGACGTCGGGCGGCTGCGCCCCTGCCACGTCGGCGACCACCGCAATAAAGCGTTCGCGGTTGTAGCGCTTGATCACCTGATCCTCGAACCGGGGCTCCAGCGTCGCCAACGAGGCGAGCGGCACGGCAGCACCGCTCGCGGTGCGCACCTCAAACGCCGCCAGCCGCTCGGCATCTACTGCGCCGCGCGCACGCAGCATGAGCGGCACGGTCCGCTCACCGACGCGCAGCTCGGCGATGCTCACCCCCACCAACCCCTGCTGCAACTGCAGCGCCACCTCCCGTGGTGTCAGGCCAGCCAACGCCAGGTTCGCCTCGTCCCAGCGCAACGCCCACACCGGTACCCGCTCTTCGTACTCCAGATGCGGATCCACCACGTGCGGATGCGCCGCCATCACCGCGCGCACTTCGTGCGCAATGCGCCGCAATTCCATCAGATCCGGCCCCAACACTCGAATGGTCAGCGGCCACTCCACCGGTGGTCCGTACAGCAGCCGGTAGATGCGCGTGCGCGCTTCGGCAAATTGCCCTTCGGCGCGCGCCGCCTCCAGCCGCGCGATCACCCGCTCGCGCGCTTGCACACTGTCGGTAATCGCGACGATCTTGGCAAATGCCGTGTCGGGTGGCTCGGGGCTGGCGGAAATGAAAAAGCGCGGCGCTCCTCGACCGATGTGGCTCATGTACGCGCGCACCTCAGGCATTTGCGCCAACAGCGCCTCGACGCGGGCGGCGACGTCGCTGGTGGTCGCGATCGCCGTGCCCGCCGGCAACTGAAGCGAAATCAACACTTCTGGCCGGTCGGAGCTGGGGAAGAACTGCTTGGGCACGAGTTTGGCCATCCCCACTGCCGCGAGCCCCAGCAACACAACGGTCAGCGCGACCACGGTTTTACGGTAGCGCACGCAAGCGCGAATGAGCGCGCGCAGCCGCCGATAAAGCGGCGCGTCGTGATGCCCATGCCCGTGCTTGGCGGCCGCTTCCGGCAACAGCGCAAAGCCGAGGTACGGCGTGAAATACACCGCGACGAACCAAGAAATCACCAGGGCAAAGGCCAGCACCCAGAAAATGTTGCCGGCATACTCGCCCACCCCCGACTTGGCAAAACCGATCGGCAGAAAACCCGCCGCGGTGACCAAGGTGCCGAAGAGCATCGGCGCGGCGGTGACGTTCCAGGCGTGCGCGGCAGCATGGGCCCGGTTCCAACCTTCGGAAAGCTTGACGATCATCATCTCGATCGCGATGATCGCGTCATCCACCAGTAGCCCCAGCGCCAAAATCAGCGCCCCCAGCGTCACGCGGTCCAGGCTGATGCCGCGCGCCAGCATCACCGCAAACACCAGCCCCAACGTCAAAGGAATCGCCAGTGCGGTGATGACACCGGCGCGCCAACCCAGGGTGGCCAACGTCACCAGGGTCACCACGCCCAGCGCGACGAAAAACTTCACCTGAAAGAGGTTGACTGCCCGCGCGATCGCTTCGGCCTGGTGGGTGACGAACTGCAGTTGCATGCCGGATGGCAGTGTGGCGCCAGAGGTGGCGACGAACTGCACCAGCCGCTCCCCCAGCGCCAGGCCATTCTCGCCGCGCTGCATCACTGCCCCCAAAAGCACCGCCTCGCCGCCGTGCGTGCGCACCAGGTACTGCGGCGGGTCCTCTTCCGCGACGCGCACGGTGGCCACATCCCCCAAGCGAATGAGGCGTTCCCCCACCCGCAACGGCAACGCCAGCAAACGCGCCGCGTCGCTGTCCGACGCTTCAAGCGTTCGCAAATACACGCGGGCACCGGCGGTATCGACGAACCCAGCTGGCACCAGCTGCTCGTGCGCGGCAATCGCTGCCGCCACCTCCGAGCCGCGCAACCCCAGCCGCTGCAACGCCGCCCAATCGAATTCCACGTACCACACCGGCGCTCGTTCGCCAATGATCAGCGCTTTGTGCACGCCGGCAAGGCGCTGCAAGCGGTCGCGCAGCGCTTCGGCCTGCGCCACGAGTTGCCGGTGGGAATAACCCGGACCGGTCAGCGCCAGCAACGCAAAATACACGTCAGAAAAATCATCATTGACCATCGGTCCGATCACGCCGGCGGGCATTTTGGCCGTTTCGTCCCACATGCGCTTACGCACTTCGTAAAAAAGCCGCGGTAGCTCCCGCTCCGGGACGTAATCGTGAAACTCGACCTTGAGGTCAACGCGCCCCGGTCGCACCGTGGTCTCCAGCCGGTACAAATGCTCGACCTCTTGCAGGCGCTTTTCCAAGCGGCTGGCAAGCTGCGCTTCCACCGTCGCGGCATCTGCTCCCGGCCACAGCGCCGAGACCATCAGCACGCGCACGGTAAAGGCCGGATCCTCGGCTCGCCCCAAAAAGACGAACGAATACGCGCCAATCGCCAGCGCCAGCACCAAGAAAAAGAGCGTGACCGCGCGCTCGCGGATCGCCAGCGCCGAAAGGTTGGGCATCGTCATCGCGCCACCACCCGTCGGCCAGGATAGAGCTGATGCACGCCGGCGGCGATCAGCCGATCGTTGGCCGCCAGCGGCCCCGCGACCACCGCGTGGCGCGCTTCCAGCGTCAACACCTCCACCGGCACGGCTTCCGCCGCCTCACCCTGCAAACGCCAAAGCCGCGCTCCAGCGCCCCGTTCATCGAGCGCGGCGATCGGCACGCGCCACGCGCCGGCGACAGCAAGGGGCAAATGTACTTCGACCGTTGCCCCGAGCGGCAACGCCTCCGCCCTTTGCAGGGGGTAGCGCGCGCGCACCGAACGGGTCGCGACATCGATCAGCGCGTCCGACTCGCGCCACTGCGCAACGAAACGGTGCCCAGCGCCATCCACCACTTCGCCGCGCTCCGGCGGTTTCGCCGCGAGCGTCGGCGGCAACGCCACTTCCACCTCGCGCACCGAGCCCACCGCCAGGCGCGCCACCGGCTGGCCGGCCGCCACCACCTGCCCCGGTTCAACAAGCCACTGCGTCAGCACCCCCGCCTGTCCGGCTCGCAATTCCGCGCGCGCCAGCGCCACTTCCGCGCGCTGTAACGTCGCTTGCGCCGCTCGAAGCGCCGCCTCGGCGGCGCGCTCCCCCTCGCGCGCCCGGTCGAGTTGCTGCGCCGGGGCAAACCCCTGCGCCGCCAACCCCTCCAGCCGCCGCCGCTCGCTTGCTGCCAACTGCGCTTGCGCTTTCGCCTGTTCGGCCTGGGCGCGTGCCGCGTCGCGGGCGGCGCGTAGTTCCGCCGCATCCAGCCGCGCCACCACCTGCCCCTGGGAAACACGCGCCCCCACCGCCACGGTTTTTTCCACAAGGCGCCCGGCCACCTCGAAGGCCAGCGGCACTTCTTCGCGCGCCCGCACCACGCCGGTCAAGCGCACCGTCACCGCTTCCACCGGTTCGGGCATCACCACCGGCAGGCTCAGCGCCGCGCCGTCTGCCGCCCCCGCGCCGCGCCAGCACAGAGACAGCCCTGCGATCACTCCCATCGCCAGGCGCGCCATCGTCCCGCGACGGTTTGCGGTGCGTACCCTATCGTTTCGGTTGCCCATTGCTTCGCTCTGTGTTGGTCTCATCACGTCACTTTTCCGCTCGAGGGCACACGCTGCGATTCAGGTGCGCCTCAACGGCCGCTTTTTCGCGCCCCGTTTCGTTTCGCTGCCACCAGCGCCGACATTGCGAGCCAGACGATACGGCTGCCCCGCCCCCGCATCTGAAGCTGCTTTGCCCATTCCCAACCCCTGGCGCAAAAACCCCAGATAATCCCGCCAGAACTGCGCCTCATCGTCGTGAACTTCGGGACACACGAGCGCGAACGAGCGCTGCCACAACACCCGGTGCATCAGCGGCGCCACCACCAGGCGCGCCAGTGACGGGGCGGCGATGGCAGTGGTCATGGCGCCCAGGGCCTGCCCGCGCTCGATCACCCGGACCAACAGCGCCAGCGCCCGTTCGATCACCAGATCGTGGTAGATGCGCGCCATTTGCGGGAAATTGTGCGCTTCGGCCATCACCAGTTTGGCGATCGCTCCGGCCGGCGTGCTCAGCAAGCGCTCCCCCCAGCGGCGCAGCAGCGCTTCAAGCTGCGCGTATGGGTCTTCGGGCAAAGCATCGGCAGACGTCAGCCACGCTTCGTCGGCCTCCAGCAACGGCGCGATCGCGTGCCGGATCACCGCTTCAAAAAGCGCCAGCTTGTCGGCGAAATACAGATAGATCGTACCTTTGACCACACCGGCGCGCGCCGCGACGTCCTCGAGCCGTGTGGCGGCATAACCGCGCTCGGCAAAGAGCGCGGTCGCCGCGTCAAGCAGCTCCTGCGGCCGCGCCGCTTTACGCCGCTGCCGTCGTCTGGGAGACGTAAGAGAAGAAGCGTCGGTGTACATCCCGCGATTGTAAATGAACCATTGGTCAGAATGCAACCCGCCAACCGCGCCAGCAGCATTGGCCAGACTTAAAAGAACTGAGCCATGATAAAAGGCCAGCGGGATCAAAGGCCTGTTTGAAGTAACTCGTTTAGGAAAGGTGGGGTATCCCACCGAAAAGAGTGGGCCCTGAGGAGGGTCGGAAAAAGGATTCCAGCAAGAGAACGGGGGCAACGCGCCCCCGCCCGTAGAGACTTCAATTTTCTTCGTGCTCTTGGCGGCTTTGTTTGACTTCGAGCCCCGCGAGGCGTTCGTGCAACCGCGCCACTTCGGTGCGCAGATGCTGCACGCTTTCGCGCAGCGCGTCGAACTCATCGCGGGTGACCAGATCCAGGCGCTCGAACATCGAACCCAACAGCAACTTGGCGTTTTTCTCGAAATCGCGCAACGGGCTGGTTTCGGCAATTTCCCGCAATTTCTTCGCCAGTTCGTCGAACATCGGTAAAGGGGTGAGCATCTTGGTCATCCTGGGACACAACACGGACATAGTCTATCATGTCGACAGCCCATTCCACCATCCACCACCTGGCACCGTCGCGTCGCCCCCCTCCGCGGGAATGACAAGCACAACAGCGCTGCGCGATCCCTATGCACGCACCTTGCTGCAGTGCCAGCAACGCTTTCAGCCCATGGAACTGGTCGGCAACTTTCTCTCCCACGCCTCTGGCCACAACGCTTGCCCATTCGCCATGCGATTCGGTTAGAATGACACCGGTCACACCACGGAGGGAGTCATCATGACTTACAACGTCATCGTGCGCTTTGCCGAGGATCGGGAGTACGAGATCGAAGTCGAAGCGGGGGCGGCGCAGACGCTCGATGCCGATGCCGCGCGCAGCTGGTTAGCGCAGCAAATGGAAGCGCTTGAGTGCGACTACCCCAACAAAATGGGCAAGGTACTGGTGGCCGACCTGGCGCTGGCGCTGGCGCAGTGTGCGGGCGAACCCCTATTTGCCGAAGGTGGCGAGTGGGCGCATTCCTACGCGCAAGTACTGGCCAGGCTTTTCGATCGACCGGTGATTCTGGTGGATGTCGCCAACCATCGCATCGGCTAAGGATTGCCGGGGTTGCACGCTGATCCGCCGCCCGCGCCTCTCATCGCCCTAACCCCATCCTCTTCACCGCACCGCGTTGCTGGCAGCACAGCCGCTCGCGGTTGCGCAGTAGGACTTGGGTGAAAACGCGCGGCCATACCGACTCGCTAACCCGTCGTTTCGGCGGGCCCCAGACCGGCGGCAGCTGTTGCGCATTGCCTCGCACCAGCCGCGCGCCACGGCAGCGCCTGGTTGCGTCAGTGCGCCCTCAGCGACGGTACCCCAGCCTCGCCACTGCCAACGCGGCAAGAAAATTGAGGTCGGCATCAGCGGGCAGCACGTTGCCTTTTTCATCGAACCCCAGCCACTGGCGGATCTCGATTCCCATCAGTTCGCACAACGCTGTGAAATCCGCCACGGTGAAAAAGCGCACGTTCGGCGTATTGAACCACTGATAGGGCAGGCTCTCTGACACCGGCATGCGGCCTTCGAGGATACTTTTGCGGTGCTTCCAATAGGCAAAATTGGGAAAGCTCACCACCGCCTCCCGCCCCACGCGCAGCATCTCGGCCAAGATCCCTTGGGTATTGTGCATCGCTTGCAGCGACTGGCTCATGATCACGCGGTCGAAAAAGCCATCTTCGATGCCCGCCAGCCCCTCGTCGAGGTCCCCTTGAATGACATTGACCCCTTTGGCCAGGCAGGCGATCACTTTCTCCGGGTCGTTCTCGACGCCGTAACCGAAGACATTTTTGGTATCGATCAAATAGCGCAGCAGCGTCCCGTCGCCGCAACCCAGATCCAGCACCCGTTCCTCGGGCTGCACCCACTCGGTGATGGCAAAAAGATCTGGTCGCAAACCTGCGCCATTGGCCGTTTCAACTGTAGCGTTCATCGCTTCCGTCCTTTCCCGCCCGGCCCTGCCGTCTCTACGGCGGCACAATGCCGGCCGTAAGCCGACCCCAGCACCGTCACACCTCCACCCGGTCCAGGTACGCCCGAACCCCAGCGTGATACACCGGATGTTCGAGCAAAAACGAGTCATGACCGGCTTTGCTTTCCACCTCGAGGTAACTGACGTCCTTTTCCGCGTGCACGAGCGCGGTGACGATTTCGCGGCTGCGCGCCGGCGCAAACCGCCAGTCGGTGGAAAAGGCCACCACGAAAAACTTCGCCTGCGCCCGGGCAAACGCCCGCGCCAAATCGCCCTCGTACTCCGCCGCCGGATCGAAATAATCCAGCGCCCGGGTGGTCAGCAGATACGTATTGGCGTCGAAAAAGCGCGAAAATTTTTCCCCCTGATAGCGCAGGTACGACTCGATTTCGAACTCGACGTCGTAAGAAAAGCGGAACTCACCGTGCCGCAGCGCGCGGCCGAATTTTTCCGCCATCGAATCATCGGACAGATAGGTGATGTGCCCGATCATGCGCGCCAGGCTCAAACCGCGCTTGGGGACCGCGCCGTGGCGGTAGTAATCGCCACCGTGGAAATCCGGGTCGGTCAGAATCGCCTGCCGCGCCACCTCGTTGAACGCGATGTTCTGCGCCGAAAGTTTCGGGGCGGTCGCGATTGCCAACACGTGGCGGACGCGATCGGGATACTGCAATGCCCAGGACAGGGCCTGCATGCCGCCGAGCGACCCGCCGACCACCGCGGCGAACTGTTCGATCCCCAAGCGGTCGGCAAGTCGCGCTTGCGCCGCGACCCAGTCCTCCACGGTCACAAAGGGAAAGCGCGATCCATACGGTTCGCCGGTTTCCGGATCGATCGATTTTGGACCGGTGGAGCCGAAACAGCCCCCCAGGTTATTGACCCCGATCACGAAAAACTTGCGCGTATCGAGCGGTTTTCCTGGCCCGACGAAGTTGTCCCACCAGCCGACGTTCTTGGGATCGTCAGCGTAGTAGCCGGCCACATGGTGCGATCCTGACAGCGCGTGACACACCAACACCGCGTTGCTGCGGCTCGCGTTCAGTTCGCCGTAGGTTTCATACACCAGCTCGAAGCGCGGCAGCACCGCGCCACTTTTGAGCGCCAGCGGCTCCTCAAACGCCATGCGTTGCGGGGTCACTACCCCCACCGAGCGACCGTGCATCGCGTCCCGTCTCCTTTGATTTCTCAAGGCACCACGCTCGTGCCCCCTAACAAAAAACCCGGCGCGGGGCCGGGTTGCGCCCGCTTTAGCTGCATTTGTAACGCGCCCGCAAGCTGGGTGGCTCAAATCGGCGCGAATGAATGAAAGCGTAATGCAATCGCTGAGGGAAGTCAACGCCAACGCGTGACATCACCCGCCACGGCATGTCAGACAACCAGCACGCCGATATCCGGTCGCCAAGCCAAGTCATTGCCGACTTGCGTGGCCGGGCGTTATTTGTGCCCGCTTGGCTTTGGTAACATGGCGCTATCTTGGTGTGCGATTCCCCGATAGACCATGCCCATTCTCGCCCAACCCGGAATCGAACTCGCCCCACCGCTCACCGCGGTGGCACCGCCACCCGTGACCATCGAAACCCTCGCCAGCGATCTGCACCACCCGTGGGCAGTGGCGTTTCTTCCTGAAGGCGGCTATCTCGTCACCGAACGGCGCGGGCAGTTGCTCAGGATCGACGCCGACGGCAAGCGCCGGCAAGTGATCAACGGCGTTCCCCCCGTGCATGCTCGCGGCCAGGGGGGGTTGCTTGACCTGGTACTGGCGCCGGACTTTGCACGCAGCCGCACGCTGTATTTTTGTTACGCCGAACCCAGCAAAGCCGGTGCCCGTACGACGGTGGCGCAGGCGCGGCTAGAAAAAGACAGCGCGCAGCTAGAGGACGTCCAAGTGCTTTTCCGCCAAAGTCCGGCGCTACCGGGGGATCTGCACTTTGGCTGTCGCCTCGTCGTCGAGCCCGATGGCGCAGCGCTGGTGGTCACTCTCGGCGATCGCTTCACCGCGCGCGACGCGGCGCAGCGGCTGGACAATCACCTTGGCAAAACGGTACGCCTGGCGGCGCGAAGCGGTGAAGCACTGATGCGCGCTTCCTGGCAACAACGCTGCCAACGCGGTGAGCGCGCCGCTTGCGCGGCGCTACCCGAGATCTACACCTGGGGTCACCGCAACAGCCAGGGCGCGGTGTGGCACGGCAGCGGCAGCGTCTGGATGATCGAGCATGGGCCGCAAGGGGGCGACGAACTCAACCGCCTAGAAGCCGGCGGCAACTACGGCTGGCCGCTCTACACCTTCGGTGAAGAGTACGGCGGCGGCAAGATCGGCCGCGGCAGCCGGCACCCGGCGCCGTTCGTCGCACCGCTCGTGCATTGGACCCCATCGATTGCCCCATCCGGCATGGCGGTGCTGATGAGCGATCGCTATGGCCTGGAATGGCAAGGGTCGGTGCTCGTCGGATCGCTCAAATTCGGCGAAGTGCGTTGGCTGCAAACCGTTTGCGATCGGGTGCTGCACGAGGCGGTCACTCCGATCGGGGCGCGCGTGCGCGACGTACGGGTGGGACCGGACGGATTGGTCTATGTGCTCACCGACGCGCCGGACGGCCAGCTGCTGCGCCTCAAGCCGCAACGACCTGCCGAAGGGCAGTAAAACACCCGCCGGGGTCGGCGCCCACAGGTCGGCAGAGCCGCTCCATGCCACAACCCCCGAGGGACGATAAATCGCCCGCACAAGAATTTCCCGCCGCAGCAAACCGCTGGGTACCGACTCCGTGTCGCCAGAGACCCGGCCACCAGCAAGCTCAACGCGCGCCGTTTCCGCCCAGCGCCGCGATCACCTCAGGCGGAGCCTGCACCAGTTCGATCAGTACCCCTTCGCCGGAGAGCGGGAACTCGTCGTTGCCTTTGGGGTGGATGAAACAGATGTCGTGCCCGGAAGCGCCCTTGCGGATGCCGCCAGGGGCAAAGCGCACCCCGCGCGCCGAAAGCCACGCCACCGCCGCCGGCAGATCATCCACCCACAGGCCGATGTGATTGAGCGGTGGTTGATGCACCGCCGGTTTTTTGGCCGGATCGAGCGGCTGCATCAAGTCGATTTCCACCGCCAGCGGCCCCGAGCCGATCGCCAGCACGTCCTCGTCGACATTTTCCCGTTCGGAGCGAAACGTCGTCACGATCGGCAAACCGAAGCACTCCACCCACAAACGCGCCAGCCGGCTCTTATCCTCTGCCCCCAACGCGATTTGCTGCACCCCGAGGATGCGAAACGGACGCGAAGGGGGAGTCGTTGCCACGGCCTGCGGCGGTTGTTCCATCCCTGGTGTCGTCATCAACGTTCCTTTCTGCTCTGAGGGAAAAGCTCACTTGCCTGCAGTCAAGACCGCAAGCGCCATGTTCTGCCAACGCCCCAAATTGTTTTGTATGGATACTGCAACCGCGCCTTCGACTTTTGCGGCCATGCCTTTAGCGCCACTCAACCGGTGCCGCAAACAAATACCCCGCCCCATACACCGTTTTGATCAACTGCGGCGCTGTGGGATCGTCGCGCAGCTTGCGTCGCAAGCGCGACACCCGCACGTCGATGCTGCGGTCAAACGCCTCCAACCGCCGCTCGCCCACCAGTTGCTCCCGACGCAAAATGCGGTTGGGGGAACGCAGAAACGCCAACAACAGTTCCGCTTCGGCGGCGGAAAGTGTCAAAGAGGCGCCATCCTCGTGGCGCAGTTCGAAACGGTCAACCTCGAAACACCACGGGCCAAACCGTGCTTGTTGAGACACTACCTCCCGCGTCCCCAGGGATGAAGAGGCGCGGTCATTCAGCGCCGGTTCGCCCTCCGTCGTTTGCCCGCCGTCACTTCCCAACCGATAGCGCCGCAGAATACTGCGCACCCGCGCCACCAGTTCACGCGCATCGAACGGTTTGACCAGATAATCGTCTGCGCCCAGTTCCAGCCCCAGCACCCGGTCAGCCACCGAGGCGCGACCGGTCAAAATAATCACCGCGCAGGGATGGCGCTGCTGCAACTCACGAAGCAGATCCAGCCCATCGACATCGGGCAATCCCAAATCGATGATCGCCAATTCCGGCGCAGCCTGCGCCGCCAAACGCAGGGCTTCGCTGCCGCTACCGGCCACTGCTACCTCAAATCCGAACTCGCGCAGCGCCGCGGCGATGAGGCGCGCGATCTCGGGTTCGTCCTCAACGATCAGTAACGGCAAAGCTGCGGGTTTCATTGTCCCCTCATCAGCAGCGTTCGTCTGCCCGACGCGGTGCAAACGTCACTGCCTTGTTCCGGACCTCGGCCATCGGTGCCCCACACCACCCCTATGACGAGGTGCCCCCTTTGCCCTTCGACGCGCCTGGCACTGCGACAAAAGGATCGGTGACAAAATGCCGGTTTTTTGAAATTGTAACCCGTCTGAGCGCCATCCGCAGCACCGCTTCGGAAACCGGTTTGGCCAGGCACGGCACATCGGGCAGCGTCGCGGCGTCCTGCCAGTAACCACTGACCAGCACCGCCGGCATACCCGGACGCAGCTGCCGTACCCGGGCAATCAGCGACGCGCCGTCCATGCCGCCGGGCATCACCGCGTCGGTCACCAACACATCGATCTCCGCCACGTGCTCGATCAGCTCCAACGCTTCGCGGGCATTGCTGGCTTCCAGCACCACCTGCCCCAGCCGGCGAAGCATTTGACGCAACACCTCGCGCACCGCCGGCTCGTCTTCCACGAGCAAAACGGTGTATTGAGGCAATTCGAGCTTGGCGTCGGCACTGCCCTCGGCATGAGCGCCGCACGGCGCACTGCAAGCAGGCAGCACGAACGTCACCGTCGTTCCTTCGCCCGGGCGGCTGCGTAGCCGAATGTTGCCGCCGGATTGACGCACGAAGCCATAGACCATCGCCAGACCCAGGCCACTGCCTTGACCGAAGGGCTTGGTGGTAAAGAACGGCTCGAACGCGCGCGCCAGTTGCTCGGGACTCATACCGCAGCCGGTGTCGATCACATCGAACTGCACATACGGCCCTGGAGCAATCTCGTAGCGCTGCGCGAGCTCCTGCAAAATCGTGCACGGCTGCACCCGCACCCTAAGCGTTCCCCCTTGCGGCAGCATCGCGTCGCGGGCATTGATCGCCAGGTTCAAAAGGGCATTTTCCAACTGATGCGCGTCGGTAAGCGCCCAAAGGGGTTCAGAAGGCAGCTGCACTTCCAGCCGCACCGTCTCGCCGAGGGTCCGCGCCAACAGCGACGTCAAGCCGCGCACCAATTCCCCGACCTCGACAGGCTGGGGTTGCATCGGCTGTCGGCGCGCAAACGCCAGCAGTCGCTGCACCAGCGCCACCCCTCTTTGGGCCGCGTTCTTGGCCGGCAAGACGTGCTCGCGCGCCAGTGCCGCCAGACCGCGCTCGGTAAGTGCTTGTTCCAGCGCCGTCAAGTTGCCGAGCACGATGGTGAGCAAATTGTTGAAGTCGTGCGCGACACCGCCAGTGAGCTGACCGATCGCCTCCATTTTCTGCGCCTGCATCAGCGCCGCCTGCTGCGCCTTTTGCTCGGTGATGTCAATCGAGAGCACAAAAAGCCCACTCAGCATTCCTTGCGCGTCGTAGTCGGGGACTACCGCGCTGCGCGCATAAACGGTTTTGCCGTCACGGCGCGTGCGCGCGTACTCGTAGGCAACCGCCTCACCGGCGCGCACCCGCTGCAGATGCGGCGCGATCTGGGAAAACGCTTCGCCGAACACCGTTTCCACCGTCTGCCCCACCAGCGCTTCGGGCGTGCTTTCAAACCAGGCGGCGTAGCGGCGGTTGGCGTAGCGGTAGCGCCCCTCGGCGTCTACGTGCGCCACCATCGCCGGTATGGAATCGAGGATGCGCCGCAGCCGCGCTTCCGAGCGGCGCAGCGCCTCGGCCTTGTCTTCGATCTCGCGCTGCGCTTCCCGCAACTCCCGGTAGGCCTGCGCCAGTTCACGCGTGCGCTCCGCCACCCGCGCTTCGAGCTGCTGGTTCTGTTCCTCGATCAGCCGTTCGTTGCGCCGGATCTCGGTGATATCAGTCCACAGCGACACGAAGCCCAGGTTCGGGATCGGTACGCCGCGCACCGCCAGGATACGGCCGTTGGGCCGCTGTCGTTCGAAATAATGCGGCTCAAAGGTGCGCGCCGCCATCATCCGTTCGGCAACGATTGCCTCCACATCTCCGTCGCCGTACTCGCCGCGCAACGCGTTGTAGCGCACGAACGCCTCAAACGGCGTGCCTTCACGTACCAACTCCGGCGGAAACTCCAGCAGCCGCTGCAGCGCCTGGTTCCATGCCACCAGCTTGGGCGTAGCGTCGAACACCGCGATCGCTTGATCGAGAAGATCGAGCCCCGCCAAGAGCAGGTCAAAACGGCGCCGTTCGTGCGCCAAATCACGTGGTTCAGACATCAGCGCCCCAGATTTGCGATGCCGTTCTCACCCCCGAGCGCACCAGGGATCTAGCGGCTACGCCGCGCGCATCATCCACCAGTACTGCACCTTCATCGTCACGGCTGCCCCAGCAACGATCGCGGCCCACACAACGAACGAACCGATGGCCAGCGTCGAGACGCCCGATAAGGCTTGGCCGATGGTGCACCCAATCGCCAGCACACCGCCAAAACCCATGAGAATTGCGCCGATCGCATGGCGCACGAAGTCGGCACCATCGACAAAGAGTTCGATGCGCACGCGCCCTCGTTGCAGCGCCTCGAGCCACGCCCCGACCGCCATGCCCACCACCACCCCCAGGCCAAACGTCCAAGGGCGCGAAATCAACTGGGCGTAAGCAAACAACTCGACGACGTCGGCATACGGCGCGACCATCGACAACGACTCAGCGCGACCAGAACGCGTCCCAATGAACGCCGGCTCGAGCGTCTCGGGGTGTTCCGGCACGTAGCCGATCACCGCCGTCACCACCCAGCCCGCGACCACGCACAGCCCAATCGGCAACCCCCACCACACCTGCGGCGCGCGTTCGCCGCGCGGCCACCACGCCAACCCCGCCAGTGCCGCCGATACCGCCAGCGCCGCGAGCAACGTCGCGGTCGGGGCCGCCCACCCCGTCGCCGCCGCCAGCATCGAACCCAGATCTTGCCGCGTGGGTAACGCCACCACCCAAAGCTCGCTCAACCCCTGATGCAGCGGCACCAGCGCCCCTTTCATCGCCGCGATCGCCGCAAGTGCCAGAAAAATCAATACCACCACCGCTTTGAGGTTGCCGCCGCCCAAACGCACGAGGTTTTTCGACGTACAGCCAGAGGCCAGCGTCATGCCCACCCCAAACAGCAACCCGCCCACGATCGCCCCCGACAGCGACAGACGCGGCAGGGTATAAAACGAGTACGCCGGATCGAACCAACCGAACGCGACCAGGATCCCCACGCCCAACACCGCCGTTGCCACCGCGAGGAACCACTGGCGCATGCGCGTCCAGTCACCGAAATTGACCACATCGGACACCGCCCCCATGGTGCAGAAATTGCTGCGGGAGGCAATCCAGCCAAAGGCGGCCCCCACCGCGGCACCCAGCAACATGATCGTAACGGGGGACACGAGGGTTTCATTTGGTTCCATCGATCTCTGCTATTCCAAACGTGCGCAAACATGCGCATGTTCTTCTTCCTGCCCCGATTCCAGTAGGGAATCGTTTCTGACAGGCGTGACTTTCC
>FWWL01004059.1_pt1 | contig 25418 bp, 21 predicted proteins | sample 2228331 | NCBI WGS metagenome assembly FWWL01 (sample SAMEA103939775, study PRJEB20133) | metagenome | reverse complement strand
GCGGCAGGAGGTGGCGCGGCAGGAGGCGGCGCGGCAGGAGGCGGCAAGGCAGGAGGCGGCAAGGCAGGAGGCGGCAAGGCAGGAGGCGGCAAGGCAGGAGGCGGCGCGGCAGGAAGCGGCCCAGAGGGAACGGGCGGAACGTGAGGCCAAGCGCGAGGAGCGACTACGCGCGATCGGCAGGCAGCTTGACCAGGAAGCCGCCCGGCGGGACCCTGCTAACCCATCGCCAGGCAGGCTCCCCCCGACCGTGAGCGGCCTTCGTCGTGGCTGGCTGTTCGGGCGTGCGCATCCGGACAACGACCTTGTCCTGTACGCACAGGCAATGGGGAGGAAGATCGAGCTGAACATGACCTTCGACATGGTTCGTGAACTGGTGAAGCAGCCTCACACTCAGCCTGTCGTGATCGTTGCGGTCCGTGCGGACGGCTCGGTTGAGAATGTACGGTTTGTAACGTCGAGCGGCATCCCTGCGCTCGACGACGCGGTTCGAAAGGTGATCGCGAGCCAGGCGCCTTATGGCCCTTTCCCCCCCGCACTTGCGAGGCGTTACGACGTCGTCGAGATACGGCGAACCTGGATCTTCGACATGGCGATCCGGCTTGAGTAATCAAATCGTCATATTTGCCACTTTAAGTTAAATTCCTGCAACAATGTTTCCTTTGGGCATTGATATATGTCGGAATTGGCTGTACAGTGGCTTCGGTTTCGCTTGCCAGATGCATATGCTCGGTAGCGATTGACACTCCTTTGTATCGACCCCCCACAAAACAAGCAAACAAGGATTGAGCATGAATAATCTCAGCGTGCGCGCGCTGCTGGCCGCCGGCTACTCCGTGGTCATGTTCTTCGCAATACTCGCCGCTGGCCTCGGCCTGTACAACATGTCCACCATCAACGAGCGGGTGGAAAGCATGTACTCCCAGGAGGTGGTCACGATCGAGGCGATGGATGACGCGAAGTCCAGCCTGTACCGCATCCGGGGAGACACGCTGGAGCACCTGCTCGCTGAGCGGCCTGAATCGATGGCCACCCTGTCGCGCGAGATCGAGGAGCAGATCGGACGTGTGAACGCCCGTGTGAAGCAATATCGCGCAACCCGGCTGTCGCCAGAAGAAGAACGACTCACTGCCGATTTCGAGCAGCAGTTTGCGGTGTATATCAAGCGTGTGCAGAAGGAGATCCTGCCCATGAGCGCTGGCGGGCAGAAGGACCAGGCAGAGATCCTGGCACGTGGCGATGCGGTGGAGGAGTTCCGCAAGGCGCGCGAAAGCATGAACAACCTGATGGACTACAGCGTCCAGCGTGCCGCGAAGCGCAACGCGAACAGCCAGGCTTCGTACGAAAGCGGCATCCTCTCGATGTCGGCCCTGACCGTCGTGATGATCATCCTGGGCGTGGCGACGGCATGGCTGATCATCCGCACCTTGATGAAGCAGCTTGGCGGCGAGCCTCGCGATGCGAACGCCATTGCCCAGAGCATCGCTGCCGGCGACCTGACCGTCGAGGTCGCAGTGAAGGCGAACGACCGCTCGAGCCTGATGTTCGCAATGGCCGAGATGCGCGACAAGCTCGTGCAGATCGTCGGCGAGGTCCGCGCCGGCACGGACACCATCGCCACCGCGTCCAACCAGATCGCCTCCGGCAACCTGGACCTGTCCTCGCGAACCGAGCAGCAGGCGAGCTCGCTGGAGGAGACTGCGTCGTCCATGGAAGAGCTGACCTCGACCGTCAAGCAGAACGCGGACAACGCACGCCAGGCCAACCAACTGGCGGTATCGGCTTCCCAGGTCGCCAGCAAGGGCGGGGCGGTGGTCGAGCAGGTTGTCCAGACCATGGGCTCGATCAATGCATCCTCGGCCCGCATCGTGGACATCATCGCGGTCATCGACGGCATCGCCTTCCAGACAAACATCCTGGCGCTCAACGCCGCGGTCGAGGCGGCACGCGCCGGCGAGCAGGGGCGTGGCTTTGCGGTCGTGGCGTCCGAGGTGCGCAGCCTGGCGCAACGGTCGGCTGCGGCCGCAAAGGAGATCAAGCAACTCATCGACGAGTCGGTCGACAACGTGAAGGTCGGCGCCCGCCTGGTCGACGACGCCGGGAACACCATGAGGGACATCGTCGAAAGCGTGGGACGCGTGACCGACATCATGGGCGAGATCACCGCCGCCAGCCAGGAACAGACCTCGGGTATCGAGCAGATCAATCAGGCGATCTCGCAGATGGACGAGGTCACGCAGCAAAATGCGGCCCTTGTCGAGCAGGCTGCCGCAGCCTCGGCTGCCCTGCAGGAGCAGGCGACGAACCTGTCGCGTCTGGTGAGCGTGTTCCAGCTTTCCACGCCTGCGGCTTCGGCGGCGATTGCCAGGGCATCGGCTCCACGGGGCCCGGCTCCGTCAAGGCCAGCGCCGCAGCGCAAACAGCTCGCCGCCTCAAGGCCGGTACACGCCGGCAAGGAAATGGCAAGCACGGGCACCGGCCGCGACAGCGATTGGGAATCGTTCTGATGCCCGCTTCAGCCGGAACGAGGCGAGCAGGGTAGTCAGCACATCCAGCCGGTCGGCGCGGCGGCGCGTGGGGGCAGCGTTCACTCCCCGCGCTGCCCGCCCAATGCCTTGCTGGCTTCGCGCAATACCTTCGCCAACCCGGCTTTCTCCGGCACCTCCCCGGTGCCGGCCGGCCACCCCTCCCGCTGACGGCTCCGGTCGCCATCCGTTTCTTCGGTCTGGTCGTGGAACAGGATCTGGTGAGTCGGGTACGGCAGGTCGATGCCGTTCTTCGTCAGGGTCTTCTTGACCGCATCGAGTACCTTGTCCTGCACGTCGAGTGCATCGGCACGGCGCGGCGGCTTGATCCACCAGCGGATGCGCAGTTTCACCCCCGCATCGGCAAACTCCATCACCAGCACATCGGGAACGGGAGTGGGCGACACCTCCGACACAGAGAGCATCGCCTCCAGCATCAGCTTCTTGGCCAGGCCCACGTCGTCACCGTTGCCGATCGTCACGTCATACTGCAAACGCCGCTGTTCGTAGGCGGTGTTGACGATAAATGACCCCTTGTAGAGCTCCGCGTTTGGAATCACGACCATGCGCCCGTCGTAGGTGCGCAGCTTGGTTGCGCGCGTCTCGATCTGTTCCACCGTGCCTTCAAACGCGCCAAACACGATCTGGTCGTTGATACGAAACGGCTCGGTCACGAGGATCAGGATGCCCGCTAGAAAGTTCTCAAGCACGTCCTTGAACGCGAAGCCGATGGCGATCCCGGTGATGCCAAGCGCGCTGATCAGGTTCGCGGGCGTGAATGACGGGAACGCGATCGTGATGGCAAGCAGGAGGCCGACGAGCAAAATCACCCATTGGGTGATACGCCCCAGGACGATCACGAGGTTGTGATGGTACTTGCGTTCATTGACCGCCTGGACGACGCGCCGGGTGCGCGAAGCGATGAAGGCGAACACGAGGAACACCACCAGGCCGATGCCGACGCTGGGCACCATGCGCAGGGCCTCCTCGCTCAGCGTGTTTAGACGTTGATAGGCGATCTCGAGTTGTGGGCTCATGAATGGGGCTGCGGAGCTCGTCCCGCGCGGTTGTCCTGGTCCAATCATCGCGCAATTGTCCGGGGCGCGGCGCCGGGTTGGTTGCGCTTGAACCGATTCGTTCAATCAGAAGCTTGAGGAGGCGCAAGCCTCTGCCCCCGTAGGCGTGGCAATGTCTTTCGTGCAATTCTTTCCTGAAGGAAGACATCCGCATGAAGCTTCTCAAACCGATCAGATCCACTGGCGGACTCTCGCAAGTCAACCGGCCGATTCGGCTCAGGCTGTGGAATCAACGCGGGGCGCTCGAGGATGTGTTGCTCGTCAAGCATGTCAGCGGCGAGGAAGCACTGTGCGGGGGGATGGAATACAGGCTCCAGTGCGTGTCCACGGACGACCGCATCCCGCTGGAGGAGTTCATCGCCTTGCCCGTGCAGCTGGACTTCGTGACGGATCGCGGGAGTGTCCGGTCGGTTTGCGGGATTGTCGCGCAGGCCTCGGCGGGATTGAGCGACGGCGCGCTTGCGACCTACCGGTTGGTCGTGCGGGACGGCTTGTCGATGATGGAGCAGCGCACCAACACCCGCATCTACCGCAATCTGAACGAGATCGATATCGGCCATGCCTTGGTGCGCGAATGGCGTCTGATCAACGGCGTCCTGGCCAGCGCGTTCGAAATCGACACGTCTGGGATCATCAGGCAATACCCGGCCCGCGAATTCACGATGCAGCACAACGAGTCGGACGCGGCGTTCCTGCGGCGCTTGTGGAAGCGGCGCGGTATCGCCTGGTTCATCCGCTCGGGACAGTCTGCAAATTCGCGTACACGGACGGCATCCCCGGTACATACGCTGGTGCTGTTCGACGACCCTCATTCCCTTGCACAAAACGCAGCCGGAACGGTCCGCTATCACCGCGACGCGGCCACCGAGGCGCGCGACAGTGTCTTCAACTGGAGCGCGGTCAGGACGCTCAAGCCGGGCAGCGTCAGTCGCCAGAGCTGGGACTACCGCGAGAACCGGATGGCTTGGGCGCAGTCGCCGACGATCATGAAGCAGGGGGAGACGGGAACCCTGTTCGCGTTCAGTCTCGATGACTATCAGATCGACGCGCCGCATGCCGGCGACAGCGGGGACGACTACCGCAGGCTGGGCGTGCTGCGGATGCAGCGCCACGAGTATGAAGCCAAGTGCTTTCTTGGGGAAAGCGGTGTCCGTGATTTCAGTGTGGGGGAGTGGTTTCGGCTGGAAGGGCATGCCGAAGTCGATTCACATCCGCCTGCCGAACGAGAATTCGTGGTGACGGAACTCTCGCTCGTCGCGGAGAACAACCTTCCCCGGGACATTGATGAGCGGGCGAGACGGCTCCTCGATGCCAACGGTTGGCAACGAGCGGGTGAGCAGGCCGCCTTGCAGCAGGCGAGCAAGGAGCGCGAGGTCAGGTACACCAACCGTTTCACCTGCGTTCGCCGGGGCGTGCCGATTGTGCCGGCCTACGATCCCAGTACCGACCTGCCGCGCGTACAGCTTCAGTCGGCGCTTGTGGTCGGCCCAATTGGTTCTGAGGTGCACTGCGACAAGCTCGGTCGCATCAAGTTGCGATTCCCCGGTACACGGGAGCGGGATCATCCCCGAGGTGGCGGCGCCAGCAATACCGACCACGATTCCGCCTGGGTGCGTGTCGCCACCTATTCCGCCGGCGCGCGCTGGGGGAGCATCAACCTGCCAAGGGTGGGTGACGAGGTGCTGGTCGACTTCCTGGGAGGCGACCCGGACAAGCCCGTTGTCGTGGGCCGCGTCTTTGGCTGGTCCGGGCCGCCAACTTTCAGCGACAACGGGGAACTGCCCGGCAACCGCTTCCTCGCCGGCATCAAGACCAAGGAGGTGCGCGGCACGCGCTGGAATCAGCTCCGCCTGGATGACACGCCCGGCGAGATCAGCGTCCAGCTCGCCAGCGAACACGGCCACAGCCAGCTCAACCTGGGATACCTGACGCACCCCCGGAGGGATGGGCAGGGCCAGGCACGGGGGGAGGGGGCAGAGCTACGTAGCGACAAGTCCATCGTCATCCGCGCGGCGCATCTGATGCTGTTCACTACCCAGGCGATGCTCAAAGCTTCCGGCAAGCAGCTGGAGCGTGAGCCTCTGGAGGCGCTGCTGGAAGCATCGCAAGGGCTGCTCCAGGAGCTTGGCGAGTGCGCCGGGCAGCACCAGGCAATGCCGGTCGATCTGGCGCCGCTTCGTCAGCTGGCCGAGCAATTGCAAGCTGCGGAGCAGGGGACCAACACGTCCAAAGCGGGCGCCGGTCCGACCGGCGCGCCCTTGATCGCCCAGTACGCGGAGGGTGGTGCCGTCACCGCCACGCCGAAGTCCGCGCTCAGTTACGCGGGGCGACAGCAGAACATCGTAGCGCAGCAACACATCCAGGTATTCGCGGGACAGGGAGTCAACATCAATGCCGGGAAGGGTATATCGATGTTCGCCCACCGGGAGGGGATCAAACAGTACGCCCGGACGGGAAAGGTGGAGATCCAGGCCCAGCAGGACAGTGTCGCCATCGCGGGGGACCGGGACGTAAGGATCACCGCCAGCAAGGGGGAGGTGATGGTCGCGGCAGAGAAGAGCTTGACGCTCTCCTGCGGCGGGGCCTTCATCAGGATCGCCGACGGCAAGATCGAATTGGGCTGCACCGGGGAATTCACCGCGCAGGCCGGTGTGCACACGTTCAAAGGCGCGGCGCGACACGAAGTCGAACTGCCGTTTTTTCCTGCGGCGGAACACATCAACTGGCTGAAGCTCGATCTCGATGGGTACGAAGGCGCGCCGATGGCCGGCGTTCCGTACACCCTACATTTCGCGAACGGCCAGAAGAAGAGCGGCATCCTGGACGACAACGGATTGGCCGAGGAGCGCAATCTGCCTGACACGATCGAAAAGGTGGTGTATCACAATTCGCCTGCTGCAAAAGACGAATCAAGGCCACCACTAGCGGAGCTGGCGTCCGGGCTTGGTGCGCTCTTGAGCCCGTCGTCCGATCGGGAGGGCGACTGATGGCTGCGCCCGGGGAAACGCTGCAGGCATTGAACGAAGTGCACGGCCAGGAGAAGCCGGACGACGTAGGCATGGGCGAGTGGATTTGGGGCGCGTTGAAAGGCGACTTCAACCAGGAACGTTCCGCAGGACAGATCGGCTTCGACATGGTGGTGTCGCTGATACCGGTTGTCGACACCGTATGCGATGTGCGGGATTTATGCGCAAACGTCGTGCAATACAACAAGGACCCGGACGACAAGGTGACCTTGCTCTTCATCGGGACCACCGTTGTCGGGTTCTTTCCAGAGATCGGTACGGTGGTGAAGAGCGTGCTGCGTCTTGTATGGGTCTACCTGAAGCCATTGGCCAAACATGCGGACGATATCACCAATTTCAGCAAGCTCACGGCCTTGACAGGGCGCGCCTGCGACCAAGCACTTCCAAGGATCACCGAGTATTTTCAGCATAACCGGGTGGCGAAGTGGGCAACCGACAACAAACTGCCGGACACCTACAAGTTCGCCGCGAAGACGATCAGCGATGCGATCGGGAAGGTGGATGGCGCTTTGCTCGTCCGCCTGCTGGATGACAAGTTCGACGAGGTCAAGGAACTCCTGCAAACGATACGCCCGCTGGTCCCGTCGCACGTCCGGGATCAGATCGACAGCCGGTTGAGGGCAATCGACGGGAGCCGGAAAGCCATCGCGAAGGCTATCCGCGAAACAGACGGTGCGATTCGGACGATGCTGAACGTGGTGGCCAAAAAATTGGACGATCACGCGTGGAAGGTTCAGACCTATCGCACCAACCGGGGCTGGGTGGCGCCGATTTCTGAAACGGGGGCCGCTAAGCTGATCAATGCGGCGCCGCCGAAGTGGGCGACGAGGCGCCCCAAGCGCATGGCCTATCCCCCAATCACCGACGTGCGCGCGGCAAATGACCTTATGCGGAGCTATCCACTGCATCCGCGACTGCGTGAGGCTGACGTCAGGAGCTTCTCGAAGAGGGGGGGCGGCATGCGAGCCGATACCATTCGCGGGCCTGCCAAGCTCTACCGCATCATCGATCCGACGAACGAAGGCGCTGGAATGTACTGGATAACTGAGGCTGAGTACAAGGCGCTTCGAAACCGCGATGAGTGGCGCCGTAGATTCGCTGTGAAGCCGAACTGGAATCAAAACGGATGGGTTGTGGAATATAGCTTAGAAGCCGGAGAAGAGCTCCGCGTTTGGAGAGGGCCGGCAGCCAGCCAGGAACTTGCGGGCACTGATTATTACCTTGAAGGGGGAGGTGAACAAATCGTGTTCATTCCCGATGACAGGGATGAAATGGTCGCGGCGCTGCCACGTCTGAACCGCGAGTCAGGTCACATTGACAGGGGCGATCGACGTGTAGAGTACGAAGATATAACAGGCGAAATTCTTGCTACAAAACTGAGAGCTCGAATTACCAGTCCAAGGATCAAAGGACCGGTCGAAACGGGATGGGGAGCGATCGATCACACCCAACAAGAGGCGAAGAGGATTTTGCTAACTGCTCCCATACAACAATAACATAACTAAGGCGAAGAAACATGCGGAACTTTAATCGTGAGGCCGCTTTGTGGAATCTGTGCAGTTCCACTGCAATGGCCGAAAGCGCTGCCAGGGAATGCGAAGGAATCATGGATTGGTTCGGGACTCTGGCAGTGACGCGCGGGGTGGCGGCCTTCGGTAGGAACAGTCAGATTCATGAAACCGTTCAAAAATGGGCCAGCTGCTTTCGGCGTGGCGGGAAGTTAGCGGAATTGGGGGACTATCATCTGATGTGGGAGGCTGCGAGCCAGGTTAGGGGCGACACGCGTGGAATGCTGGATCAGCCATTGCGGAGTTGGATGACGCACAGCGAGTACCGCGATTTTGTCACCGTTAGAATAGAACGGGTCGAAGCCTGCGCCACGTTGATCAGATTGGCGCTAAACAACGCAATATTCGGTGCCGAGAGTTTCCTTTCCACCGACGAAACTGATGCGGACATGCGCGACTATGATGACGGATTTCCGGCAGATTCAATCGTTGAGTTCTACGACTGGGCTGCGAGTAAGTTCTCTGATTCCTCCTACTTTCCCCCGCTGCCAATGCCCCAGGTCAAATACGCGGTCGACAGGTCGGTTGCATGCGCGACGGGTGAGGAAGTGCCTTGGACGGGCGTTTGGTTCCCACACACAGGTTTGTCTGGACACAGCCTGACATTCGCGATTAAGAGTGCCTAACAAAACCTCTCGACATACCGCCAACAGATGAGCGAGCAGGCAAGCGACAGGAACGCTTGGTGCATGTCTGCTCGCCGCTCATGCCGGATGCGCAACCTGCGGAAGCGGTGTAGCCAACCCAGGGTTCGCTCGACGACCCAACGCCACCGTCCAAGCCTTTCGCGCGACTCCACGCCGTAGCGCGCGATACGAGCCGCGATGCCCCGACTGCGCAGCCAAGCCCGATGGGCTCTCGAAGCGTACGCTCGATCGGCATGTAGCTTACCTGGGCGTTTGCGGGCACGGCCTGCCAGCCCTTTAACGGCCGGGATTGACTCTACCAATCGGATGAGGAAACGAGAGTCGTGCACCTGCGCGCCCGAGATCTGGGCCACCAGGGGAAGCCCACGCTCATCCACCAGTAAATGGTGTTTGCAGCCGAGTTTGCCGCGATCGGTTGGGTTTCGGCCCGTGTCCTCGCCGCCAGCAGGTGCAGGTACGCTTGCAGCGTCAACGCAAGCTCGATCCCACATGATCTGGTCGTGCTCTCGGAGCCGTCGAAGAATCGCCTCGTGGATGCGCTGCCAAACGCCGGCTAGCATCCATTCGTGAAGGCGACGCCAGCATGTCATGCCGCTACCGCAGCCGAGTTCGCGCGGCAGGTACTCCCACGGTATTCCAGTCTTGAGAACAAACACGATTCCAGTCAGGGCCGCGCGATCATCGATGCGCGGGCGGCCGCCTTTCGGCGATGGGCGATGGGTTGGAAGATGAGCTGCTATAAGGGACCACAGGTCTTCGGGAAGAAGTGCGCGGGCCATGGCATCAGTCCGTCTACAAACACGGACGCCATGTTAGTGCTCTGACTGAGTCTGCGTACGTCCGCTATCGACCCGAAGCGGACATTGCAGCAGGCGCTTATAGCTGATTTTTCTGTCGAATCAGATCAGGTCTTGTTCCGCTGATACTTCACGAAATGCATGGCTAGCCGCGCCGAGTTCGGATTGCCCCGCTCTGATCGCGCCACATCTTCCAGTAGCGACAGCAGCGACTGATCGCCTACGTGTTTGATGCCCCCGTTGAGCAGGCGGTTGATCATCGTTAGGTTAAATTCACCGGGGCTGCGCCGCACGGAGTCAACCAGTGCAGATTCGTAGCCACCTGCGCGCTCTAGTAAATGGACAATTCCCCAGAACGACTCGAATCCGTCGTTGTCAGGAAAGCGCTCGAATACGTCGAGGAGCTGGCGCACGTCATTCGAACTCAGGATATTGGCGTCAAGGACATCAATTGAATCGACTAGTCGCTTGAGTTGTCCTTCGTCCTCTGGGTTGTCGAACCAACATAGATCCAACTCTGCCATATTTAACCCTCAATAAAGGTTAGAAGCCGCTTTGTGAGCTAAGTGACTACGTTGAATGTCCGCTTCTGGCCGGCAGCAGACCTGCTTGGATGCCTGCAGAGCGTGGGTGCCGTATAGCCTATCCAGGATGACGCTTTATCTCGAACCGTAGCCACTGACCTTTAAGATCGCCCCTGGATCGCGCAACTCAAGCAGCTCGCGGATGGCAGCAGGTTTGTCCGGCGCGTTCGCTACGTATGCTTCGGCGATGCGCATCCCGACCCAGTAGCCGGCCTCGTAAGGCCAACCGGCGGGTGCCGAACCATAATTTGCGAACCATCGGCGGAAACGAGAACTGGACAGCGGATTGCGCAGGCTGTCGCTGTCCGCCAGCATGGCCTTGCGATCGCGTTCGAACTCTTGCCACAACCACGCTTCCCGCTGACGGGCCCACGCGTCACGGCGAGCGTCGGGCACTTCACCAGTGACCAAAGCCGCAAAATAATCAGCGACGCCCTCGCGCAGAGCTTGGCTCAGCAAGGGATCGGCCAGTGCTTGCTGGCTGCTGTCGCCTTGCCAAGTGTGGACCGTTTCATGCGCAAAAAAGCCCCGCATGGTAGTGCGGAACTGCTCGGGCGTGGTACCTGGTTGACAGGTTACCTCAAGGCCAATGACCTGCGCTTCAGCGTTTGCTGTGCCACCCGAGTTACCAGCGCCGAAAACGATTTTGATGGCGGGAAGCGGACGTTCCGGCAGCAGGCCCGCATAGGCAAGGTAAATCGCCCGCAGATCGCTGCGCAGGGCGGGCAACTGCGGGAGGCACTCCCTGATGGCATAGCGATAGGTGTCGGGCCTGGCCGCAACTGCCTTCGCTAGGTGTTGGGCGTCAACGATCCGCATCGGCGTAAAGATCTTCACCCCGAGTCCGGCATCGTTCAGATAATCGCGCTGCAGGATGTCTGCCGTGGGTACGGTTCCATCCTTCATGAGATGTGCAAAACGCAGCGCGTCGCGCGCGTCGATATCGACCATTAGCGGATCGACACCAGCTATAGCTGCAGTACTAGTTGGTGCGCTGGCGCTGTTCCAGGCAGAGACGTCGGCCATTGTCAGTTGGTTGGCAATTGCGGCGAATGCAAAGACAGCAAGTTTTTTCATCATTGTCATCGTTATGTTCAGGCGACAAGGCGCCGATTGATCGCGTAGCGACCCTGGGTGGTTCTGCCGACCCAGCAACTGAACTAATCGCTAACGATAGCATGCCAAAGCTTCTCTTAAATGCGCACTTTTCCACTTCAGGCATATGTCCGCTTCTGGCCGATAGCGGACGGTCGGCACGGCTCAGTGTACCCGGCTGTTGCCGTTGGAGCAACTATAGGGTTTTGTTAGGCGTTCTAAGGGATTTAGAATGCAGCCGGTGTATCGTGTAGTGAAAACAGTTGAGGAGTTGAGAAGGGAAAGCCAGGGTGCATTCGTCGATTCACCGGAGACGGTGGCCGTAGCGACAACCTGGCACCCGGTCATCGTTGCAGCAGATCAGACAGAAAAGGAAACGGAGCTGCGGACGAAAGCAGGCCAACCGTGTCCGAAAGCTGGAAAATGGCAACCGCTCCAACCGGGTGGGGCCCCGCGCTATTTTGCGATGGGCGAAACGATGCTGGATCTCCAGTCCGCCTATGGCCTTACCGTCTGGCGCTGGATTTCGGACCGATAGACGAGTGCGAAACAAATGGTGAGGCCGCGCGAACGGAGACCTGAGTCGCACGCACGGCGCCAGCAAGCAACTACGCTTCCGCCAGGCGCGCCAGTTCCCGGACGGCCCGTCCGATGTGCCGGTTCAGGTAGATCCGGTAACGGCCATAGTAGACCGCGATGTCGTCGTGGAAGTCGCAGCCGAGCACCTTGCCGTCCAAGACCGTCGCGCGCGGGTAGTAGCCCGAAATGCGCGTGAAGTGGAGGCTTGCCGAGCTGATGTCGCTCGACCGTCCCCAGACATGGCAGGCGGCGTTCCGGCACCGGGTGACCAGCTCCGAGATGTTGGCGACGTCCTCGCTGGTATCCACGTGCTCGGTAAAGACCAGTGGCTGGCCGACCGAACGGGCCCGCTGCACCAGGTCGTTCAGATTCACCAGCAGCAGGGCCATGCCCGCTTCGAACATGTCGTCGGCGACCTGGTACTGGCCGAGACTCTTGAGCAACGCCTCGCACTGGCGCAGCGCGTGGCGCACGTCGAAGTCCTGTGGCGGATTGGGTGGAACCCGCCGCTCGAAGGGAAGTACATTGTCGGTACCCATGGCAGCGTCGCTAAGTGATGGCGAGACACAACGATAGCATAATTGCCACATCCGGAAGGCTCGCCACGCATGACAAGCGCATCCGTGGCGCGACCGATGGCATGGCCGCGATCAGGCTGCCAGCCGCGCCGGGGCCGAGGCAGAGTTCTTGAGCTGCCGGTTCACAGCGGACAGCACGGCCTTGAAGGAGGCTGTCACGATGTTGCTGTCGATGCCGGCTCCGAACAGGGTGGGGCCATTCGCCACGCGCAGCTCCACGTAGCAGGCGGCGCGGGCGTTCGCGCCCGAACCGATGGAGTGCTCGTGGTAGTCCATCAGCCGGATCTCCAGGCCCATCGCATTGACGAAGGCGTCGATCGGGCCGTTGCCCTCGCCGTGGACCGCGCGACGCGCTCCCTCCACATCGAGCTGCACTTCGACCCGCACAGGCTCGCCGGGGCCGGCGTCATGCATGCCGTGCGTGTGGTACCGGTAAGGCGCTTCCTGATCGAGGTAGTGGCTGCGGAACAGCGCATGGATGTCGGCGGCGGCGATTTCCCGGCCGCTGGCGTCCGCCATCTCCTGGACCACGCGCGAGAACTCGATCTGCAGGCGGCGCGGCAGGGCAAGTCCGTACTCCTGTTCGAGCAGGTAGGCCATGCCACCCTTGCCGGACTGGCTGTTGACGCGGATGACGGCATCGTAGCTGCGGCCGAGGTCGGCGGGATCGATCGGCAGATAGGGCACTTCCCAGAAGCCGTCGGCCTCCTGCCGGGCGAAACCCTTCTTGATCGCGTCCTGGTGCGAGCCGGAGAACGCGGTGAACACGAGGTCGCCGGCATAAGGGTGGCGCGGGTGTACCGGCAATTGGTTGCATTCCTCCACCAGTTGACGCACCGCGTCGATGTCGGAGAAATCCAGCCCGGGGTGCACACCCTGGGTGTAGAGATTCATGGCGAGGGTGACCAGGTCGACGTTGCCGGTGCGCTCGCCGTTTCCGAACAGACAGCCCTCGACCCGGTCCGCACCGGCCATGACAGCAAGCTCGGCCGCCGCAACTGCCGTGCCCCGGTCGTTGTGGGGGTGAACACTGATGACAAGGCTGTCCCGGCGCTCCAGGTTGCGGCACATCCACTCGATCTGGTCGGCGTACACGTTCGGCGTGCTCGCCTCAACCGTCGAGGGCAGGTTGACGATCATCGGCTTTTCAGGCGTGGGTTGCCACACGGCGCTGACGGCGTCGACGATGCGCTTGGAGAAGTCCAGCTCGGTCGTCGAAAAGGATTCGGGCGAGTACTCAAGGCGCCAGTCCGTTTCCGGGTGGGCCGCGACGAGCTCCTTGACCAGCCGGGTGCCGTTGACCGCGATCTGCACGATCTCGTCCTGGCTCATGTTGAAGACGACACGGCGGAAGACGGGCGCAACCGAGTTGTAGATGTGGACGATGGCCGCGCGCGCGCCCACGACGGATTCGATCGTGCGGCGGATCAACTCATCGCGCGCCTGGGTCAGCACGATGATCGTGACGTCGTCGGGGATGTGGCCATCGTCCACGAGCATGCGAACGAAGTCGAAGTCGGTCTGCGAGGCCGAGGGGAAACCTACTTCGATCTCCTTCAGGCCGATCTGGACCAGCGTCTGGAAAAAGCGCAGCTTCTTTTCCGGGCTCATCGGTTCGATCAACGCCTGGTTGCCGTCGCGCAGGTCTGTGCTCATCCAGATCGGCGGATGGGTGATGGTCTTGCCTGGCCACTGGCGGTCGGCCAGGGCGACGGGAGTGAACGGGCGGTATTTGGTTTCGGGGTGTTGCAACATGATCGGTAGCTCCTGTTAGTTTCGGTCGCCCTCGGGCGGGAATGTGGCGCGGGCTGCCGGACGGGCCACGTGACGCTAGGCCCGGCAACCGATCGGTAGCTTTAGCAGTGGGCGATACAGCGGGAGCGGCGCGTGCGCACAGCCAGCCACGGCGAGGGTGGCGGGGAGAGATTGCGATCCTGATGCGGACTGGGAGTGCGGAAAAACGGACATCGGTTCAACTTTCCTGGAACTGCTGGGGCCGGCGGAGCCGGGCGCGAGACGGGCGATTTACGCGCGTAGTAGCAGGGCTGCCAGCGTTAGCGCGCCGGCAAGCGATAGGAAGGTCGACAGATGCGGTTGGAAGGACATGCGTTCGACTCTAAGCAAGACTGACCGGGCTGTCAAGCCCTGCGTGCTGCTAAACTGTCGGGCTTCTTCTGTTTCCCATGCCCCTGTCATGTCTTGCGAACTCCGAACGATGCGCCCGGCCGACCTGGACGCGGTGATGGCGATCCAGTCCCAGGCCTATCCGCCGGCGATGAACGAGAGCCGGGAAGTCATGTCGCGGCGGCTGGCCGTGGCGCCGTCCACCTCGCTGGTCGCGGCCGATGCCGACGGTGTATGCGCCTATGTATTCGCTTATCCGTCGCAACTGGAGAACGTGACGGCACTGGGCGGCGAATTCGCCCCCTCGGGCAGCGCGAACACCCTGTATATCCACGACTTGTCGGTGCTCGCGCGTGCCAGTGGCCAGGGATTGGCCCGGCGCATGGTCGCGCACCTTCTGGCGCTGGCCCGGCGCGACGGCCTGCGCCACTCGGCGCTCGTGTCGGTACAGGACACGGCCAGATTCTGGTCCGGGCTCGGCTACCGCAAGCAAGTGCCGTCCGCGCATGCCGCAGCCTGCCTGGCGAGCTATCCGGGTAGCGCCCACTACATGAGCCGCGCCGTGGACTGATCCGTGCCGGCCGTGTTCCAAGGCTCATGGCGCCGCATCCGGGCGCAACAGCGGATACGGGTTGCGCGCGCCGCCGCGCTCGTAGACGCCGTAGTGCAGGTGTGGCGGCGTGCTCGCCGCGTTGCCTGAGTTGCCGACGAAACCAAGCACGTGGCCCGGCTGGACGCGCATGCCCGGCCGGACGTCACCGTAGCCCTCCAGGTGGGCGTAGTAGTGGCGCTGGCCGCCCGGCCCGAGCACCCAGACGACGTTTCCGCCCAAGCGGTTCGTGCCCACCCGCAGTACGATGCCTTCTGTCGAAGCCAGCACCGGCGTGCCGCGCTTTGCGAAGATGTCGATGCCCTCGTGCTTGCGTCCTCCGCTGCGTGCGGCGCCCCAGGTGTCGTTCAGGCGCGCCGGCTTCACCCCTTGCACCGGGACAGCCAGCGTCGTTGGCACCGGCATGCGCACCAGGCGCATGGTGTACAGCATGTCTTCGATGTAGGGGCGTAGCAGCGCTGCCGCCAGGATCAGGAAGACGGCGATGAATAGTGCGCGCAGGAATGTCCACATGCCGTTACTGATTTCTTCAGGAGTGTCGTCCACAGGTTGGGACGGTCTTGCGGTTTTGCCAGTGCTCCTTGGGCGCGCGCCAGATCCGTTGATGGGGCTAGAATCGCTCGCTGATTGGGTAGAAGGTGTGGTGCGATGAAGGCTCAACTGTTAGCGGACATGGGCGACAGCGGTTCCCGGACTGGCGAACCGCAGGAGAAGGCGACGCCACAAGGGGAAAGGCCACCCGTCGCGCCAGAGGCACGCGAGCAAGCCGCCCTGCGCCCGGAAAGCGTGTGGCGCCATCGCAGCGCCGCGTCCGACGACGCGGAACGGCCGGCGGACGGCGCGCGCGCTGAATCCCCCTTCGCCAGCGAGCGGATGGACTGGGTCGCCGAGCCTCCCCGGCTCGACGTGTCCTGGCTCGACCGTTGGGGAAGACGCGCGCTGGCGTGGAGCGCGTCCGCGCTCGCGCTGGTGCTGGCAGCCGGTGCCGGCCTGTGGGCATACAACGAGACGCGGCTCGCCCGGACCCTTGCCGTGGTCGCCGGCGAGAGCGTCGGCAGTGTCCCCCGGGCAGGGGAAGGCGGCATGCCCGCCCCCGGTGCTGGAGCCTCGCCTGGCCCCGCCTCACTGGAAATGGCCCCATCGGCGACCGGCACGCCCGCGGCATCGGAGTCGCCGCCCAGCGCTTCGCTCGATGCCCCGGACATCCACGGGGCGGAGGAGATCCAATCCCCGCCATCCGAAGGGGCCAGCGGCGAAGCGGCGGCCGCCTCCTCGCGATCCCCGCCGGCGCGTCCGCCGGCAAGCGCTGCGCAAGACAGGGAGGCGAAGCCGGCCAGGGCAACTGTTGAGCAGACACCGCAAGACGACTTGTCCGAGACGCTACGCCTTTGCCGCGCGGCCGGCTACCACGCCTCCCTTTGCCTGCAGCGCGGCTGCGTGGCGACCAGATACGGGCTTGCCTGCAAGGGCTGAACCGGAAACCGCGCATCCCGGGACGCTGGCTGGTTCCGCTGGGGATATACCTGTAATGGAAATAGGGTTATTATTTCCATACGGAACTAAATCAGGGACAGCATGAACACTCCTCAGAACGCAAAAGAACGCATCCTCGCGCGCGCGCAGGCGGACTATCAACCCGATCTGGTCGCGATCGACACGGATGCGATCGCGAGATTGCCGGCGCGAGCCGATCGTTTCAGCCACATGAGCGCCGGCCTGTTCGGCAGGCCGGCCGGGCGTACCGAGGAGGGGGCGGCCGCCTACAGTATCGTGCTCAACAGCCTGAACTTCATGTTCTGGACGCTGACGCCGGATGGAATGTCGCGCTATCACTGGGGCAACGAGGGTGGGGCGCACGGCCTGAAGGCGGCGCTGGACCAGGCCTGGGGCGACTCGGAAACGCCCGTCTTGCTGCGCGCCTTGCTCGGGAGCGGCGAAGAACAGGCGGTGCTGCAGGCCCTGGGCGAGATTCCCCTCGCGCGACGGCGGGCGCAGTTCCTGCGGGAGGTGCTGGCAGACGAGCGCCTGGAGCAGGCCGCGGCCGAACTGGTGGCCGCGGGCAAACGCGGCCGTCTCGATACCGACGACGCCGAAAGACTGGCGCGGCGTTTCCCGATTGCGTACGGGCAAGACCCCTACCTGGTGCGCGCTCAACTCGCCGTGATGTGGTACGCGGGCTTCCTGCGCGACCAGGACGTGCCGGTCGACTGCGACATCACGGTGGCGGCAAGTTACCAGATGCCGCGTGTGCTACGTTCGATCAAGGTGTTGCGTTTCGCGCCCGAACTGGCGGCATGTATCGACCGGCACACCCTGATCCTGCGCGAGGGCGCGGAGGAACGTGCGATCCGGGCGGCGACGGTGCTGGGGGCGCAGATGATGGCGCGCCATCTCGGCGTGTCCGAGCATGCGATGGTGAACGTGCTGTGGCAGAACCGCCATGCTTGCGGCAATATCCCCTACCACCTGACGATCACGACCGACTACTAGGAACCATGCGGTCGTCCCCGCGAAGGCGGGGACCCATGCGCCCTGCGATATGCCCCGTGCCTGGCGCGCCCCGCGTGTTCACGGAGGGGCCACCGCGCCAACGCGGGAACGACGGGCGTTGCGGCGGCGGCGCGGAATCAGTGCCCGTGCTGGCGTTCGTACTCGTCCGCCTCGGCCTTGTCCTTATGGATGATGCCGTCCGGGTGCTCGGGCGGCGTGTACAGGGTGTACAGGCGCATTGGCTCGCTCGACGAGGTATTGATCACGTTGTGCTCGGCTCCCGCCGGGATCACGACGGCCACGCCGTCCTCCAGCGCATGGCGCTCGCCGTCCAGGATCGCCACCCCTTCACCCTGCTCGACGCGGATGAACTGGTCGTGCCCCTCGTGCCGTTCGACGCCGATTTCCTCACCCGGCTGCAAGGTCATGATCACCAGTTGGCTGCGCTGGGTGGTGTACAGGACCTCGCGGAAGTTGTCGCCTTCGAGGGTCTTCTGTTCGATGTTGATGCTGTAGCCGGACATGCTCTCTCCAAGTGTGGGCGCGGCGGCGTGAACCGCTGCGCGAGTGATCGGTCGGGCCGCGCGTCGCGCTTCCCGGTGCCAATTGTATAAGACGGCGCGATTCGCCGCAGGGGGCAAGCAGGCGCGCGGAGTTGGCGGGTCAGGCGGCGCGCGCGGCGAGGTTGGCCAGGCCGCGCAAAGTGGCCGCCAGCGCGTGGCCCGGCACCGGTGCGGAAAGAAGGTAGCCCTGGGCCTGGTCGCACGCGGTGGCCTGCAGGAATTCGAGGACATCGGCCGTTTCGACGCCCTCGGCCACCACCGACAGCTTGAGCGCATGGGCCATGTCGACGAAGGCCTTGACGAAGTCGAAAGTGCTGATGCGCTCGTCGTGCTGGAGGACGAAGGACCGGTCGAGCTTGAGGATGTCGATCGGGAACCGGCGCAGGTAGGCCAGGCCCGAATAGCCGGTGCCGAAGTCGTCCACCGCCAGCTTCAGCCCCAGTGAGCGCAGCTCGCCCAGCATGGCGGCGGTGCGCTCGATGTCCTCGATCAGCGCGCTCTCGGTCAGCTCGAGCTCCAGGCATTCGGGCGGCAGGGCCGATTCGGCCAGGGCCATGCGTACCTCGTCCACGAAGCCGGCCTGGGCCAACTGGCGCGCCGAGACGTTGACCGAGACGCACAGGGGCTGGCCGAGCTCGTCGATCACCCGGCGCGCGTGACGGCAGGCCTCGTTCAACACCCAGCGCCCGATGGCGACGATGATGCCGGTCTCCTCGGCGATGGCGATGAACTGCTGCGGCGGGATACGGCCCAGTTCGGGGTGGTTCCAGCGGATCAGCGCTTCCATGCCCACCACCGTCATCGTGCGCAACGCCACCCGCGGCTGATAGTGCAGCTCGAACTCGCCGCGCACCAGCGCCGGGCGCAGCGAAACCTCGAGCGCCATGCGCGCCTGCGCAGCCACGGTCATTTCCGGTTCGAAGAAGCGGTAGCGGTTGCGGCCCGAAGCCTTGGCGCGATACATGGCCGTGTCGGCGCTCTGGAACAGCGATTCCTTCGTCTGGGCATCGGTGGGGAACATGCTGATGCCGATCGAGGCGCCGATGATCACGTCCTGCCCCCCGACCGGGATGGGGGCGGTCAAGATCCCCAGTAACTTCTCGGCGATGCTGGCGGCGGCGGCGTTGCCGCTGGCGCAGTGGGCGGCGATCACGAACTCATCGCCACCAAGACGGGCGATGACGTCGCTTGGACGGATCACCTTGCGCAGGCGCGCGGCGACCTCGCACAGCAGGCTGTCGCCCAGTTCGTGCCCGAACGAATCGTTAACCTCCTTGAACCGGTCCAGGTCCAGGAACATCACGGCGACCGAGGCGCTGCGCGGGCAGGCCTCGAGCATGTCCTGCAGCCGCTCATTGAGCAGCGCGCGATTCGGCAGGCCGGTCAGGGTGTCGTGGGTCGCAAGCTGCTGCAGGCGGGACTCCGCGTGCTTGCGCCCGGTGATGTCGGTCATCAGCGCAGTCAGGGAGCGCACCGCGCCTTCCGCGTCGCGCTCGATGCTGGCGTTGACCAGCACATGGATGTCGAAGCCATTCCGGTGCCGCAGCGCCGCCTCCAGGCCATGCACGGCGGATGGGCCGTCGCGGCTGGCGAGCTCGCTCCAGCGCAGCCCGGGGAACAGGGCGTGTAGCGGCGCGCCCTGGAGCTCGTCGCTGGAGTAGCCGCCGAGGGCGCATAGCGCCGGGTTGACCTCGCGCAGTATGCCTGGCTCGCCCGCGAGCAGGTAGCCGGCAGGCGTCATCTCGATCACTTCCCGGAAGCGCTGCTCGCTCTCGCGCAACTGCCGTTCCGACTCCTCGCGCTCGGTCAGGTCGCGGATGATGGCCTGGAAATACTCGGTGCCGCCGTCGTCGAAGCGCGAGACATGCACTTCGGCGGGGAAGGTGCTGCCGTCCCGGCGTCGCTTGGTCAGGCGCAGCAGTTGGGTGCGTCCGGCGCGCATGCCCGCCGCCATCTGGGGGGTGTAGGTGAATCCGCCGTCGATATCGCTGACCGTCAGCCGCAGGAATTCCTGCTCGGTGTAGCCGAATATCTGGCAGGCCCGGCCGTTGACGGCCACGATGTGCAGGTCGGCACGGCAGATCACGATGCTGTCGCCGGCCTGCTGGAACAGGTTGCGATAGCGCTGTTCGCTCACCCTGAGCGCCTCGGCCGCGAGGCGCCGCGCGCTGATGTCGTGAAAATAGACCGAAAGGCCCTGCGCCGTGGGATAGGCGCGGACCTCGACCCAGGCGCCGGTCGGTTCCCAGTAGGTTTCGAAGAAGCAGGCTTGCTGGGTCGCCATCGCGCGCTGGTAGTGCTGAATGGCGGCCGACGCCGACAGGTCCGGTGCGACCTCGAGCACGTGGCGCCCGATGTTGCCGTTGACGGAAACCCCGACGAAACTGGCGGCCTTGGCGTTGGCGTAGGTGATGCGCCAGTCGCGGTCGAGGGCGAAGAAGGCGTCGCCGATGCTCTCAAGCATGGAGTTGAGTTGCTCGCGCGAGCGGGCCAGTTCCGCGCGCGCCGCGTGGTGCGCGGTGACGTCGCGACCGGAGGCATACACCAGGCCGTCGCCCGGGTTGCGTCGCAAGGACATCGACATCACGACCTCCCGCCCGTCCTTGCGTAACCAGCGATGCTCCAGGTTGCAGCGGAACGGTTCGCCGCCACCCAACTGGGCGTCGATCGCAGCCACCGCGGCACGCTCGTCCGGGTGCAGGAGGTCGGCACAGCGCATGCCCACCAATTCCCCCGGGGCGTAACCGAGGATGGAGTGAGCCGCCGGGTTGACGCGCACGAAGCATCCGCTGGCGTCGATGAGGGCGAGCAGGTCGAGCGCGTTCTCGACCAGGGCACCGTTCTCCTCGGCGAGTCGGGCGTGCTCCTGGGGCGTGGGTTGGGCGGGTGTCAACATGCGGGCTGCGCCGTCGGAACGGCGCATTCAAGTGGTTCGGGAAGAGGCGGGGCGAGCGCCACGCGCAGGTCGCGGGTGGCCCGTAGGCCGGCCGGCGACCCGTGGAGCTTACCCGGAATGCTTCGGGGGTGAAATCGTTTTAAGACAACAATTGCCGCAAAACAACAGCAAGTCCTACTTGACGAGGGTGACCGGCAGGTCGACCAGGTGCACCACGCGGGTCGCCACGGAGCCGATCATCATCCCGGCCAGCGGCGCCATGCCCCGCGTGCCCATCACGATGCCGTGGTAGTCGCGTTCGCGCGACTGTTCGGCGATCTGGACGCCGGCCTGGCCCTGGCGCAGGCGTACCTCGTATGGAACCTGGGCGTCGTCCAGCAGCTTGCGGGCCGGTGCCAGCAGGCGCCGGGCCTCCTCGGGCATGGCACAGGTCAGTTCGTCCGGACCGGGGGCGGCGGCGGGGGTGGGGAAGGTGGTCGGGTCGAGCACGTGCAGCAGTTCGATGCCGCCCGGAGCCGTGCTGTCTTGCACGGCGGCGATGGCGTGGCGCACTGCGCGCAGCGCGTTGTCGGACCCGTCGTATGGGACAAGCAGTCGTTTCATCATCGTCTCCTCAAATCGGTGTTGGTGTTGCCGGCGCCGCCGTATCGCGGCATCCTGCAGGGGCAAGCTTAACAGTTTAACCAGCTTCGGCAACTGCGGGACTGGGCGCGGGCCCCTCGGTCCGGCCGCCGCTGAGCTACTGGATGGGTTGCAGGTACTCCCGCGCGGCGATCAGCTCGACCCACGATAGCGGGCTCCACGGCGCTTCCGAGAACACGGCCACGGCGATCACGCTGACGGCGCTGACCAGTGGCGGCATGAGCAGCAGGCCGAGTGTTTCGCGCCAGCCCCGCTTGGGAATGTCGTGGTGCGGTTTCGGGGGCGCCTTGGGCAGCACCCAGGCGCGGTACAGGATCGGCAGGAAGTAGGCGGCATTGAGCAGGCTCGAGGCGAGCAGCACCCATCCGGCCCACCCCGCGCCGGACAACTCGGCGCCGTCGCTCAGGTAATGCTTGCTGACATAACCGGCCGTGAAGGGGAAACCCATCATCCCCAGGGCGGCGACCGAGAAGGCGGCGGTGGTCAGGGGCATGCGCCGCCCGATCCCGTTCATTTCGCTTACCTTGTGGACGCCCAGGGTTTCGGCATAGTTGCCGGCGCAAAAGAACAGGGTGATCTTCATGATGCCCTGGTGTACCAGGTGTACCAGGCCACCGATCGTGCCGACCGGCCCGAACAGGGCGGCGCCAAGGACGATGTAGGCCACCTGGCTGATCGTGGAATAGGCGAGGCGCCGCTTCAGGTCGTCCTGGAACAGGGCGCGCAGCGAGCCCCACAGGATGGTCACGCATGCCAGCACGGCGAGCGGCAGGAGCACGCCGAGCGACTGCGCGAACTCGACTCCATACACCTCGTACACCACGCGCACGATGCCGAACGCGCCCGCCTTGACCACGGCCACCGCGTGCAGCAGGGCCGAGACCGGCGCCGGCGCGACCATGGCCCCGGGTAGCCATCCATGCAGGGGAACGAGGGCCGCCTTCACGCCGAGACCCGCGATGAGCAGCCAGAAGATGATCGTGAGCTGGGGAGCGCCGCCTGCACCGAGGGTGGACGCGCTGCCACCGTGGATGAAATCGACCTGCCCCAGCAGGGTGTAGAGCCAGACCGTGCCGATCAGGAACACCGCGCCACCGCCGAGCGTGTAGGCGAGGTAGGTCGAGCCGGCGCGCAAGGCTTTGTGCGTGCCCTGGTGCACGACCAGCGGATAGGTGGACAAGGTCAGCAGTTCGTAGAACAGGAAGAATGTGAACAGGTTGCCCGCCATCGCGATGCCGACCGTGGCGGTCACGCACAGGCTGAAGAAGCCAAAGAAGCGGCTACGGTTGTGGGAGTGCTCCAGGTAGCCGATCGCATAGAGCGTGGTGAGAAGCCAGAGCGAGGCCGAGAGCGTGACGAACAGCATGGCCAGGGCGTCGGCGCGCAGCACGAGGTCGAGGCGGGGCAGGACTTCGTAGCGGAACTCGTAGGGCTCGGCGCGGGCGGCGCCGGCCAGCATGACCCCGATGAGCAGCAGCTTCACGAGGGCCCCGCCGAGGTTCAGGGCGGTGCGCGTCGGGCGGTGCCCCTCGGGCAGCAGGAAGATGACCAAGCCCGGGATCAGCGAACTGGCGACGACGCCAAGCGGCAGGAAATCGTCCGGCCTCATGGCGTCCCCACGAGGTCGATCAGGAAGCCGGCGCGCAGGCCAAGCGCGACGCTGGCCGCGGCCAGCAGCAGGGCCGGCCATTCGAGCGCGCGGGGCAGTCGCGCGAAGCTGGCGTCCGGTTCTGCGCGCAGGAAGGCGTGGCGCACGACCCGGTACACGTAGGCCGCGGCGAGCAGGCCGCCCCCGGCAAGCACCAGCGCCCACGGCCACTGGCCGGCGCCCAGCGCCGCCTCGAGCATGAGCCACTTGGCGAGGAAACCGGCCGATGCGGGCAGACCCATGATGGTCACACCGGCCAGGCCGAACGCGAACAGGGTCAGCGGCAGGCGCACGGCGACGCCGCCCAGGCGGGCGATGCGGTCGTGCCCGGCGGACAATGCGAGCGCACCGGCGGCGGCGAACATCGCCGCCTTGGCCAGGCCATGCGCCACCGCATGCATCAGCACCCCGTGCCAGGCCGAGTTGGCGGCGGCGGCGGGCACGCCGGCGGCGAGCGGGAAGAACAGGAACAGGTAGCCGACCTGGGCGATGGTGGAGTAGGCGATCAGCATCTTCAGGCGCTCCTGGCGCAGCGCCTGGACCGAACCCCAGACGATGGCGGCGCCGCCTAGCACGCCGAGCAACTGTGCCAGGGCGAGCGGGGCGGCCGCGCCGAGGGTGGTCCACAGGCGCAGGATCAGGTAGAACGTGGCCTTGATCACCAGGGCCGACAGCAGGGCCGACACCGGCGCCGCCGCCCCGCCGTGGGCGGGCGGCAGCCAGTACCCGAGCGGGAACAGGGCGGTCTTGAGCAGCAGGCCGCCCAGCATCAGGAGCAGGCCGATCTGCACCGCCGCCGGCAACGGGCCGGCGATCTGCTGGGCCAGCAGGGGCAGCGCCACCGTCCCGTAGGCGCCGTAGAGCAGCGCGACGCCCAGCAGGTAGGCGCCGGATCCCAGCAGCGATGCGAACAGGTAGCGCAGGGCGGCCGCGAGCGCCGCCGCCCCGCCGCTGGACGCCACCAGGCCCACCGCCGCCAGGCCGAGCAGTTCGAGTGTCACGTACACGTTGAACACGTCGCCCGCCAGGAACATGGCGTTGATCGCCGCCAGCAGGTAGCCGCTGAGCGGCCAGAAATAGGCGCCACCCTCGGGATGGCGGGAAAAGTAGGGCCGGGCGTACACCGCCAGGGGCAGGGCCACGGCATGGGCCAGCAGCAGCATCAGCGAGGCCAGGCCGTCGAGCGCCAGCGGGATGCCCAGCGGCACCGGCCAGCCGCCCACGTCGTGCAAGCGGGGCGCGCTCTGCGCGCCGTAGCAACTCAGCGCCAGGCCGAGCGCGATCCCGGCGGTCGCCAGGAGCGCGCCGCGGCCCGGCCCGAGCAGGAAGCAGAGCGTGCCCCAGACCAGCGGAAGGAGGATCAGCCAGGCCGCCGGATCACCCATCGCCGCGCCCCGAATCCGGAAGTTCCATTTCGCCGGTCAGGTCGAACAGCCGGCGTGCCAGGGCAAGCGCCAGTGCCGTCGCCGCGACCGACACCACGATGCCCGTCAGAACCATGGCCTGGGGCACCGGGTCCTGCCCGCCGTTGCGCTGTCCCAGTCCGACCAGGATGAGGAAGGCGCCGCTGGTCATGATGTTGAAGGCGATGACCTTGCGTAGCAGGTGGGCTTGCAGCACCAGTGCGGCCACGCCGAGCGCGAACAGGAGCGCCCCCGCGGCCGCCAGCAGCAGCGGGCCGTTCATCGCACCGCTCCCGCCTGCCGGACCGGTTGCCACAGGAACAGCCCGGCGAGCACCAGGCCGAGCGAGATGGTGAGGCCCGATTCGATCAGCAGGATCAGCAGCCCGGCCCACTCCGGGCTGTAGCGCAGCAGCGCGCCGGACGGCAGGCTCCAGGCCGCGACCGCCACGAACAGCGCGAACCCGGCGCCCAGCGCGCAGCGCAGCGCCAGGCCGGGTTCGCCCCAACCCGGCGCGAGGCCGGAGAGGTTGAGCAGGACGCCGGCCGCCCCCAGCACGGCGGTCACGGG
>FWWL01004058.1_pt1 | contig 25421 bp, 24 predicted proteins | sample 2228331 | NCBI WGS metagenome assembly FWWL01 (sample SAMEA103939775, study PRJEB20133) | metagenome | reverse complement strand
TTGGAACTCTAAATTTTTTAGAATTTTCAGGGTTGTTTCACTGTTCAATTATCAAGGTTCAGTTTGTTGTGTTGCTTTGTTTTAGCCTCGTCTCGCGACTCAGCTTTGATATCTTATCATGCATCAACACTATTGTCAACCACTTTTTCAAACTTTTTTATAACCATTATTTAACTGGTTCGAAGTCAAAAAAGCAGAACGGAGAATCAGGGATTTGAACCCTGGCGCCGCTATTAACGACCTACTCCCTTTCCAGGGGAGCCCCTTCAGCCACTTGGGTAATTCTCCATTAGGATGATTACTTACCTATATAAAGTTAAATACTATCTATATTATAGAACAATTACATAACTACAATATTTTATAGCTTTTCTTTAAACGGAGAGAGTGGGATTCGAACCCACGGATGCTTTCACATCACTGGTTTTCAAGACCAGCTCCTTAAGCCTCTCGGACATCTCTCCAAACGTCGCTTTGCTAGTATATCACCATAAACTATTCATGTCAAGAGGTTTTCTGCTAATCTCAAAAGAATTGTTTCTTTTTTTCATCTATTTCACACAATAATTGCATTAATATTCCATCTGCAATTATTAGATCTTCCGGAGTTGTCAGTTTAATATTCTTATAATCACCATAAACCATTTTAGCCGGTCTCTTCAAATAAGCCTCATAAATCATAGCATCATCAGTGATGCCAAGATTGCTTTTGTCTTCTTCTTGGTAAAACATATCATAAGCCCTTTTAATAGACATATAATCAAAGGCTTGAGGGGTCTGTGCAGCCCAAAGAGTACTGCGGTTCGGTGTCTCTTTAATATAGCCTTCCTTGTTTACAATCTTAATTGTTTCTTTTACCGGCACCCCTACGATACAAGTTTCATACATTTTGACTTGTTCAATCACTGTTTCTATCAACCCTTGACTGATAAAAGGCCTAGCTCCATCATGAATCAATATATAATCAGTAGTCACTACTGCCTCGAGAGCTTTGTATACAGAATCATATCTTTCAATACCACCCTCGATTATACATGTTACCTTCTTTATAGAATAAAAGTCTACAATCTTCTCCTTACAGTATTCCACCTGTCCTGTGCCAGTAACTAATATTATCTCATCAACACTGCTTTCTTCAAAGGCCTTCAGTGAATAATAGATAACCGGCTTATCCTGCAAGACAAGAAATTGTTTGGCTACCGAGGAATTCATTCGTTTTCCCTGTCCAGCAGCCAATAGTATTGCAGTAACTTTCTTCTTCATAAAAATTCCTCCCACCTAATTATTCCATTTTAATAATAAATCCTCATCCTATCCTTTTTAACAATCGTTTCACAACCGGTGTATCTCCGAACCTTCGTCGTCACCTGCCTATCAAATATATACTGAACATCGCATGTCAATGTCTGAAATTGTTTTATAAAATCATAACATATCATAGTCTAAAACATTGATTGTGTTATTCATATGAAGGCGCATTATTATGAATTGGCAAGTTCACTTATGGGTTTTAAATATGGTATAGTGATGAAAAAAAGCATGTTGTAACAATTGACGATTTTTCAATTGTTTACGAACAGAAGTGAGGAGTTTGCGCTTTTTCATCACTGACTTACCATATGAAAAATCCATTAGTGAACTCCAACTTCATAATCGAAGCCCGAATATAAATAATACAATCAATGTTTCTATAGGTATTTAGGTTGATTTTATAAAACAATACTCAAACCTACATCCCAAAGTTTAGTATATATATTACCGCTCACCGATCTTAAGGTTCGGCACCGCATTTAGATCCAGCCCTGCTCTGCTTCCTTTCATATACTCATAATATGCTGCCGTGCCGATCATAGCCGCATTATCTGTACAGAAGATTGGTGATGGATGATAGAACATGAGTCCATTTTCCTTGCAGGCTGCTGCCATTGCAGCTCGAAGATGTGAATTTGATGCAACGCCACCCGCTATAGCTACCTGTTTCATATTAAAATCCTTTGCTGCCCGAATAGCCTTAGTTACAAGAACATCTACGACTGCCTCCTGGAAGGATGCTGCAATATCAGCGTGGTTAATTTCCTCATGTTTCATTTCACAGGAATTCAGGTGATTTAAAACTGCCGACTTTAATCCACTAAAGCTAAAATCATACGGTGCTCCTTCAATCTGTGCTCTTGGAAATGTAATGGCCTTTTTATCGCCTTCTCTTGAAAGCTTATCAATCTTAGGCCCACCGGGGTAGCCTAGTCCTATGGCACGTGCCACCTTATCAAAGGCTTCTCCTGCTGCATCGTCCCTGGTCCTTCCAATGATCTCATAGGAACCGTATTCCTTCACTAGTACGAGATGAGTATGCCCTCCGGATACTATCAAACAAAGGAAAGGTGGTTCTAAGTCCTTATTCTCGATATAGTTAGCAGAAACATGCCCTTCGATATGATGAACACCCACCAATGGTTTGCTCTTCGCAAAGCTGATTGCCTTCGCCTCTGCTACGCCCACCAAAAGAGCACCAACCAGCCCCGGTCCATAGGTTACACCTATCGCATCGATATCCTCCAGGGTTACATTTGCCTCCGTCAGTGCTTCTCCAATAACCTGATTGATTTTTTCAATATGTTTGCGTGAAGCAATCTCGGGTACAACTCCTCCATAAAGCTTATGAAGCTCTATCTGGGATGATATGATATTGGAAAGAACCTCTCTGCCGTTTCTTACAACTGCTGCCGCGGTCTCATCACAAGAAGTCTCTATTGCTAATATTAATATGTCTTTTATCAAAGCTAATTCCTCCGTAACATAAAAGCAAAAAGCATGTCCTTCCTTAACATCGAAGAATGCTTTTCTGCTTTTATAAATAATTATTGACTCTAGTTATTCCTCGGCCACAAACTCCCAGCCAAGTACTTTCCATCTCTTCTTTTCATCCTGTCGTAATAATATCTTCCAGGTCTCCGTAAATTTAATATTCTCCTGTATGGTAAAGGAAACATAATTCAAGGAATACTTAACTCCTTCTACCTCAGATTCCTGCTCCTGTTCGTCATTCACGAGGAGGAAATTAGTGATTCTCCGGTCTTTATCCTGCCACTCTGCAATATCTGTTTTTAAATACGTCAGATAGGTATCTTCCGGGTTGTTTTTCAGAAATTCCTCATCATATAATTCTCTGATTTTCAACGCCAATGGTTCAATCTCTTCGTCTTTCGGTTCATTATATAAGGCTTTCATCACTCCAGCAAAAACCTTCACTGTCTCTCTTGCTGTAGCCGGATATTCATTTTCCAGATCTTCTGCAAGAATTTTCTCAGTCTCAGTGAGATTTTCCGTGGAGGCATCCTCAAGTGGAGTCACTCTATTAGTCCAGTAATAATAAAACAGTAAAATGATAATTGCAAATAAAGTCATAAGTCCGATCGTTACTATAGTCCTTTTTCTTGCTTTTCCCATACTGTTCCTCCTTATCACTCACGTTATTCATCTTTATCAAACTCTAACGTGATGCTCTTACGATCCTTACCTGGCTTTACGTTCTGAAATATACGTTTTGCCTCTCCGATAAAATCCTCCGGCCTAATTAACGAAGGGCTATAATGGGTAAGCCACAATTCGGTTACCTTCGCTTCTTTCGCCAGCTTTGCTGCTTCACCAAAGGTCATATGCTTATATTCCTTCGCTTTGGTATCCTTTTCATCCTCACCATACATGCCTTCACAGATAAACAAATCCGAACCAGCCGCATTATCAACAATGGCTTTCACCGGCCTTGAATCGGTGCAGTAGGTTAATTTAATCCCCCTGCGCTCCGGTCCGATTACCATATCCGGTGTGTAGGTAATATCTTCGTCAACTATTGTATCACCTTTCTGCAACCTGTTCCAGAATTTTTGAGGAATCTGCTTTTCCAGAGCACGCTCTGCAAAGAATCTTCCACCTCTTCTTATTATTATACTGTATCCATAACAGATTACATTATGTTTCACTTGAAATGCCTTAATCTGATACCCGTTTATTTCAAATGTCTCTTCCGGTTCTATCAGCTCAATGAAGTAAAGCTGATACGGAAGTTCAGGAGCTATTACCCTAAGGGCATTCACTACTCTCTCTAACCCCTTCGGCCCTATCAAAGTAACTGGCTCTGTCCGGTCAGCATTACCCATAGATAATAATAATCCCGGCAGCCCACTGATATGGTCTCCATGATAATGGGTAAAGCATATAATATCGATGGAGTGGACGCTCCATCCCTTTTCTCTTATTGTAATCTGTGTTCCTTCACCGCAATCTATTAATAAACTGCTACCATTAAATCTGGTCATAAGTGCGGTCAACCATCTTCCAGGTAAGGGCATCATACCGCTTGTACCTAATAAACAAACATCTAACATGAATCATCCATGCCTTTCTTTTATTTCAAGTTTTTACATTCATTTAAGCATGTATACCATTATTTTAACAGTATTTTCTACTGTTTGTCCAGATATTTGTTCGGAGATGGCCTAAACGGCAACGTCGACTTAATCCTGAAGAAACACGCTATGCGAGTTTCTTTGGTTCACGTGTGCTATCGCATCCAATCAAGCAAGCTTATTTTCTGCTCACTATGCCTTCCCACCATGAAAAAAGCCGGCTCTTAGCCGGCTTGAATGATTATTACTATGTAAATCCATGAGCAGAAGGTAATACCCGTATTTCCTTTTGCTTATGGATTTTTCCTGAATTATAAAACTTCTAATTTGTTCTTGACCTGTACAGGAACTTTAAATTGTGAAACCATCTTGTCATAGCACTCTTCACAAAGATTGAATTGATGAACTTCCATATCCCTCTTAGAAAAATAACCCCATTCCTTAGAAGCCTCAAATGCATCTTCCATCAGGATACCATTCTCAACCTTAAGTGTCTTTCCGCAAGAATTGCAGCAAATCGGTTGATCCCCACTATTATTCACATTATCTGCCCTTTTCACGACTTATCCCTCCTGATTTATGCATCAACACCCATGTGAACATTATAAGCGTAAACCTTGCATTTTTGTAGTGGGAATTACTGTATCGATTTCAGCCACATAATGACAGCATCCTCTTTGGGTTTTGTATAGAAGTCCTTTCGTGTACCTGCGCTTTCAAACCCAAGGGATTCATATAGGTGGATCGCTGCAGCATTGGATCTTCTAACCTCCAGAGTGAAGGAGGTAATACCCCTACCAGCAGATTCCTTGAGAAGAATTGACAGCATCTGATAACCAATCCGATGCCTACGATATTCCTTTTTAACTGCAACATTATAGATATATCCATCTCCTGCAATTCCCCAATATCCGCAATAACCTGCTACTCTTCCATCCAGTTCGGCAACCAGATATCCATTGTTTGGTTCATTCATGGAATTATAGAAATCTTCTTTACTCCATGGGTCCGAGAAGGTTTCCTGCTCAATCGAATACACCTGGGGAAGATCTGCCTCTGTCATTTTACGTATTACCATCTTAGTTAACCTCTCTATTGCTGCCGTTCAGCCCGCTCTCTCTCCGCCTGTGACATACGCAGATATACCGGTTCATGTTCTGAGGCGGTATCTATCCTGTTATTCTTGTAGTATACCATTCCAAGAACTCCGATGGCACCTGCCCGTTGTCTGTTCAGATGTATCGGTGCAAAGGAGTATCCAACTTTGGTTTTTTCTTTTATAATCTCCTGATAAGCTGTAGTTCCGTCACCGAGAAATATTACTTCTCTGCCAAGAACGTTAATCTCATCAATGAGTTCTTCCACTGCTATTGCTGTTTGCTCTCTGATAACCTTAAGACTATCCTGTTTAAACTCATATAAACCGGTATAAACCTGATTTCTTCTGGCATCCATCATTGGACAGATCAGCTTGTCTGTACCACACAGATTATATGCCAATCCCTCCAAGGTGGGAACTGAAACAATCGGCTTATCAAGTGCAAGTCCTAACCCCTTCGCTGTAGCTGAACCGATTCGTAATCCCGTAAAGGAACCCGGCCCGGCCGCTACTGCAATAGCATCTACCTGAGACAGGTCCATCTCCACCATCTTCACAATCTCCTCCAGCATTGGGAGTAAGGTTTGAGAATGCGTCTTCTTAAAGTTCAATGTATATTCCGCCAGCAAAGCTTCCTCTGTCACAATTGCTACAGATGCAACAAGGCCGGAACTATCAAGCGCTAATATTTTCATATCTTTACTTCCTCTCCGGAAAACTTCTTTTATTATGAATAATTATTATAATTAATGATATTATATTTTAGTTCTGTCTACAAACCATCCTCACATTATGGAGTATTAATCATAATTTCCCGATAATCAAAACCTTTCTGAAGGTTTTTCTTGACGGATATGGTTGTCCGTTTCGTTGGCAAGAGTTCTTCTATTAATTCAGCCCATTCGATTAGGCATACACCCTCTCCATAGAAATAATCTTCATAGCCGATCTCCTCCATCTCTTCAATATCACCAATACGGTAAACATCGAAGTGATAAAAAGGTGTCTTCCCTTCATATTGTTGAACAATCGTAAAGGTGGGACTGTTCACCGGTTCCTCTATCCCAAGTCCTCTCGCAAAGCCTTGGGTAAATACTGTCTTACCGACTCCCAAATCTCCGCTAAGACAATAAACCTCTCCTTGTTTTGCATTTTCCCCTAGCTGATAACCCAGCTGAAAGGTATCTTCAGTGCTAAAACTATCTATAATCATAAATCCTCCAAAGTAAACATCTTACTATCCGAGTCACATAACCTTCACAATACTTCGGATAATACAAAAACAGTCTGACTTATGAATTTAGGTTGCTTTTACATCCCGTTAATTCTTAAGTACCCGTCAATCGGAAATATTATAGCAGATATTATATAAAAAAGATAGAGCCTCTTTGAAGCTCTATCTTCAAAGAAGCCCTATCAGATTACGAGGAAGTAATCCACTCTATTTGTGATAACCCTTAATTAATGGGCTTATATGCTTATATAAGATTGCTGTCACAATTGATACTGCCACGCCTTTGATCAAGTTAAAGGGAGCGACCGCAAAAAGTACAAAAGTCGTCATATTGGTAATTGCCGGGTTAACCTCTGTTCCAAAACCAATCAATGCATCCATCGGCATACCGAACAATTTTGCATAGGTCGGTAAAAGTATATATGCATTTAATAAGCAACCGGTTATTACAAACACAGCAGTTCCGATTCCCATTCCCATGACTGCAGTTTTCTTCGTTCTCTTAGAATGGTATATGATAGCGGCGGGTACTACTAAGGCGCATCCAACGATAAAGTTAGCAATTTCTCCAACAAATGCTGAATCAGTACCATTAATCAACAAGTTTATCAATATCTTAAGCAATTCGATAACTACTCCAGCAATCGGTCCTAAAGCAAATGCTCCGATGAGTACCGGCACCTCACTGAAATCAACCTCATAAAAGCTGGGTGCAAACCATAGCCGTATCTCAAAAAGCATCAATAAAGTTGCAACTGCTGATAACAAGGCCATAACAGCCATTCCTCTGATGGATAGTACTTTTACCTGTGTGTTACTCGTTGTTTTTGTTCCGTTCATATTATTCTCTCCTTTTAGATTACAAAGGGAAAACTTAGGGTGGTTTAGCAGAATTAAAAAATCCCCGATTTTAAACACGTTAAAATCGGGGCGTGATAATTATTGTTATAATTCTGCTGCTCTTCTATCATCCAGACTTTACTGTCGGTTTTGGAATTTCACCAAATCAATCGTCGATAACTTATATGGTCATCAAAGAGTCGCGGACTATACCGCCGGTCGGGAATTTCACCCTGCCCCGAAGAATTACCTTTATTTAATTTTTACAACCACATCATACAACAGGTTTCACTTGTTGTCAACACATCAGAATAATTTTTTTATTTGTAATATCTTACAAGTTGCTACCTAGATATTACCAACAACAAAATCCTTCAAGACTCCTACTGCTTCTCTTACGTAATAATTGGCAATTAGGATAGGATCCGTGGGAGCTGCCAACCCCTGAATGTCCGCTAGTCCCTGCTTTTTCGCGATACTGACCGAACGGAAGATATGAAAACCATTGGTTACGACTGCGACGCTAGCATTCTCGTCTTCCATCAAAGACTTACTGTAACATATATTCTCATTCGTATTTGTAGACCTGTCTTCCTTGATGATCCTATTTTTATCAATACCCTTCGATAGGAGATAACGCATCATAGCTTCTGCTTCCGATATATCCTCACCCGTACCCTGACCACCGGATACAATAACCTTTGTTTTCGGGTTCTCTACCAGATAATCCATTGCCTTATCCAGCCTTCTCTTTAAGGATTTTGAAATGGTGGTACCCCTAACCTGCGCTCCAAGGACAATGAGATAATCCACATTTGGCTCTGCATCTTTTGAGGAATAATATATAATAATTCCTTCCAGAATAACAAATACACATAACCCAAGCGAAATAATTGTGATCATAAAATATCGTAAGAGATTGGGTAATTTTAACTCGTTATTTGTCATATATCTAGCGATAAAGCCAAGTATCAATAGGCCTATTCCTGCACAAATCCAAAACCAGGCAAAGGCTGTACCAATTCCCGCATAGATTGTTATAATACCATAATATAAGATACATAGAATCCCGAGAACCAGACACATTCCAAACACTAGATACATAAGCTGTCACAGCCTTCCCGTTCATTATTTCTATTTCTTGTTTTACTATTTATTAATCACAGAACTACAGTTTCATTGTTAACTGAATTCTCTTCTTCGCAAGATCAACGCTGAGAACCTTAACCTCCACGATATCTCCTACGCTTACAACATCAAGTGGATGCTTTACAAACTTCTTATCCGATATCTGGGAAATGTGAACTAATCCGTCTTGATGTACACCAATATCTACAAAGGCACCAAAGTCAATTACATTACGTACAGTCCCCTTTAAGATCATGCCGTCGTTCAAATCCTTCATTTCCAGAACATCGGTTCTAAGAATCGGCTTCGGCATCTCATCTCTGGGATCTCTGCCGGGCTTTTCAAGCTCTTTGATGATATCCGTCAAGGTAATTTCACCGATACCCAGTTCCTCTGAGAGTTTATGTTTATCCCTGATCTTCTTACCGATCGTAACAATATCTCCCTCCATATCTGCCCCTGCTTCGGTCGTTGAAGATTTCTTTGCTTCCTCCTGTAACGGAATTTCACCCTTACCCACCGCTGCTGCAAGGGCTTTACCAAACGCTGTATCTTGAGTTCTCACAGTAATTGTTTGTTCTTTCTTCTTCTCCGGTTTAGGTTCTGCCTTCTTGACTGGCTCCTGTCCCTTCTGCTTCATTGCTTTTGCTTGGATTTCCTTCACATCTTCCAGTGTCAGACCTAATCTAGCTAAAAGTGCTTTGGTTGCTTCATAGGATTCCGGATGAACACCGGTGGCATCCAAGGGGTTGTCTCCTCCGAGTATTCTCATGAAACCTGCACACTGTTCGAAGGCTTTCGGTCCCAACTTCCCAACCTTTAATAGTTCATTGCGGTTTCTGAATCGTCCGTTTGTTTCACGGTAAGCTACGATATTCTTTGCTATTACTTTGCTGACTCCTGATATATGCTCAAGTAAGGATACGGATGCGGTATTTAAGTCTACACCTACTTTGTTTACACAGTTTTCCACTACACCGGATAGTACTTCACTTAACTTCTTCTGGTTCATGTCATGCTGGTACTGGCCAACACCAATGGACTGTGGATCTATCTTAACTAGTTCAGCAAGGGGATCCTGAAGTCTTCTGGCAATGGAAGCCGCACTTCTCTGTCCTACGTCAAAATTCGGGAACTCCTCGGTAGCAAGCTTACTTGCAGAATAAACGGAGGCTCCTGCTTCATTAACAATAATGTACTTAATAGGTTTATTGATTTCCTTCAACAAATCTACAATTATCATCTCAGATTCACGGGACGCAGTTCCGTTCCCCACAGATATCAGAGTAATGTTATATTTATCAATCAGCCTCTTTACTATAGTCTTCGCCTCTTCAACCTTATTCTGAGGTGCTGTTGGATAGATAACAATCGTATCTAGCACCTTACCGGTACTGTCAACAACTGCAAGCTTACAACCAGTACGGAATGCCGGATCCCAGCCAAGAACAACTTGTCCGGAGATAGGAGGTTGCATGAGAAGCTGAACCAGATTCTTACCGAAGACTTTAATAGCACCGTCTTCTGCCTTCTCTGTAAGATCACTACGAATTTCACGCTCAATTGCAGGTGCAATTAATCGCTTATAGCTGTCTTCAATGGTTGCCTTCAGAATATCATTGGTAAACTGATTGTCCTTAAGGATGACCTTCTTCTCAAGATAACGTAAGATGCGTTCTTCGGGGGCAACTGTTTTAACTGTAAGAACTTTCTCGTTCTCAGCGCGATTAATTGCCAATATTCTATGCCCAACCAACTTCTCCAGACTTTCTTCAAAGTTGTAATACATCTCATATACAGATTCCAGTTTTGCATTCTTTGCTACGGATACCAGGGTTCCTTCCTTCATGGTTACTTCGCGGATATAGCTGCGGTGCTCTGCTTTATCGGAGATATTTTCAGCAATGATATCCATAGCTCCTGCAATCGCTTCCTCCACGGTGCGTACTTCCTTCTCTTCCGATAAGTAGCTTTCCGCTGCTTTCGCTAATGGCTCATTAATATCCTGAGCTAGTATTACTGTTGCCAAGCCTTCCAGACCTTTTTCCATAGCTATGGTGGCTCTGGTTCTTCTCTTTGGACGATAAGGACGATATAAATCCTCAACCACAACCAAAGTGGTTGCAGCCAAGATCTGAGTTTTCAATTCTTCTGTCAATTTACCTTGTTCTTCTATACTGCTTATTACCTGAGTTTTCTTCTCTTCGAGGTTTCTCAGATATTGTAATCTTTCATGTAGATTTCTTAACTGCTCATCATCTAAAGACCCGGTAACTTCCTTACGATATCTTGCAATGAATGGAATCGTATTCCCTTCATCAATTAATTTAACTGTAGCTTCTACCTGCTCCAGCCGAATTCCCAATTCCTCTTTAATCTGCTTTAAAATATCCATGTTCTTTACTCCTTAAGATCATTATGATATAAATAACATTGTATCCCAAATGCTTCTCCGAATACGTAATTTCCATGAAATTCATACTTTATGTAATCATACCAAAGTGAAGACTGAAAAGCAATCGATTTGCTTAATTTCATGCTATTGACTGGGTCCAAAGTCTGTATTATAATTAAGATAAAGTAACTGTCTGATGGAGGATTTATCCTCTTGTTTTAAAGGAGTTGCTTCTCGCACAAATGAGAAGTTCGTAGCCTCCAGGTAAGGAGTCTTATTATGATGATTAGTCCGATTAGTCCAACTTCATATACCTATCCTGCCGCAGGTGTCAGTGCAATAGGTCAGTCCGTAAATGCCGTCAGTAAAGTGAGCGGTGTTTCTCCTCTTGGGCCAAAAGGCAATTCATCGATAGAAAAGGTAAGTCAATCCGAATGTCAAACCTGTATGGATAGAAAATATGTGGATGGTTCCAATGATTCTAGCGTATCATTTAAGACACCGATCCATATATCACCGGCCGCTTCCTTTGCCGCTGTTTCTTCCCATGAACAGGAGCATGTATCAAGTGCAATTAGTGAAGGAAGCAAACCAGGTAATGAACTAGTATCTTCTTCCGTTACTTTGAAGATGTCGGTATGTCCGGAATGCGGAACCCCCTTCGTTGCTGGCGGAGTTACCAATACCGTAATGAAATACAACACGAGTAATCCTTATGAGAATTCAAGAAAATCCTTGGAAGGAAGCGTTCTCACAGGAGCTAATTTTGACGCAGTAGCATAACATGGGCAGTAACCCAATTGGTTACCGCCCAATTTTTATCTCCCTATCATAATTAATATAGACAGAAAACCTTAGAGCCCGGAGAATTGCTTTCACAAATCTACCGGGCTCTTTATGATAACCATACGTCTTAAGCGATATTATTACATTGCTGATACAAACTTATCGTGAACAGCGTTCATAGCCTTCTCCACACAAGTCTCATCAATTAGTACTGTAACCCTGATTTCAGAAGTTGAGATCATCTTGATATTAATACCAACATCATATAGTGCTTCGAACATCTTGGAGGCAATGCCTGAGTTGGACATCATACCTGCACCAACGATGGAAACCTTGGCTACATCCTTCTCCACATCAATTTTCTGGCATTTTAAACTACCTTCTAAATGTTTCTCAAGAATAGAAACGGCCTCTTCCATGTCATCTTCCTTCACCGTGAAGCTGATATCCTTGGTTCCATCCCTGCCTATGGACTGAAGAATGATGTCAACATTAATATTATGATTTGCTAAATAATTAAATAATTGGAAAGCCACACCGGGCTGGTCTTCTAATCCGATCAGAGCTATCCTTGCTGTGTTCTTATCACATGCCACACCGCTAACAAGCATTTTCTCCATCTTAACTTCCTCCTTAACAACAGTACCCTCAGAATAGTTTAAACTGGAACGAACAACTAACTGAACACCATATTTTTTAGCCATCTCAACAGAACGGTTATGCAATACACCTGCTCCTAAGGATGCAAGCTCCAGCATCTCATCGTAGGTAATCTCCTCTAACTTTCTTGCATTCTTAACAATTCTTGGGTCAGATGTAAATACACCATCAACATCGGTGAATATCTCACATGCATCAGCATGAAGTGCTGCTGCCAAAGCTACAGCCGTAGTGTCAGAGCCACCTCTGCCAAGAGTTGTGTAATCATCAAATTTGTTAACCCCTTGGAAGCCGGTAACCAGTACAACTCTTTTATTTTCCAGTTCATTATGAATTCTTTCGGTATCAATGCGCTTAAGTCTTGCATTACCATAGGTGGAAGTAGTGTGCATCGCTACCTGATATGCATTCAAAGATATGGCTGGAACTCCTAAGGAGTCTAGCGCCATCGCCATAAGGGCAACTGAAATCTGCTCACCTGTCACAAGGAGCATATCGATTTCTCTTTTTGAAGCATGCGGATTAATTTCTCTAGCCTGTTCAAGTAATACGTCTGTCTGTTTCCCCATTGCTGATAGAACTACCACAACTTCATTACCCTTTTTATATTCCTCGGTAATTCTTCTGGCAACATTAAAAATTCTTTCTTTATTGGCAACGGATGTGCCGCCGAATTTCTTAACTATTAACATAGCTGCCTCCTAATAACGTGAGTTTAAGACACTGATTATAAGCTGTTAATAATTCATGCTTACTCTTATGTACCTTGTAAAATTCTTGTTTATCTTGCAAATAAGTTATCTATTACAGTATATCCTTCGAAAACCACATTGCCACTCTTTTTCGCATCGGCTTCGTTATATAACCAATTATTATCCTGTATTGCTGTGCTGTCAAATAAGAGATACGGAACCGGATCACTGGTATGGGTTCGGCAACGGATCGGTGTCGGATGATCCGGCATTACTAACATGCGGTAATCCGCACCTGCCTTATTCATCTCCTCCATCACAACCTTTATTACCCTTTGGTCTAGGTATTCAATTGATTGAACCTTATTCTTAATATTCCCCTGATGCCCCATTTCATCCGGTGCTTCCACATGGATATATACAAAATCATAGTCGTCCTCAAGAAGAACCTTGACTGCTGCCATAGCCTTGCCTTCATAATTCGTGTGAAGGGTGCCATCTGCACCGGGTACTTCAATTACCTTCATCCCTGCACCGACTGCAATCCCTTTCAGCAGATCCACTGCAGATATCATAGCTCCCTTCAGATGAGTCTTCTCTTCAAAGGAAGTTAATACCGGTTTGGTACCTGCTCCCCAGAACCAGATGGAGTTTGCTTTGTTTAATCCCTTAGCATTTCTTTCCTCATTGAGAGGATGATGATTCAATATATTATAACTCTTTCTCATCATTTCCTGCAGTACTTTATCTTCGGGTAAATATTCACCGATTACCTTGCCTAAAATATCATGAGGTTGTGATAAATCAACTACCAATCCCTTATCCCATATCGTCAGATGACGGTAGCTGGTTCCAACATAAAATTTATAACTATCATTTTCTAATTCCTTTTTCACAGCATTAATGAGGACTGCAGCATCTTCTGTAGAAATCTCACCGGAGCTGTGATCTAGAATCGTTTGTTCTTCATAAGGAATCTTATCTTCCGTTAGTGTTACAAGGTTACAACGTAAGGCGATATCAGTCTCTTTCATATCCACGCCGATACTGAGTGCTTCTAGCGGCGAACGTCCTGAATAATAAAGCTTTGGATTATACCCAAGAACCGCCAGATTGGCTGTATCACTACCAGGCTTCATGCCTTCCGGAATCGTATATGCAAGGCCTAGTTCGGACCATTTAGCAAGCAGGTCCAACTGAGGAGTCGCTGCTGCCTCAAGTGGTGTTCTATCCTCCAACGCTGCCAACGGTTCATCGGCCATGCCATCGCCCAGAATAACAATGTATTTCATAGAATCAAGTCCTTTCTTCCTGTGCAATATGCTTTACTAATTGAAACTTCGAAGCTAGATTTATGATATCCTTTATAAAATAGACCTTATATTATTGAGAAAGCGTTAATAATGATATTCATACTCTGACTTCAATTATGAAGTTGGAATTCACTAATAGATTTCTCATATGTTAAGCATGGCCGAAAAGGCGCAAACTCCTCGCTCCGCTCGTCAAACATGCTGCTTTTCAGCCATATAACATGTTCGAAATCCAAAAGTGAATTTACCAACTTATAATAAGTCGCCATCGCATAAATATCATTATCAATGCTTTCAATATATGTTTCTACTGATTTTATAAAGTAATTCCACGAATTGAACTGTGAAGTTTCAATTAATTTATTCGTTTATACCACTTATAACATATATACCACACTAAAATCTGACTCTGATTACGTTAAGAACCGAGGTCAGATTATCTTTTTTCATCTTCAATTCCTGTTCTGTGATGCTAGAAGTAATGAATGCATATTCACCGGTTATGCCCTCGGCTGTTACTTCTTCGATTTCACCGAAGAGTTTCTGTGCCTGCTCTTTTACTTTGGAAACATCGCCCGCGACTCGGATAAAGAATCTGTGCTGCACCATGTTGATGTCGGTCAGTTCTAATTTCTTGCTGCTCCACATGGTCCAGATATTCTTGCCGATATGCTTTGCTGCATCTACGATATCTGCAACAACTGCGCTTGCAGTCGGTAATTTACCTGCCCCACTTCCGTAGAACATAACATCTCCAAGTACATTACCCTTTACAAAGATACCATTGAATACATCATTTACACTATACAGCGGATGATTTGCCTTAATCATCACCGGGGCAACCATTGCGTATACATGGTCATTCTGCCTGATGCTGGAGGCAAATAATTTAATCCTTGCTCCTAGAGCCTTCGCATAACTGATGTCCTTATCAGATATTTTTGTGATTCCTTCGGTATAAATATCTTCAAAATCTACCTGCATACCAAATGCAAGGGAGGACAAGATTGCTATCTTTCTGCAGGCATCATGCCCTTCCACATCAGCTGCCGGATTACGTTCTGCGTAACCGAGCTTCTGCGCATTCATGAGTGCAGTGTCAAAATCAATTCCTTCTTCACTCATCTTGGACAGGATGTAGTTTGTTGTTCCATTCAATATACCTGTGATTTCAACGATTTCATCTGCAGTCAGGGACTGGTTAAGCGGTCTGATAATAGGAATACCTCCACCCACACTTGCCTCAAACAGGAAGTTAAGGTTTCTTTCCTTAGCCATATTAAGGAGTTCAGCGCCATGCTTTGCTACCAGTTCTTTGTTGGAGGTGATTACGCTCTTGCCTTTTAAAAGTGCCGACTTTACAAAGGTATGGGCGGGCTCAACGCCACCCATATGCTCACAGACAATCTTAACTTCAGGATCGTCCAAGATGATGTTGATATCATGGACTATCTTTTCCATAATCGGATCGCCCGGGAACTCCCTGAGATCAAGAATGTATTTTACATTGATTTGATCTCCGGCTCTTTTCTTGATGCTCTCACCATTTAGTTTCAGTACTTCGACAACGCCTGAACCAATGGTACCGTATCCTAAGACTGCTATATTAATCATTGCTGCTCCTCCATTTCCTGCTGTAACAAATCTATAAAAATCTGTCATGCTCAAATATCTTTTTTTGTTATATCAGCATCACCAATACCCGGAAGAACAAGGAGTGAGCACCTTTGTGCGAACTTCGTAGTTCTTCTAATGGCTCGCATGTTTTTGCGAGACTATTCTCTGGATACCAGCTTTACATAATGAATTCCATCCATCGCTTCGATTGCTTCCATCATACTTGAAGTACTGTCTGTCTGTGGAAGAATCTCAATACTTAATGTCAACAATGCAATTCCATTTACCGGAATACTTTGATGAATGGTAAGTATATTCGCCTCACACTTAGCGACTTGGTTCAGAACCTTAGATAATAATCCAGGTTTGTCATCCATTTGGAGCATAAAAGTAATTGTCTTACCTCTGGTATTCTCATAAAACGGGAAAATATCATCCCGATACTTATAAAAAGAGCTTCTACTAATCTCAACTGCATCTGTTGCTTCCTGGACTGTCATAACCCTCTCAGAATCAAGAAGTCGCTTTGCCTCTACTACCTTAAGCAGAACCTCCGGCACAGCTTTTTTCTTTACAATAAAATACTGATCTCCATTCATTCTATAATACCTCCTGCGGTAGCAAAAGCAAATTCCCAGCCTCATTGTTTCTCATTGTATGCATTGCAAATACAATTGTCTTTACTAGGAAGATATACTACCATATATTTATTCATAATGCAATAACATTTTACCATGTTCGATTGAAAAAGAAAATCTTTGTTACATATGCTTGAAACAAAAGGATAATTATTAATAAATTTGTATAATTATGAAATAAGCAATATACCACTTCATAAGTGAATAGCATACGGACTATTCCTTTTATGATTAAAGATATCCATGAAATTATAAACAGGAAGCTGACTAACCAGCTTCCTGTCAATACTATATCTTAATTTAAAGTTACAATCTGTCCATTATGTATCACCATATAGGTATTTTGCAGATCATTCAACTCCTCAAGCGGATTTCCTTCAACCACGAGAATATCGGCTTTTAGTTGAATTGTTGTGTTTATAAAACTTTAACACAGATAAACATACCATAGTCTTTAGGCACCTTGATAATTCCTTGATCCTTTAAAGCATCAAATTTATCATATACCTCATCTCTGCTAAGTTCGTTCTTTTCCCCAAAATTAATGGTTGAGAAAAAGTAGTTAACCAGATCATCTGTCTCTGTCACTGCTAACGAGTCTTCATAGATATACTCATTTACTTGGCTGAAATGAGGGGTAAGTATTCTCCTGCCGTTCTGTAATACAAAGCCTTCCACCAAAACGCTGTTCAGATTATCATACAGCACTCTGTTCAGGTATTGGTGAATTCCATTCATTCCAAAGGTAGCACAGTAAAACACACCATTTGGTTTTAATACTCTCTTCACTTCCGATAACCCTCGATGCAGATCCGGGATATGATATAGCATCATATTGGCAATTACAAAGTCAAAGGTCTCATCTTCGTATGGAATATTCTCAATATCAATCTGTCTGATAGTGATATGTTGTTCCTCCTGAAACTCCGTTCTAACCTCCTCAAGCATCCCTTCTGAGAAATCAGATAAAATCAATTCTGATGAGTCTCCAATTAAATAGACCTTATCCTTCCACATCTTACCGTTGCCACAGCCCAGCTCGAGGATTCTGCAGCCATCAAAAAAGTTGTAGTGCTCAAAGATCCAATTACCAAAGCCCTGCTTATTCGTACTGTACTTATTATGTATCGATATCCGGATATCCAGATTCTTCGTTGATGAATACTGCTCCTGCACAGTTTTTAATTCAGTCATCTTGCTCATAAATGTTACCTCCCTATCGCCTTCCTAACAAGAACACCATCGGTAATTCTATTATAATGCTTCTTCTACAATGTTACAATTTCTCCTAATTATTATACATCACCGATTATAAATTCACTACAATAATTTTCTATATTGTTTCGCATATTTCGCATGAGCTGTATCATAATCATCCTTTTACCGGAAATCGAAAAAGCTGCAATGAATGGCGGGTTTGGGATGAGCCTTACCTTCCATTAATTGCAGCCTTACTATTATAGCGTTCTACATAACATTTTACAGAATCTTAGATAGGAATTCCTGTAATCTTGGATGTGTGGGATGTTCAAAAAATGCATCAGGTGTATTCTGTTCGACAATTTTACCTTCATCCATAAAGAGAATTCGGGTAGCAACCATCTTAGCAAAACGCATCTCATGAGTAACAACCACCATGGTCATTCCTTCATCAGCAAGCTGAGCCATAAGATCAAGAACCTCGCCAACCATCTCAGGGTCAAGCGCTGAGGTGGGTTCATCAAAGAGCATCACATCCGGGTTCATAGCCAAAGCACGGACAATTGCGATACGCTGCTTTTGGCCACCGGATAATTGGTTTGGATATGCATTTGCTTTTTCAGTCAGACCGATTCTCTTTAACAATTCCATTGCTTTCTGTTCTGCTTCATCCTTATTCATCAGTCCATGCTGAATTGGAGCCAAGGTTATGTTCTCAAGCACTGATAGATGGGGAAACAGATTAAACTGTTGGAAAACCATGCCCATTTTACAGCGGATTTTATTAATATCAGCCTTCTTATCCGTAATATTGATTCCTTCGAACCAGATTTCACCACCAGTAGGAGCCTCTAGTAGATTTAGACAACGAAGAAAGGTAGACTTACCGGAGCCGGATGGACCAATCACTACTACTTTCTCACCTTTTTCGATTATCTCATCAATTCCATTAAGAACAACCTGTTCTCCGAAGGATTTTTGCAAATTCTTAGTGACGATCACCTCTACCCAACCTCCTTTCAAATACAGATAATAATTTTGTCAATCCCATTACGAGGACCAGATAGCAAGCTGCAGCGATTAACAGTGGTGGCAGAATATCCCAGGTTCTAGAGCCTACATACTGTGCCGCTTTCGTTAAATCAGTTACCGCAATTACACCAGCTACTGAGGTTTCCTTAATCAGTACGATAAATTCATTACCGAGAGCCGGTAATATATTTCTAATAGCCTGAGGCAGGATAATCAATCGCATCGTTTGGATATAACCAAGTCCTAAGGAACGGCCAGCTTCCATCTGTCCCCGGTCGATTGATTCTATACCTGCTCTGATAATCTCAGCAACATATGCACCCGAGTTAATACCGAAGCAGAAAGCTCCAACCATAATCTCATTTGTATTTCGTGCAGTGAAGATCAGATTATATATAATCAATAACTGTACCATCAGAGGTGTTCCTCTGATTACGGTGATGTAAATATTACAAATCCATGATAGTATCCATGAAAGCCATCTCGGTTTTATATTTGCTGCTGACACCTTAATAACAGCAACCAGAATACCGATGATGATACCTAAAGTGATAGCAAGCAAGGAAATCAGGATTGTTACTTTAATACCGTCCAGATAAGCTAGGTATCTCTGATCAGGTATTAGGGCATTATAAAAGGATTCTCCTAATTTACTCAATTTCATCCCTCCTGTTTTTTTATTATATCATTATATTCCAATTGAGCTTCGAAAATTTTGTTTTCCACGTAACCGTAGATTCTCATAGCTAGGAACAAAAGATGGAGGCTGTTGATATAGATAACAGCCCCCTTACATATCTGATGCAATAATAAATGCTATTGATTAGTCATTACTTGTGTGCTCTGCGATAATTTCATCCATCTTACCGCTATCCTTTAAATCCTGGATTACAGCATTAATCTTTTCAAGTAATTCATTATTTCCATCATCTACTGCAATTGCATATTTGTCCTGGAACAGCGTTCCGTCAAGCATAACTAAATCTGTGTTGGCTGCAACTAATTCTTTTGCAGGATACTCATCCATAACGATACAGTCAATCTTGCCATTCTTTAAATCTTCTGCCGCCTGAGCAAACTTGGTATAACGCTTAATCTCCTGTGCTTCAATGTTCTCTTCTACATAGAAGTCAGCGATGTTACCTTGCTGAACACCGATAATCTTGCCTGCAAGATCATCCATGGAAGCAACCGTAGGATTTGCTGCGTTTACTACAACAACTTCTGTAGAGTTAACATAATCAATTGAAAAATCCATTACTTTATCACGTTCTTCGTCCACGGACACGCCGGCAGCCACGAAATCTACTGTTCCGTTCTGAACTGCTAAGAGTGCACCATCAAAGTCCATGTTCTTAATAACAAGTTCTTTGTCCATGCTGTCAGCAATTGCTTGAGCGATATCCATATCAATTCCTACTACATCATCACCCTCCATATATTCATACGGAGCGAAACCTGCTTCAGTTCCAACGATTAATGTGTTGTCCTCTTCTTTTTTACAGCCTGCGAATAATGTTGTAATCAACAACGCAGCTGCTAAAATACTTACTATTTTCTTTTTCATACTCATGTTCTCCCTTTACTTAAGAGGTTATACCTCAATATTATTATCAGAGGTTATAGCCTGCATACGCCAGGACAACTTATCCCTCTAATATATATTACTTTTTCACTAATGCTTTGATTTTACTCTGCTCTTCCTCAGATAATATTCCGTCATGGTTTAATACAACGATTAATCTGTCATCAACATTTGTTACTGACTTCATATAAGTTGTGTCTTTGCTTTCCAAGATGGAAGGAACTGCATATAACTGTTCCTGTTCAAACTGTACAATTTCTTTCATCTTATCAACTTCGTAAGCTATTTGAATATCGTTAGAAGTTGTAATGATAAATCTTGTGTCTTCGTCTGAATCAGCATCTGTCATGCCAAACTTTCTGCGCAAGCTGTATACCGGGATAACATCCCCTCTCAGCTTGATAATTCCTTTTAGATTCTTTGGTGCATTTGCTACCGGTTCAATTGGAATTACTTTCTCGATAATGTTAACATCCATAATATCAAATCCGTATTCTTCATCACCAAGTGAAAAAATCGCTTGCTTCGTACTTTGCATTATTACCCCTCCTTAGGAATCTGCTTGTGTATTGTTCTGTGCATTCCATTTCAAATAAGCATTGATAAACGGATCTAAATTACCATCCAATACACTGGTTGCATTACCAACCTCTTCATTGGTACGGTGATCCTTTACTAAGGTATATGGCTGCATAACATAGGACCTTATTTGGCTTCCCCATGCAATATCCTTTATTTCACCACGGATACCTGATATCTTCTCCATATTCTCTTGCTGCTTCAACAGATACAGCTTTGCCTTAAGCATTTTCATAGCCTTATCCTTATTCTGAAGCTGGGATCTTTCATTCTGGCACTGTACGACGATATTAGACGGGAGATGTGTAATTCGGATTGCGGAAGATGTCTTGTTAACATGCTGTCCACCTGCACCGCTGGAGCGGAAGGTATCAATCCTGATATCATCATCATTGATTTCAATTCCGGTATCTTCTTCAATATCCGGCATCACATCGCAGGAGACGAAAGAGGTCTGTCTTTTACCTGCAGCATTAAACGGGGAAATGCGCACCAACCGGTGTACTCCTCGTTCTGATTTCAGATGTCCATAAGCATTTACGCCGTTAATCTGAAGTGTTACTGATTTCAAACCAGCTTCCTCACCATCAAGAAAGTCTAGAATCTCTGTGGTATAACCTTTCTTATCTGCCCAACGCTGATACATACGGCTTAACATACTTGCCCAATCGCAGCTTTCCGTTCCACCCGCTCCTGCATGTAGCGTAAGTATTGCATTGTATTTATCATACTCACCGGATAATAACGTTCGAAGCTTCAGCTCCTCCAGGTCATTTATAAATAAATCCAATGCCTCCTCTATCTCCGGAATTAAAGATTCATCATTCTCTTCGTATCCCATCTGGATTAGTGTCTGTACATCTTCAAATCTAGACTTCAGATGTTTAAACTCATCGATGGTATCCTTGAGATTTTTTAATTCCTTCATGAAGTTCTGAGCTTTGTCGGCATTATCCCAGAATCCTTGTTCCTCCATGGTTTGTTCGATTTCACTTACTCGCTCACTTTTTCTAGCGAGGTCAAAGTGAATCCCCCACTTCAATTAATGGCTTCTCATAAGTGCCCAGTACATATTTAAACTGATCTAACTCAACCACTAAATCACCTCTATTTCTGTATTATATATTACCATTTATAAAAATTCAATCATTTTTGTATATAAATACAAATTTTTATTATTTTTTTATATTTATGCATTTCTTCCACAGCAATGTTTGTACTTTCTTCCGCTGCCACAAGGACATGGATCATTCGGTTGAATCTTCTTGCTTGTTCTCTTAACCGGGGCATTCGCTACACTGTCATCCCTGTTCGTACCGGTAACCTTAGCAACCTGCTCTCTTTCAACCTTCTGCTCAATACGCACATGCATCAATGCTTTCATCGTATCTTCACGGATAGAATCAATCATGGAATCGAACATCTCAAAGCCTTGGAACTTGTATTCAACAATCGGCTGACGCTGGCCATATGCCTGAAGGCCGATACCTTGACGGAGCTGATCCATATCATCAATATGATCCATCCATTTACGGTCAATTACCTTAAGTAAAATGACACGTTCTATTTCTCTGATTTGCTCCGGTTCAGGGAATTGAAGCTCTTTTTCTTCATAAAGATTAACAGCATCTTCCTTCAATAATTGAATCAGATCGTTTCTCTTCATGCCTCTAAGCTGTTCCTTTGTAAACTCCATCTTAGGTAAAGGAATGATGGGAAGTAACAATTCACTAAGTTCTGAGAAATCCCAATCTTCCGGACTCTGATCATCACTGATGGAGGTATTAACACAGTCCTCAACAGTCTCTGTAAGCATACGATAAATGGTATCGCGCATACTTTCCCCATCAAGAACTCTTCTTCTCTCTGCATAAATGATTTCTCTCTGCTCATTATTAACCTGGTCATATTCCAGCAGACTCTTTCTGATACCGAAATTGTTATTTTCAATTCTCATCTGAGCTTTTTCTATTGCACCGGTCAGCATCTTATGTTCAATCTGCTCACCCTCCGGTAATCCAAGAGAATTAAACATGCCCAGCAGTCTTTCGGATCCGAACAGACGCATCAAATCATCTTCCAAGGATATGAAGAAACGGGATTCACCGGGATCGCCCTGTCTACCAGCACGACCACGCAACTGATTGTCAATACGTCTTGCTTCATGACGTTCCGTACCGATAATCTTAAGACCGCCAAGCGCAACCACGCCTTCCCCTAGCTTAATATCCGTACCACGGCCGGCCATATTAGTCGCAATGGTAACAGAACCGAGCTGACCTGCATCCGCTACGATTTCCGCTTCCATCTCATGGAACTTAGCATTCAACACTTTATGAGGTATATTGTGCTTCTTTAATATTGAACTTATTTCTTCCGAAGATTCAATAGTCACGGTACCAACAAGAACAGGTTGCCCTTTTTTATGCGTTTCAGCGATTTCTTTAATAATCGCCATCAACTTTTCTCTTCTGGTACGGTAAACAGCATCCTGGTGATCAATACGTGCTACCTGTAGGTTCGTAGGTACTACGATTACGTCCATTCCGTAGATTTCTCTGAATTCCTTCTCTTCCGTTAATGCTGTACCTGTCATACCTGATTTCTTCTGATATTTATTAAAGAAGTTCTGGAAGGTAATCGTGGCCAGAGTCTTGCTTTCTCTCTTAACTTTAACATTTTCCTTCGCTTCAATTGCCTGGTGGAGACCATCACTATAACGTCTTCCGGGCATAATACGTCCTGTAAATTCATCAACGATCAGAACCTCGTCATCTTTAACAACATAATCCTTGTCCCTGAACATTAAGCTATGAGCACGTAGTGCAAGGATAATATTATGTTGGATTTCAAGATTCTCAGGATCTGCAAGATTTTCAATGTTGAAGAAACGCTCTACCTTCTTAAGACCATCAGCTGTCAGATGAACATTCTTTTCTTTTTCATTGACAACATAATCACCTGTCTCGGTAATCTCTTCCTTCTTGAGGGCTGCCATCTTGGTGAGTTCGCCGCTCTCCTGACCTTTGTGAAGCTGTCTGGCAATAATGTCACAAACGCGGTATAACTCTGTGGATTTGCCACTCTGACCGGAAATGATTAACGGTGTTCTCGCTTCATCGACTAAGATAGAGTCAACCTCATCGATAATAGCATAATGAAGCTCACGCTGAACCAACTGCTCTTTATAGATAACCATGTTATCTCTCAGGTAGTCAAAGCCCAATTCGTTGTTAGTAGCATAAGTAATGTCGCATGCATATGCTGCCCGGCGTTCATCCTTTTCCATGCTATTTAAAATAACACCAACCTTTAAACCAAGAAATTCATGGATTTGACCCATCCATTCCGAGTCACGTTTTGCAAGGTAATCATTTACTGTAACGACATGTGCACCTTTACCATCAAGAGCATTCAGATAAGCCGGCAGGGTGGATGTTAAGGTCTTACCTTCACCTGTACGCATCTCAGTAATTCGTCCCTGATGGAGGATGATACCGCCCATCAGCTGTACACGGAAATGTCTCTGCCCAATCACTCGGATAGCAGCCTCTCTCACCGTAGCATAAGCCTCTACCAATAAATCGTCTAGTGTCTCTCCATTTTTCAATCTGTTTTTAAACTCTATGGTCTTAGCTTTTAAAGCCTCGTCTGACATTTTATGATATTCCGGCTCCAGAGCTTCAATCTTATCTACAAGCGGTATAATACGTTTTATTTCACGTTCACTGTGGGTACCAAATACCTTATCAATTAATCCCATGTAATGTTCACTCCTGTACTGTAACATATTTGATTCAAAATCGTTCAACTAGTATTGTAACATTTACATTCAGACTATTCAACCTAATTTTAAATATGCCCCAAAATAGACTTGACATCCAGAGTAAAACATGCATAAATTACGCGTCTAAGAATATCTATGTCTTTTAGCGTCTAAACGGATACACTACCTTATTGATAAAAACTGTGGCCTCCCCAACCTCAAGGCCTTCATTCGGATAACTTGCATGCAAGTGTTTTCGAGCTTATCGCTTCGAATATTGATAAAAACTGTGGCCTCCCCAACCTCAAGGCCTTCATTCGGATAACTTGCATGCAAGTGTTTTCGAGCTTATCGCTTCGCATATTGATAAAAACTGAGGCCTCCCCAACCTCAAGGCCTTCATTCGGATAAACTTGCATGCAAGTGTTTTCGAGCTTATCGCTTCTCGCTT
>FWWL01004051.1_pt1 | contig 25461 bp, 16 predicted proteins | sample 2228331 | NCBI WGS metagenome assembly FWWL01 (sample SAMEA103939775, study PRJEB20133) | metagenome | reverse complement strand
AAGATCACATACAACCCAATCAAAGGTTTCATCAGGAAATGGAAGCACAGGCTCTTTGTTTATATCTTTTACAATAAAATCCTTAAGCATCCTGTTATTTTTCATCTCCTCTGCATTAAGTCCAAGCCCTATGATTTCAAGACTAAGCTCCTCTGGAAGATGTGATTCATAACTGCTCATTAGGTCAATCACCTTTGAGTTGGCAGGAATAACTTTTCTGTAAAAATCAACAAGATTTGCATGGCACTGTCTGTCTATATGATATGTAAAACGAGGCTCTTTGTAGAAAACCTCATCATCAGTCTCATCTGACCTTAAAAAACTCTCTCTATTTTCTATTTCAAAGTCTGTAGATTTACCTTCAACAGGCACTTGCATCCCTGGTCCATACTCAAATGGCATATGACACCAAGCTATACATTTTCCACCTATAATAGGTGCAATTTCTATAATATCAGCAATTTGTCCCCTAAGATTTATATCATACTTGGCAATAGGATTATTGATATCGATAAGAAGCTTAGAACCATAAATATCAACTATTCTTGCAGGGTTAATGTTCTCTGAAAATACATTTGGCGATCCCAAAAAGAAGCCTAATGGATAGAATCTACCTAGCTTTGGTTTTAGTGTGCTAAAGAATGGTTTGACAGGGTGAAAACTATCGTATGGTACTTCAAGAATATTTTTTTCATCGTACTGGAAAAGCTCACCTGTTTTGAAATTAACATTGAACTTATCGCCAACCCTTTTCCCTAACAAGTTTTCTCTTAATTTCGTGGGCATCACATCCCAATCTCGCCACATGTTAATTTTACAGAAGTAATTTTCATAATGAATACCAATCCACGATTTCCAGGCAAATTCAAACATTGCTGTTACTTCGCTTTTTTCTTTAATCTCCTTCATGACACACACCTCACAGTTTTTTTTATAATATTATTCTTGGATGATGTAATTTTGTAGGTGCTTTTTGTAATTTTATGCTGTATCCGAAAAATAGAGATAGACGTCTGTCACTGCACCCCCCTGTTGCCACTGTAGCGTGGGAATACGGGATAAAGCGTTCTCTGACAATACTTTACAGGAATTAAAGAAACTAAATTACTTAACACCTTTGCAATGACTACCTACTGCGTCATTGCGAGAAACTACAACACTAACCTACTCACCATTTTTTTGAAACAACAAAATACGAAAAAATACGAATGTATATTAAAAAGCCGAACTTCCCAACAATTTAATTGCAGAAATCTGTTATAAATACTCTCTTAGTAGAAACATAAAGCCAAAAGACTTAAAATACTTGAAAACAAAACCTTCGTTTTAAAGGAATTCTTTGCTAAAAAGAACTTGAAATACAGGTATTATTATTCTATCAAGGCAGAAAAAAACTTGGTATATACCATAAGTTTACTGAAAAAGGCAGTTTGCGGCAAAACGGAACCTTAGAAAGCTTACATAATAAACTTAGAGACGAATGCCTCAATAGAAATATCTTTTAAAATCCAATGCAGGCAAAAGGGGTAAGAGAAGCTGTCTTAAAGTAAAAATGCATTATTCGTAAATATTTTATTACAAAGTTTTGGTGCCTTAGTTTAAAAAGTTTGAAAAAATTCGGATTTATAATATTCCAAAAAACGAAGGCATATCAAAAAAAGCAGTCTCGGTTTCAGAAGATAAAATTTTTAAAAACATAATTTAAAAAGAAAATTTCGCCCTAAATTTTGGCAAACATGGGATAGAATCCATCAATTACAAGCATCTCCCTAAAAAGCTTCACTAAAAGGCGTATAAGCCTCCTTTTTATAACTCCCAAGGGCTTTAGCTCCAAAAGAGAAATCTCTTAGTATTACAAACCTAATTTTGCACTCGCCGTGCATTCTCAAATTGCAACTTTGGATGACAAGAGTTTTCCACCAGAGAAGTTAAGGAGGTTGAAAGTGAAAGATTTTTTGCAGCTTGCAAAGGCAATGCAAACTTCTTGCTTGGAGGAGTTAGCAGAGCAGTTATTGTCCTCACAAGGGAGGCAGGGTTCAGCTACAGAGAAGTGATGAAGATGACATCAAGTGAGTTTCTTTTTTGGGTTAAAAGGATTGAGGAGTTTGTAAAGGAGATATGGGATCATGATAATGAAAAGTAAAGGCTTGATAAGAAATGCGAATATAAAGCTAACTATTGCCAGGGCAAAAAGGTAGAGTGATATGAGCAGTATGCTTTCCATAGGTATGGTTTTACATCTTTTTGATAAATTGTCAAGCCCCTAAATTACTTTAATAGAATTTCTTGAAAGATCAGTTCTGAAATATCGCGGGCTAATAACTTTAAAGCTTCTTCTTTTCCGGGGTCAAGGAGCCCCTCAATCACCCCAACAACTCTATAGGTCTCAAAATAAGAAAGGCCTTTATTTTCATAAAACAATTTATTAGTTTTTCTCTCTAAAAGAACAAAACTAACTTGACATAAAATCCTTCTCTCCCTGGTTTGAAGAAAAGTTTCATAGGAGATAGGTTCTAAATAGATTCTAAGGATTTCACCCTTTAAAACTAAATCAGCAGAATCCTCCTTAAAGGTAGGTATTAATAACTTTCCTTGAGCAAAGCGATGGCGAAGTTCATAGGCTAAAAGTTCTCCAAAGGCTGTTTCTTGAGTATAATTCTTAAAAGGAGGAATAAAAATACTTTTCCATTCCGGATTAAAATAGGCAGGTCTTTCTTGAAAGCTATAACCGCAAGCCCCAAGAAAAAGGCTAATCCAAAACAAGATTAATAAGTTTTTCTGGAACAAAAATAACATTGCTTAGTTTTTTCCCTTCTAAATATCTTTGAACCTTAGGTCTATTTTTTACTATCTCCAAAGTAGCCTCTTTAGTAATTCCCCTAGGCACTAAAACCTGATCCCTAAATTTTCCGTTAATCTGAACTATTAAAGTGACTGTATCTTCTATCAGTAAATCCTCTTCCCAAGTAGGGAATGGGGATATTGAAATTAGGTCTCTCTTTCCTAATCTCTCCCATAGTTCTTCACAAATATGGGGGCAGACCGGAGAAAGACAGAAAAGTAATTTTTCAAAGACTTCTTTTAAAAGCTCTAAATGAAGCTGATTTTCAAGATCTAATTCACGGAGAGAATCTTCTAAGAAGTTTAAAAATTCCATAATAGCAGCAATTCCTGTATTAAAATGAAAACGTTCCTCAAAATCGTTATGCACCTTTTTCACCATTTTATGAAGTTTTCTCCTTAGATCTAAAGCCCTTCCCTCAAGCTTGCTTAGCTCTTGAGGATTCCATTCAATTTCTTTGAGTTTATCACCATACTCTTGAACCAAAAACCAAATCCTTTTTAAAAATCTAAAAGCTCCTTCTATTCCGTGATCACTCCATTCAAGATCCCTATCCGGAGGAGCGGCAAAGGCAATAAAAAGTCTAACTGTATCAGCTCCGTATTTCTGTATCATCACATCCGGATCTACAATATTACATTTACTCTTGGACATCTTTTCCGGTTTTCCAGTTATTATCCTTTCTCCGCAATTATTTTTAAGACAGGTCACCTCAGAAGAAACCTCTTCAGGATAAAGCCAACCATGTTTAGGACACTTATAGGTCTCCTTGATAACCATCCCTTGGGTTAAAAGATTTTTAAAAGGCTCATCTATCCTTAGATAGCCTAAGTCCCTCAAAACTTTAGTAAAAAAACGGGCATAAAGAAGGTGAAGAATAGCATGTTCAATGCCACCAATATACTGATTTACCGGTAACCAATAATCTACATCTTCAGGATTAAAAGGTTCAGGGTAATCAGGACAAGTAAATCGGGCAAAATACCAAGAAGACTCTACAAAGGTATCCAAGGTATCCGTCTCTCTCCGAGCCTTACCTTTACAAATAGGACAAGTAGTCTCTACAAATTCCTTTAAAAAGGGAAGCGGACTTCTGCCCTTAGAGTCAACCTGAACCTCTAATGGTAAAAGCACAGGAAGCTTAGAATATTCTTCAGGAACTATTCCACATTTTTCACAATATATCATAGGAATAGGACATCCCCAATATCTTTGCCGGGATACTCCCCAATCCCGCAGTCTATAAACAATTTTTCTTTCTCCCAAACCAAGGGAAACCACTTTATCAACAATTAAGTCTTTAGCCTTCTCACTGGGAAGTCCAGTAAATTCATCGGCACAAACTAAAATCCCAGGCTCTTCATAGGCTGATTCAAGAAGATTTGGTCTTAATTCTCTATCCGGAGGTTGAATAGTAATTCTTATGGGAAGTCCATATTTCTTAGCCAATTCAAAGTCCCTTTGATCATGAGCGGGAACTCCCATAATAGCCCCTGTTCCATACTCCATTAAAACAAAGTTAGCCACAAAAATAGGAATTTTTTCCTTTCTAAGAGGATTATAAGCATAGCTCTCCAAGAAAAGCCCTTCCTTTTCAGCAACATCTTCTTCAATTCTTTTTCTTTCCTTTCGGACTATTTCGCGTAATTTTTCTAATTCCTTGGAAAGACCTTTTCTCTTAGCTAATATTTGAGCCACAGGATGTTCTGGAGAGAGGGCTAAAAAGGTAGCCCCGAAAATAGTATCTGGTCTTGTAGTAAAAATTCTTATCTTCTCTCCCAACTCAGGGACAAAAAAATCAATCTCCACTCCTTCACTTTTACCTATCCAATTTCTCTGCATTATAAGAACTTTTTCAGGCCAATGACCTTCCAATTTTTTAAGATCTTCAAGAAGTTCTTCGGCATAGGCAGTAATTTTTAAAAACCAGCCTTCCATTTCTTTAAGGGTAACTTCTTCTCCACATCTCCAACACTTCCCCTCTTCTACTTGTTCATTAGCTAAAACAGTCTGACAACTCTCACACCAATTCACCAGGTTTTTTTTTCTATAAGCTAACCCCTTTTTAAACATTTCAATAAAAAATTTTTGTTCAAACTTATAATATTCGGGATCACAGGTAGCAAACTCTCTATCCCAATCATAACTAAAACCTAACTTTTTCAATTGCTCTTTCATATAATCTATATTAGAATAAGTCCACATAGCTGGATGAATGTCTTGTTTTAAAGCAGCATTTTCAGCCGGAAGGCCAAAAGCATCCCATCCCATAGGATGAAGGACATTATATCCCTTCATTCTCTTGACTCGAGCTATAATGTCTCCCAAAGTATAGTTTCTTACATGCCCCATATGAATCCTTCCTGAAGGATAAGGAAACATCTCAAGAACATAAAATTTAGGTTTAGAGGAATCCCTTTCAACCTTAAAAACTTTATTTTTTTCCCAGATTTTTTGCCATTTCTTTTCAATCTCTAAGAATTTATAGTCTTCTCTTTTTCTCATATTTTTAATCTCCTTTAGAGGGAATAGATATTTTTAATAATTTCTTCGGCAAACTGAGAGCATTTAACCTCTTTAGCTCCCTCCAGTTGACGGGCTAAGTCATAAGTAACAATTTTACTTTGGATAGTTTTAGCTAAGGCTTTCCAAATAAAGTTAGCAGCTTCTTTCCATCCTATATATTCAAGCATCATTTTAGCTGAGAGAATCAAAGAGGAAGGGTTTGCTTTATCCATTCCGGCATATTTAGGGGCGGACCCATGGGTTGCCTCAAAGACAGCATAGCCATCTCCAATATTAGCACCCGGGGCCATTCCTAAACCTCCAACTTGAGCTGCCAAGGCATCGGAAAGATAGTCTCCATTTAAATTAGGAGTCGCTAAAACACTATACTCTTCTGGTCTTAAAAGAGCCCATTGAAACATAGCATCCGCAATGCGATCTTTAATAACTACTTTACCCTTAGGAACTCCGTTAAAATATTTAATTGGAATCTCTTCTTCAAGCACCGTCTCCTCCGGAAATTCCTCCTTGGCTATTTCATAACCCCAGGTTCTGAAAGCTCCTTCGGTAAATTTCATTATATTTCCTTTATGCACTAAAGTTACACTGGGCAATCCATTCTCTAAGGCATAGCGAATAGCCTTTCTTACTAATCTTTTGGTTCCGAAGGGAGAAAGGGGCTTAATTCCAATTCCTGAATCTTCTCTTATTTCCTTTCCAAAATTCTCTTTAATAAAATCTATGAGCTTTTTAGCTTCTTTAGAACCTGAGGAGAATTCAATTCCAGCATAGACATCCTCTGTATTCTCTCTAAAGATAACCATATTTACCTTTTGAGGTTCCTTTACTGGGCTTGGTGTCCCTGGAATCCAACTAACCGGTCTGACACAGGCATAAAGGTCTAAAACTTGCCTAAGAGTTACATTTAAACTTCTAAAACCTCCGCCTACAGGAGTAGTAAGAGGTCCCTTAATAGCTACTACACACTCTTGGATAGTTTTAATCGTTTCTTCGGGAAGATAATTTCCAGTTTCTTTGTAAGCCTTTTCTCCAGCTAATACCTCTCTCCAAAGAATTTTTCTTTTTCCATTATAAGCTTTATCTATAGCGGCATTTACTACCATAATCATTACCTTAGTTATATCTGGACCAATGCCATCCCCTTCAATGTAAGCTATTTCAGGGTCATCAGGAACTACTAAAGAAAAATCCTCTTTAAGCCTTATTTTTCCCATAAAGGCCTCCTTTCATCCCTAAGTAATCTTACATATATTAACCTTGTGTAACAAAAAAACAAGATTTTAATCTTACCTTATTTAGAATGACCATCTTCTTGTTAGTTTAAAAAGAGAGCATCCCACTCTGGAGGAGGGATTAAAGGACCCTCTTCTATAAAAAGTTAGTTTAAAAGAAAGCATTCCACCTTGTAGTAAAGAGTAAAGGGTGTTATTATAGAGAAAAAACTAAAATGATGAAAGTAGATCTAAATAAAATTACCTTAGAAAAAGAAAAGATTACTATCCGAGGCAAGGAACTCATATTTTATAAGCCAGCCTGTCTGGAAGAAATTTTTGTAGGGGATCCCTTTTATGAGGTAGAAAAATTTCCTTTCTGGGTAAAAATTTGGGAAGCCTCTATAGTTTTAGCAGATTACATAGCTACCCTAAAACCCCCTCTTGAGCTCCTTGAATTAGGAGCAGGATTAGGGATTTCAAGCCTTGTGGCTGCAAGTTTTGGACACAAAGTATTAGCTACCGATAAGGAAGAGCTACCACTAAAATTATTAGAAAAATCAGCTAAGGAAAACAATCTTTCCCTCACTACTAAAACCATCTCTTGGCTTTCTCCTGAGTTTTCTCAAAGGTTTGATATAATTATGGGATCTGAAATAATCTTTAACCAAAGCTTGTTTGAACCCCTCCTTCAGCTTTTTAAAACCTATCTTAAACCTAAGGGTAAGATAATTCTTTCCCATTCTGCAGAAAGGAAAAGGATCCTTATACCTTTTCTATACAAAGCTCAAAAGTCTTTTGAAATTCAAACTAGTATAAAGAAATTAAAAGGAGAGAATGAAACCTGGGAAATCATTTTAAACAAACTTCTTCCTAAGGATGCAGGTTAAAAGTGCTCTTTCTTATTTGGAAAAGGAATTATCTAAGATTGAAGAACCCTATTTGGCTAAGAGAGAGGCTCTATCTATTTTAGCTCACCTCTTGAGTACCTCTCTTTTAAATGTTTATCTCTATAAAGAAAAAGAGGTTTCTGAAGAGGAAATTCATAGGATTTTAGCAGAAAGACTAACCTTTAAGCCTCTTCCTTATATTTTAAAGAAAACTTTTTTTTATGGAAGAGAATTTTTTATAGAAGAGGGGGTTTTAATACCTCGTCCAGAAACGGAAATACTTATTTCCACCTTTCTTGAAACTAACTTAAAGGAGGGCTGGTTTCTTGAGTTAGGTTGTGGTTCAGGAGTAATTAGTATTACCTTACTTTTAGAATGTCCTAAACTTAAGGTTATGGCTACTGATATTTCTGAAAAGTCTTTTTTGGTAACCAAAATTAATGCCAAGAAGCATAAAGTTGAGGAGAGACTATTTTTGGTAAAAGGAAATTGGTTTAAACCTTTTAAAGAAAGGGCCTTTTTCTCAGCTATTGTTTCCAATCCTCCCTATCTTTCCTTAAAGGAGTGGAAAACTCTAAGTCGGGAAGTCAAAGACTTTGAACCTCCTTTAGCCCTTATAGGTGGTATTAAAGGAACAGAGTTTCAAGAGGAACTTTTAAAAAAGGGACCTTTTCTTTTAAAAGAGGGAGGTTTTTTAATTTTTGAGATAGGATATGATCAAAGAAAAAAATTAGAGGAGCTAATTAGGAAATACGGTTACTATTTTGAAATTAAAAAAGACTTTTTAAATATAGATCGGGTGGTGAAAGTATGGAGGGTATAAAACCCTTAGGGAAAAAATATGTAATCCGAGGTGGGAAACCTTTAAAGGGAGAGATCCAGGTAAAAGGCTCTAAAAATGCCTCTCTTCCTGCCCTTTCAGCAACTCTTCTTGCCCAGGGGGAATATAAATTAAAAGATGTTCCAAAAGTGCGGGATGTTTTTTGTATGTTAAAAATTTTAGAATATTTGGGAGCCAAATGGAATTTTGAGGGAAATACCCTTTTTATAGATACTCGAGGAGTAAGTAGGACAGATATTCCCTACGAGTTAGCTAACCAGATCCGGGCTTCCATCCTATTTTTAGGAGCCCTTACAGCTGCCTTTGGTTCAGCTATGGTACCCTTACCTGGTGGGTGTGCCATCGGCAAAAGACCAGTTAATTTTCACGAAAAAGGCTTAGCCCAACTATCAGCTGAAATCTATCTGGCTCACGGAAATTTAGTAACGAAAGCTAAAAAACTTAGAGGCACCGAAATTGTGCTTGATTTTCCTTCAGTAACTACTACGGAAAATCTTCTTATGGCTGCTTCCTTAGCTGAAGGAGAAACAGTTATAAAAAATGCTGCTAAGGAACCAGAGGTTATTTTTTTGGCTGAAATGCTCTCTCAGATGGGTGCTCAGATTCAGGGAGTCGGAGGAGATACTATCTACATTAAAGGAAAAAAACAATTAAAACCAGTAAAGGTAAAAGTTCCTCCGGATAGAATTGAAGCTGGCACCTTTTTAATCCTTTCCTCTCTTTTTCCCGATCAAGAGGTAGTTATTAAAAACTTTCCCGAAAACCAATTGCAAATCCCTATCTTAAAACTTCAAGAAATGGGAGCAAAGGTAATAAGACATGGTAAAGGGTGTTATCAAGTTAAGAGAGGAAAGAACCTTTCACCTCTTAAGATTGTGACAGCTCCTTATCCCGGATTCCCTACTGATCTTCAACCTCTTTTTGCTGTTCTATTGACCCAAGCCCAAGGTATTTCAGTTATTAGAGAAAATCTTTTTGAAAATCGTTTTCTTTACGCCTTTGAATTAAATAGATTAGGGGCTAAGATCTTTATTGAAGAAAAAAGCGCCTTTATTCATGGACCTACTCCTTTAACGGGCTCTCCAGTAAGAGCTACTGATCTCAGAGCAGGGGCAGCCTTAATTTTAGCTGGGCTTTTAGCTGAAAATACAACCCTAATTTATAATGTAGAACTAATAGAAAGGGGTTATGAAGACTTACCTCAACGCCTGAAAGCCCTCTCAGCGGACATAGAAGTTCTTGAATAAAAATCCTATGGAAGAGAAAGTTTATAAGTTTTCGGAAATTTTAGGACAAAATCGGGCAGTAAATCTTTTAAAATCGGCTATTACCAAAAATAGAATTGCCCACAGCTATATCTTTACTGGTCCTGAAGGAGTTGGAAAAAAAACAACAGCCCAAGCCTTTTGTTTCCATCTCTTTTGTGAAGTAGATCAAACTAATCCCTGTGGAAACTGTATAAATTGTAAAAAACTGGGGAAGAAGCTTCATCCCGATGTAAAATACATCTATCCTGAAAAAAGGGATATCAAGATAAATACCATTCGCTTGGTAGAAATTTTCCTTCGCACCCGTCCCCTTTCAGCCCCCTATAAAATAATTATAATTGAATCTGCAGAAAAGATGAATTTAGAAGCTGCTAATGCCCTCTTAAAATCCTTAGAAGAACCGCCTTCTTATGGAATTTTTATATTAATTACTGATAACTTAACTAACCTTCTTCCAACTATTATCTCCCGCTCCCAGATTGTGCGATTTCTACCCCTTTCAGAAAAAATAATTAAAACTTATCTATCAGAAAAGAAAAATTTTGAAGAATCCTTAGCTGAAACCTTAGCTGAACTCTCCTTAGGAAGTTTAGGAAAGGCTCTGGAAATAGCTGAAAAGGGATTGCTTGAGGACCTCAATGCCTTTGTTAAAGCTGGAAAAGTTGGCAAAGGGGAGCAGCAATTTCAGGTAATTGAAAAATTAGCCAAATTGGATAGAGAAAGCTTAGACCTTTTTCTTCTTCTTTTATCCCTTTGGGTTTGGAAAAGCTATTTAGCCAGAAAGATAGAAATTCCCTTTCCTTCCTCCTTACCTTCTGAACTCTTTGAAGAAGAGGTAGAAAGAGCCTTTTTAGCTATTTCTCAAGCTAAAAGAGCCCTTCAATATTTTATCTCTCCAGAACTTACTCTTCTTACCCTTATGATAAAACTTTTCTCTCTAAAGGAAGAATAAAAAATCTTTGCCAACTCCAGGTAAGATAGCAAAAGACAAACACCCACACATCCTTTTAAGCTTAAACTTCTTTTATCACTTCCTTTAATCTATCCAGATTTTCCAAGGCTTTTCCTGCCCCTAAGGCTACACAAACTAAAGGATCAGGAGCTATTTGAACAGGTAATCCTATCTCTGAGTGAAGGTAACGATCTAAATTTTTAAGAAGGGCTCCTCCTCCGGATAAAGTAATACCACGATCTACTAAATCAGCAGCTAATTCTGGAGGAGTTTTCTCTAAAACCTCTTTAATGGTTTGAACTATAATTTCTATGGGCTCTCTTAGAGCCTCTTGTACCTCTTTAGAACTAATGGTAATAGTTTTAGGTATACCAGAGATTAAATCCCTTCCTTTAATTTCCATACTTTCATAAGGTTCTTCTGGTAAAACATTCCCTATATTAATTTTAACTTGTTCCGCCGTAGTTTCTCCGATTAAAAGATTGTATTTTCTTTTCACATATTGGACAATAGCCTCATCAAATTTATCTCCTGCTATTCTTATGGAATGGGAAATAACAATTCCTCCTAAGGAAATCACAGCTATTTCTGTTGTCCCTCCTCCTATATCTATGATTAAATTAGCCACAGGGTCCTCTACAGGAAGTCCTGCTCCGATAGCAGCAGCCATTGGCTCTTCAATTAGATAAACTTCTCTTGCTCCTGCACTCTCGGCACTCTCTTTGACAGCCCTTCTTTCTACCTGAGTGGTTCCAGTAGGAACACTTATAATTATTCGTGGTTTTACAAAATAGGAGCGATTATGGACCTTTTGAATAAAATATCTAATCATAGCTTCGGTTACTTCAAAATCTGCAATTACTCCTTCGCGAAGAGGTCTTATAGCTTTAATCTCACCAGGAGTTTTTCCAAGCATTTTTTTAGCCTCTTCGCCTACAGCTAACACCTTTTTGTATCTACCATCTTCCTTTACAGCAACAACCGAAGGCTCTTTAAGAATAATCCCCTTACCTTGCAAATAGATCAAAGTATTAGCTGTCCCTAAATCTATAGCCAAATCTTTAAAAAAAAGTTTAAAAAATCGTCCTAACATTCTCCTTCTCCTTTAAAAGATATTCTACTCCCTTTTTTATTTTTTAAAAGATCTTGGCTACTATACCTCAAATCCCTTTAATTCTACCGCCTCTACCGATTTTCCTTATAGTATTCCAATTTTAAAATTCTATCCAGAAGGCAAAGTTCATCCAAAAGAGTCCCTCAGGAAAGCGATAATCGTCTCAAAAAACTGAGAACCTTAGGGATACTTGAGGGTGCCTTCAGAAAAACAGGATTAACATTCCCACAGCCTTTCACCACTCAGCATGACCTTCTTTACAAGGTTTATCCTCTTTCAGTAAGACAGAACTCAAAGGAAAAATTGGCGGTTAAAGTTAGGGGGATAAAACTTCTCTTATAAAATTCTTTATTAATAGAAATTTTAAGGCTTTCCTCATCTACCTCAAAGGTATTCCCTTCTCTCTTTTTAGCCCTATACATAGCCTCATCAGCCCTTTGAACCAAAGAGGAAAAGGTTTTTCTTAAATCTCCTTTATCAATCAGTTCGGCTATTCCTATAGGTTTTTAGCCTTCTACCCTTGAAAGAGATATTTTATCCTATCTTGTTTTTTTGACAAGAAAAGTTATATTTATAATCACTTTGCTTGAAAGGTGGAGAATCTCCTTTCAGGATTAAAATAAAATAAATAAAGGAGGAAAGAAGAATGTCTTTAGATTCGGAAATTAAAAAAGCAATTATGTCTTCTTTTCAAAGACATCCTAAGGATACAGGATCTTCGGAGGTTCAAATAGCTCTTTTAACAGCCCGGATTAAACAATTAGAAGAACATCTAAAGATTCATCGTAAAGATTTTCATTCCCGTAGAGGACTTATGAAGCTTATTGGACAAAGAAGGGCTCTTCTTAATTATTTAAAGAGGAAAGATTTTTTACGCTATCAAAGTTTGCTTAAAATCTTGAATCTTAAAAAATAACACTTAAAAATTTAAAATTTGATATTTTAAGTGAGCCCTAAAGGGGGCTCACTTTTTAATTATATCCAACCTTTCTTTTCATAAAAGATCCTTCCGGTTCCAGCAGGAATAAGTCTTCCGATAATAACATTTTCCTTTAACCCACGAAGATAGTCTACCTTGCCTCCTAAGGAGGCATCCGTTAAAACTCGGGTAGTTTCTTGGAAAGAGGCGGCTGAAAGCCAAGAATCAGTTAAAAGGGCTACCTTGGTAATACCCAAAATAACTGGCTCAGCTACAGCTGGTTTACCTCCCTGGGAAACTACTTCGTTATTAACCTCTTCAAAAATAGTTTTATCTACATAATCATCAATAAAGAAGGGGGTATCCCCAGGATCTTTTATTTTTACCTTTTTAAGCATCTGTCTAATTATAACCTCAAAGTGTTTGTCATTAATTTTAACTCCCTGTAATCTATAGACTTCCTGAATCTCTTCTACTAAAAAACGAGCCACTCCCTTAACTCCAGAGACTTTTAAAATATCGTGAGGATTAGGAGATCCTTCAATCAAGGCCTCTGCGGGCTTTACCCAATCACCCTCCCTAACTACTATATATTTTCCTTTAGGAAGATAATATTCCTTAGGAGAACCTATTTCCGGTTCCACAATAAGTTTCTTTCTACCCCGGATACTCTTTTCAAAAACCACCCTTCCTTCAATTTCACTAATAATGGCACTTTCTTTAGGTTTTCTGGCTTCAAAAAGATCTGTTACCTTAGGTAAACCTCCGGTAATATCCTTGGTCTTTATAATTTCCTTAGGAATACGAACAATAACATCTCCAGCTTCAACCTCTTCTCCCTCTTGAACATTAATAATGGCTCCAATAGGAAGTTCATAACTGGCAATAGTTTTTCCTGTTTCATCTTTAATGGAAACCCTTGGTCTATAATCGGTAAATTTATAATCTCTAACAATAATGGTTATTCTACCGGTAGTGGGGTCAATCTTTTCATCTACCGTAATTCCGTTAATAATGTCTCCTAATTTTACCTTTCCGGAAACCTCAGTAATAATTGGATTAGTATAGGGATCCCATTCTACTAAAAGAGTTCCTGATTTGACAGTAACTCCCTCTTCTGCCTTAATTTTAGCCCCATAAACTACTGGATACTTTTCCAGAATTCTTCCATCCATACCTTCTATAGCGATCTCACCTTGGCGATTAAGAGCTATCAAGGTTCCATCTGACCTTCTCACTGTCTTTAAATTAATATATTTTATCCTTCCCTGAGATTGAGCTATATGTTGGCTTTGTTCTAAGGCTTTTCCTACAGCTCCTCCTATATGGAAGGTTCTCATAGTGAGCTGCGTCCCTGGCTCTCCGATGGACTGAGCCGCAATTACTCCCACAGCCTCTCCAATTTCTACTAACTTACCTGTAGCCAAATCTCTTCCGTAACATTTTCTACATACACCTCGCTTAGCTTCACAGGTTATCACAGAACGAATATAGACCTTTTCTATCCCAGTTTCTTTAAGCTTTTGAGCCTTCTCTTCATCTATCTCTTCATTAGTCCTAACTAAAATTTCTCCGGTTAGGGAATCAACTATGTCTTCGGCCGCTACTCTTCCAAGAACTCTATCCCAAACTGGTTCAATAATTTCTCCTCCTTCAATTAAATGTCCAATTTCTATACCATCAATGGTTCCGCAATCTTCCTCAGTTACAAAACAATCCTGAGCTACATCTACCAATTTACGAGTCAAATAACCGGCATTAGCAGTTTTTAAAGCTGTATCAGCTAATCCCTTCCTAGCTCCATGGGTAGAGATAAAATATTCAAGAACAGAAAGTCCTTCTCTAAAATTACTTTTAATCGGAGTTTCTATAATTTCACCTGAGGGTTTGGACATAAGACCCCTCATTCCGGCTAACTGTTTAATCTGGTCTTTAGAACCGCGGGCTCCTGAAAAGGCCATAATATAAACAGGATTAAAGCTAAAACCTACAAATCTTTTTCCGTTAGGACCTATATATTCCTGAGTCTCCATCTTTTTCATCATTTCTTCAGTGATTCTTTCGGTAGTGGTGGTCCAAATATCTATAGCCTTGTTATATCTTTCGGATTCGGTGATTAAACCTTCTTGATATTGTTGCCAAAGCTCAGCAATTTTTTTCTCAGCTTCTTTTAAAATTTCAGCCTTCTTATCAGGAATAGTTAAATAATTTATAGCAATGGAGAGACCAGCTTGAGTAGCCATAGCAAAACCAAGATCCTTAATTCGATCAGCCAAAATAACCGTTTTCTTTAACCCAGCCTTTCTATAGGAAAGATTAATCAATTCTTGAAGCTCCTTTTTTCTTAAAGGTTTATTATAAACTTCAAAGGGTATCTCTTCTGGAACAATGGTTGAAAAAATAACCCTTCCTACAGTTGTATCTACCAATTTTCCCTTCATTCTAACTTTAATTTTAGCCTGAAGATGAAGCTCATCGTTTAAATAAGCTAAAAATACCTCCTCCACATCTTTAAAAATTTTACCCTCTCCTTTTACAAAGGGTCTTTCTACAGTCATATAGAAGATACCTAAAACCATATCTTGGGTGGGATAAACAACGGGAATGCCATTAGCTGGCAAAAGGATATTATTGGTAGAAAGGATTAAAACCCGGTTTTCCACCTGAGCCTCAATAGAAAGAGGCACATGAACAGCCATCTGGTCTCCGTCAAAGTCAGCATTATAAGCTACACATACCGAAGGATGAAGCTGAATAGCCTTGGTGTCAATAAGAATAGGTTCAAAGGCTTGAATGCCAAGCCTATGAAGAGTAGGAGCTCGGTTCAACATAACTGGGTATTCCTTAACAATCTCCTCCAAGGCATCCCAAACAACTGGATGTTCCTCTTCTATCAATCTTTTAGCGGTTTTAATATTAGTCGCATAGCCATTTCTTTCCAACCATCCATAAAGATGAGGCTTAAAAAGCTCAAGGGCCATCTTCTTAGGAAGACCGCATTGATGCATCCTAAGCTCTGGTCCGGCTGTTATAACCGATCTTCCTGAAAAATCTACCCTCTTTCCCAAGAGATTTTGTCTAAACCGCCCTTGTTTACCCTTCAAAACATCAGCTAAACTTTTCAAAGGTCTCCGATTCGGACCAGTAACAGGACGTCCTCTTTTTCCGTTATCAAAAAGGGCATCTACTGCCTCTTGAAGCATCCTCTTTTCATTTTTAAGAATAATATCAGGGGCATCTAAATCTATTAATTTTTTTAAACGTAAATTCCGGTTAATTACCCTTCTGTAAAGGTCATTCAAATCAGAAGTAGCAAATCTTCCTCCCTCCAAGGGCACTAAAGGTCTTAATTCAGGAGGAATAACCGGAATAATCTTAAGGATCATCCATTCAGGATTCACTCCTGATTCCAAAAGATTCCGCACTAACTGAAGCCGTTTTCCCAATTTCTTTCTTCGGGCTTCACTTTGGGTTGCCTTAATTTCTACAGATATATCTTGGGCCATTTTGGCTAAATCTAACCTCTTCAAAAGTTCACCAATAGCATCTGCCCCAGAACCTATTTTAATCCTATCTCCATAGGTTTCTTGAAGATAGTGATATTTTTCCTCAGTTAAAAGGGTGCCTACGGGAAATTCTTCAATTTCACTCTCTATTACTATATATTTTTCAAAATAAAGAACAGACTCTACCTCCTTTAAGGTCATATCTAAAAGCATCCCAATCTTAGAAGGAATACTCCTTAAATACCAAATATGGGCAACTGGAGAAGCTAATTCAATATGTCCCATTCTTTCCCGGCGGACCTTACTTTGAATAACCTCAACGCCACACTTTTCACAAATAACCCCTCTATGCTTCTGCCCTCTATACTTTCCGCATAAACACTCATAATCCTTCACAGGACCAAAGATCTTAGCACAAAAAAGCCCATCCCTCTCTGGCTTTAAAGTTCTATAATTTATGGTTTCCGGTTTTTTTACCTCTCCATAACTCCATTCCCTGATTCTTTCCGGACTAGCTAAAGAGACTTTAACCGATCTAATATCAAAAATGTTTCTAGATTTTTCTAATATACTTAATAGATCCTTCATTCTTTAATCACCTCCGATTTTTCTATTCTTCAATGAGTTCCACATCTAAAGCTAACCCTTGAAGTTCCTTAGTTAAAACCTTAAAACTTTCAGAAATTCCTACCGTAAGAGTTGGCTTTCCTTTAACCAATTTTTCATACATCTTAGTTCTCCCCTCAACATCGTCACTTTTTACCGTTAAAAATTCCTGTAAAGTATAAGCAGCACCATAAGCTTCAATAGCCCAGACCTCCATCTCTCCCAACCTTTGCCCACCAAATTGAGATTTTCCACCTAAGGGTTGTTGGGTAATTAAAGAATACGGCCCTGTAGAACGAGCATGAATCTTATCCTCTACTAAATGATGAAGCTTTAACATATACATATACCCAACCGTAACCTTTTCTTTAAAGGGCTCTCCTGTCCTTCCATTATAAAGAGTAACCAAACCAGTTTCCTCTAAGCCAGCTAATCTTAACCATTTTTTTATCTCTTCTTCTTTAGCCCCAGAAAATACCGGTGTAGCAACAGGGATACCATCCTCCAAGGCTTTAGCTAATTCAAGGATTTCTTCATCGCTTTTGCCCTCAACCAACCTTAGGTATTCTTCTTCATTAAAAATTTCCTTTAAATATTCCTTTATCACCTCTACTTGATAATCCTTAGCTAATTTAGCCAACTTAACTCCTAATTCCTTGCAAGCCCACCCTAAATGAGTTTCAAGAAGCTGTCCTATATTCATACGAGAAGGAACACCTAAGGGAGACAGAATTATGTCAACCGGTCTTCCGTCAGGTAAAAAGGGCATATCCTCTATAGGAACAATCTTAGAAACTACACCTTTGTTCCCATGACGTCCAGCCATCTTATCCCCAGGTTGTAATTTCCTTTTCATAGCAATATAAACCTTTACCACCTTTAAAACACCAGCTGGTAAAGTTTCTCCTCTCCGAACCTGATTCAACTTGTTTTCGTATTCTTCCAAAATCTCTTTACGCTTTTTATCAAAAATTTTCCAAAGCTCTTGCACGATATCCCTTTTCTCCTTAGGCACAATTTCTTTTAACCTTTCCAAGAGACCTAATGGAATCTTATTTAAATTTTCCCTCTTTATTTCTTCACCCTTTTTAAGAATTACTTCTCCTTCCCATTCTAAATCTCCTTTAGCCTTAACTCCCTCTAAAACCTGACCTAATTTATAAAATAAATTCCTCTGAAGAACCTCTAATAAATCCGCTTGCATCTTTAAAAGCTTAGCTACAGCGTCATCTTCTTTCTCTTTAGCCCTACGATCCTTTTCCAAGCCTTTGCGTGTAAAGACCTTGGTATCAATTACAATGCCTTCTACTCCAGGAGGGACTCTGAGAGAAGTCTCCTTAACATCCTTAGCCTTTTCCCCAAAAATAGCCCTTAAAAGTTTTTCTTCCGGAGTAAGAGCTGTCTCACCTTTAGGAGTTACCTTTCCAACCAAAATATCTCCAGATTTCACATAACTACCAATCTTGACGATACCGCTTTCATCTAAATGTTGCAATTGTTCTTCACTTACATTCGGTAAATCCCTTGTAATCTCCTCTTTTCCTATCTTACTTTCCCTAGCTATACACTCAAATTCCTCTATATGAATAGAAGTAAAAACATCCTCTCTGACTAATCTCTCAGAAATAATAATAGAATCCTCAAAATTATATCCACTCCAAGGCATAAAAGCCACTAAGACATCCTTCCCCAAGGCTAATTCTCCAAAATCCATAGAAGGACCATCTGCTAAAACATCTCCTTTCTTTACCCTTTGCCCAGGCTTTACCAAAGGCTTTTGCACAAAAGTAGTATTCTGATTGGTTTTCCACCATTTTAACAAGGAATAAATTTTAATCTCCGGAAAACCCCCTTCCTCTTCGCTGTCATATTGAACTATTATCCTCTGACTATCCACACTGATTACTAAACCATCCTTTTCAGCTGTAATTAATAATCCCGAATTTAAGGCCACAGCTCTTTCTATGCCCGAGCCAACTAAAGGAGCTTTGGTTTTAATTAAAGGAACTGCCTGCCGTTGCATATTAGAACCCATCAAAGCCCGGTTAGCATCATCGTGCTCTAAAAAGGGTATGAGAGAACTGGAAACACTTACTAATTGAGCTGGATAAAGATCAACTAAATCCACCTCTTCCCGATTAGCTAAAATAAATTCTCCGTTTTTCCTGGCTGGCACAACTTCATCTAAAATGGTCCCATCCGGACCTATAGATATAGTAGACTGAGCAATAACCAGATCTTTTTCCTCAGCTACATTTAAATAAATAACCTGATTAGTTACCCTCCCATCCTTAACTAAACGATAGGGAGTCTCAAGAAAACCATACGGATTAGTATGGGCATAAGTCGTAGGGGATACAATTAATCCAATATTAGGTCCTTCAGGGGTTTCAATAGGACAGATCCTTCCGTAATGACTGGGATGAACATCGCGCACCTCAAAACCAGCCCTCTCTCTGGTGAGACCTCCTGGTCCTAAGGCTGAAAGCCTTCTTTTATGAGTTAACATTGAAAGCACGTTAGTCTGATCCATAAATTGAGAGAGTTGCCCCTGGGCAAAGAAATCCCTAACAGCTGAGGTCACATATTTCCCTTGAACTAAATCCTTAGGGGTTAAATTTTCAACCTCTTCTAATTGAAGTTTCTCCTTAATAATTCGCTCCATTCTAACTAATCCTATATAAAACTGATTTTCTACTAATTCTCCCACAGATCTAATCCTTCTATTTTCTAAACTATCAATATCATCTCCCTCAGCTTCCTCATTCTTCATTCGAATAAGCTCTTTTAAAATAGCCCTTATATCATCCAAAGTAAGGGTTCTATAAGTGATAGGGACATCTAAGCCTAATCTTAGATTCATCTTATATCGGCCTATTTCTGAAAGATCGTAGGTCTGCAAATCAAAGAAAAGGGAATTAAAATAAGCTGAGGCTATTTCTATAGTGGCTGGACTAGTGGGTCTCATCTTTTTGTAAATCTCTAAAAGAGATGCTTCCTTAGAATTTATTTTATCTCTTTCTTCCTTTAAGACCTTTCTTATCTCTATAGGATAACGGTAAACCTCAGAAAAGAGGACATCTATATATTTAATTCCCTTCTCTCTTAATCTTTTCAAATCCTCTTCTTTAATTTCCTCACCGACATTCAGAAGAACTTCACCAGTTTCAAGATCTACTACATCCTTAGCTACAGCCCTCCCTACAACTACTGAATCCTCTATTAAGACCCTTGAAATCCCTAATTCTCTAAAACGACGAATTATTCCAGAACTGATAATCTTTCCCTTTTTAAAAAGGACCTCTCCTTTTTCAGGGTGGATAAAGTCACTTTCAGCTTTTCTTCCCTTTAATAAATCAAAGTCTAACTCTCTTTCTAAACCTTCACTCCTCAAATAATACCTCTCTTGGGGATAAAAAAGATTTAATATGGCTTCTTCATTTAACCCTAAAGCCTTCAAAAAGATGGTAACGGAAATATTCTTTCTTTTATCAATCTTAACATAAAATTTCCCTTTATAGTCATAAATAAATTCTATCCAAGAGCCTTTTACTGGAATAACCCTAGCAATATAGGTCAACTTTCCAGCCTTAGCTTGAGTTTTATCTTTTTCAAAAATTACTCCCGGTGATCTTTGAAGTTGATTTACTACAACTCTTTCTGTTCCATTGATAATGAATCTCCCATCTTCAGTCATAAGGGGAATTTCACAAAAATTGACTTCCTGTTCTTTCACATCCCTTAAAGATTTAACTCCCCTATCTACATCCAAATCATAGCTGATTAATCTTAAAGTCAACTTGACCTGACTCTGATAAGTAAGACCCCTCTCCTTAGCCTCCAAAGGTTCATACTCAGGAGGCAAAACTTTATAATCCAAACACTCCAAAACCACTGTATCGGTATAATTCCTAACAGGAAAAACCATTTTTAAACACCGATTAATACCCATCTCTGCTCTATTTTTAGGAGGAGTATTAGCTTGAAGAAAAAGCTCGTAAGATCTTTTAGGAATTGTAATAAGATTAGGCACATCCATAATTTTTTTAATTTTCCCAAAATCTTTCCTAATTCTCAAAACCTTCCCGCTATTTAACATTCCCTGATCCCCCTTGAAACTTTTCGCGATTTTTAAATACAAAAAGGGCATCCCCTAAAATATAGGGATTGCCCTTTTAATAGATTAAAATAGAATTTAAGTTTTGTCAAGACTATTTAATTTCTACTTTGGCTCCTACTTCTTCTAATTTCTTCTTAATTTCTTCAGCTTCAGCTTTAGAAACTCCGGCTTTTATAGGTTTAGGAGCGCCTTCAACTAAATCCTTAGCTTCTTTTAATCCTAAACCTGTAATTTCTCTTACCACTTTAATTACATTAATCTTATTAGCACCCACTTCAACTAAAATGGCATCAAATTCTGTCTTTTCCTCAACTTGCTCTTGAGCTGCTGGAGCTGCAACTCCAGGCATAGCAGCTACAGCTGCAACCGGTGCCGCTGCAGTAACTCCAAATTTCTCCTCCAATTCCTTAATAAACTGAGCTAATTCAAGAACCGTCATGTTTGAAATAAACTCAATTACTTCTTCCTTAGTTACGGCCATTTCCTACCCTCCTTTTTTATTTTCTATTTTTAGTTCCCAACCTCCCTTTTCTTTTCCTCTATAGCCTTTAAGACATAAAGAAAATTCCTCAAGATAGCAGATAAAACCCCTACAAAATTAGCCACAGGAGCTTGTAAAGTTCCTAAAACCTGAGCCAGTAAAATCTCTCTTGAAGGTAAGGCTACTAACTCATCTATCCTCTTAGCCTCATATCCTTTACCTTCCATCACAAAACCCTTAATCTCTAAGGTCTGAACCTTTTTAATAAAATCTTTCAAAGTTTTAGCAATTTCAACCGGATCCTGATAAGAAAATACTAAAGCGGTAGGCCCTTCTACATAATTCATAACCTCTCTAAAAGGAGTTTCCTTAGTTCCAATACGAATAAGAGTATTTTTAACTATCCTATACTCTCCACCCTTTTCCTTTAAAAGTCTTCTAATTTCATTCACCTCAGAAACCTTTATACCCCTAAAAGTTAGCACAAAAACCGCCGAAGATTTTTTAAGTCTTTCTTGTAAATTTTGTAACATTTCTGCCTTTTTAGCCTTATTTATCAAGGTTGACCTCCTTTTTTATAGTAAATTTTTTAAAAAAATTTAAAAGAAAGGGATCCCTCCTGCCTAAAGTAGGCTCCGCTTGGGCGGAAATTAAGCCCTTTAAGGCACCTACTTATCTTCGGCCTTTAGGTCTCCCCTAAGGGAAGAGAGCCTTTGGCCTGAAAACTTATTTTAATCTCCAGTATATTTCTGAAGAAGATTTCTTACCTCGTTTACATCAACTTTTATGCCAGGACCCATTGTAGTAGAAAGGGCCACACTTTTAATATATTGCCCCTTAGCTGCAGAGGGCTTAGCCTTAAGTAAGGCCTCAAAAAAGGCAGCTAAATTCTCAAGAATCTTTTTTTCCCCAAAAGAAACCTTACCTACAGGGGCATGAACTACTCCAGCCCTATCTACTTTAAAATCAACCTTTCCCGCCTTAATATCTCTAACAGCCTTAGCTACATCAAAGGTAACAGTCCCAGTTTTAGTGCTGGGCATAAGCCCTCTCGGCCCCAAAATCTTTCCCAATCTACTTACCTGTCCCATCATATCAGGAGTAGCTATAACCTTATCAAAATCAAGCCAATTTTCTTCTTGAATTTTCTTTATAAGATCCTCATCTCCTACATAATCGGCTTTAGCTTCTAAAGCCTCTTTAGCTTTTTCCCCTTTGGCAAAAACTAAAACCTTAGGAACCTTACCAGTTCCATGAGGCAGAACTACCGAACCCCTCACCATCTGATCCGCATGTCTTGGATCTACTCCAAGCTTAACCGATACCTCTACAGTTTCATCAAACTTAGCATAACTATTCTCTAAAGCCAGTTTAACCCCTTCTTCAAAGGTATATCTCTTACTTCTATCTACCTTAGCTAAGACTTGATAATATTTTTTCCCTCTCCTCGACATTTTTACTCTCCTTTAATCAACTATTTCTATACCCATAGACTTAGCTGTCCCTTCTATAGTCCTCATAGCAGCTTCCAAAGTAGCAGCTGTCATATCTTGCATCTTCATCTTAGCTATTTCTTCTAATTGTTTTCTCGTAATTCTTCCCACTATCTCTTTTTTGGGACTGTGAGCCCCACTCTCTATACCGATAGCTTTCTTTAATAACACCGAAGCAGGCGGTGTTTTTAATTCAAAAGTAAAGGATCTATCAGCATAAACGGTGATTACCACAGGAATAATATAACCTTGTTGAGACCTGGTCTTCTCATTAAAAGATTTAACAAATTCCATAATATTCACACCATGTTGCCCCAAAGCAGGACCAACTGGTGGTGCAGGAGTAGCTTCTCCAGCCGGAAGCTGTAACTTTATTTGCGCTACCACTTTTTTAGCCATCTAACCCCCCATTAAAGCTTCTGAAGATTCATAAAATCTATATCTAAAGGAGTTTCCCTACCAAAAATACTTACCAAAATCCTCGCTTTACCCTTATCCGGCCTAACCTCTTCTACCACACCTATAAAATTAGCAAAAGGACCTTCTAAAATCTTTACCTTATCTCCTACCATAAACTGATATCTCGGTTTAGGCTTAATTTCTTCAACCACTAACTGACTCTTTAACTTCTCTATCTCCTCATTCCTAAAAAAATGTAGCTTATCGCCACCAACTATATCCAAAACCCCCTCTAAACCTTTAATCTCCTCAATTATCTCTTTTTCTAACTCTCCATAAATTAAAAAATAACCTGAATAAAACCTTTTAACCTCTACCTTCTCAGGAGAAAAAACTACCTCTATCTTCTTAGAAGGCGGAACAAAAAACTCCTCTACTCTATCACTAAATCCTTTTTCTTCAAGGGCCTCCTTTACCTTCTCTTGAATTTCCCTCTCCTTTCCAGCCCAAACTTGAATAGAATACCAAAGCTTTCCCATCTTATTTCAACACTATAGAAATTATAAAATTATATATAATATCTAACAAACCCAAATAAGCTCCTATAAAAAGACTTAAAAAAATCACCATCAAAGAGGTCATAAAAACAGGCTTTCTTTGAGCCCAGGTTATTTTTTTAGCCTCTAATTTTACCTCCTTTAGAAACCTTAGCGCCCTATTCCAAAAAGAAAAAATTTCAGTTTTGGATTTAATACTTTCAGCCATCTCCACACTTTTTTTAATCTAAACTGGCAGGGCAGGAGGGACTTGAACCCCCAGCCTTCGGATTTGGAGTCCGATGCTCTGCCAACTTGAGCTACTGCCCTACCTTATTTTTTAACCTCTCTATGTAAAGTATGCTTTCTATCCCAAGGACAATACTTTTTCAATTCCAGCCTATCAGGAGTATTTCTTCTATTTTTACTGGTTGTATAATTAATTCTCTTGCAATCCGTACACTGAAGATGAATAGTTACTCTCGCTTCACCCTTCTTAGCCATAAATATTCTCCTATTCTACAATCTTAGTTACCACACCAGCTCCTACCGTCCTTCCTCCCTCTCTAATAGCAAACCTCAGTCCCTCCTCCAAAGCCACAGGCTTTATCAACTCCACCTCCAACCCCACATTATCCCCAGGCATCACCATCTCCACACCCTCAGGTAAATTAACTACCCCAGTCACATCAGTCGTCCTAAAATAAAACTGAGGCCTATACCCATTAAAAAACGGTGTATGCCTACCACCCTCCTCCTTCTTCAATACATATACCTCAGCCTTAAACTTACTATAAGGCTTTATACTACCAGGCTTCGCTAATACCTGCCCCCTCTCTACATCATCCTTCCCTACCCCCCTCAATAATACACCTATATTGTCCCCTGGTAAAGCCTCATCCAATATCTTCCTAAACATCTCTAAACTCGTTGCCACCGTCTTCATCGTCGGCCTCAATCCAACTATCTCTACCTCCTCCCCAGGCCTTAATACACCCCTCTCCACCTTCCCTGTCACTACCGTACCCCTCCCACTTATACTAAATACATCCTCAACCGGCATAAGAAATGGCTTATCCACATCCCTTACCGGCTCAGGTATATAACCATCCAAAGACCTCACTAACTGCCATATCGCACCACACCACTGACATTCCTCCTTCCCACACCCACACTCTAATATCTTCAAAGCACTACCCCTTATAACAGGAACCTCATCCCCAGGAAATCCATACTTGCTCAATAACTCCCTCACCTCAAGCTCAACTAAATCCAATAACTCCACATCATCTACCATATCCACCTTGTTCATAAATACCACTATCGCAGGCACATTCACCTGCCGAGCTAATAATACATGCTCCCGCGTCTGAGGCATAGGCCCATCTGTTGCCGCAACCACCAATATAGACCCATCCATCTGAGCCGCCCCAGTTATCATATTCTTTATATAATCCGCATGCCCAGGACAATCTATATGAGCATAATGCCTCTTGTCACTCTCATACTCCACATGAGCTAACTGAATCGTTATCCCCCTCGCCCTCTCCTCAGGTGCCCTGTCTATATTCTCAAAAGGTATCCACTGAGCATAACCCCTCGTTGATAATACCCTCGTAATAGCACTCGTCAAAGTCGTCTTCCCATGATCAATATGCCCAATCGTCCCTACATTTAAATGCGGCTTCTTCCTCTCAAATTTTTGCTTAGCCATCTCCCTTCCCCCTAAAAGGTTTTTATAGTCCTTTAAAAGCCCT
>FWWL01004050.1_pt1 | contig 25464 bp, 20 predicted proteins | sample 2228331 | NCBI WGS metagenome assembly FWWL01 (sample SAMEA103939775, study PRJEB20133) | metagenome | reverse complement strand
GAGGGGAAAGGTCCGGTTTCCGGTAGCTTAAAAAAAGAAATTGATAACGCGCCAGCAGGTTGAAGCTGAAACTTTTTTCAGCTGCCGGCCAGATCTCAGGGCTGAATGAATTGATGGCGCTATAACCTTTCCGCCTGAATGTCTTCGAACTCTGCTAGTAAGCAAATCGCGCGCACCACCGGGCGAAAAATCCGAAAGAGTTTTTCAAACGAGGCACTGCCTGTTCCCCTATACCGGATTTCGTGAGATGAGAAGAGGGGTATTCTATGTCTTCGAGCTTTTCCTTACTGAAAACACCGCGGCCGCAAAATAAACGATGCTCAGCACCAGAAACCATTGCTTAAAAGAACTCGTCTCGATTACTCCCTTAAAATGCCACCACGACAGGACCAGGCAGGCTATTAAAGCAGCCACAGAAAATATTCTCGAAAACTTAATTAACATCTGTTCTTTCCTCTGCTTCGGTTGACCTTTTCTCTGGAAGGTTCAACATTATATAAAAAGCCAGCGCAAACAAATAACCCGGCAACCAGCGAAAATAAAGATGGATAGGTAGGAGAAAAGCAAAAATCAGGCTTCCGGCCCAGACCAGCAGAACCTTCCAGTTAAAAACCTTTTTTCGCCTTTCCGCCAGATAGCGGGGAATTCCCAGCCGCGGAAAGAGCCAGTGCTCGGCAAAAACCACCGCCCCCACCGGCATAAGCACCAGCCCGTAAATGGCCACATAATCGAGAAGCTTCATAAAAAAGAGCGGAAAGCAGGATAAAACCGAGGTCACCAGGCCGGCGGTCAGCGTTATTTTCCAGCGCGGCCAGCCGGTAACCGTCTGAAGAGCCAGTCCCGCCCGGTACAGCGTCGGGTTAGCCGTAGTCCAGCCAGCCAGCATCACAGCCGCGGCTCCGGCCAGCCCGAGGGCTTCAAAGGCCATTTTACCCGGATGCATCTCCCGGCCGATGGCTGCCACCATGATGCCCGAGCAGATCCAGGCCAGGAAGTGTCCTGAATACATGCCGAAAGCTGAATAAAAACCATAAGTCCATTTTCTGGCATAGCGAAAAAGAGCCATATCGGAAAGGCCGATGTGCATGGCCAGGTTGCAGAACCAGGCAAAAAACATCACATGCAGAAAACCGAATTTTTCCTGTCCGGCCTCCGCCACTCCGTTCCAGATTTTCTTCGTGGCCACTTCCCAGAAATTGGAAAAGTCAGCCCTCACTCCCAGTTTCGGCAGAGTGACCAGAGCGCCGGCGATAAAAACCATAAAAATCCAGGGCGAGGCTACTTCGGCAAACCGGCTGAGCTTTTCAAAACCGAGAATCGCCAGCAGAGTAAAAAGCAGCCCGAGCCCCAGACAGACGGCCACCCAGAGCGCGCTGGTCGGCCAGATATCATTGAGGCCCGGTACCTTTAACCCGAAAGCAAGCCCGACGGCTGTGGCTGAAACCGAAATCATCGCGCCGGCCAGGATGCAGTAGAGAAAGGCATTGGCCAGGTTGTATATGATCATCACCCCGGGCCCGGCAATCTTCCGCAGATACCAGTAGAGAGTCAGCCTGGTATCGACGGCGATCGGTGCGCAGATAAAAGCCCAGCTCAACACCGCCAGCATATTTCCGACCAGCAGGCCGAAAATCAGGTCAGAGGCCTTAATCCCGTGAAGGACAAAGAAAGCCCCGATCACAAATTCCGTGGCGGCCACATGTTCGCCGGCAAAGACGCCGGCAAACAGCGCGCCTTTCTTGAACTTATCAGGAGTAACTGGCTGCCGGTCAAACTCATAAAGCCTGTCCAGGCGGGCGGTAATATCCGCCAGCTTGAAAGCCATCCTCAACTCCTTAACCATAAAATTCAAGCGGACAGAATCCGGCTGCGGGATGGAAATCATCATCAATCGCCAGGCTTATAATATCCTGGCGACGGTCATTCCTCCACAACCGCAGAACCATAGCCCCTATTATTCTCATCCCCTGTCCTTGAGTCAAATTCAACCCAGTCTTGACCGTTTTTTTAACTGATCCGCGGGCTGACCGGGCGCAGGAATTTTCAACCCGATGAATTGCCGGTTTCTGGCTCAAGGCACAAAAAAATTCAGGCTATACAATTTCTGAAAAATTTCAGGTATAAAATAATGAGCGCATTAAGGAACTGGCTGTAAAAATACTGCCAGCATTTCACGCCTGGAGGTTAAAATGGGCAGATATGAAGAGTTTGTTCGCTTCCGTCAGGAAATGAACAAAAAAATTCTGGAAGAGGGCACGCTGGAAATAAAAAGATTCTTCGGTCTGGACGAACAGACTTACAGAGCCGGTGCCCTTGACGAAAAAACCAAAGAGCTGATCGGCCTGGCCGCCTCGATGGTCCTGCGCTGTGACGATTGTGTCTCCTACCACATTATTCAGGCACTGGATAAAGGCGCGAGCCGCGAAGAAATCTTCGAGACTTTCACCATAGCTTTAATTGTCGGAGGCTCTATAGTCATTCCCCATCTGAGAAGAGCTGTGGCCTTTCTGGATGAATTGAAAGAAAAGACAGGAGCATCCGCAAAGTAAAATTTACTGCCTGATTTTGCAGACCGGACTGTTGACACATCTTCTTGATGGGTTTATTCTTAACCTCCTGGAAACCTGAACCGGGCAAAAAACTTTGAGAGATAATCATGAAGCACGTTTTTGAGAAAACCGCTGGCTGTCTCATTCTTATCGCCTGCATCTTTCTTCCCGTTTTCGCCGCTCCTGACAGTAAAAAGAACTCTCCCGGAATGGCTGAAAAATTTATAAACGAATTTTCTCTTTCGCTGGCTTCCTTCAACCGGATGAATTCTCTCCTTGAGCCAGGCCGACAGGAAAACATGCCGGTATTTTTCTCCCTCACAAGGGATAACCACGATAACTCCGTCTCACCCCTTTTACCGGTAACAGAATTCGACCGCCTCAGAGTTAACCGCCCTCGCCGGGGAAGAGCCGGACTGGAACTGGCCGCGCTAATGGCCTACTCTCAGGCAAGGTACTGGATAAGGTATTCCAGGTTTATAGAAGACTGGCAGTTCCGTCTGACCTGGGATGATCAGAGACGCCGCTTTTTCACTACCGAAGCTTTGCGTTTTGATTCCAACGCTTTCTACCTGAACTGGACTCATGCCTTTGCCGGAATGCTGTATTATGAATTCGGGCGAACCAACAACCTGAACTTCTGGCAATCGACCATCTTTTCCATCGGCGGTTCGCTTTACTGGGAATATATAGTGGAATGGCGTGAAATCATTTCTATTAACGATAATATAATGACAGCCATAGGCGGCATCCCGCTGGGAGAAGCCTGGTATCAACTCGGGCGTTACTTTTACAGCTCTCCGGGTGTCGTCGGACGTTTTCTGTCATGGCTAAACCCTTACCTGAAATTCAATGACTGGCTGGACAGGAAAAAGCCGCTGTCAGCCTTTCATCACAACTTCAACCTGAGCGCCCAGGACGTTTATTTGTTCCTCGGGTACCGCCGCTCGCCGGTTTCCGCCAATCCCGCGCTAAACACCGACAACTTAGCCTTCAGTCTTCATTCCCGCCTGTACACAGATGCGGGCTACGGTCTTCCAGGCCGCATAGACGAAAAATTCACCGAGCCCTTCTACAGCCAGCTCGATTTTGATTTTATGTATCACGGAAAAAACAGAGAAGAAATCGGAGCCACGGCAAAAATTGTTCCGTTTGGTCGGGTCAAGCAGAACATTTCGAGCAATGGGCGCGGGTACAGCTTTTACTGCGGACTCGGCTCCGCTTTCTTCCTCTATGTCAAAAGACCGGTAACCGATTATGACGCCGGCAAAATTCCGGTTAACCAGCCTGACGATTTCCATTTTGAACTGCCGCGGGACTTCCGCGACAAACTGGCAGCTGTCCATCTGCTCGGTCCTGTGGCCGAAGTCACCTGGTACTCGGGTCCATGGAAGCTGAGGCTGAAAGCTGAGGCTTATCCCAGCTTTGGCCTGATTAATTCATTGCCGCTCAACCGCTACTCAGCAGAAAATGATATACGGTCGATGAAATCAACCCTGAAATTCTACGGATATTATTACGCCTTCGGTCCAGATTTCGAATCTCTGGCCGAAATACAGTTCCGTCGGGTCCGTCTTCAGGCCTTTTCCAATTATGTTTATTACCGCTCGATCCAGGGACTTGACCGTTTTCAGAATGAAACCGGAGATGAAAACGTACTGCCGGTTACCGACGATTCGGTTCTTTTCGATTCAAGATGGCACTACGGAACATCCCTTGAAGTCCGCCTCCCGGGAACGCTTTTCTCCATCATGGGTTCAGTCGAAGCGGTCAGAAGATGGGGTCGGATTCATGACTTCGAAGAAAGGTCGCTGGAAAAAAGGTTTTATCTCGGAGTGAAATACCGGCTTTGATTTCTCGAGCCTGAAAAGGCCTGTGGCCGCCGTTTTGCCTGCGAGAACAGGGCTGCTCAATCAAAAAATTATTTTCTCCGATTTCACCCGGAAGGTATCAATCTAAATCATCTGCCGGTCAGCTTTTCCGTCTTATTTTGATCCCTTAAAAACTCTGATGGTGGCCGTTTTCTTATTAACAACAGATTCAAAAAATGTTAAAATGAGTTGAAACAAAAAAGAGGAAAACAGATGGTTAAAAAAAATAGATCCCCGAGAAGTTTAATTTTCTGGCTGGTCTCGCTCGCTCTCCTGGTGTTATTGTGGACCCTGTTTCCCACCAGCCCGAAAACCAGACAGCTTACTTTTTCCGAATTCATGGATCAGGTCGAGCAGAAAAACGTCCGGGAAGTGGTCATTCAGGAAAACCAGGCCGAAGGCAAATTGAAAGATGGAACACCCTTCAAAACCACACTCCCGGCCCAGTACGCCGACCTGATCAAAATCCTGCGAGAAAATGAAGTTAACATAGTGGTGAAAGACACCTCCCGCAGCCCCTGGCTGGCCATTCTCCTTAACTGGTTCCCTATATTGCTGCTGATCTTTTTCTGGTTCATGATGATGCGTCAGATGCAGGCCGGCGGCAATAAGGCGCTCTCTTTCGGCAAAAGCCGGGCAAAACTCTTCACTCCGCATCAGAAAAAGATAACTTTCAACGACGTGGCCGGAGTGGATGAAGCAAAGGTTGAGCTTCAAGAAATTATCGAATTCCTTAAAGATCCGAGAAAATTTCAAAGGCTCGGCGGACGCATCCCGAAAGGAGTGCTTCTGGTAGGAGCTCCGGGGACCGGCAAAACCCTGCTGGCCAGAGCAGTGGCTGGAGAAGCCAACGTTCCCTTCTTTTCGATCAGCGGCTCTGACTTTGTCGAAATGTTTGTCGGCGTAGGAGCCTCAAGAGTCAGAGATCTGTTCGAGCAGGCCAAAAAACATGCTCCCTGCCTTATCTTCATAGACGAAATTGACGCTGTTGGCCGGCAAAGAGGCGCCGGCCTTGGCGGCGGACACGACGAGAGAGAGCAGACTCTCAACCAGCTGCTGGTGGAGATGGACGGCTTCGACTCGAATGAAGGCATCATCGTCATCGCCGCCACCAACCGACCTGACATTCTCGATATGGCTCTGCTCAGGCCGGGTCGATTTGACCGGAGAATCGTGGTGCCTATGCCTGATGTAAAAGGGCGGGAAGAAATCCTGAAAGTTCATACCCGCCGGGTGCCTCTGGCCGAGGATGTCGACCTGAAAGTAATCGCTCGCTCGACCCCTGGATTTTCGGGAGCGGACCTGGCCAATCTGATTAACGAAGCCGCCCTCCTGGCTGCCCGCAAGGGTCAGGATAAGGTCACGATGAAAGACCTGGAAGAGGCCAAGGACAAGGTGCTGATGGGAGTTGAGCGCAAAAGCATGATCATCAGCGATGAGGATAAAAGAAATACCGCCTTTCACGAAGCCGGACACGCCCTGATCGCCGCTCTTCTGCCCGAAGCCGACCCGATTCACAAGGTGACCATCATTCCCCGCGGGCTTGCCCTCGGAGTTACCCAGCAGCTGCCGCTTTCTGACAGATATACCTACACGAAGGATTACCTCGAAGCCCAGCTGACTGTGTTGATGGCCGGACGGGTGGCGGAAGAACTTATTCTGGGGAAAGTGACCACCGGAGCCGCCAACGACCTGGAAAGGGCGACAGAAATCGCCCGCAAGATGGTCTGCCAGTGGGGTATGTCGGACCTGGGACCTCTTTCCTTCGGCGAACGCGACGACCTGATCTTTCTCGGAAGGGAGCTGGCTGCTCATAAGAATTTCAGCGAGCGGACAGCCGAGTTGATCGACCTTGAGGTTAAAAAAATAATCACTCGCTGTTATGAAAGAGCAAAAAATCTTATCGAAAACAACCGGGAGAAGCTGGTGAAGATCGCTGAAGCTCTGCTGGAAAAGGAAATCCTGAGTTCGGATGAAATAAATCAGTTAATAGATGGTCTGCCAAAGACTAAAAAGGAAGGCGGGGTTGAACTCACCCCCGATGAACTGTCGGTGAACAAACCGGGCAATTGACATTCAGTCGAATACAGGAGAAATGTCACTGATTGAGAAAGAAAATACTAAAGCCCAGCCTCAATCATCAAAGTATGTACTCAGCGTCAGAAACCAGAAATTGACTCTCGGACCTGAACCCTGGATCGCCGGCATTCTGAACGTAACTCCAGATTCTTTTTCCGACGGCGGCAGATATCTTGACCCGGAAATAGCGGTCGAAAGAGCGCTGGCCATGGTTGAACAGGGAGCCAGGATTATCGACATAGGGGGCGAAAGCACCCGGCCGGGGTCGAAGGAAGTTCCGGTGGAAGAGGAATTAGCCCGGGTGATTCCCGTGGTTAAAAAGTTGAGGCCAAAAACAAAAGCGCTCCTCTCGGTGGACACCAGAAAAAGTCAGGTGGCCCGGGCCGCTCTGGAAGAGGGAGTTGACCTGATTAACGACATAAGCGCTCTGCGTCACGATCCAGAAATGGCCAGAGTGGTGGCTGAAGCAGAAGTGCCGGTCGTTCTGATGCACATGCTGGGCACGCCGGAAACGATGCAGCTCAATCCACGTTATGAAGATGTCCTGAGGGAAATAAAGAATTTTTTTATAGATAGAATGAACGTGGCCCGGGAAGCTGGCATTTCCGAAGACCGGATGATCATCGACCCGGGCATTGGTTTTGGAAAAACGCTTGAGCACAATCTGAAACTTATCAACCGGCTCGATTTTTTCCTCGACCTGGGAAAGCCGGTGCTGATCGGACCTTCAAGAAAATCGTTCATCGGTCTTATTCTCGAGGCACCGCCCGAGCAGAGGCTCGAAGGAACTCTGGCCGCTGTCATCCTGAGCTGGCTTCGGGGAGCCTCGATCATCAGGGTCCACGATGTGCTGGAAACAAAAAAAGCTTTACTCGTGGCTCAATCTATAGTAAAGGAAGAGAGGGTGGTTGGCTGAGATGGTGGAAAATCTGCTGGTCATCCTGAAGCATATGCAATTCACCGACATTCTCGACATCCTCCTGCTGGCTTTTATCCTTTATTCCATCTTTGTCCTGATTAAAGACACCAGAGCTTACCAGGTAACGTGGGGAATTCTACTGGTCCTGTTTTTCTTTCTGCTGACCCAGTGGGCCAGGCTTTATGTATCCAACCGGATCATCAAAGCTTTCATCAACTATTTGATCATTGCCATCATCGTTCTCTTCCAGTCTGAACTCAGACGTTTTTTTGCGGCCATCGGTTCGAGAACTTTCCGGCGGCCGCTGAAATTGTACTCATTGAGGGAGAAGCTGGATGAAATTCTCCTGGCGGTTGATTATATGGGTCGAAAAAAAATCGGCGCGCTGATCGCCATAGAAAAAGAGATTGACCTCTCGCCATTCGCCGAGCGCGGCACCCCGGTGGAAGCGGTGATCTCAAGAGACCTTCTGGTCAGCATCTTCTTCCCAAAATCACCGCTCCATGACGGAGCGGTGATCATCCGGGGAGACAAGATCGTGGCTGCCGCCTGCCTGCTCCCTCTTCCCCAGACCCACGCGCTGGGAGAAAATTTTGCCACCAGAACGAGACATCTGGCCGCGCTGGGACTGGCTCAGCAAACTGATGCGGCGGTGATCGTGGTGTCCGAGCAGACGGGCGAAATTTCTCTTGCTTCCGGCGGAGAGATAAACAAAATTATCGGAAAAGAAGAGCTCAAGGAAAAATTGATAGAACATCTTAACATCAAACAAAAATCATGATTAAAGAATTGCTACTGAGAAACTGGCAGCTTAAACTCCTGGCTCTTTTTCTAGCCTTTGTTCTCTGGATAATTCTGATACCGGAAGAAAAGACTTTTGCCGAAAAAAATCTCTCCATAAACCTGGAGCTGGTTAACATCCCGGCGGATGTAGAGGTGCTGGAACCGCCGGACACCACGCTTAACCTGAGAATCCGTGCTCGAAAACGTCTGCTCAATGAAATAAAACCGGAAAGCATCACCGCCCGGCTTGATATGAGCCGGGCAAGCATCTATCAACAGGAATACTTGATCGACCCGAACATGATAAAAGTACCGGCCGGAGTGGAAATAGTCAACTACAACCCGGCCTATGTCCACGTGAAACTCGACCGGACGAAGAAGCTCGAGATGGAGGTAGTTCCGACCATCATCGGCCGCGTCCCGGAAGGATACCGACTGGTGAAAACAGAGGTAAGCCCCGCCCGGGTGATGGTAGCCGGTCCTGAGAGCAAAATCCGTCCGAAAGACAGGGTTATAACCAGTCCGATTGACGTTTCCACTCTAACCGCCAGTACGATCATTGATGTGGACCTGATTCTTCCCCGGCCTGAACTTAGATTGCTGACGCCCTACCCGAGAGCCAGGGTCACCCTGGTCATAGAAAAAACAGAGGGCGCATCTTCTTCTGGCAGCGGGAGCAAACGAGCAGCAAGAAATGTGCGACCGGAACAGAGCCATTTTTAACATAACCGGGCCGGCAAACCCACCAGCCGGCCGATTTTACGGAGAAAAGGAAGCAAGCCCATGCCCGAACTGTTCGGCACCGACGGTCTGAGAGGGCGGGCGGGAGAATTCCCGCTGAACAGAGAATCTGTTTTCCGCCTGGGGAGAGCTCTGGCCAGACTGCTCCAGCAGCGACACCTGCCGGTCAGAATCGTTACTGGGCGTGACACCAGAGAGTCCGGTATCTGGCTGGAACAAGCGCTTGTTTCAGGTTTCATGGAAGAAGGCGGGGAAGCCGTCTCAGCTGGAATAATAACCACGCCGGCCATCTCCTATCTCGCCAGAACTCTGGAATTTGGCGCCGGGGTGGTTATCTCCGCCTCTCACAACCCTTATTACGATAACGGTATAAAAATTTTTTCCCGCTCGGGAATAAAAATACCTGAAGACTGGGAAGAACAACTGGAAAAGGAACTGCTGAACGAAAGCGAAAAACAAAGACCTTCCAGAGAAATTCGCCTGAGCCCTGATGAATCGCTGAAAGATAAATATCTTGAATTTTTAACCGGGGCTGTCTCCATCAGGACCGGCAGAAGCTTGAAGCTGGTGGTGGATTGCGCCCACGGCGCCAGCTCTGAGCTGGCGCCACTTCTTTTCTCGCGCCTGGGTTTTCAGGTTACAGCGATTAACAATCAACCGGACGGGAAAAACATCAACCTTAACTGCGGCTCTCTCCACCCGGAAAAAATGGCCGGAAAAGTCAGAGCCCTCGGAGCTGACCTGGGAGTGGCTTTCGACGGCGACGCCGACCGGGCGATCTGGTCTGACGAGCAGGGCAGAATTCTAAACGGCGATCACACTCTTTTTGTTCAGGCTCTTTATCTCCAGGAAAAAAATTCTCTTCAGAAGAACACTGTAGTGGCCACGATCATGAGCAACATGGGTCTGGAAAAAGCCCTGGAGAAGAACGGTCTCAAGATGGTCAGGACAAAAGTCGGCGATAAGTATGTTCTGGATGAAATGCTCCGTGGAGGTTTTAACCTCGGGGGCGAGCAATCCGGACATACCATCTTTCTCGACCATTCAGTGGCCGGAGACGGCCTCCTCACCTGTCTTAAGATGCTCGAAGCCATGCTGGAGAAAGGAAAACCTCTTTCTGAACTCGTCAGGGATTTTCGTGAGTTCCCGCAAATCCTGGTTAACGTCCCGGTGAGAGAAAAAGTCCCGCTTTCGGAAATCCCCGGCTATGAAGAGGAAGTTGCCAGGGCGAAAGCCAGACTCGGCCAGGACGGACGACTGGAAATCAGATATTCCGGCACAGAAATGCTGGCCAGAATCATGGTCGAAGGCCAGGATGAAAGGACGATCGCGGAGATAGCCAGAAATATCGCTTCAGTCATAGAAAAACACTGCGGGCAAGGATAATTGTGGAAAACGGTCTTATTTTATAAACATCTCAACCAACGGAGGCAATAATGCGATTGGCCGTTAATGTCGATCATATCGCTACGATCAGACAGGCCAGAAAGGCTTCCGAACCAGAACCCGTTCTGGCCGCGCTTCTGGCCGAACAGGCCGGAGCTCATGGAATTGTCTGCCACCTGAGGGGAGACCGGCGCCATATTCAGGAGAGGGACCTGAGGCTCCTGCGGGAAACCATAAAGACGAAGCTCAACTTAGAAATGGCCGCCACTGAAGAAATGCTCAACATCGCCAGAAAAGTTCGGCCTGATGTGGTTTCTCTGGTGCCTGAAAGTCCGGATGAAGTTACCACCCAGGGCGGGTTGAAGGTTCTAGGGCAGGAAAAACAGTTATCCGATTTCATCCAGAAGCTCAAAAAAGCCGGCATCAGGGTGAGCATCTTTGTCGACCCGGACGAACAGCAGATCGCCGCCTGCCGGCAGGTCGGCGTTGACCTGATAGAAATCAACACCGGCCGCTATGCCGAGGCTCAAAAAGAAAAAGAAAGAGAAAAGCACCTGGAAGAAATAAGGCAAGCGGCAGCTTTTGCTCATCAGCTCGGACTTGAAGTCCATGCCGGGCACGGGCTTGATTATCACAATGTGCAGCCGATTGTCGAAATCAGGGAGATAAGCGAGCTGAGCATAGGATTCGCCATTGTGGCCAGAGCTGCCATTGTGGGCATATCTCAGGCAGTAAGAGAAATGCTGGCTCTGCTCGAAAGATAACGGAAACTCCAGCGCAAGGAATTTTCGCCTTTCAGGTATCGGAGGAGAGCTTGACAGAGGAAAGGGAATCCGACCGAAGATGCGGTAATGGAAAAGTTCCGGAATTTATTTTAAGGGGGTGAGCATGAACGGCCTGAAGATAAACTTTGACCGATTGATGCAGGAACTGGAGGAATTCGGTCAGATAGGCCGCGACCCGAGAGGAGGAATTTCCCGTCCATCTTTCAGCCTGCCTGACCTCGAAGCCAGGCGCTGGTTCAAGCAAAAGATTGAGGAGGCCGGACTGGCATTTCGCCAGGATGGCGCCGGAAATATCTTTGGCCGTCTTCCGGGAAATTCCAGCCAGGTGATTCTGGCCGGTTCCCATCTCGACACGGTGGTGAACGGCGGCCGCTATGACGGCTCGGTCGGAGTGCTCACCGCTCTGGAATGCCTGAGGACAATAAAAGAAAACGGTCTCTGCCTTAAAAAGACGCTGGAAGTGGTTTCGTTCACCGATGAAGAAGGAAATCTGGTCGGCGATTTTCTTGGAAGCCGGGCCTTCACCGGACAGCTGGCAGAGGGCGTGGTGAAAAACGCCAGGACGCAGTTCGGCCACTCTCTTGAGGAAATCCTGCGCAAGGCCGGTCTCTCCACAGAGTCCCTGCTCAAAGCCGCTTCAGAAAGACCCGAAATCTCGGCTTATCTTGAACTGCATATAGAACAGGGCCCCGTCCTGGAAGAAGAAGGCGTGCCGATCGGACTGGCAACCTCCATCGCGGGAAAACGTTATTATCAGGCAACCTTCGTCGGCAGGGCGGGACATGCCGGCACCACCCCGCTCGAACTTCGCCAGGATGCCTTTGTCGGCCTGGCTGATTTTACTCTGAAAGCCACCCAGCTAGTAGCCAGAAAATATTACGGCAACACCATCACCGTCGGGAGAGTTGCATTGAAACCGGGTTCTTTTTCCATAATACCCGGCGAAGCCGATTTCACGCTGGATATGAGAAGTTTTGAGGCGGGTTCTTTAAGAGCGATGGAGGAAGAAGTGATGGCTCTGGCTGCGGATATCGCTTCCACCCGGGGGCTTGCCTTTTACCGTCAGCTGGTTGACAGCACCGAACCGGTGCAGCTTGACCGGAACCTTATCAACCGCCTGGCGGAGCTATGCGCCGTTCTCGGTTATGAATACCGTTTGATTCCAAGCGGCGCCGGTCACGATGCGCAAATATTGTCGGCGATCTGCCCGGCAGCAATGATTTTTATCCCTTCTATAGATGGGTTGAGCCATTCCCCGGAAGAAGCTATCAACCCTGAGGACCTGGAAAAAGCGGCCAACCTGCTTCTTCAGGCGCTGGTAGCTCTGGGTTCGGAGTAGTCTACTCCACTTCGTCGCCGCCGATAAAAACCTTTCTCATTTCCTTTAACAGCGAGCGGTGTTTTTTCTCGGCCAGCATTTTTTCCCTGGCCCTTTTTGACCTTTTTCGTTTCTGACGCCTGATTTTTTCTATTCTCTGCCGCTCTTCGGTTTCCTTTCCGAGAATTTTCGCTTCAAGTTTTTCCACCAGAATCCTTCTCGCCAGAAAACGGTTGAGCGCCTGCGAACGCTCTCGCTGGCATTTAACCAAAATTCCCGTCGGCAGATGTTTAAGGTAAACACAGGTGGCCGATTTGTTTACTTTCTGGCCACCCTTTCCCTGCGAGCGGATGAACTTTTCTTCCAGGTCAGAATCCTTTATGCCCAGTCTGGCCATCCTCTCCAGCAGGTCTTTTTCTTTCTCGGGTCTTACCGGGAAAAGTCCCATACTGACACCTCTTTTGTATTTTACTACATTCTTCAGGTTTCAACAGTCGCCTGAATACCTCTCCTCCGTCATTTCAAAATCGGACATAGCTGCCGGCCGACCACCACACCTCTTCCATATATTACCATTATCCTGGATACCATGTCTGTGCCTGAAAGAAAGTTCTTGTTGACCATCGATAACGATCATAATAAACTTTCTATTCTGACTGGTGAAAAATAACGGAAAAAAAACGCGTTTCTGAGAGCTGGCCTGAAGATAAAATTTTAATTCCAGGATAGAGGTTTAAGAATGATTCAAAACTTTGGCCGAAAGAAAACGAGTTCAATTTTTAAGAGCCTCCCGGTAATTTTAATTCTTTTCATTTTTTTGCTGGTGGTGGTTCTCTCAGGAAATAAGATGATCCTGGCCGGCCAGCAGAAAAGCAAACCGGAAATTCGCCAGAAACCATCAACCGTTTCCGGTTCAGCCGTCAATGCTCCTGTGATTCCGGAAAACCTTCTGACGGTAGCCGAGAAAAGCAACTACACGGCCACCTCCCGCTACCACGAAGTGCTGGCTTTCATTTCCGAGCTGCAGAAAATCAGCCATAACCTGGTCGTCCAGGACATCGGAACAACTGCCGAGGGAAGAAGGGTCCCGATGCTCATTATAAGCGACCCCCCGATTCACACTCCTCAGGCAGCCAGAAACCTGAAAAAGACAGTGGTCTACATCCAGGCTAACATTCATGCAGGGGAAGTCGAAGGCAAAGAAGCATCCCTGATGCTCGCCCGGGAAGTACTGTTGACTCCGTCCCATCCTTATCTGAGCAATCTGGTGCTGCTGGTCGTGCCCAATTTGAATGCTGATGGCAACGAGAGAATAAGCCCGGAAAACCGGCGCCAGCAACCCGGACCTGAACAGGGCGTCGGCACCCGGCAGAATGCCCTCAATCTCGACCTGAACAGGGACGCGATCAAGCTGGAAAGCCCCGAGATGAAGGCAGTCGTCCAGAATGTTCTTAACCGCTGGGATCCCGCCATAATCGTGGATTGCCATACTACAAACGGAGCCTATCACCAGGAAACAATAACTTATTCCTGGCCGCTTAATCCCAATTCCGACCCCGAATTGCTGGCCTATCAGAGAGACAGACTGCTGCCGGCCATTGTCAGAATACTTAAAGAAAAATACCGGACGCTGGCTGTTCCTTACGGCATGTTCCGCGACTGGCGCGACCCCTCAAAAGGATGGATAACCTTTGAACCCCAACCGCGATACTTTACCAATTACACCGGCCTGCGCAACCGGATATCCATACTGGATGAAAATTATGTGCACGCCGACTATCGGGTCAGGGTTGAAAGCTGTTTCCACTTCCTGAAAGCGATTCTGGATTACGCCTCGAGCCGGTATGAAGAAATTCAGAAAATGATAGAAGAGGCTGACCGCAGAACGATTCAGGCTGGACTCAATCCCTCAGGCCGTACTTTCGCCGTGGAGTATGACCTTCAGCCGCTGCTTCAACCGATAACCATAAATGCCTACGAACTCGAGGTTATCGAAAGACCGGGGGGAGGTTTTCCCCAGCTTAAACCCACTGACCGGCTGAAGCCGGTGACTGTTCCTTACTTTGCCAGTTATGTCCCGAAGAGAACTGTAGCTTATCCCTTTGCCTATTTGATCACTGTCCCCGACCCCGAGGTCAGAGAAAAATTGCTCACTCATGGATTGCTGGTTGAATATCTGTCGGATGAAGTCAGCCTGGAAGTGGAAGTCTTTAGCCCGAAAGAATTAAAAGCAGCGGAAAGACCGTTTCAGGGACACCGTCTGAATCAGATAAAGGGTGAATACAGAAAAGAAATCAGAAAATTTGCCGCCGGCTCCCTGGTGGTAAGAACCTCACAGCCGCTGGGATACCTGGCCGCTTATCTGCTGGAACCGGAAAGCGACGATGGCCTGGTCGTCTGGAATTATTTCGACCGCTATATCGCCGGACAGTGGCAGAGAGGGCTTTCGGAATTACCGGTCTATCGCCTGCTGCAGCCGGTGAAGCTGCCGGCGGTCAGCCTGAGCAAATAAAGAAAAAGAAAAACAGGGACTCGCTCGATAAAAAAAGGTATTTACTGAGGTTAACAAAGAGGGCTATTTTTTCGACGGCTTTTTCCGGAAAGCAGTTTCTTTCTGCTTTTTAACCGCAGGCTTTTTCCCGGCAGGTTTTTCTTTTTCAGCTTTTTCAGCCTTTTCTCTGACGGCTTTTTCTTTTCTGGCGGCCACCAGATACTTACCGCAGTTTTCGCAGACGTAAATATCGTTGCTCTCTTCTATGGCTGAAGCCATCTGAGTAGAAACACTCATGTTGCAGCTCTGGCAGACCCCTTCCACCACTTCAGCCACAGCGTACCCGTAGCGTTCCATCAGCAGATCAAAGCGCGCCAGTAGCGATTGGTCGAGTTCTTCCCGGATGAGGTTCCGGTGCTTGACCAGCTCTTCCAGTTTTTCTCTGGGTGATTTTTTTATTTTTATTTCTATATCCTGAAGCTTCTTCAAAAGGCTGGCCCGGTTGATGATTTTATCTTCTCTGGGGAAGGAAAAATGTATTTCTGAAAGGACTGAATAAAGCTCGTTCTTATCGCGGGCATTCAGCAGCCTCGCCCTGTTTTCTGGCTTGATCAGAAAACGGGCGAGACCGGCAAAAAGATGGTTGAAAAGACCGGGTATGGTCGGATTCCAGACAACCAGAATGATCAGGTGAACCGGCTGTCCGTCCGGAGCTTCGAAATCTATGCCTTCGGCTGACCGGCCTACAGCCACGGCGATCTGACTTTCAGTGTCAACCCGGGCATGAGGCACGGCAATCCCGTGTCCGAGTGCGGTTGATTCAAGGTTTTCCCGGTCGATAATCCGGGTGAGCGTCAGGTTTTTATTGTTGATCAGCTTCAACCTGACCAGACTGTCCAGGAGCTCTTCGATAGCTTCCAGCCGGTCGCGGCTTTTCAGGTCAAAGATTATCTGGGAAGGCTTAAGGAATTCGCTGAAATTCGTATCTCTAAGATCCATTGTCAAATTCGATTAAAATTCTATCACAAAGAATTCTTTTTTCAACCTGAAAAAAAATATTATTTCCCGCCAGCCGGTCTCTGGAAGGCGCTGTCCGGCCGGAAAGAGGGTGGTTTTTCAGCTTTTCCCAGAAGCTCGATAATCTCACGGGCCCAGCGCAGAAGCTGCAGCGCTCCTCTGAGGTCCCAGTCCTCCTGGAACTCGTCTGTGACCTGATGATAATGATTCCGCAAATATTCTTCAGACAATCGGCGAACACGGTCAGGGTCCTGACCTCTGGCTACCACTCCCTCATGCAACCAGACGGCCGGAATTCCGTGGCGGGCGAAACTTAACTGGTCCGAACGGAAGAAGAAGCCGTAATTGCCGCCTCGCTCGGGAGTATAGATAAGGCGAAGTTTTTCAGCCGCCCTGCGACAGTAATCATCAAGCTCCGAGAACCTGGCTCCGATAGCATAAACATCTTCTGTTTCCCCCCAGACGTTGGTCATCTCAAAGTTAATGTTGGCTAAAATGGAAGAATCTGGCAGTGGCAGATGGGCAGCCAGATACTCCGAGCCGAGAAGATTCTGCTCTTCTGCCGTCACGGCGGCAAAAATCAGGTTTACCGGGAGGTTACCTCTGAACTGCGAATAGTACCCGGCCAGAGCCAGCAGGCAGGCTGTGGCCGAACAATTATCCACCGCTCCGTTGTAAATCTGATCCCCTTCCAGGTTGGTATCCTTTCCCAGATGATCATAATGAGCCGAGATGATCACATACTTGCCGGCCGCTTCCGGACGATGGCTGGGAAGCCAGCCGACAACGTTCTCCGCCTGAACCTCTCTGAACTGAGGTCTCTGTCTGACTTTAAGCTGAAGGCCGAGAGGCTTCGGGGTAAAATCAGTCTTTTCCGCCTCCTCCAGAAGTTTCTGCCGGTCGAGACCGCAGGCAGAAAAGATTCTGGCGGCCAGCTCGCCTGTTATCCAGCCCTGGAAATAGAAAGTCCTTTTCTTTTCGGGCAGGAAGAAAGCTTCCTTCGCCCAGGAATTGCGGACGACACTCCATCCGTAGGTGGCGCCTTTATCGTTATGAATGATAAGAATGCCGGCAGCTCCGAGTTCGGAAGCCTTTTCGAACTTATAAGTCCATCGTCCGTAGTAGGTCATATCCTCGCCGTCGAATATTCCTCCGGGATAATTTCCCGGCTCGTTGATTTCCACCAGGAGAATTTTGCCGCTGACATCATAACCTTTGAGGTCATCCCACTGGCGCTCGGGGGCCTGAATCAGATACCCGCAGTACAAAACTTCCCCCGCTACTTCTTCCGGACAGTCCTGCCTTTCGCTTCTGATGACGAAATCTTCAAGAAGAGTCGGTTTGATTATTTCAATTTCTTTCCGTCCGCGGGGAACGATTATTTCCATCGTCGCCTGGAGGTCCGGCTGGACGCCGATAACGGTAAAAACCTGACGGTAGCTATCGCCAAAAAAAGGCTGCAGTCGAAACTGACGGAAAAAATCTTCCTGGTAAAGAGCCGCCAGTTCTATCCCCCGACTTCCCAGCCCTCGCCCTTCATAGATGTCGTCGGACAGAATTCTGATATGCGCCATCAGTTCTTCAGCCGTGATTTCCGCCGGTTGATTCTTAAATCGACAGGAGACGAAAGCAGCAACCACGATTATTATGATTGCTGTCTGGAATAAAATTATTCTGCTGAATTTATATTTGCTTCGAACAGGCATTTTTTCCTCCTGCTCTTCACTGAAAATAAAAGGCTCTGCTTCATCTCCTCCGCCGGAAAGGAAGAAGCAGAGCCTAATTTACTAATTTTTCCCGCAGAAATCTACTTCCAGTTCAGAAGCATCTCCCCGATATATGAACGTCCATTCATTTAATGAGCGAGAAGCTGACAATCAAACCGGCCATGACGATTGACACCATGCTCATCAATTTGATCAGGATGTTCAGGCTCGGTCCGGAAGTATCCTTGAAGGGATCGCCCACCGTGTCGCCAACCACCGCCGCCTTATGGGCATCGGAACCTTTGCCTCCGAGGTTGCCTTCCTCGATGAATTTTTTCGCGTTATCCCAGGCTCCGCCGGCATTGGCCATGAACACCGCCAGGACAAACCCGGCAGAGGTGGCGCCGATCAACAGTCCCATAACTCCGGCCACACCCAGCACCAGTCCGGTGACCACCGGCACAACGATGGCTGCCAGTGAAGGAATCATCATGGCTTTCTGAGCTCCTTTGGTGGAAATTTCAACGCAGCGGGCATAATCCGGCTCGGCCGTTCCTTCCCAGACTCCAGGAATTTCTTTGAACTGACGTCTTACTTCATCCACCATCTTTCCGGCTGCCTTGCCCACAGCCTGAAGAGTCAACCCGCAGAAGACAAAAGCCATCGTCGCCCCTATGAACATCCCGACCAGAACTACCGGGTTCATCAGGTTCACCCGGAAATAATTCATGAAATCGAGAAACCCGGCTCTGGCCGTCTCCACCACGGTCCCGTCTAACATCTGCATAGTTGTCCGTCCGATTCGTAGAAGCCCGACCTTCAGCTCCTCAACGTATGAAGCCAGAAGGGCCAGAGCGGTCAGGGCGGCCGAACCGATGGCAAAACCTTTTCCGGTGGCCGCCGTAGTGTTTCCAAGGGCGTCGAGAGCGTCTGTACGGCGTCTTACTTCAGGCTCAAGCCCGGACATCTGGGCGTTTCCCCCGGCGTTATCGGCAATCGGGCCGTAAGCATCGGTAGCCAGGGTTATGCCGAGAGTGGAAAGCATGCCGACCGCCGCTATACCTATTCCATAAAGCCCCTGGCCGATGTTCAGCAGGTCAAAATGAGAGGCAAAAAGATAAGCGAGAATTGTGCCGGCCGCCACCGCCAGAACCGGAATGGCTGTCGACAGCATTCCGGTGCCGACACCGGAAATTATAACTGTAGCCGCTCCGGTCGTGGCACTGTGCGCGATTCTTCTGGTCGGCTTGAAGGAATGGGAGGTAAAATACTCGGTTGATTTGCCGATGACAATTCCCGCCAACAACCCGACCACCATGGCCAGCCAGATACCGTTGGGCAAACCAAGGAAACGGATGACAAAATAGGAAAAAACAACGATCAACACGGAGCTGGCGTTTATGCCGCGGCCGAGAGCGTTGATTAAATCCTTCTGGGTGGCTCCTTCCTTTGTTCTTACAAAGAAAATTCCAAGGATTGACAGGATGGTGCCTATACCCGCAATGACCATCGGAGCCAGCACCGCATTCAGCTGAAGAGCACCCTGACCCATAAAAGCAGAGGCACCCAGAGCCGCAGTGGCCAGAATAGAGCCGGCGTAGGATTCATAAAGGTCAGCTCCCATGCCGGCCACATCGCCAACGTTATCGCCGACGTTGTCAGCGATAACGGCGGGGTTGCGCGGATCGTCTTCGGGAATGTTCGATTCAACTTTACCCACCAGGTCGGCTCCGACGTCGGCCGCTTTGGTAAAAATCCCGCCGCCCACTCTGGCAAAAAGCGCCTGGGTGGAAGCTCCCATGCCAAACGTCAGCATGGTTGTAGTTATTATGATCAGGTTATGTTCATCCGAAAGCGGATAGAAATGTTTCAAAATCAAAAACCAGATGGAAATATCCAGCAGGGCCAGCCCGACCACGGTCAGACCCATCACCGCGCCGCTGCGAAAGGCCACCTTCAGCGCGCTGTCAAGCGAGGTGCGGGCAGCGTTGGCCGTGCGGGAAGAAGCGTAGGTGGCCGTCTTCATCCCGAAAAAACCGGCAAGTCCGGAGAAAAATCCGCCGGTCAGGAAGGCCACCGGAACCCACCTGTTCTGCACTTTAAGCGCGAAGGCCATAAATGCCAGCAGCACGATGAGGCAGACAAAGACGATGGCTACCACCTTGTACTGCTGCTTGAGATAAGCCATAGCTCCCTTTCTCACGTAGGAAGCGATTCTGGCCATCTCTTCGGTGCCTTCGCTCTTTTTCTTCATCTGGCTGTAAAACAACCAGGCAAAAAACAGAGCCAGAACTGAGGCTGCTGGCGCCAACCAGAAAACATTGTTTAGCATCACCATCCTCCTGGATGAAACGAGAGTGGAATTATATTTGATTTTTTATTTTGTTTATCTCGCACCCCACAAAGTTTAAGCCGTAAATTTATCATAATCCAGCCCCTGTGTCAAAAACAGGCTGCCTCTAATTCAGTTGATTTCTGATGCATAGCTGGATAAGCTTATAAATGGCAATCACCTGAAACTGGCAGAAGAGATGAAACTGTACATCGGAACTTCAGGCTGGAGCTATCCGGGCTGGCGTAACAGATTCTATCCCCCGGAAATAAAACCCTCCGAGTGGCTGGAATTTTACACCAGCCAGTTCAACACGGTGGAAATCAACATGACCTTCTACCGCTCGCCAAAGCCGGAAACCCTGCACGGCTGGGCCGCCAGAACGCCGGCAGAATTCATCTTTACTCTGAAAGCCAGCCGTCAGATCACCCACCTGAAAAAACTGCAGAAGGTCGAACATGACCTGGAACATTTAGCCTTTCTGGCCCGCCAGCTCAAGGGAAAAACGGGCTGTCTTCTTTACCAGCTTCCACCATCCCTCGGGAAAGACATTGCACTCCTGGACTCGTTTATCAGAAATCTCCCGCCCGGCTTCAGACATGTGATCGAATTCCGGCATCCAGGCTGGTATCACTCTGAAGTCTATGAGTTAATGTCGCGCTCGGGAGTTATATTCTGTGTGGTATCTTCCAGCAGGGTCCCCCCGGATGCGGTGGTGACAGCCAGAACTGCCTATTTTCGCTTCCATGGTCTAACCGGGGGTTACCGTTACCGATATTCAGATGAAGAACTGAAGAAATGGGCTGAAGTCATCAGGAACTGCGGGGCGGAAGAAGTCTTCGTTTATTTCAACAATGATTATCAGGCGCACGCGGTGTTCAACGCTCAGAAACTCCGGCAGCTGCTGGAAGAAAAATAATATGATTGCGCTTGCCTGTTTCAGTCCAGCCGAAAATAATTTTTATCTTTCGGTCGATTTTTAGAGCTGATTGATCGTGGCCGAATACCGGGTTGATTTAAGCCGGCAGAAGCCTTAAACTTTCAACAGGTTGAAAAATGGACAGAAAAGGAGAGGCCTGATGAAAAAATTCAAAGCGATAGTGTTTTTGCTGACCATCTTCATATCCTTCAACCTTCTGGCGCAGACGAAGACAGCCAGTCCGCCGGTTCTTCTGACTTCCTGCGGTCAAAGCCCGGGACCGGCCATCATCAAGGTGGTTCTCCAGCGGCTGAACATCCCCTTTGACCTGGAGCCCTTAGCCACCGCCTCCATGCTGCAGAAGAAAAAGGATTCGGGACATCCTTATGGAACGGTTATCATAGTCATGGGAGCCAGCCTGAAAGGCATGGGCGCGGCCGGCATCTCGATTGACGATGAAATTAAAAGAATAAACGCGCTCATCCAGGAAGCCCGAAAACAGGGCCTGACCATCATCGGAGCTCACGTTGAGGGCATGAAAAGGAGAGCCCAGGGAGCGGCTGCCGGTGACACCACTGACGAGCAGAGTATCGACGCGGTGGCCCCTCAGTCGGACATTCTCCTTGTTAACAGAGAAGGCAACACCGACGGCCGTTTCACCACCATCTCCAGAAATCGGAACATCCCGCTAATTGAGGTCGAAAAAAATATCGACCTGGTGAATGAACTGAGCAAAATTTTCGGAAAATAAACAGCCCGGGTCCAGAAACTACTTTTTCTTCAGTTCAACCAGCCCGGCTTTCTCCAGCGCCAAGAAATACTTCTCCACATCCAGCAACGGAAGCGGCTCGTATTCAGCCGAAGCGGCATTACGAATATCGAGTATGGATTTTTTCCCGTCGATAAAATTGCGCAGCTCAAACTCTGCCCGGAAAATCAGCGGGGAAACCTGGAGGTTCATCTCCCGGAGCTTAATCATAACCGCCCATGGGTCTGCTTCGCCGGCTGGTTTTCTCACCGGAACGACCCGGCTGAGTCTCGCCTCATCCGGCGTCAGCCCCGGTTTTTCCGGCTTTACTCCGTAACGCCGGCATTCCTGCTGATACAGAATATCCAGTTCGTTTTTCCAGGCAATTCTGAGCGTTTCCAGACCCTTCAGTTTGGTCTGAAGCATCTCTGAAAACTCGCGGTCATTTCCGGCAAAGAAACCGGCGGATTTCAGAGCTTCCTGTTCTCTGAGAATGGCTTGCTCTATAATGTTGGCTGCTTCTTTTCTCGCCGTGTGCAGACTGTTCCGGCCTGCTTTCAGCATCATTTCCGCCGCCCGGCCTTTTTCCTGCCCCAGACGCCCGAAAGCTCTGGAACTCACCTCATTCAGAATTTCACGGGCTTCTTCAGGTCCGGCGTTAGCTAAAAACAGAGCTGAAGCCACTGTCAGCGTAACCACCCTCTTCAGCTGGGTCGAATCCGATTTGTCAGGCAGGTCGCCGCTGGTGTGATACCACATATCCGGCCAGCAGATAAACATCACCGCCGGCACTTTCACCGAGCCGTCGATAAACACAATATGGTCGCTTCCGCCGGAAAAGCGGTCTATCGAATAATAGAACGGGTCCCTGCTTCCCGCGGGAGACAGCACCGCGTATTCTGACCAGCCAGAATCCTGGGAAATCCTCTGGCTGGCGCCCATCCATTCGACAAAAGAGGCTATGACGTCGTTCAGATAGGTCGGAAGCGAATAAGGAGTGGTCTCAAGACGGAAGGCGCTCAGGTTTTTCACCAGGGCTTCGCCCACCATATCCTCATTGATGCTGGCAAAAAACCTTCGGGCGATTTCCGGGTATTTCTGGATATAAGCTCTGGTCCCGGAAATTTCCGGCACAAAGAGAAAACGGATTGACCTTTTGAGCGGCGGGATTTTCCCTTCGGCCATCATTTTTTTGATCACCCGGCCGGCTTCGAGAATGGCCACACAGCCGGAAGCGTTATCGTTGGCGCCCTGTTTGGCAAAGCCTTCGAAAAGATGGGCGGTCAGGACGAGTTCCTCGTCCGGCCTTTCCGCGCCCTTTATCAGCCCGACGGCCATTTCTTCTCTGTAAGGCACCTGTTGAGTTTTGACCATGGCCTTCAGGACAATTTTTGTTTTTCTTTCGAGCGTCATCTTAAGGTCGAAATAAGTTCTCTCGGATACCATGAAGGCAAAAGTGGGTTTCTCGCCAGTTCCCGGCCTGATTGAATTCCAGCCAATCTGGTCTCGGTCAAACTCCGGATGACTGGAAGAACAGCCGACCAGACCCACCGCCCCGTATTTTTCCACAGCCAGCCTTCTGGCTCTTTCCGGGGGGCCATAGACCAGCACGATTTTTCCCTTAACGTCTTTATTTTTATAGAAATCTTCCAGATAGCCCGGACCGACATCAACCAGTTCCGCCGTCACTTCAGCGGAGGAGCTTCCAGAACAGAGAACGGCAGGTATTTCCTTGAGGTCGGCGATTTTCTTCTTCACCGGTTCAACCATCCAGAGCTCAGCCTCTTCCGCGTCCCAGGTGGTCTGGCTGCGGACGGGCAGCTGGATAATTTGTGCTTCATCGAATCCGTATTCTTTAAGCTTTTCCAGGATGAAAGCGGTTTCATAATAACCGCTGGAATATTCTTCCGCCCGGCGGTTGCGGTTGACTCCGGTCAAAAAAATTTCATTCTGCAGTGCCAGCTCGCCGTTAGCTTCATTTATGATTTCCTGAAGAAGCGAAAGCGGCAGAAGCGTGCGCGGCAGTTTCTCCTGCGGTTGAGCCAACGCCATGGTGGTCAGAAACACAAGAACCAGCAAACAGATGGCTTTTAATCTTCTAATCATCGCTCACTCCTTGAATTTTATAAGATATCGATATTACATCCTGCAAAACGATTTTGCAAAGAAAAAGTTTGCCAGTCAGATTCCATCTGTTAATTTTTTCGGCTATTTGATAAAATCAGACTGAAAAGAGGGATAAAAATGATTGCCACCTCAACTGCCATCAGCGTGGTGACCGCCCTGCTGGCCATCTGTGTTATCTGGCTTATATACATTCTGTTCAGGGGTCACACCGAGAGTCTTGTCAGGACGATTGTGGCCATAGTGATCTTAGGCATCATCCTCGGTTATCTCCACAACACAAAACTTACCATGCTCAGCTTCAAAGCGATAAAGAACGACCTGTTTCCGCCGAAAATTCCGCAGTTTCAGTACACGGTTACCGAAACAGAGGGGCTTTATTCGCGCCGAATAATTTACAATTTTATTTTCGGCGATCAGCTCGACCGGACATCTCCACAGCCTCCGCCTCCCGAACTTAAAGTGGTCATGGACCCAAGCGGACGGACCTTCACCATAGAAGACCCGGAATCTCTCAACCTGGTGCTCGACCAGCTGAACCTGCCCCGGGTCACCCACGGAGCCAGGGAACTGGTTACCATTACCGGCAATCCCACCGATGTCGGCGTTTACCGATTCGACGACTATGTGCTGGGCACTCTGATTGTCGAAAGAACCGTTTTCCAGAACAAAAACACTCTGCAGAGCTATCATGCCATTTCCAGAATCATCGTTGACCGGGTTAAATAACATCGAAACAGCAAGGAGAAATTAGCAGGTGTCGGCCACTTCAAGTGCTCTTCTTATACTTTCTGCCATGATCGCCGTCTATGTGGCGGCGAAATTGCTGCGGGTATCGACCGAGCTGTCGCTTTTCTTTGCAGCCGCGGGCGGAGCTCTCGCGGGAGGTTACGGAATCCCCGTAAGGCATCTGGCTGAAGGCGCCATCACCTACCTCGACATCTGTCTTATCTTCCTGACAGCTACCCTCTTCATGAATGTGATTAAAGAAGCTGGTGGTGTTAGTTTTGCCGTCAGGACCATCCTGAAAAATTTTCACGGCCGCCGCGGGCTTCTTTTTCTTCTGCTGGTGGTTCTGCTTCTTATCCCTGGAGCCCTCACCGGAGCCGGCAGCGTTACCGTCCTGATTACCGGTTCTCTGGTGGCGATTGTGCTGAAATACATGGGTTTGAACGAGGTCAGGGTGGCAGCCATAATATTTATCATTGCCGGCCTCAGCGCGGCCGCTCCGCCGGTAAGTCTCTGGGCGATGCTGACCGCCGCCGGAATCAACATGCCCTATGTCGGGTTCTTCCTGCCTCTACTTATCCCCTGTCTGATTGGAGCTCTGCTCACGATTTTCATCCTCGGGCGAAAAGCTCAACCTGTAAACCTGGAACAGGCTCTGGAAGAGCTGCCGGTCCCGCCGGAGCTGATGAACTGGTGGCGGCTGGGTTTGCCGTTTTTGGTTTTTCTCGCTCTTTTGCTGGCAGGCAGGATTTTTCCCTTTCACTTCCCGATACTCGGACTGCCGCTTATTTTCGCCCTGAGCGCCGTTGCGGCCACTCTATGTTCACCGGTGAAAATTAACCTGTGGAAAACTTCTCTGGAAACCGTTGAACAATTGCTGCCGCTGGTGGGGACTCTGACCTGTGTGGGAATTCTGGTTCAGATCATGACCCTGACCGGGGTAAGGGGTTTGATTGCCGTCTCGGTG
>FWWL01004047.1_pt1 | contig 25477 bp, 21 predicted proteins | sample 2228331 | NCBI WGS metagenome assembly FWWL01 (sample SAMEA103939775, study PRJEB20133) | metagenome | reverse complement strand
CCCCAGCAGGGCACGCCGCAGCAGGGCGCGCCGCAGCACCCGGCCGCGCGCCCGGCAGTGGCCGGCGGACCGCCGGCCAATTCGCGCCCGACGCGCCAGCGTCCCGTCGGCAACGCACCGGAAGGCTCGGACCGCCCGCCCGAGGTCGCGCCCTTGTTCGAGCAGCCCGGCGTGCTGACGCAGCCGGGCAAGTTCATCCTCGAACCCTCGCTGCAATTCGGCTACTCCTCGAGCAACCGGGTGGCCCTGGTCGGCTACACGGTGATCCCGGCGCTGCTGATCGGCCTGGTCGACGTGCGCGAGGTCAAGCGCAACACCTTCACCGCCGCGCTGACCGGCCGCACCGGTGTCAGCAACCGGATGGAGGTGGAGCTCAAGGTGCCCTACGTGTACCGGTCCGACGCCACGGTCAGCCGCGAGCTGTTCACCGGCACCGCCGTCGAGCGGGTGTTCGACACCAGCGGCAAGGCGATCGGCGACGTCGAGATGGCCTGGCGCTACCAGCTCAACAATGGCGGCCCGGACAAGCCCTACTACATCGCCGGCCTGCGCTTCAAGACGCGCACGGGCCGCGATCCGTTCGAGGTGGTGACCGACTGCGTGCGCCGCTGCGTGGGCGAGAACGTGACCGGCACCGGCCTGCCGCTCACGCTGCCGACCGGTTCGGGCTTCTACTCCATGCAGGCGAACCTGACCTGGTTGTTCCCGTCCGACCCGGCCATCTTCTTCGGCAGCGTCAGCTACCTGCACAATTTCGCGCGGGACGGCATCAGCCGCAGGGTGCTGAACGGCGAGTTCGAGCCGCTGGGCAAGCTGGAGCCGGGTGCCGTCATGGGCTTTAACTTCGGCATGGGCCTCGCCCTCAACGAGAAGGCCTCCCTCAGCCTGGGCTACGACCACAACACGATCGGGCGCATGCACCAGAACGGCGCCCCGGTGCCGGGCTCGGTGCGCACCCAACTGGGCACGCTGCTGCTGGGCTACTCCTACCGGCTGAGCGACAAGCGCACCCTCAACATCGCGGTCGGCGCGGGGGTGACCCGCGACACGCCCGACGTGTCGCTGACCGTACGCATGCCGTTCACCTTCTGAGCCGCACGCGGCGCCGGACATCCGCAAGGGGTCCGGCCCTCCTTTTTTCAAACGGAACAGGCCGCGGATCGTGGCAGAATGGGTTTGCTTCTGGAGGGCCACATCATGCAAGCACACAAGTTTCCACCTGACACCGAATTCGATACGGCGACCATCATGGGGGCGCTGTACGGCGATGGCTTCATCGCCTGCAAGGGCGCGTTCACGCGGGAATGGGTCGCGCGGCTGGGCGAGGACATCGGCGCGCTGTTCCAGGAGGCGCTCGACACGCCCGGTGGCGCACTGGCACGCGGGCCGAACCGGCACTACGTCGAGATCCACCCCGAACGCCTGAGCGGCTTTACCGACATCATCACCCATCCCTGGGTCGTGGCGGTGTGCCGCGCCATCCTCGGACCGGACTACAAGGTCGTCGAAGCCGGCTTTGACGTTCCCGGCCCTGGCGCGATGAACCAGCCGTGGCACCGGGATTTCCCGTCCCCGCCTGCCACGCTGGAAGGACGCCGGCTGAATTCGCTGGCATTCAACATCACCACCGTGGACGTGACCGAGGAGATGGGTCCGTTCGAGATCGCGCCGGGGACCCAGTGGGACGACCTGACCGGCGGCGACCTGATGTTCCCGCCGACCGAGGCCAACGCCCGCTACGAGGCGCGCGCCCAGCGCAAGCTCGCCCAGATGGGGGACATCTCGGCGCGCTCGGCCCTGACCATCCACCGCGGCACGGCCAACCGCTCGAACCGTTCGCGTCCGGTGTTCGTGCTCGGCGTGGACGCCCCGGATGGCACCAATGCCGACAAGCACGACCTGCAGGTGAGCACCGCGTATTTCGACAGCCTGGCGCCGGAAGTGCGGCGCCACCTGGCCTGCCGGGTGGTGGAGCGGCTCGAACCGATCTCCCAGGGCCACACGATCGAGGGCCTGAAGATGGGAGTGATGGGCTAGGACGCCTGCTGCTCCGGCGCGAGGAACCGGGTCGAGGCCCGGCCGTCGGCGTTGTGCTGCATGATGCGCACTGGCCGTCCTTGCGCGTCAAGCCACACCTGGCCGATCCCGGCGCCGTTCCACACACGCTCGCCATGCTGGCGCCACTCGGGCAGGCGTGGCGTGAGAGCCAGATCGCGGCGCTGGGTGAACCAGTTCAGCGGCGAACGCGGAGAAAACAGCCAGCGATTGAGCCGGTCGAGCCAGTCGAGCAGGCGGCGCGGGAATTCGTTCTTGATGCCACTGCTGGTGATCTGCCAGATATGCGGGGTCCGGTCCGAGTCGCGCACCTCGACGTCGTAGGCGAAGGAGTAGTGCACATCGCCCGACAGGATCACGTAATTGCCCGGGGTGCGCGAATGCCGGAAGATATTGAGCATGCTGCTGGCCGCGCCGCGATGCGCCATCCAGTTCTCGGCATCGACGGTCAAGGCCAGGCCCGCGAAGGTGGCGATCCTCTGCACCACTTCGATCAGCTTGACCCCGAACATGGGCGCCGGCGAGACGATGACGGCGGCCGTTTCGTCCAGCAACTCGTGCTGCAGTTCGGTCAGCGATTCCCAGTCCATCAGGCCGGAGGGATGGCCGGGCCGGCGCCGGTTGCGCCAGCGCCGGGTGCGGGTATCGAGCACGATGATCGTGGGACTGGTCCGTATGACGAAATCCCACTGGCGGAACGACAGCAGGCGCCCGATCAGCGCGTCCTGCACCGGCGCGTCGAGCCGGTCATCGCCACCGGCCGTGTCGGCCAGTAGGGCCATGGCGTCCAGCGCCGGGCCAAATACGTCCGGCCGGTTGCCCCATCCCTGGCACAGCATGTAGGCGACCAGCGCATTACCCACGATGCGGCGCGCGAACGGGTGCCCGTAGACGGTGGTTTCCCACCTGGCCGACAGGTTCCAGTCGTCGGTGATGTCATGGTCGTCGAAGATCATCAGGGTCTGCACGTGCGCCAGCAGCCGCGCGGCCTGCGGCAGATCGTCGCGAAAGCCCGTCAGCAATTCCGACTCGCGCCGCCAGCGGTCCGCATGCCTGGGCTCCAGCGCGGGCGCCGGCGCATCCCCGACCAATCGCCACGGCACGGGCGACCACACCAGCAGATACTGGGCCATCACCTCGGCCAGGGTGACCAGGTGATTGTGCGCATTGGCCGTGGTGAAGATCGGCTTTTCGCTGCCGCCGAAGAAGCGGTCGCGCAGGGCCTCGTTTGACTTGACCGCAGGCAACAGCTCTTCGCGCCGGTAGTAACTGGCCTCATGGCGGTACAGCGCCTCGCTGTCGGCGACCACCGCGCCTTCCAGACACTCCCCGTAGAGGCCCAGGCGCCGGATCAGCGCGTGGATCGCCGCCAGCATCGGGCCCGCCACATCGTCGGCATACACCTGGTCTCCGCACAACATGAGCAAGGCCGGCCGTTCGTCGGCCTGTCCGATGTGTTCGGCCAACAAGGCGTCGGCGCGCGCCAGGCCGTCGCGCGCGGGATGGTGCGGCTTGCGGCACGAACCGAACAGGATATTGTCGCTGCGGCTGCGCAGCACCATGCTCGGCCGGCTCGCACCGGCGTGCAGCAGGTGGGGCGCCCAATCTGCGATGCCGGCCTCGTTGCCATCATGGAGCGTCACGAGCAGGTCGTACTCGATCAGGCTGTCTTGCGGCAGCGGTTCGGGCAGCGCGATATCGATCAGGTGCACGAAGGCGTGGCGGCCGACGGGCACGACACGGCAGTGGCGCGCGTCCAAGGGCAAGTGCCGTGGCGCGTCCGCCTCGCGCGCCAGCACGAGGCTCAGGTCGAGCGGCGCGCTGCCGACCAGCCATAGCACCAGGCGGCTGGGCTCGAGGCGGCGAAGGATGGGACCGGCAAGCACGGGCGGCAAGCCCTCGGAGGCGGGAGTCTGGATCAAACGGATGCGCGATGCTGGTTTAACGACGGACCAGTGTAGCAGACCTCCCGGATGGCTTGAGCGTGCAACTGGGACATCCGCTCGATTCCAGCACCCGAGAAACAAAATGTAAGTGATTTCTCGTGTGGCGGAAGTCGGCCATATGATGATGAATACATGATCAGACCATCCTCCGGGAGCAGAAATGCACAGCGATACCGTCTACTTCCACGACTACGAGATACTTAGCGCTGAAGAACGCGCCTACGCCCAGTTCCTGGATTTTTCGATCTATTCCGAGATGAACGGCGCGTACGGCTACGACAACGCGGCGTTATACTCGACAAGCTATGGTGGTGTCGGAACCGACGCGATCTTCAGCTTTTATGCGACGGAAGGCGCGGTGTACTCGATCGTCTCGGAAAGCTATATCGATCCCGATGAACTGCTCGTGTTCGATGCCGGAGGCCATGCAATCCTGGTCGATGACGGCTTTGGCGAATACGGCATCGACCACGTGTTGTTCGTCGCTCCTTACTCGGGCGTTTATTATGTGGACCCTTCCTGGGCACCAGGGTATTTCCCTTCGCAGCCCCTTACCCTGACCATCCTGGAAGACCGGGATACGCTGGCCATGGCGGTCATCGGCGGCACCAACGGCGCCGATATCATCGATGGCACGATCGATGACGACGATCTTTACGGTTTTGCCGGTAGTGATTCGCTGTATGGCGGACCGGGCGACGACTATCTCGATGGCGGCACCGGCATCGATTCGGCCTACTACATCGGGCGGCGCGCCGATTACGAGGTCAGCCGCCATTTCGACCGGGTCGCGGTTGAAGCGCTGGCTTTTCCGGGAGGCGTGGACGAAAGCATCGACATGCTTTCCAACGTTGAACGTCTCGATTTCTCCGATGTCACTGTCGGCCTGGATATCCACGGAGCGTCAGGGCAGGCTTTCCGGCTGTACCAGGCAGCTTTCGACCGCGCCCCGGATCTCCAGGGCCTTGGCTACTGGATCGCGCAGCTCGACCATGGAGCCAGCCTGCTAGCCGTCGCACAGAGCTTCATCGTGTCACCGGAGTTCCGTTACCTCTACGGGAATACTGCCGATCACTACAACGTGGTGGTGCAGTTGTATGAGAACGTGCTGCATCGGGGGATCGACCAGGCCGGACTGAATTTCTGGGTCCACGCGCTCGACTCGCGCCAGGCCACTTTGCCGGAGGTGCTGGTTGCGTTCAGCGAAAGTTCAGAAAACTACGCGCAACTGGTGGGAGTTACCAGCGAGGGCATTGCGTTCTTGCCGTGGGCATGAGGACAATCGGTAAAGCGCCGCCCGGCAATGGCATGCGCTTGGACGCTGGTGGAGCGGGCAGGTTGGCGCGCGGCACGCGTCAGGATTCCGCTGCTACGCATGCCGACCTCAGTAAACCGCCGAATTCCTTTCTAAGTAGCGCCAGCTTCGGGTCGATATAGGTGGTGCAAAACGGGCCCCCGGCATTCTTTTCAGAATAGCGCTGAAAGCGTTCATCCGAAGCTTTGAAGGCTCGAAAGGGCAGGATTCGGGTGACAAGAGGCGCATCGAATCCTGGCCCGACTTCTATCAGGACGCGCCGCGCAGCCTCGGCCTGGACCTCGTCCATCACATAAACCGCACTGCGATACTTGCGCCGCATGGAGTGGTTGGACGTGCTTGAATGCGTCCGCAAATGGATCTCGATCAAGGACCCAAGAGAGATTTTGTCTGGTTGAAAGGTGAGCAGCACGGCTTCGGAGAAATCGTCGTCGGGCGCGTCGGCACGGATGAACCCCTGCTCCACGCGGATAACGCCGCGAAGAGCAGCGAACACGGCTTCAGTGCACCAATGGCAGCCTCCACCAAAGCCGATTGTCTGCACCTCAGCAAAATTCACGGCTTTTGTGTTAATTCAGTTCCGAACCCACCGACTGGATGTGTCTCGAATCGTTCTCCAAACCCCGAAATAAGGGGCCTTCCTGCCGAAAGTGCGGCCTTCACCGCTGGCAGATCAAGCGATGCTTTATGACTCTCTGCACTGTCCCATACCTCAGTAATCCATAAAGCATCGTCATTGCTGGGATCGGCAGCAACAATGTAACTTAGGCATCCGGGCATTTTCTGCGTTGCTTGCAAGAGGATCGATGCCAGAGCGTCTCGTTGGCCCGCGTTCGTTTTGATCTTCCCTATAAGTCCATACATTGGTTTTGATTCCTTCGTTGACTATGGAGTGGACTGACATGCAGTGAGGGACCTTCCCTCAGTGTACGGCCGTGCCGCTCTCAGGACAAGAACCTCCTTTATTCGGCACACTTGGCGGCGTCCGCGCAACCATCCCGGCGTGCGCGCAGGTAGGCGCGCTCGACCTCGTTGCCAGCCAGCGCGATGGCACGCTCGTAAGCGGCAACAGCCGCCGGGATGTCGCCCAGGTGTCGATGGAATTCCGCGCGCGCGGCGTGCAGGTAGTGCGAGCCATCCAGCCCTGCGACCTCGTCCAGCGCCCGCAATCCCTGGGCAGGCCCGTGCGCCATGCCCACGGCAACGGCCGCGTTCAGCCTCGCCACCGGGGTCGGCAGGTGCCGCAGCAGCGCGTGGTACAGCGCCGAAATCTGCCGCCAGTCAGTCGCCGCCGCGCTGGCGGCCTTGCAATGCAGCGCGGCGATCGCCGCCTGGATCTGGTACGGCCCCGGCCTGCGTAGCGGCAGCGCGCTGTCCAGGATGGCCAGCCCCTCCCTGATCGCGCCGCGATCCCACAGCGCGCGGTCCTGCCGTTCCAGGGTCAGCAGTTCGCCTACCTCGGATACCCGCGCCGCGCTGCGCGCATGGGTGAGCAGCATCAGGGCCAGCAGGCCGCGCGCCTCGGCATCCTCCGGCACCAGCTCCGCCAGAAGACGGCCCAGCCGGATCGCCTCCCGGCACAGGTCGGTGCGCACCAGGCGCTGGCCCTCTGTGGCGCCGTAACCCTCGTTGAACACCAGATAGATCACCTGCAGCACGATCGATAGCCGCTCCGGCAGGTCGGCGGCGGCGGGAATGACGAACGGGATTCTTGCCTCGGCAATCTTGCGCTTCGCACGCACCAGGCGCTGGGCGGTCGCGGTCTCGCTCTCGCAAAAGGCGCGCGCGATCTCGCGCGTGGACAGGCCGCACAGGGTGCGCAGGGCCAGCGCGCTTTGCGCGGCGGGATGCAGGGCCGGGTGACAGCACACGAAGATCAGGCGCAAGCGGTCGTCGTCGATCAGGCCTTGTGCGTCCGGCGTCCGCCCCTCCCCTTCCTCGGGCGTCTCCGCCTCCAGCGCCGCCAGGGCGTCGGTGGAATCGTCGAGGGTGCGCGCGGCGCGGCGCACGCTGTCCAGCCCGCGGTTGCGGGCGACGGTGGTGAGCCAGGCGGCGGGGTTGTCAGGCAAGCCCTCGCGCGGCCAGCGCTCCAGCGCCCGGGCATAGGCGTCCTGCAACAGGTCTTCGGCCAGCCCGATGTCGCCGAAGCGGCGCACCAGCCCGGCCAGTACCTTGCCTCCCTCGCGCCGGCACACCTCCTCGATGGCGTGTGCGATCACCGCGCGCCCCGCGTCAGGCGCTGGCAGCCAGCGGACGCACCTCGATCGAACCATGCGGCGCCGACGGACACTTGGCCGCCCACTTGATGGCCTCGTCCAGGTTCGCGCACTCGATCAGGAAGTATCCGCCCAGGTGTTCCTTGGTCTCGGCGAATGGCCCGTCGCAACAGGTGATCTTGCCGCCGCGCAGGCGCACGGTGGTGGCGGCGTGGGATGGGGCCAGTTCGGCGCCGCCGCGCATGACGCCGGCGGCCGTCATCTCCGCCTCGTAGCGCCCGTAGGCGGCCATCACCTCGGCCAGTTCCTTCTCGGGCATGTCGCCATAGAACTGTTCGTCGGCGTAAATCAGGATCATGTATTCCATTCTGTGTTCTCCGAAAAAGTTCCCCGGAACGCCCGGGTACTGGTACGACGAACGGCCCTGCCGCATTTCGACAATTGTCGGCAGAAAGAATGGAAATATTTAATGCGCGTGGCCGCAGCCGCTGCGCACGGGTGCGCCAGGCAGCACCGCGCCCGGCTCGCGCCCGCTGTCCCCCTCGAAGCCGGCCGCGTGCAGGCGGCCCAGGTAGTCCCGCCACAGGGCGTCCTGCTCGCTGCCCAGCTTGTACAGGTAGTCCCAGGTGTAGATGCCGGTCGCATGGCCATCGTCGAACAGCGGTTTGACCGCGTAGTTCCCGACCGGCTCGATGCCCGTGATGCCGACCTCGCGCTTACCGACCTGCAACACCTCCTGCCCCGGCCCATGGCCCTTCACCTCGGCCGACGTGGAATACACGCGCAGCAGCTCGAACGGGATCGAGAACGCGGCGCCATCGTCGAAGGCGATGTCGAGCAGTTTCGATTGCTTGTGGACGGTCAGTTCGGTCGGATTGGGCATGCTCGCACCTTATTCTTGGGCAAACCGCCGGGCGATCTCGGCGGTCAGTTGGGGCAGCAGCGCACGGCGCGCCGCCAGGGTCTGTTCGTCGGTCGTGCGCACCGCCTGCGCCCACACCGGCGCGGGGAAGTGGGCGTCGTCGGCGTAGCGCGGGATCACGTGCCAGTGCAGGTGCGGCACCACGTTGCCCAGGCTGGCGACGTTGACCTTGAGCGGCTCCATCACCGCGCGCACCGCCAGTTCCACCCGCCACACCGCGTCGTTGAGCAGCAGGCGGTCGGCGTCGGCCAGGTCGCTCATCTCGCGCACGTGCCCGCGCCAGATGACGCGGCAAAAGCCGGGATAGTTCGCGTCGTCCACCAGGATCACGGACAGCTTGTCGTTGGCGTAGGCGGTGGGCACCGCCAGCTCGCACAGCTCGCACGCTCCGGACGTCATACCAGCACCCTTTCGATGCCGCCGTTGTTGGCGCGCGCCACGTAGTCGGGCAGCCAGTTCTCGCCCAGCAGGTGCTTGGCGATCTCGACCACGATGTAGTCGGCGCTGGTGCCGGAATCCTCGTTGTAGCGCGACAGGCCCTGCAGGCAGGACGGGCAGCTGGTCAGGATCTTGACCTCGCCGTTGAAGCCATCCTCGCGCAGCTTGTCGGCGCCCTTCTCCATCTCACCCTGCTTGCGGAAGCGCACCTGGGTCGCGATGTCCGGACGGCTCACCGCGAAGGTGCCCGACTCGCCGCAGCAGCGCTCGTTCTTCTCGATCTTCACGTTGTCGGCGGTCGAAACCAGCGCGTTGACGGTCTTGAGCGAGTCCTGCATCTTCATCGGCGTGTGGCAGGGGTCGTGGTACATGTAGCGGGTGCCGTTCACGCCCTCGAGCTTGACGCCCTTCTCGAGCAGGTACTCGTGGATGTCCATGATGCGGCAGCCCGGGAAGATCTTGTCGAACTCGTAGGTCGCCAGCTGGTCGTAGCAGGTGCCGCAGGAGACCAGCACCGTCTTGATGTCCAGGTAGTTCAGCGTGTTGGCCATGCGGTGGAACAGCACGCGGTTATCCGTCATCATCTTGTCGGCCTTGTCGTACTGGCCGGCGCCGCGCTGCGGATAGCCGCAGCACAGGTAGCCCGGCGGCAGCACGGTCTGCACGCCCACTTCCCACAGCATCGCCTGGGTCGCCAGGCCCACCTGCGAGAACAGGCGCTCCGAGCCGCAGCCGGGGAAGTAGAACACGGCTTCGGTGTCGGCCGTGGTCGCCTTCGGGTTGCGGATGATCGGAATCACCTTGTCGTCCTCGATGTCGAGCAGCGCGCGCGCCGTCTTCTTCGGCAGGTTGCCCGGCATCTTCTTGTTGATGAAGTGGATCACCTGCTCGCGCACCGGCGCCTTGCCGGTGGTCGGCGGCGGCGCCTTGGTCTGCTCCTTGGCCAGTCCCTTGAGCAGGCTGTTGCCCAGGCGCTGGGCCTTGTAGCCCCAGTCGATCATCGCCTTGCGGGTGGTGTTGATCGTCGTCGGATCGGTCGCGTTCAGGAAGAACATGGCGGCGCGGTTGGCCGGCTTGAAGCTGCGCTTGTCCATCTTGCGCAGCAGGTTACGCATGTTCATCGACACGTCGCCGAAGTCGATGTTCACCGGGCAGGGCGTGACGCACTTGTGGCACACGGTGCAGTGGTCCGACACGTCCTCGAATTCCTCCCAGTGGCGGATCGACACGCCGCGCCGGGTCTGCTCCTCGTACAGGAAGGCTTCGATCAGCGCCGAGGTGGCGAGGATCTTGTCGCGCGGCGAATACAGCAGGTTCGACTGCGGCACGTGCGTCGTGCAGACCGGCTTGCACTTGCCGCAGCGCAGGCAGTCCTTGATGCTGTTGGCGATCTCGCCGATGTCGCTTTGCTGCATGATCAGCGACTCGTGCCCCATCAGGCCGAACGAGGGCGTGTAGGCGTTGCGCAGGTCGGCGTGCGCGCCTTCCAGGTTGAGCAGCTTGCCCTTGTTGAAGCGCCCCTCGGGGTCGATGCGCAGCTTGTAGTCGCGGAACTCGCCAATTTCCGAGTCCAGCAGGAATTCCAGCTTGGTGATGCCGATGCCATGCTCGCCGGAGATCACGCCGTCGAGCGAGCGCGCCAGCTTCATGATGCGCTCGACCGCCTGGTGGGCGTCCTGCAGCATCGCGTAGTCGTCCGAGTTCACCGGCAGGTTGGTGTGCACGTTGCCGTCGCCCGCGTGCATGTGCAGCGCGACGAACACGCGCGAGCGCAGCACGCGCTTGTGGATCTCGGTGCATTCGTCGAGGATGTGCTTGTAGGCCGCGCCGTTGAAGATCTGGCGCAGCGGCGCGCGCAGTTCCTGCTTCCACGACACGCGCAGGCTGTGGTCCTGCACCACGTCGAACAGCGTGGCGCCCTGCTGCTTGGCGCTGCGCTGCGCGAAGACCGGTGCCTTTTGCTCCAGGCCCAGTTCCGACAGGCGTGCGGCATCGATGGCGGTCAAGGGCTGGTCCAGGTTGGCCAGCACGAAGCCCCAGCGCGCCCGCACCTGCTCCAGCAGCGCCAGCGCCTGCTGCGGCCGGTCGCCCAGGATCTCCTCGGGCGCGACGCCGTCGCCGGTGGCGTCGTCGCTCTTTTCCAGCGGCAGGTGGCCGGCCGCGAGGTAGGCGTGCAGTTCCTCGGCCAGTTGCAGTTTGTTCTTGATCGACAGTTCGATGTTGATGCGCTCGATGCCGTCCGTGTACTCGCCCATGCGGTTCAGCGGGATGACCACGTCCTCGTTGATCTTGAAGGCGTTGGTGTGGCGCGCGATGGCGGCCGTGCGGGCACGGTCGAGCCAGAACTTCTTGCGCGCCTCGGCGCTCACCGCCACGAAGCCTTCGCCCACGCGCGTGTTGGCGATGCGCACGACCTCGGATGCGGCCAGCGCCACCGCGTTCTCGTCGTCGCCGACGATGTCGCCGAACAGCGCCATCTTCGGCAGCACGCCGCGCTTGGACTTGGTGGCGTAGCCGACCGCGCGCAGGTAGCGCTCGTCCAGGTGCTCAAGGCCGGCCAGGCGCAGCGTGGCGAAGGCCGGGTCGCCGTTCTTCGGCAGGCTGTCCAGGTAGTCCTTGATCTCGACGATCGACGGGATCGCGTCGCGCGCCTGGCCGAAGAACTCCAGCGCCACCGTGCGCGTGAACTTCGGCATCTTGTGCAGGATCCAGCGCGCCGAGGTGATCAGGCCATCCGTGCCCTCCTTCTGGATGCCCGGCAGGCCGGCCAGGAACTTGTCGGTCACGTCCTTGCCCAGGCCCTCCTTGCGGAAGCGCCGTCCCTCGATGCTGAGGGTCTCGGTGCGGAAGGGTTCGCCCTTCGGCGCACCCTTGGCCGAAGGGTGGGTCCATTCGAGCCTGAAGGTGGCCACCGGGGCGTCGTGGATCTTGGACAGGTTGTGGTCGATGCGGGTCACTTCCAGCCAGTCGCCGTTCGGGTCCACCATGCGCCAGGAGGCCAGGTTGTCCAGCGCCGTGCCCCACAGGACGGCCTTCTTGCCGCCCGCGTTCATCGCGATGTTGCCGCCGATGCAGGAGGCGTGGGCCGAGGTCGGATCCACCGCGAACACGAAGCCGGCCTTCTCCGCCGCCTGCGACACGCGCTGGGTGACCACGCCGGCGTAGGTGTGGATGGTCGCGTAGTCGCGGTCCACGCCCGGCAGGCGGGTCATCTCGACCTCGCCCAGGCCGACCAGTTTCTCGGTGTTGATCACGGCCGACATCGGCGTGAGCGGAATCGCGCCGCCGGTGTAGCCGGTGCCGCCGCCGCGCGGGATGATGGTCAACCCCAGCTCGATGCAGCCCTTGACCAGGCCGGCCATCTCGTCCTCGCCGTCGGGCAGCAGGACCAGGAAGGGATATTCGACGCGCCAGTCGGTGGCGTCGGTCACGTGCGAGACGCGGTGCATGCCGTCGAAGCGGATGTTGTCCTTGTGCGTGTAACGGCCCAGCACCTTGAGCGCGCGCTTGCGCAGGTCGTACATCTCGCGGAATTCGCGCCCGAAGTCGTCCACCGCGCGGCGCGCCGCCACCAGCAACTGCTCGACGGCGGCGCTGCGCGCGGCCGCCGCGGCCGGGTCCCCCCCTTCGCTCACGTCCACCGTCGTGCGCCGCTTGTCCACCTCCGCCAGGCGGTGGTGCAGGGCGTCGATCAGCTTCTGGCGCCGGTTCGGATTGTCCAGCAGATCGTCCTGCAGATAGGGATTGCGGCGCACGACCCAGATGTCGCCCAGCACCTCGTACAGCATGCGCGCCGAACGGCCGGTCTGGCGCGCGCCGCGCAACTGGTCGAGCAGTTGCCACGACGACTCGCCCAGCAGCCGGATCACGATCTCCCGGTCGGAGAACGAGGTGTAGTTGTAGGGGATTTCGCGCAGGCGGGCCGGCGCGTTATCGGCAAGCAGGGTGTGCAGTTGTGCGGGGGCGTTCATATTGGAATCGGCAGTCGGACGGGCCCGAAGGATGGACATTCTAGCTTATTGCGATGCACCACGCTGGCGCCCGGTCGATTTGATAAGGAGACTGCCGCAAGGAAATTCCGAAAACAGCATGTCTATGCAAATTTTGTTTGCAAGAAATGCAAATTTTGCACCGAAAGTGAGGCGAGCCGCGCGGGGCGCCCCATATGCCACGGTCGGCTAGCCGAACACCCTGCCCAGCAACTCGCCGATGCTCTTCCAGAACCCGTCGGGGATGTACAGCAGGGCCGCGGTCATCGTCAGATAGCGCATGAACTTGCCGATCGCCATGTAAAACACGCTGGGCCAGAACGGCAGGTGCAGCCAGCCTGCCAATGTGCACAGCGGGTCGCCCACGGCGGGCAGCCAGGACAGCAGCATGGTCTTGGCGCCATACCTGGCCAGCCAGGCGAACCAGCGGCTCTGGCGCTCCTTGGCGAACGCGACCTTGGCCCGGTAACCGATGAAGTAATCGACGGCGCCGCCGAGCGTGTTGCCGACGGTGGCGACCAGGATGGCGGGCCAGAACATCGCCTCATTGGCCTTGACCACGGCGAACACGGCCGGTTCGGAGCCAAGCGGCACCAGGGTCGCGGAGACGAAACTGATGATGAATACCGAGGTGAGCCCGACTGTCGGCGCGGCAAGAACTTTGAGCAGCCAGAGAACAGCGGATTCGATCATCGGCGTTGGTTGGGCGAGGGGCGGAGCGTCCATTATAATGAGGAAAACTCATCGTAACGACACGATACGCCGGGCCTGCCACCCAGGACGTCGTATCGCACTGCACGCCTCGGTCACCCACGGAGGAGAACAGTCAAGGGTCGCCCCGGATCGCCAGGACAAGGACACTGGCTCAGATTACCTCGCCACCAGACTATGACTACCGATTACCTCAAGAAAATCCTGACCGCCCGCGTGTACGACGTCGCCGAGGAGACCCCGCTCGAATATGCGCCCACGCTGTCGCAGCGTTTCGCCAATCGCATCTACTTCAAGCGCGAGGACATGCAGAGCGTGTTCAGCTTCAAGCTGCGCGGCGCCTACAACAAGATGGCCAACCTGTCGCCCGAGCAGCTCAAGCGCGGGGTGATCTGCGCCTCCGCTGGTAACCACGCGCAGGGCGTCGCCCTGTCGGCGGCCCGCCTTGGCTGCCGCGCGCTGATCGTCATGCCGACCACGACCCCGCAGGTGAAAATCGACGCGGTCAAGGCCCGCGGCGGCGCCAGCGTCGAAGTGGTGCTGCATGGCGACTCCTACACCGACGCCTTCCTGCACGCGACCGCGCTGGAGAAGGAACAGCAGCTGACCTTCGTCCATCCCTTCGACGACCCGGACGTGATCGCCGGCCAGGGCACGATCGGCATGGAGATCCTGCGCCAGCATTCCGGGCCGATCCACGCGATCTTCGTGGCGATCGGCGGCGGCGGGCTGGTCTCGGGGATCGGCGCCTACGTCAAGGCGGTGCGCCCGGACATCAAGGTGATCGGCGTGCAGACGCTCGATTCGGATGCGATGGCACGCAGCCTGAAGGCGAACCAGCGCGTCACCCTGCCGGACGTGGGCCTGTTCTCGGACGGCACGGCGGTGCGCCTGGTGGGCGAGGAAACCTTCCGTGTCGCCAAGGAGGTCGTGGACGAGATCATCCTGGTCGACACCGACGCGATCTGCGCGGCGATCCAGGACGTGTTCCAGGACACGCGCAGCATCCTGGAGCCGGCCGGCGCGCTGGCGGTGGCGGGGGCCAAGGCCTACGTCGAACGCTCGCAGATGGGCCGCGAGCCGGTACGCAACGAGACGCTGGTGGCGGTGGCATGTGGCGCGAACATGAACTTCGACCGCCTGCGCTTCGTCGCCGAACGCGCCGAACTGGGCGAATCGCGAGAGGCCGTGTTCGCCGTCACCATCCCCGAGCAGCGCGGCAGCTTCAAGCGTTTCTGCTCGCTGGTGGGGCCGCGCAACGTCACCGAATTCAACTACCGCATCAGCGACGCCAGCCAGGCCCACGTGTTCGTCGGCGTGCAGGTGGCCAGCCGCGGCGAATCCGGGCTGCTCGCGCGCACCTTCGAGGAACACGATTTCCGCACCCTGGACCTGACGCACGACGAACTGGCCAAGCTGCACATCCGCCACCTCGTCGGCGGCAAGAGCACCCTCGCCCGCGACGAATTGCTGTATCGTTTCGAATTCCCCGAGCGTCCGGGCGCGCTGATGCGCTTTCTCGACAGCATGGCACCGAACTGGAACATCTCGCTGTTCCACTACCGCAACCAGGGCGGCGACGTCGGCCGCATCCTGGTCGGTCTGCAGGTGCCGCCCGCCGAGATGGACGAGTTCCGCCAGTTCCTGGCCACGCTCGGCTACCGCTACTGGGACGAAAGCCAGAATCCCGTGTACAAACTCTTTCTTGGCTGACGGTCATTCCCGCGTTCGCCCTGGCGGCCGCGGGAAGCCTACTGTCCGCCCTTTGTAACCAATATGACCAACACCCCCGACAACTCGCCCCTGGGCAAGACTTCCGCCTACCAGAGCCAGTACGCCCCCGAACTGCTGTTCCCGATCCCGCGCCAGCAAAAGCGGGACGAGCTCGGACTGTCGGGAACCCTGCCCTTCTTCGGCGTCGATATCTGGAACGCCTACGAGCTGTCGTGGCTGAACATGCGCGGCAAGCCGCAGGTGGCGATCGCCACCATCACGGCGCCGGCCGACTCGCCCAACATCGTCGAGTCCAAGTCCTTCAAGCTGTACCTGAACTCCTTCAACCAGACCCGCCTGGCCGGCACTGATGCCTTGCTGGCACTGCTGCGGGAAGACCTGTCGGCCGCCTTCGGCGCGCCGGTGCATGTGGCGCTGACGCTGCCGGAAGCCTTCGCCAGCCTGAAGATGGGCGAGCCGGAAGGCCTGCTGCTGGACCGCCTGGACGTGGAGATCGACCAGTACACGCCCTCGCCCGCGCTGCTGCTGGCCAACCACGACGAGGCCCCGGTCGAGGAGACGCTGGTGTCGCACCTGCTCAAGTCGAATTGCCTGGTGACCGGCCAGCCAGACTGGGGCACGGTGCAGATCCAGTACGCCGGCCCGCAGATCGACCAGGAAGGACTGCTGAAATACCTGATCGGCTTCCGGGAGCACAACGAGTTCCACGAGCAATGCGTCGAGCGCATCTTTATGGACGTGCTGCGCCAGTGCAAGCCGAGCAAGCTGGCGGTCTATGCGCGCTACACCCGGCGCGGCGGGCTGGACATCAATCCCTGGCGCGCCAATTTCAGCACCGCGCGCCCACCGAATTTGCGCGGCGCTCGGCAGTAGGAGCGGGCCCGGCCGTTGCGCCTGCCGGCCTTAGATCGCCTAACAGGAAGCCGGTCAGCGCTGCGCGGTCGTTGATCTGCGGCTGTCCGCCTCTTGGTGATCGGCGAAGAGCCGGGAGATGAGCTGCTATAAGCGACCAAAGGTCTTCGGACAGAAGTGCTTGGGACATGGCATGAAGCCGTCTGCGAACACGGCCGCCATATTAGTGCCAGGATTATGGTCGTGTACGTCCGCTGCCGACCCGAAGCGGACAGTCGTAGCCCCATACTATGTGGGGTCCAAGTCCGATGGAAACCGACTAGCGTCCTGCCACTCTTCTTGATTGAGGCCATAGGCTTTGTCTCGGCGATACCAAGCGCGATTCAAATGAGAGAAGACGTGGCCCAGTTGTATTCGCAGATCAACCTCATCGAAGTCGTCTGCCGCGTTCATCTCGGAAATCAACGCCGTCAAGTGTTCCTGTGCGTCTTCAAGTTCGTACATGAGCGCGGCCCACTCGATTGGCACGTTTTGTTTGTTTATCAATGGCACTCCGCAGGTTTATCCAGCCATTTTTTGGGCACTCTGTACGTCCGCTCCTGGCCGATAGCGGACGGTCGGCTCGGCTCAGTGTACCCCGCTGTTGCCTCAAGGGCAACTAGAGGGTTTTGTTGGCGCTCTTAGTCCTGGAACTCGTTCAGGTCGTCGAGGTAGTCGGCATTCGGGTACAACGGCTGCTTGGGCGGACGTTGCGGCATCGGGAAGCCGTGTTTGGCGGTCCACGCCTTGATGTCGGGGATCATGCCGGGCTTTTCGCCGGCGGGGCAGTCGTGCAGGCACAGCCAGGTGTTCTTCTGCTTTCCGATCACCGGCTTAGGCGGATCCTCGAACCGCGACCACCCGACGAACTCGCCGATGAAAGTTCCGTGAGGGGCGTAGGACGTGACGTCGATATAGGGTGAGTCGCGGTCGTAAAGCTGGGCCGTCCACTCGCGGCAGCCAAAATTGCCTGTGTAGCCATCGATGTCCCATCCGTCTTCGTAGCGGCGCCAGTCCGGGGGAATGCATACTGCGGGCGAGAAGCTGACATCGCCGGGAATTCCTTGCGACCAGTCGGCGAAATAGTACGGTCTTCCAAACGGCGAAGCATCGTGGACCAGCACGAGGACATCGAGCAGATTTCGCTTCGCTGTCATCTTCCGAAGTACTTGACCTTTCGAGAGGACCCTTCCCGCCTCGTCGAAGCGGACTAGGACAACAGAGATCGCCTGCGTTCCGGGAACCCTGAACGTACTCGTAGGCTTGAGTAACGCGGCGCCGTTCAGGTACACACTCCGATCTCCCGGCGCTTCCTTTTTCGCGTTACTCTCCCGCGCCACCTCAAATTCCAATTGCTTAGTCAGCGCCGATGCTCCGAACAGGACGTAACGTATCTCCCAAGGTCGGTCGAGCCATACGCGAGACTTCGAGGTCGAATCGGCGGCTTGCACCGGCAGTATGGCGAATGCTAACGCCGCAACAGATGCGAGACATCTCATAGTATTTTCGGCTCCAGCACGGTAATGTGGAGATGGTTGTTATGGACCCGTTCGTTCGAGTTCGAATGTCGTTGCTCGTTCGGGACCGGAGGAATGTCATCCGTCGTGTTGCTGTCCATGTACCACGGGTCGAACAGCTGCTTGATAGACTTGTTTTTGCCCAGCCTCTCCCGCAGGTTGCGAATGATGCCTGGTTCGTTGCGGTTCCGTTCATCGTCCCAAGCCTTGCGCGCTGTAGCTTCGCGATCGACGGATTCCACCCTTCGGCGTTCGGCGTCTTTTAAGTGCGTTACTTTTCCTGGGTCCCGTTTCCGATCCAGATCGCGCTGTGCCAACTTCAACTCCTTTTCCCTCGCCGCAACCTCCGCCTTGGCATCCTGGTACTCCCGCCACAACGCCCGCTCCCGCTCGCTGACATTGCCGTTTTTCGGCGCCAGCAAATTGACCAGAAACGCCCGATTGAAGAAGGCACGCTTCTCGCCGCCTTCGATGTACGTGATGTCCAGCCCCAGCCCCGCCCGGTGCGCGATCGAGCCGAAGCAGGGCCGCCAGGCCGATGTCACCCGCACCAACGTGACCCGTGCGGCGTGCGCCTCGGTCAGTAGCGCGGCGTAGGCGCGCGGGTGGGTCCGGGGTAGGATGCCCGTCAGCCAGTCGCACCAGGTCGTGTTGGCCCGCACGTTGTTCGTCATCTCCTCCCGGAACTCCACCTTCAGCCTCAACTTGGGCGCAGAGTCGCTCGCGGGAAAGTCGACGATCAGCTCAGGGCGCGGTAGCCCGGCGTAGATGCGGCGCACGGCCGCGCGCACCGTGGGCGAGGTGTCGGAGGGCAGCAGCGCGTCCGCTTCGGCGGCCGTGTACACATGTGAGATCGTCATCCAGATATTGCCGGTGAGCGTGGCGTGGTACATGTCCAACGTCCCTCCGCTGGCCCCCTTGCCACAATACGGCCCCTGCAACCTGGGGTGCTCGTGGCCGATGCGGCCCTTTCCTTCGGTGATCTTCACGTACACATCGTTCTCCCCGACCTTCAGCGGGTACACGGGATGGCGGCGATGATCGGGATGCACGTCGCTGTTGAGGAACAGCGCGATCCGGCTGCCTGGTTTCACCAGGAGTTCGATCTTTCTCCTGGACGGGCCCAGCGCCCGCGGCTTTGTCTCGTACTCGGGCGGCACCTTGCCGTCGATCGCGACCACATAGGGCAGCGCCAGGCCGGCGCTGGTGGCGCTGGTGTCGAACTCATAGGTGACCTTGCATCGCGTGCCGATCCGCACCGTGGTGATGGTGCCTTCGGGCGACAGCGTGCAGGTCGCGGCGGGAGCGGGGCCTGCCATCCCTGCACCCGCTATCCTTGCGCGCCGTCCGTCGCCTGCTCGAACTCCCAGTGCAGGCGCACGGTGGCGGGGTCGTGTTCGCTCAAGCGCTCGGTGTAGCCGTCGGCGTCGGTCACGCCGCGCAGGTCCGATCCGTCCGGCAGCTCGATCCGGTAGGGCACGTGCGGCACAGGCTTGCCGCTGCGTTCGTCGATCGCGCGGAAGGTGCCAGTGTTGGAAGGGGCGGCCTTAGCCGCCGATGCCGGGCTTGCCACAGCCACGCCACCGGCTTCGGTCCGGTCGTCGATCATCATGAAGCCCTTGGTCGTGGTCGCGATCAGGGTCGCGCCGCACGCGGTCTTCATCCCCTCCACCGCCGTGCCGACCCCGCCGAACGTGTGGAAGCCCAGCCCTTCGACGATGGGGAACTCGCCCTTGCACTGCGGGCAGTGGGTCTTGTGGCCCTTCTGCGCGATCTGCCGGCCGTTCGCGGTCGCGATGGCGTTCCCTTCCAGTACTGTTCCGCCGTGAGAGGTCGGGTCGCCCTTGCAGATCACTGCGCGCATGGTCATGCTGCCTCCGATGTCATCAGGAAGCTTCCACTCTAGAATCGGCGGGCGTGGGGTGGATTGAGGTTGCGCAAGGCCGCGGCTCGTACCGGTCGCGTGCCGGCGCGAGTTGCGGTGGGCACAGGTGCCCACCCTACGCAGCGTCGGGGATCGGTGGTGATCCCCGTGCATTTCGCGCAAGTGCTTGCGAAACCACGGAAAAAGGGCTGATGCACTGCCGTTTCGACGCCGGAAACGCCCTTTTTCGCGTGTATATTGCGCCGGCGTTTTTCAGGTACAGTGGCAGCGTGGATGCGGGCCGCCGCCGGCCTGTGGACAAGGGGGCAACGGGCGCGCGCGCAAAGCGAAATCGCATGCCACCGCCGCGAAACAGGCCTATAATTCTGGCTCGCAAGGGCCCCCTTGCGCAATGCAACAAAATGCCATGACGAATCTTAGCAAAATTCTCTCGCTCGAAAACGTCCAGCTCGACCTGGAAGTGTCCAGCAAGAAGCGCGCCTTCGAACAAGCCGGACTGATTTTCGAGAACAACTGCGGAATCGCGCGTTCGACGGTGTCGGACAACCTGTTCGCGCGCGAACGCCTCGGTTCGACGGGACTGGGACACGGCGTGGCGGTGCCGCACGGCCGCATCAAGGGCAGCAAGAGCCTGAAGTCGCCGCTGGCCGCCTTCGTCCGCCTGCGCGATCCGATCCCCTTCGAGTCGCCCGACGGCCAGCCGGTCAGCCTGCTGTTCTTCCTGCTCATTCCCGACCACGTGACCCAGCAGCACCTGGAGATCCTGTCCGAGATCGCCGAACTGTTCTCCGACGAGGCGGTACGCCACGCGCTGGCGACCGACCCGGACCCCAAATCCGTCCACGAGCGTATTATCAATTGGCAACCCAGTTTGCAAGCCTTGGGTTAAACTAGGGGAACCGGCAGACGGCCGCCACGCTTCCCAGACACCATGCTCCAGACTCCGCTGACCATCCAACGGCTGTACGATGACAATCGCGATAGCTTGCAACTGGGTTGGTTCGCGGGTTTCCCCGGCGGCGAACGCCAGATTTCCGGTGACGTCGCATCGGCCGCCGACCAGGTCGGCCACCTGAACCTGATCCACCCGGGCCGTATCCAGGTCTTCGGCCACCAGGAACTGAACTACTACCACCGCCTGCGCTCCAGCTCGCGTACCCACGTGATCGGCGAGCTGATCGGCGGCGGCCCGCCGGCGCTGATCATCGCCCAGGGCCTGGAAACCCCACCCGACATCCTCGCCATCTGCGACGAACAGAACATCCCGCTGTTCTCCACCCCGTTGCCCGCTGCCCAGGTGATCGACTTCCTGCGCGTTTACCTCTCGAAGAAGCTGGCCCAGCGCGTGATCATGCACGGCGTGTTCATGGACGTGCTGGGCGTGGGCGTGCTGATCACCGGCGACTCGGGCCTGGGCAAGAGCGAACTGGGTTTGGAGCTGATCTCGCGCTCGCACGGCCTGGTGGCAGATGATGCGGTCGAATTCTCGCGCATCGCGCCGAACATGATCGAAGGACGCTGCCCGCCGCTGCTGCAGAACCTGCTGGAAGTGCGCGGCCTGGGCCTGCTGGACATCAAGGCGATCTTCGGCGAGACGGCCGTGCGCCGCAAGATGCGCCTGAAGCTGATCGTTCACCTCGTCAAGCGCGGCGCGCTGGATGAGGAAGTCGAACGCCTGCCCTTCCATTTCCCGACCGAGGACGTGCTCGGCCTGCCGATCCGCAAGGTGGTGATCCCGGTCGCAGCCGGCCGCAACATCGCGGTGCTGCTCGAGGCCGCCGTGCGCAACACCATCCTCCAGCTGCGCGGCATCGACACGCTGCAGGAGTTCATGGAGCGCCAGCGCCAGGCGATGAGCGGCGACAGCTGAACCGCCCCCCGGCCGGCGACAAACGCCACACTGTTGCGGTATCATCACCCGCATGCACATCGTACTCATCACCGGCATCTCCGGCTCCGGCAAATCGGTCGCCCTGAACGTCCTCGAAGACGCCAGTTACTACTGCGTCGACAACCTGCCACCGGCCCTGCTGACGAGCCTCGTCACCACGCTCGAAGGCAGCGCGGCGCGCGTGGCCGTGGCTGTGGATGCGCGCAGCGCCGAGTCGCTGGTCGACCTGCCCGCCAACATCGCCCGGCTCAAGGAAGCCGGTCACGACGTGCGCGTGATGTTCCTGACTTCCAGCACCCATTCGCTGGTCGCGCGCTTTTCCGAGACGCGCCGCAGCCATCCGCTGTCGCACGAGCTGCGGCCGGGCGAGAACCCGGCCTCGCGCCGCACCCTGATCGAGTGCATCGCGGAGGAGCGCGAGCGGCTCTCGACGATCGAGCAGTTGGGCCACGTGATCGACACCTCCGAGCTGTCGGCCAACAAGCTGCGCGCCTGGGTCAAGGAACTGGCGCAGATCGAGCGCGCACCGCTGACGCTGTTCTTCGAATCGTTCGCGTTCAAGGTGGGCGTGCCGCTGGACGCGGACTTCGTGTTCGACGTGCGCGCGGTGCCCAACCCTTACTACGACCTGGCGCTGCGTCCGCTCACGGGCAAGGACGCGCCGGTGATCGCCTTCCTCGACGCCCAGCCGAGCGCGGTCGAGATGATGGCCGACATCCGTGCCTTCGTCGAGAAGTGGCTACCCTCGTTCAAGACCGACAACCGGAGCTACCTGACCGTGGCCCTGGGCTGCACCGGCGGGCAGCACCGTTCGGTGTACATGGCCGAGCGCCTGGCCGCGCATTTCGCGCCGACCGAGCGCGTGATCGTGCGTCACCGCGAGCAGCATGTGAGCACCTGATATCGGGTGGGCTCGTAGGGTGGGTGGGGCCGCCGAGGCTCTTGAGCCCACGCGTGAAGCGTGAAGTTCGTTTCGGGTAGGGTGGGCTCTTGAGCCCACGCGTGAAGCGTGAAGTTCGTTTCGGGTAGGGTGGGCTCTTGAGCCCACGCGTGAAGCGTGAAGAACGGGAGCCGGGTGGATGTCAGCGATGAAACGGTGGGCACAATTGCCTTGCGCGGCCCGGCCCACCCTACGCGTGCCGCCCCGAACGGTTAAAGATGCCGCAACGGATGCGCGTACGCCGGCCACGCCGGCTCGAAGAAGCGCTCCACCATCTCCGGCGTCACCTCCTCCAGCGTCGGCGGATTCCACTTCGGCGCATTGTCCTTGTCGATCACCAGCGCGCGCACGCCTTCGAGCACTTCGCCATGCTCGAAATTGCGGCGCACCAGGTTGCGCTCCATGCGCAGGCAGTCGGCCACGTCCATCGACGCGCCGCGCACCAGCAGTTCGCGCGTGACGCACATGAGCAGCGGGGAACGCTGGCGCATCGCCGCCAGAGCCTTCTGCGCGAACGGGTTCTCGTCGCGCTCGAGCGAAGCCATCACCGCCGCGACCGAGGCCGCGCCGAAGTGCGCATCGATCGCGCCGCGCTGCGCCTGCAGTTCGCTCGCGCCCACCTCGGCCGCGAACGGCGCGGCGAACGCGCGGATCTCTTCGGCCAGCCGCGCGCCCGGAGTGGACTCGACCAGCGCGCGCAGTGCGGGCAGCTGCGCGGACGGCACGAACAGGTCGGCCAGGCCCACGTACAGCGCATCGGCCGCGCCGATGGTCAGGCCGGTCAGGCCCAGGTAGTTACCCAACTGGCCCGGCGCGTGCGACAGGAAGTGGCTGCCGCCCACGTCCGGGAACAGGCCGATGTTCACCTCGGGCATGGCCATCTTCGTGCGCTCGGTCACGATGCGCACGCCACAGCCGGGACCGCCCTGCGCGATCCCCATTCCGCCACCCATCACCACGCCATCCATCAGGGCGATGTAGGGCTTGGGGTAGAAGTGGATCAGGTGGTTGAGCGCGTATTCCTCGGTGAAGAAATCCTCGAGCAGCGCACTGCCGCCCATCGGCGTCGCGTGGCCGACGTCGTGGAAGAAGCGGATGTCGCCGCCCGCGCACAAGGCCTTCTCGCTGGTACTGGTGAGCACCACGGCGTCGACGGCGGGATCCTCACGCCAGTCGAGCAGGACTTCGGTGAGCTTGCGCACCATGTCGAGCGACAGGGAATTCAGGGCCTTGGGACGGTCGAGGGTGATCACGCCAGTGCCATTGGCAACGCGGGTCAGGACGTAGTCGGTCATGGTCGATTCTGTGATGGAAAAGACAGCATTCTACAGAACCTGGAATTGAAAAGGGCGCCATCGGCGCCCTCGCTTCATTTGCCTGCCCTTGTGTTACAGCGTGGCCGGGCCCTGGGCCTCCGGCATTCGCTTCAAGGCGACGTGGCTGTGATCCTGGAGCATGGATTTGTGTTTCAGAACCTGGCGGTCAAGACGGTCCACCAGCGTGTCGATTGCCGCGTACAGGTCGTGCGCCGCGCTGGCAACGTGCATGGTCTTGCCCGAGACCGACAGGTTGATCTCGGCCTTCTGTCGCTTTTCTTTTTCGGTCAGATTGTCGATGGCGAGGAACACATGGGTGTCGATCACATGATCGAAATGACGGGTGATGCGCTCGAGCTTGTTCTGTACGTATTCACGGATGGCGGGGGTAACTTCGAGATGGTGGCCACTGATTGTGAGATTCATACACATACTCCTTAGAGGATTTCGCGCCGCGCGCGCCGGCGATGGCGAAAAAAGGTGGCGGCGCTGTTACAAGGACTTGCGGAGGCTGACTGGTGGAATCTTGAGCGCTTCCCGGTACTTGGCGACCGTGCGGCGGGCAATGACCATGCCTTGTTCCCCGAGCATCTCCGCGATCTTGCTGTCGGATAAAGGGTTCCTTGGGTCTTCTGCTCCTGTCAATTGCGCAATGAGCGCCCGTATCGCCGTCGAGGATGCCTCACCCCCCGCTTCGGTGGCGACGTGGCTGCCGAAGAAATACTTCAACTCAAACATGCCGTGCGGGGTCAGCATGTACTTCTGCGTTGTAACGCGAGAAATCGTGCTCTCGTGTAGGCCTAGTGTATCAGCAATCTCGCGTAAAACAAGGGGCCTCATGGCAACAGCTCCATGCGAGAAGAAATTCCGCTGGCGGTCCACGATGGCCTGGGAAACGCGCAGGATGGTGTCGAAGCGCTGGCGCATGTTCTTGATCAGCCAGCGCGCCTCCTGCAGCTGCGCGCCCATCTGTCCTTCGCCCCTGCCCTGCTTGAGCAGCGCGGCGTACATGCTGTTCACGCGCAGGCGTGGCATCACCTCGTGGTTCAGCGTCACGGTCCAGCCGTCCTTCGTGCGGCGCACGATCACGTCCGGCACCACGAAGTCCGACGTGCTCGACGCGAAGGCCGCGCCGGGATGCGGATTGCATTGCCGGATCACGGCCTGCGCTTCGCGCAGGTCCTCGTCATCGCAACCGAGCGATTTCTTCAGCTTGGTGAATTCGCGCTGCGCGAACCAGCTCAGGTAGCCTTCGACGATCTTCAGCGCCATGCGCCGCGTCACCAGCGGCACGTGCGGCATGCGGCGGATCTGCAGCGCCAGGCATTCCCCCGCGCTGCGTGCGCCCACGCCCACCGGATCGAGGCTTTGCACCAGCGCCAGCGCGCAGCGCAGCTCGTCCAGTTCCACCTCCAGCTCGGCCGGCAGGCGCGCGTGGATTTCTTCCAGCGGCTCTTCGAGGTAGCCGTTGTCGTCCAGCGCGTCGACCACCAGTTCGGCCAGCGCGCAGTCGCGCGCCGAGAGCGTGGTCATGCGCACCTGCTCCATCAGGTGCTCGCGCAGCGTGATCCCGGCCGCCTCCAGCTGCGGGCGGCCATCCTCGTCCTCGCCGCGTGGCGCGGCGCCGTACTCGCCCCAGTCGCCGTCGGCCTCGGGGCGTTCCTCGGCGCCGCCGTCGGCGCCGTCCGCCATCTCGGGCGCGGCCGCTTCG
>FWWL01001387.1_pt1 | contig 25493 bp, 17 predicted proteins | sample 2228331 | NCBI WGS metagenome assembly FWWL01 (sample SAMEA103939775, study PRJEB20133) | metagenome | reverse complement strand
GGGGATACGGTTCCAAACGGTCGCACAAGGCGGCGGGTCGGCCGTGGCGTGCGGGGCCGGCAGGGGCGCGGCGGGGGCCGCGGCCGATCCGAGCCGCAGGGTGACGACAGGTTTTTGTGAAACATTCGCTTGCATGGTTTCCGCTAATGCTCGTTTGATCGTCGGGCCACACCTGGCCGCGGCGGCTGCTTACGTGCGTTTCTTCTCCAGGCTCATGTTGAGGGCCAGGCCGCGGATTTCATGGGTGAGGACCTCGAAACTGGCCGGGGTGCCGGCTTCGAGAGTATTTTCCCCTTTGACCATGCTTTCATAGATTTTGGTACGTCCTTCGACGTCGTCGGATTTGACGGTGAGCAGCTCCTGGAGGGTGTAGGCCGCGCCGTAAGCTTCCAGGGCCCAGACTTCCATTTCGCCGAAGCGTTGGCCGCCGGAGCGGGCTTTGCCGCCCAGGGGCTGCTGGGTGATCAGGGAGTAAGGGCCGGTGGCCCGGGCGTGGACCTTGTCATCGACCAGGTGGTGGAGCTTGAGCATGTAGATATAGCCGACGGTAACCGGCTGGTCGAAGGGTTCGCCGGTACGGCCGTCATAGAGGATGGTCTTGCCGGTTTCGGGCAGGCCGGCTTCACGCAGGGCGGCGCGGATCTCGTCTTCGGAGGCACCGTCGAAGACGGGGTTGATGGCCTTGAAGCCGAGATTGGCCGCAGCCCAGCCGAGGTGGGTTTCGAAGATTTGGCCGACGTTCATGCGGCTGGGGACGCCCAAGGGGTTGAGGATGATGTCCACCGGCGTGCCGTCGGCTAGAAACGGCATATCTTCTTCGGGGAGGATCTTGGAAATCACTCCTTTGTTGCCGTGGCGGCCGGCCATCTTGTCGCCGACGGAAATCTGCCGCTTGGTGGCGACGACCACCTTGACCATCTGCTGCACGCCGTGCGGCAACTCGTCCCCCAGGCGGAGGGAGTTCAGTTTCCGCTCATGTTCGTCGATGAAGAACTGGATCCGTTCCCAGTGGCGGTGGTAGATCTTTTCGGCCTTTTTGCGGTGCTCGGGGGTGCGGATGTCCAGTTTATCGAGGTCGAATTTGCGGGCCTGTTCGGCGACGACCCGGTCGTCCTTGTCGGCGGCGAGGCGTTTGCCGCTGGCGGGGTCTTTGAGTTCCTTTTTGTCGAGGACCTCTTCCAGGGCCTTGATGAACTCGCGGAACTGGGCGGCGATCTTTTCATCGTAGGTCTGGTTGATTTCCTTTTCGCGTCGTTCCAGCTCCTTTTTCTCCGCTTCGCTCATGGCGCTGCGGCGGCTGTAGCGGTGGGTAGCGATGACGATCCCTTCGATGCCGGGGGGGACATCGCGGGAGACGTTTTTGACGTCTTCGCCGGCGCGGCCGAAGATGGCATGGAGCAGGCGTTCTTCGGGGGTCAGCTCGCTGCGGCTTTTGGGGGCCGTTTTCCCGACGAGGATGTCGCCGGGACGGACGTAAGTCCCGACGCGGACGATGCCATTTTCATCAAGGTTGGCGAGCATCCGCGGGCTGACGTTGGGAATGTCGCGGGTGAATTCTTCCTTGCCGAGCTTGGTCTCGCGGATCTCGGCGTCGTACTCCTCGATGTGGATGGAGGTGTAGGTGTCGTTTTTGACCAGGCGTTCGGAAATGATGATGGCGTCCTCGAAGTTATAGCCTTCCCAGGACATGAAAGCGACCAGGACGTTGCGGCCGAGGGCCAGCTCACCGTTGTAGGTGGCCGGGCCGTCAGCAATGATCTGCCCGCGTTTGACTTTGTCACCGATGCGCACGATCGGCTTTTGATTCAGGCACGTCTTCTCGTTGAGACCCTGGAATTTGCGCAGGACGTACTCGCGGACGATCTTGTCCTTTTCTTCGATCTTGATCCGTTCAGCATCGACGTAGACGACCGTACCATCGTCGATGGCCTTGACGACCATGCCGGAGTGGCGGGCGACTTCCTTTTCCAGGCCGGTAGCGACCAGGGGGGGTTCCGGGACCAGCAGGGGTACCGCCTGCCGCTGCATGTTGGAGCCCATCAGGGCGCGGTTGGCGTCATCATGCTCCAAAAAGGGGATCAGTCCGGCAGAGACACCCACCACCTGTTTGGGGGACACGTCGATGTACTGCACTTTGCTGGATTCGATCTGTTGCAGTTCGCCGTTGACGCGGGCGTTGATCCGTTCTGGGGCGATGCGGTCCCCTTCGAGGGGGGTGTCGGCGGGGGCGAGGACCAGTTTGGTCTCTTCGTCGGCCCGCAGTTTGACCACTTCGTTGGTCACGCGGCGGTTCTGGACGCGGCGGTAGGGGGTAATCAGGAAGCCGTATTCGTCCACTTCGGCGTAGGTCGCCTGGTGGAGGATCAGGCCGATGTTGGTCCCTTCCGGGGTCTCGATCGGGCAGATGCGGCCGTAGTGGGAGATATGGACGTCGCGGGCTTCGTGGCCGGCGCGTTTGCGGTTGAGGCCGCCGGGGCCCAGGGCGCTGAGCCGCCGCTCGTGGGTCAGTTGCGAAAGGGGGTTGGTCTGGTCCACCACCTGGGACAGTTCGGAGCGGCCGAAGAAGTATTCGATGGCCGAGGAGACCGCTTTGGGGTTGACCAGGGAGCGGGGGCTGAGGTCCTGCATGTCGCGGATGGCCATGCGTTCCTGGACGGTACGGCGGAGCTTGAGCAGGCCTTTGCGCAGCTCGTCGGCGGCCAGTTCGTCGATGGTGCGCAGGCGGCGGTTGCCGAGGTGGTCGATGTCGTCGATTTCCCCTTTGTCGGCCCGCAGATCGAGCAGGTAACGGATGGCGTTGATGATATCGACGCTCCGCAGGGTCATTTCGGTTTCGGGGATATTCTGCCCGAATTTGCGGTTGATGCGGAAGCGGCCGACCCGCCCGAGCCGGTAGCGGTTGGGGTCGAGGAATTTTTCGTGGAACAGCTCGCGGGCCTTGTTGAGGTCCGGTGGGTTGCCGGGACGGAGCCGCTGGTAGATTTTGAGCAGGGCCTGTTCGTACGATTCGGTGGCGTCTTCGGCAATCGAGTTGAAGATGAGCTTGTCTTTTTGCGGCGGTACGGCGAGCAGTTCGTGGATGGGGGCGGCCAGGATTTTGTCGACCGCTTCCTGGGTGAAGGGGATTCCGGCGTCGAGGTAGACTTCGCCGGTTTCGGGGTCGATGACGTCATCGGCGGCGTACATCGGGTTGGGGGATTCGCCGCTACCGAGGAGCCGTTCGCGCACGGCGGCGGGATCTTTGCCGATTTTCACCTTTTCGACTGGCAGCAGGGCGCGGATGATGGCAGTGGTGCTGCCGTAGGAGGGGTCCATGGCCCGCAGCAGGGTCAGGGCGGGGAATTTGCCGGACTGGTCGATGCGGACCTGCAGGGTGTCCTTTTTGGTGCAGGAGATTTCGATCCAGCTTCCCCGTTCGGGGATGATGCGGCAGGCATGGAAGTTTTTATCCCCCTCGCGGGTCACGGTGAAATCGACGCCGGGGGAGCGGTGCAACTGAGAGACAACGACGCGTTCGGCGCCGTTGATGATGAATTCGCCGCCGCCGCTCATGATGGGGATGTCGCCGAGGAAGACTTCGTCCTCGCGGGCGGTGCCGTCCGGCAGGCGCAGGCGTAGCCAGACCTTGAAGGGCCGGGCATAGGTCAGGCGCAACTGTCGGCATTCATCCGGGTCGTAGCGGGGCTTGCCCAGTTCGTAGCGGATGTATTCGAGGACGGCCTTTTTGTCGTAGCTTTCGATGGGGAAGATTTCCCGCAACAGGCCTTCCAAGCCGATGGGTTCCCGTTTATCGTAAGGGACGTCGGCCTGGAGGAAGCGGGCGTAGGCGCGTTGTTGCAGTTCGGTCAGCGGCGGCACTTCCAGGGCGTCGCCGTGACGGCCGAAGTCGCGTACGGTTTTGGGAAGGATGATGCGTTGTGCCGGTATGGCCATGTAGGGATGCTCCTTTTCCACCAATTTTCAGGACGCTGTTCCGACCGCATGGGGGGCATCACGCCGGCTGCGGGGTGATGCGGGTGGCCGTGGGCAGTCCGTTGCGTTTCCGCCGCGTGGGCATTCCGGCCGCTGCGCTACGTCGGGGAAGACGCAGGGTTGCGGGTGGGCGCCGGCAAGGGAGGAAACCGACGATTCCTCTTGCCGGGCCCGCGGTTTGCAGTTATGCCGTCAAGGGGATGACCAGGTCCGCGGCCGGAGACGGCACCGCGTGCGGCCAGCTCACGGGCCGAGCCGGTCGGCGGGCGGAATCGGCCGACGATGCCGCCGCGTTGCCCTCAAGACCGCCACACCGCCGGACGCGGAAAAGCCATGCAAAGTCAAGCAGATACGGCTGCTGAACGGGTGAAAGGATATTGCGCATTGTCACCATAGCAGGTGGTGTCGCGGTACGACCCGGGCCCCTCTCCCGCCATCACCTACGGGGACGAGGTCCATAGCCCGAGGCACGGTCGCTATTCCGCCAAGTATCCTATACTATCCGCCTTCCCCCTCCTTTGCAAGAGGGGTTTCCCAATTTTTTTACGTTTGCGGCGACAATTTTGTGACACGGCAAGGAGCCAAAATCGGCTGCTTGCCGTAACCCATTTGCCGACAATAACTTGCGAAATTATCCCGCCGGTTTGACCGTGACCTTGGCTCCGGCCTCCTCCAGTTTTTTCTTGATCTCCTCGGCGGTCTTCTTGTCCACGTTTTCCTTGATGGCTTTGGGCGCCCCTTCGACGGTGGCCTTGGCCTCGGCCAACCCTTGGCCGGTCAGTTCGCGGACCACCTTGATAATGGCCACCTTTTTGGCGGCGTCAAAGCCTGGCTCGAGGATGACGTTAAACTCGGTCGGTTCGGCGGCGGGGGCCGGTCCACCGGGTGCGGCCCCGGGTCCGACCCCGGGCGCGGTCGTCACCATCACCGCCCCGCCGGCCGCCGGCTCGATCTGATACTTTTCCTTCAAATAGTTCTTCAACTCGACCGCCTCGGCCAGCGTCAGCTTGGCGATCATGTCCCCAAGTTCTGCAATGTTAGCCATGGTCGCTTATCCTTTCGTTTGTAAAACTCCGGTTCTCCTTTTTGCCGGGTGAAGCGGGCCCGGCCCAACCTTTCGCGTAATAGCGGATGTTCGCAAAGTAGCGGGAATATTCAATATTATGGCTACCGGGCTGCGGCGGCGAGGCGGGATGGGGCTTTTGCCAGTTTTTCCGTCGCCGCCGCGGCGTGCCGCTAGTCGTTTTGGTTCATAAGTACATGTCGCACAACCAGTTACGCACAACATACCTGCCGGCGGGCAGAGCCGGTCCGGCCCCGGGTTAGGCGGCCGGGGCTGCTTCGCCGGCCTTCTTTTCGATCGCCTCGACGATGCCGGCGAGGGCGGCGCCCGGGCCGGTCAAGCAGGCGGCCAGGCTGGCGGCGGGGCCGAGGATGGCCGCAAGTACTTCGCCGATGGCCTCCTGACGGGTCGGCAGGGTCTTGGCGACTTCCAAGGGGACGGGCTGGCCGTCGGCGATCGCCGTCTTTTCCTTAATTTTCTTGGGGGCCTTGGGGTCCTTGTGGATGTCCCGCAGGACTTCATCCACGGCCAGGCTCAGCTCCTTAACGCTGTTTGCGCCCCAGACGATGAGGGTCGGGCCGGACCCCGGGTCCAGGTTCAGCCCCTGTTCGCGGAAGACCATGCGGGCGAAGGTGTTTTTGACCATCCGCACGCGGATCTGCCGCTCCCGCAGCTTTTTGCGCATTTCGTAGTCGCTGGCGGCGTCGAGCCGCACCGGCTCGAGCAGCACCATGTCCCGCACGCCTTGGAACGTCTTGCGGAGGAAGTTCAGCTCGAGCTGTTTGACTTTCTTGCTCATGGCCCCCTCGCAGTTGTATCCGTCGCCGCAGCTCCGTTCGAGCCAAGGTTTTCAGTATCGTGATTGTTCTCGTTTATTCTCAACGGTTTGCGGCGATCACCTCTCAACGGTTTGCGGCGATCACCGGCGATTGTAGGGCACCTTTACGGGCACCGGGCGTTTTGGGCGTTACCAGCAAGTCCTGAATGTAGCTCCACCGTAACTTGTTGTGTCGTTTTGGTTTAGGCCAGGGTCAGACAGCCAGGCGGATGCCGGGCGACATGGTCGCCGCGAGCACCACGCCGCGGATGAACTGGCCTTTGACGCCGGCGGGTTTAACCGACCGCAGGTGGTCCAAAAAGGCCTGGATGTTTTCAGCCAGTTTTTGGTCGTCGAAGCTGAGCTTGCCGATGCCGACGTGGATCTGGCCGGTTTTGTCGGAGCGGAATTCGAGCTTGCCGGCCTTGAACTCGCGGACCACGGCGGCGAGGTCGGCGTTGGCCGGAACGACCGTCCCCGCCTTGGGGGTGGGCATCAGGCCACGCGGGCCGAGCACCTTGCCCAGGCGGGAGACCTGGGCCATCATGTCTTGGGTGGCGATGGCCACGTCGAAATCGAGGAAGTTTTCCTTTTGGACCCGTTCGACCAGGTCGGCGCCGCCGGCGACGTCCGCCCCGGCCGCCTTGGCTTTTTCGATGTTGTCCCCCTGGCAGAAGACCGCCACGCGGACAGCCTTGCCGATGCCGTGCGGTAGGGAGACGGCGCCGCGGACCATCTGGTCGGACTGCGTCGGGTCGATGCCGAGGTTGATGTGCAGCTCGACGGTTTCGTCGAATTTGGCCCGCTTGAGCTTTTTCAGCTCGGCGATGGCCTGTTTGAGGGGCATCGGCCCGGCCTGGCGGAGGCGTTCGCGGTTTTGCCGCAACAGGTTGCGGAGTTTTTTGCCGCGGCGGGGCGGGCAACCGGGTTTTTTGCGTTTGCGGGGCTGCTCGGTCGTGGCCGTCGTGGCCGGTGCAGCTTCAGACGTCGGCGGGGCAGCGGCGGCCGGGGCTGCCGCGGACGTCGGCGGAGTCGTCGGTTCGGGACTCATGGTCATACCTCGTCATACGGGGTTCGCCGCGGATGCGGCTACGTCCCCTCCCGCGGCTAGGCCCGGCACGGATGGCTCACGCCGTGCCGGATTGGGCCACCCGCCGCGGTGGTTGAGACAATTACGGATATGCCGGCGAGGCCAAAGCGGCAAGGGGGAGGGACAACTTTTACGCCGCGATGGGCCTGGATCCGCTCTGCCGATCCCGGCGACTCCAACCACCTTGTGATTGGGAGGACGATTCACCCGGCTCCGGCGACTCCAACCTGCCCGTGATTTCGAGGCTAAGCTCCCACCACCTCGGGCGAGCATTAGCCGACCACGGCGATACCCATGCTGCGGGCAGTCCCCTCGATGATCCGCATGGCATGTTCCAGGTCGCGGGCGTTCAGGTCGTTGAATTTCTTTTTGGCGATGTCCTCGACCTGCTGCCGGGTGAGGGTAAAGCCCTTGTATTTGCCCGATTTCTTGGCGTCGGCAGGGATGACGTCCTTGCCCTGCTTTTTGCCCGCCGGGATCTTGGCGGCCAGCTTGATGAGCACCGAGGCTGGCGGACTTTTGATCTTAAACTCAAACGAGCGGTCGGAGTAGACCGTAACGATCACCGGCAGCATCAAGCCCTTGAGGTCCGGCGTGTTCGTCTTGTCGTTGAACTGTTTGACGAACATGCCGATATTGACGCCGTGGGCGCCCAGGGCGGGCCCGACCGGCGGTGCCGGCGTGGCCGATCCCCCTGGACACTGCAGTTTCACCACCGCCACTACTTGCTTGGCCATGATCGCACCTATCGCTATATGGACGAAAAATTTACCATATCCTGAAATTTGCCGATACAACAGATTGTTGCCTATTCGCAAGCTATATCTATTCGCGATTTCGTGTGAGCGATTGCTTATTGCAATTTTTTATAGTAATATCATTGTCTATAGCATTTTTCTAATAGCGATACCGCATTGTAACAGTCCTGCCGGAGCGGCGTCGGCCGTTTGCCGGGCAGGGTTCATGCCGCGGCGAGGCCAGCCGCCGCTGGAGGCCTGTTTCTGCCGGGAACAGGCATTGTAACGGTCGCTCCGCAGCAGGCAAGGGGGCGGGAACTCCCTGCCGGAGAGGGGAACGGCAGGGCGGCCTCCCCCGTCATACCTTGTGCACCGCCCAAGCCGCATCTGCAAGCGGCCCGGCGAGCAGGCCAGGCGGCCTCCCCCGTCACACCTTGTCTACCTGCCAGTAGTCCACGGTGACGTCGACCGGTCGACCAAAGACCGTCACGACCACCGTCACCTTGGGGGTTTCGCCTTCTTCCTTGGCGTCGGTGATGGCCTTGACCTCTCCTTCCATATTGGCGAAGGCCCCTTCGCGGATGCGGACCTTGTCCCCTTTTTCAAAATCGAGTTTGACAATTTGCCGGGCGGCCAGCTTCCTTTTGTCGCCGGGCAGGAGCACGCCGCTGAGGATCTGCTGGATTTCCCGGTCGGTCAGGGGCGTCGGTTCGCGGCGGCCGCGGACCCCGACAAAGTCCCCCACCCCGCCGGTCTCGCGGAACAGCATCAGCATCCGGTCATTGAATTCCAGCTCGGCGAACAGGTAGCCGGGATATTTTTTCTGCTTTTTGATGACTTTTTTCTCTTGCGTGACCGGTTCGCCGGTCTTTTTGTCTTTGACCTTGACGGTCTTTTTGACCACGATCTCCTCGACGGGAATGACGATCTGGCCGAAGTACGGCTCGAGGCCTTCGATTTTGATGCGGCGTTCGATGGCGGCCTTGATGGACTCCTCGCGGCCGGACTGGACTTTGATTGCGTACCATTTCTTTTTGCTCTCGCCGGCCGGTTCGCCGGTCGGTTCGGCATAGGGTTCGCCGGTCGGTTCAGCAGCGGTTGCGGCGGGGGCCGCTTCGGCGACGGGAGCGGCGGCCCCCGCCTCTGCGGGAGTGTCGGGTGCCGCCTTTTTGCGAGGAGCACGCGGGGCGCGTGCCCTTTTGCCCCCCTGGCCAGCGGTATCGGTCGCCGCGGGTGCGGCCAGCGGGGTCTGTTCCGGTAGGGTCGGCAGCGCGATGCCCGTCTCGGCAGGGGGGAGTTCCGCCGCGGGGGGAGAGGCCGGCAGCTCAGGTGGAGTCGCTTCCACGGGGGGCAAGGCCGGTGCGGTTTCGCCGCTTTCCAGTGCCACCGCTGCGGGCACGGCCTCCAGCGCTTCCGGCGGCGGGGATGGTTCCTCCGGCAACGGCTGCATTGATTCGGCTTCCACCGAAGGTCCCGCCGCCGCTTCTGCTGCGGGATCGGTCTGCGGCAAACGGTCGTGGGATGATGCGTCGGATATCATGGTCCTATCGGCGCCAATGCCGCCTCACGGGTCGGGCGATCGTTGGGGGGCATTATACTCATTTATGGCTAAGGCATCCATTTGGCCGGGCGAATAGCCAACGGGCGCGTCCGGGGAAAAAGACGGTCGCAGCGACATCGCTTTGCGCCGCTGCGTCGCAAGCCATCTGGTCGCTTGCAGATGGGCCGGCGACGGGCGGCCCCGCAACTGCATGGCGGTGCTGACGGGAGATTGGCTCGCCGTGGCCGTTGGCTGTCGTCCGGGGCTGTCCGGGGCCGCAGCGGGGGGAGCCATCCCGTCGCCGCGGTCGGACCTGCCCTACCACCGGACGCGTTCCACGGGCCCTGTGCTTTCTGGCGTCTGGGTGGCCGAGGGGAGCACGCCCACGATCTCCCGACTGAGCAACCATCCCCAGAACAGGTCGACGATCAGCAGGAATATCGCCAGCAGCAAGGTGGTCACGAGCACCACCACGGTGTCTTGGGCCAGTTGGCGGCGGGTCGGCCAGGCCACTTTGTTCATTTCCGCCTCGGTGGCGATCAGGAATTCCGCAAACGTGGGGATGTGGATGGTACGCCAGGCGACCCAGAAGGTGAGGAGGGCCAGGACCAGCAGGATCGTGGTGCGGGCATGCGGCACCAGGGTCACAACACCCCATTCAAACGGCAATTCGATCGTCCCGTGTTCGGGGATCGCCCCTTGCATCCACAGGGCATTGACACCGGTCAGGCCGACGGCGCCGATGCCGAGGGCGGTGAGGCGGCGGAGCCGTTTACCCAAGGTGGCTTTATACGTCGCCGTCGAAAACCACCCCTGCTCTTCCAGAGCCACCGCCCAGCGGGCGGCGGTGGAACCGGTGTAAAACCGCACGGCAAAATAGATAAGCCCCAGGGCGATGGCCGCGGACACGACCATCCCAGGCAGGTCGTTCAGGTACAGGGACAGCCACCGCCAGGTCTGGAAAAGGAGGAACAGGCCAGCGCTCATCAGCAGCACGCCGCCGGCCAAGCCGTGCGGGGCCCGCCAGCGGAGGATCCGTCGTCCCAGGGTGACCAGTGCGGCGATCGCTCCCCCGAGTGTCGGGACCCACAAGGCCCACTCGACGATCCGGTCGCCGATACGGGGCGTGACGTAGTGGCTCCACAGTTGCGGCAGAGCAAACAGCAGGATGATCAGGGCAACTACCAAATACAGGGTGCCGCACAGACTGGCCAGCGGTAAGCTCAGCGGGGGTGCGGTGCGGGGAGCGGAGCCGGTTTCCACGGCGACGGCCATGCGATCCCTTCCTTCGAGGTGGACGCCGCCGGGCGTACCCCATTTCAGGGCGGACGATCCACTGCCTCCAGAGCATTAGTCCTTCCAACAGGAGCGGAGGGACTCGAACCCCCAACCGGCGGTTTTGGAAACCGCTGCTCTACCAATTGAGCTACGCTCCTGGGGTTCCGTCTAGCCGAGCGGCCGTCCCGGCGGGCGGGTCGTGCAGCCGACGCCGTCGCCGCAGCGGACACCCGCTATGGCATTATATTACGGACGCGGCCCGGGCGGGTTTTCGCCCCTCCCGCGGCCACTGCCGGTTCTGAGGTCCGGAAGCCCGGCCTAGTTGCCGTCCGGCTGCACGCTCAGGCGAGGATCTTGGTGACCACGCCGGAACCGACGGTGCGGCCACCCTCGCGGATAGCAAAGCGCAAGCCCTCGTCCATGGCGATCGGCGTGATCAGCTCCACGGTCAGCTTGACGTTGTCGCCGGGCATGCACATTTCCGTCCCCTGCGGCAGGGTGATCGTACCGGTCACGTCCGTCGTCCGGAAGTAGAACTGCGGCTTATAGTTGCTGAAAAACGGCGTGTGCCGGCCCCCTTCCTCCTTGGTCAGCACGTACACATTGGCCTCAAATTTCGTGTGCGGCGTGATGCTACCCGGCTTGGCCAGGACCATGCCCCGCTCCACTTCCTTCTTGTCGATGCCGCGCAGCAGGGCGCCGACGTTGTCGCCAGCGATCGCCTTGTCCAGCGTCTTGTTGAACATTTCCAGGCTGGTGACCACCGACTTGAGGCTCTCTTTTCGCAAGCCGATGATCTCGACCGGGTCGCCGGGCTTGATCACGCCCCGCTCGACGCGTCCGGTGACGACCGTGCCGCGCCCTTCGATCGAGAAGACGTCCTCGATCGACATCAGGAACGGCTTGTCCTCGTCCCGGACCGGCAGCGGGATGTAGGTGTCCAGGGCGAACAACAAAGCGTCGATGGAGCGGGTGCCGTCGTTGTCGGCGGTGTAGTTATCCAGCGCCTCGCGGGCCCGGCCGTAGATGATCGGGATGTCGTCCCCCGGGAACTCGTACTTGGAGAGCAGCTCCCGCAGCTCCATGACCACCAGCGGGATCAGCTCCGGGTCGGCCTTGTCGCACTTGTTCAGGTACACCACGATGTTCGGCACGCCGACCTGCTTGGCCAGCAGGATGTGCTCGCGGGTTTGCGGCATTGGGCCGTCGTCGGCGGCGACCACCAGGATGGCCGCATCCATCTGGGCCGCGCCGGTGATCATGTTCTTGATGTAGTCGGCGTGGCCCGGGCAGTCGATGTGGGCATAGTGCCGCCCCTTGATCGACGACAGATTGATCTTAGACAGGCCGGGATAGTCCATCAGGTCCTTGAACGGCAGGGCGTCCGGCCCGGGGTAGCTGCGGTCGTCCGTCTCGTATTCCACGTGGGAGACGGCAATGGTCACCGTCTTGTTGGCGTCGCGGACGATGCCGCCTTTGGCGATTTCCGCATACGACTTAAACTCTTTCAGATTATGCAGATACGCATTACGGGCCAGAATGGCGGCGGTCAGGGTCGTCTTCCCGTGGTCGATGTGACCGATCGTCCCGACATTGACGTGCGGCTTGGTTCGCTCGAAAACTCCTTTTGCCATTGCTCTCTCCGCTTCTTGGACAACAGGAATGACGGAGCGGTCCCTCACCTTTCCCACAGGCAGGTCCGCCACGTCTGGCAATCAACTCATACGCGATCGCTTCGCTCCGTTCTATACGAAAGCAATATTTATACGTAAATATTCGTCTACGTACGTACCAATACAAATTTTGTATGGGTACGCACTTGCGGCGGCATCAACCGTCCGTGGTGTCGACCCGTCGCGTCGCCGCAACGATCGGGCCGCGCCGCCACGCAGGAGAGCTGCTGATGGGACTTGAACCCATGACCTCCTCCTTACCAAGGAGGTGCTCTACCGGCTGAGCTACAGCAGCGTTCGTCGCGCCGTCTGCGGCAGAGTCAGTTTAGCCGTCCCCCGGCCGTGCGGCGACAGGGGCGGCGGACCGGCCGGGCCAACGGTTGGGGCACAGCATAGCAACGGACCCTCCCCGCGGCCAGAGCGGGCGACGGGATTCGAACCCGCAACATCCAGCTTGGAAGGCTGGAGCTCTACCGTTGAGCTACACCCGCGGTTGCCACCGGTCGCTCACCGACGCCTGGGCGGTCGCGTGTCCGGCCGCAGCCGCCGGCCCGAACACGCTGCCCAAATCGTGGTAAGGTACTATATCGGTTCCGCCGGTTGGGGGCAAGATGCCGGCCACGATATTTCCCACGGCAGGGCGATACAACAGGCCGGACCCGTACAACCTAACCGGTATAACACAGTACGACGCCACAATAACAGTACGGCTCCCCAATAACACGGCACGACGCCGGCAACGGCACCGCCTGCCTTGCCCGCCCGTTTTCCCCGCCGGGACGGAACGCCGCAAATCAACAAAACCCAACAATCTCGTGTTGAGCAAATAGTGATCCAAATGTCCTGTCCGATCGTCCTGGCCACGCACCAATCGTCACTTAAACGCAAATTCATTGACAGCCCCCCAAAATCTGGTACGATCCAGTTGATTCAATCCCCTTATGGGCTAATGACCGTCCGGGCGTGGCGGACAGGCGCAGGGCCAGCGGTTTTGCCGCCGGGACGCCCGCCGTCCCGCCACCGGGCACCAAGGACTTCGACCTGAGCAACAGTGCGGTTTCTCGGACGATATTAACCTTAATCCCAGGGTAACTTGGAGCAAAAAAACAGATGAGCAGTCAGTGGTATTACATGCGTGATGGTCAACAACATGGACCAGTATCAAGCGCTGAGTTAAAGCAACTCGCCGACAGTGGCCATATTTTGCCGTCTGACCTGGTATGGAAAGAAGGCATGAAAGAGTGGGTTGCTGCCAGACACATAAAGCGACTTTTTCCACCAGAAGCATCCTCCCCTATACCATCTGTAAACCCACCTGAATAACAATCTCACAACTATGAATTATTGCCACAAGGAAGTGTCAACTCTGCGGGGATGTTGTGGCAAACAATGAACTCGATGATGACAGTAGTTAAAGGGGAGGCTGCTTTGACTATGATCGCCGTTTATTTGATAATACAGGCTTTTTTCTGGGTCATTACCTCCATTATTCTCAGTTTTGCAATCGGCGTGGCTGCTGCAGTAGAATCAAATGTGCAAGGAATGCGTGACATTCTACCTATCGAGACACATATTCGGCATTTTGGATTACGAGTTGTTATATTGACATTCATATCTATTTTGGGTGCTGTACTCGCGGGAGCTGGAGCGATAGGTCTATTCCGACAACGCGCTTGGGGACGAGTATTGACCTGGATCTTTCTGGTGTTAGATGCATTAATGAATGTTGTGTTCTTGTTTTATTGGTTTACTGCCATCATGTTCGCATATCTGTTACTTACCGTATTGGTGATGGTGATCATTTTGATGTGTTTGAGTCGTGTGAGACTATTGGAATCAAGTTAGATAAATTTATTATAGATATTATCATTGACATGGAATCCGATTCTGTCATTACGGATTTAATTTATAGGAACAACACGGTCAATAGCGGCAACTGGCAAACTTCCAAAAGTCTTTGTCTAGAATATCGATATTGAATGTAGTGAAAGAGTCTTCAGATTGAGTGTTTACATATTCCAGATGCACAGTTGTAAGGCAATGTGGAACAGGATCGACCAATGAGTATTCATCGGTACCTTGCGTAGGACGGTCAGGAATATGGCATGGAATGAGGGTATTATGGTACAGGGAGGTCTGGTTAGAAAGCTCTATCGTACTACTTAAGGAGGTTCGCCCATGAACGGATCGGAGCCGGTGCGGGTGTTGTGTCCGAACTGTCAGAAGCGGCTGCGGGTGCCGCCGGTGCGGCAGGCGGTCAACGCCCGCTGCCCGCGTTGCCAGCACCGCTGGCAGATCACGCCGGAGTAGCTAGGCGAGGCCCTGCGGCATTTTGCCATGCGAAAAGCAGTCCATGACGTGCTCGAAACATTCGCGGGGACATCGGACGCCTCCGCCGCAGCGGCGCCACCCCCGCTCCCGTCGCTCGACGCCCCGCCGCCGCTACCGACCGCTGCCCCCAACCCCCTGTTAGCGGCCGACTCCCCGCCCCCGCTGCCCCCACTGCTCGACGCCCGGCCGCCGCTGTGGAACATCTCGCACGGCGCCGGCGGAAGCTGGGATGCCGACCTGCCGCCGCCGCTCCCCCTGGCCAACGAGGTACCCGTCCCGCCGCCGCTGCCCGACCTGGTGCCGCCTCCGGTGGACCCCGGACCGTTTTACGCGTTGGCCAACGATGACGACCTCGGCCACGAGCTGTTGTCGGGCAACCTCACCGACCAGCTCGCCGACACGGGCATGGACATGGCCATCGATGCCGCAATCGCCGGCCATGACCGATACGGCCGCCGAAGCCACCGGTGCGGCCATCGACGCCCTTACCAGCGGTGCCGCCGATGCCGTCGCCAACAACGCCGACGCTGTCGCCGAAGCCGCCGGCAGCATCATCGGCGCCATCCTCAGTGCCCAGTTTGAATGATTCTAGTTTGAATGACCCGGTCAAATGTGCCGGGCGCATGATCCGTCCAACGTAGGTGTCTTTCCGATCAAATTCAAAAACTTCGCTCCATGAACATTCTGTCCGCCGATCCAGCGATTGGGATTCACCGCGAGCAACCGCCGGAAGGCTCTTTTGGCGTATACGAGCAATTAGCGTATATGCGAAATTGGCATATATGCTGAAAATAAGAGTTACGCATGACCTTAATCTGTACCTTAATCTGTCAGGTGAACCGGCCCGCCGCGGTATCGGAAGCGGCGACGGCACAGTTGCGGGAGTCAGTCCGATGTTCCGAAGCGGCGTAGGGATGGTCGTCTGCGGCGTTTTGGTCGTCGGAGCGGCAGGGTGGAGCAGCCCGGCGGTCTCGCCGTTGACGGAGCAATGGTCGACACCACCGGAGGAGGCACCGCCGCCGCGACCGCGGGTCGGACCGCCACCGGCCTGGCTCCCGTTGCACCCGTTTTACAAAAAATACACGGATGCCAACGGCATCCCCGTCATCAGCTCGGCCAAGGTGTCGGACGCCGCCCTGGTCCACGCGGCCGACCTCATCGACCACATGCTGGCCTGCAGCCCGCAACTGCGGCAAGCCCTCATCCAGGGCCGCGTCCGCGTCGCCGTAATGGCACCGGACGAAATGACTACCGACATCCCCGAGCACAGCCAGCTCAAACCCAAAGACTACTGGGACAAGCGGGCCCGCGGCCTCGGCGGTACCCCCGCCAACCCCCTGACCAGTTGCGGCGAGGAAAACCTCCTCGGCTACCCCAACGACCGCTACTGCGGCGAATCGATCCTCATCCACGAGTTCGCCCACACCGTCCACACTGTGGGCATGCGCCGCCTCGACCGCACCTTCGACGCCCGCCTGCGCCGACTCTACGACAACGCCATGCGGAACGGTCTGTGGCAGAAAACCTACGCTGCCACCCACCCCAACGAATACTGGGCCGAGGGCGTGCAATGTTACTTCGACTGCAACGCCCGGGCCGATCCCCCCAACGGCGTGCACAACCACGTCCGCACCCGCGAACAGTTACGCCAATACGATCCCGACCTGGCCGCCCTAATCGACGAGGTGTTCCAAGACAACCCGTGGCGGTGGACGCCCAACGGGGCGCACGCCCGCCGCTGGCCGCGGAAGTAGTCGTCCTTAGAGTGTAACATTTTTGCAGCAACCGCAACTTTTTACTACCATCTATATCCTGCCGCGGTTATAATGCTCAGGATGGCCACCGCCAGCCATCGCGGGAGGAGGGCCTGATTCCATCCGTGCAGGGGAAATGCTTGTTGGCTACGCCCTTCAAGCCGCTCTGCCCGAGGTGATCCGGTTCTGGACAACCCGATTGCATCCCCGGCCAGCGGGTTATGTATAGTGCCGGGGTCACATGGCGGTTCGCGGGAGGTTCTCGAGGTTCCCAAGGGAGTGTGACCGTCGCTTCGCGACAGAAGAGGGGGCAGAGGGATGGGGCTGTTCGACATTTTCAGCGGCGAGACCAACAAGACGAGTTTTGGGCCGCACGAGGCTTTTGCGGGCATCCTGCTGGCGGCGGCCGCCGCCGACGGACACATCGCCGATGAAGAGGCCCGCGGCCTGTTCAGTGCGTTGTCCCGGATGAAGCTTTACTCCAGCTTCACCGAAGAAAAGTTCCAGCGGATGATGGACGTGCTGCTGCGCGTGCTGAAAAAGGGTGGCCCGGAAGCCCTGATCGAACGGGCCGTACCGGCCCTGCCGCAACGCCTCCGCGCCCCCGCGTTCTGCAACGCCGTCGATATCGTCCTAGCCGACGGCACGGTCGAAGACGAGGAAAAGGAGCTGATCGAAAAACTCAAAACGGCCCTGGAAATCAGCGACAACGACGCCCAGCTCATCGTCAAGGTGATGATCATCAAAAACCGCGGCTGAGCGACGGCTTACTCCACACGCCAGTGACTCCACGGCTGGTCGCCATGGCCGAATTGAAACAATTGAAACAATTGAAACAATTGAAGCACTAAAACGCCGAGTTGAAACGAAACCTCAGGCCAAGGGTCGATCCCACTCTGTCAGTTGGCGTTGCAAGTCGTCCAAGTCCGGCGGCGGCGGCGGGGCCGGCTCCTCCCCCGGCTGCTGGGAGTCCCGCAGGGCCTCTTCGAGCCGCCGCAGCCACTGCGGCACGTCCAGTCCCACGCCGCTGACCCGCCGGGCCAACGGCTGGATCGCCTCGGCCAGTCGCTGGAAGGGGGGATCGGCCTCGGTCGCCCCCTGGGCCGCCGCGGCTGCAGCCGGGGCGATCCATGCCGCCGCTCGCTCCACTTCAAACGGCATCAAAAACCGCTCTTCCAGACGATCGCGGATGGTGCGTAAGCGGATCCCATAGCGTTGTTCCAGTTCCTGGAGGCGTTCCAGCAGCTCGTTGGCTATCGCGGCGGTATGCTCGGCGACGTGTTCCAGCCAGCGGGCCGCCAGCGTCTCGTGGCCGCGGCGGCAGAGCACCTCGTGGGCCATGGCCAGTGGCCGCAGCCGCCAGGCCTGCCGCTCGTAACGCCCCTTGAGCCGCAAAAAGTCCAGCAGGATGTAGAGGTTCTCGCCGTAGTCGGACTGCGTGGTGGTCGCGTTGTAGTCGCGGTACTCCTCGTAATGCTCGATCAGGGCCTGCAGGATGATTTCCAGGAAGCGGACGGTGCGTGGCCGCTCGAGCCGTCCGCTGGCCCAGTCCTGCACAAGTCGCAGCGGCGGATCGGTGCCGCGTTCGGCGGCGTCGTCCAGCCAGGCGGCCACGCCGCGGGCCAGGATTCCCCGCATGTTCGACAGCACCAGAAATGGCACGGTGAACAGATCGGAGCCGTACTTGCGGATCAACTGTCGCAGCGGCAGCCAGTCTTCCTCCTCCGCCACGGTTTCCAGGATACTGAGCCGCAGCGACTGGCTATGCTGCAGCCACAACTGTTGGTAGGACTCGACCACGCGAAACAGGATGTCGGCGACGGTCGGGGCGAGGGCGTCGGTCTGGGCGGCGGCGAGGATGGCGTCGACTGTGCCGGTCAGGGCGATGCGGAAGAGTTGGTCGAAGCTGCTGACGCGGCGTCCGTCGGGGATGTGGTTCCACTCCATCTGCCGGGCCAGGGCGGTGAGGTGGAAGGTCTCGCGGACCAGGCCGAGGCGGGGGAGCTGGCGAAGGAGGTCTTCGAGGACCTGCAAGGCGGTGTAAGCCCGCAGGACGGCCTGGGGCTGGCCGCCGTCGGCCAGGGGGCAGTAGAGCAGCGGTTCGTTGCGAAATGCGGCAATAAAGGGGGGCAGTCCGGCACGGACCGCCGCACGGTCGCCGCGGGCCGCTGCCCGGTGCAGAAACAGCAGATGCGGCTCCCAAGGGGCGTCCGCCGCGGCGGGAGCGGCTTCGGCCGCCAATTCGGCGTGCAGGGTGGCCGTGGCCCGCGCCGCCCGCTCTGTTTCCACGCACCCGGTGACCACCAGCTCCAGCAAGCGGCCTTTGAGGGCGCGGCGGCGGTCGTATTCGATCATCCCCTCCGTACCGCCGCGAGGGACAGGAACGGGCAGCTCGCTCAGGCGATAGAGGATGGATTGCAACTGTCGCCGCAGCCGCCGCATCGTCTCCTGCCAGCCGTGCAGGGCCGTCGCTACCGCCGGTTCGGCGACGGGCCACCATTCTGGCCGGGCCGACTCCCGCACCAGGCGGGCCAGGTTGTGCAGAAACCGCAGCCGCTCTTCCCATTGTTCCGCATGCGTTTCCAATGGAAAATCGCCGTCCCAGGGCGGCTCCGCCTCGTCCAGGACCGCCCCCTCGCGGCCGTCTTCTGCCGAGTCGCGGTAGTCCTCCTCGAGCAACGGACTGTCCCGGACCGCCGTCTCGGTTGGCGGCGACCGGCCTTCCTCCAGGGGCCAGTCCTCAGGGTGCAGCCAGCTATCCTCGGCGTTGGCCTCCAGCAGCTCCAGGAAGCGGCGGACCAACGCCCCCTGCTGGGCCGGCGGCAGGCCTTGTGCTCGGCTGACCTCCTGAAGCCAGCGGCGGCAGAGGGTCTCGAACGAGGCGGACGCGTCTTCCAGGGGCACCTGGCGGGCTTCGGTCAGCCAGGTGATCAGGAGGGCCATGGCGGCGCGGAATTCGTCGCGGGCGATCAGGGCATCGACGACCTGGGCGAAGGCGGCGGGGGTGGTAAACCCTTCCCGGTGTCGCCGCCAAAAGCCGATGTCGTCGCCGCCGTTGCGGCGTTGGGCCCAGGCCGCCAGGGCACGGGATACGTGTTCGGCCGAGGCGACCCGGTCGGCACCGACCACCTTGGGCAGGTCGCTGACGGCGGCGGTGGCGAACTGGTCCCACCACTCGGCCAGTTGACGCATCTGCTGTTGCAGGCTCCGGCGGATGGCGGCGCGGCCGGCCACCGTCGCCGCCGCGAGGGCTTCGGCGTACAGGTCGAACTGCCGCCCGATTTGCAGGATCAGCTCCTCGGCACGGGGATCGCGCACGGCGTCCTCGTGACTGGTAAAGATCGGAAACAGCCCCTGGAAGCCGAGGATGTTCCACGGGTCGATGATCACCCCGCAGTGGATGCCGCGGCGGAGCAGGTCCTCAACTTCCGCCAAAAGGCGGGCGGCCCGGGCCGGTTCGCGGCGTTTGGCGGCGAAGGCTGCTTCGGTCTGGCGGATACGGATTTCGGTGCTGAAGCGGACCGCCGGGGCGGCCATGGCCGCGGCTTGCTGTCGGGCCGCTTGCGGGTAGCCCATGGCCGCGTACAGTTGAGCCAGGCGGCGGCCTTGCAAATAGGCGGCCCGCTGCGTCGCCAACGCCTGGTTTAGATACTGCCGCACCCCCGCAAACGGCTGCTGGCGGCGGCGGGCTTCCTCCCGCAGCCGCTCCCCGTGTGCTCCGGGCAGGACCCGCAGCAGGTGCTGGTAAAATGCGTCCCGATACCGGGCTACCCGCGGCACCAGCTTCGACAACGTCACGGTTGAGTCGTGATACTGCGGCCCGGCCCCGCAGATCCCTGCCCCCATCAGGATCGTCCCGGCCAGCACCGCCGCCGCTTCCAGACGGCGTTCCTCGGGCGTGCCCGGCAGCGACTGTTCCGGCGACGGCTCGACCCAACTGCACAACGTATCCATCGTCACCTGCCGCAACACATACCGCCGGTACAGCCCGCGTGCGTCGATCCAATGTGGATCCCATTCCCCAAACAGGGCATTGGGACGCTTGTTGACCGGATGGAAATGGTCGTGGGCGCGGGGATCGACCGCCAGCTCCTCGAGCTGCTCCAACTGGAAGGCGGCCTCTTCCAGGATCACCGGCTCGGTCTGCTGCAACAGCTCCAAGGCCCGGACGACCACTTCGGCGTAGCGGCCCGGGGCTACCCCTGCTCCTTGCAGATAGAGCGGGATCGGCCGCACCTTCTCGTGCGGGTAGTATTCCGTGTTCGGCCGCTTCTCCAATATGGCGATGGGGCGGTAGCCGACGTAATCGTTGAGCAGGTGCATGGCCCCCTGGACGAGCCGCTCGGTCTGCTCCCAGGGCGGCCCTTGCCGCAGGACGGCCTCGCACGATCGGACCAGAAAAAACGGCGTGAACAGGTCGGCGTCGCTCTGGTGGGCGAGCAGGTCGGCGTGGTGGGCGCGGTAAGCGGCCGGCAAGGCCTCCAGGGCGGCCCGGATGACGCCGCGGGCCTGGGTCACGTCGCGGAACGCCGCCGCACCGGAGGACTGCAGTGCGTCCAATTGCCGGTGCAGGTATTCCGCCAGCCGCATGGGCAACGCCGCCGACCCGTCCTGTTCCACCAGCACCGCGCACAGCTCGGCCAGTCCCCGCTGAAACTTCGGATCCGACCGGCCGTCCGCAAAGTTCAAATACCCGAGCAGCTTGGCGGGGTCCGGCGGGTTGGCCCGGATCACCACAATGCCGTCCATCGGCTTGTTGTTCCTTAGTGTCTGTTCCTCCTGCCTGTCATTACTAGCATAAGCATAAACGAGGCCGGCGGAGCCTGAAAGACCGTCTCGGCGTCCGGTTCCCGGCCGCCCGGGAGGCGTCCCCCTGCTCCCCTCCATCAGTCATGACCGCAGCAACTCGTTTAGCTGTATTGATTTCCGGCGGTGGCACCACCTTGCAAAACCTCATCGACCAGATCGCCGACGGCCGCTTGGCCGCCCAGATTGTCGGGGTTGTGTCCAGTCGCGGCGACGTTGCCGGGGTCGAGCGGGCCCGCCGGGCCCGGCTCCCCCTGACGATTGTCGAGCGGCGGGGCCGGTCGCTGGGCACCTTCGCCGCGGAAGTCTGGCAGGCCATCCACCACGCCCAGCCCGACCTGGTCTGCCTGGCCGGCTGGCTTCACCTGTTGCCTATTCCGCCGGATTACCGCTTCCGCGTTCTGAACATCCACCCGGCGCTGTTGCCAGCCTTCGGCGGACGGGGGATGTACGGCCGGCACGTCCATGAAGCGGTTTTGGCCGCGGGGGTCAAAATCAGCGGCTGTACCGTCCATTTCGCCGACGACACCTACGACACCGGCCCGATCATCGTCCAGAAATGCGTGCCGGTACTGGAGGACGACACCCCGGAAACGCTCGCGGCCCGGGTATTCGCCGCCGAGTGCGAAGCCTATCCGGAGGCCATCCGCAAGGTCAGCGGCGGGAAATTCCGCATCGAGGGTCGCCGCGTGCGGTTTTTCGAGGGATGACCAGGCCGGCCCCGATCCTTATGCGGCGGGGCGTATGATCGCCGCGGGCCGTGATCCGTTATCGGCAATCTGTCGTAACCTGCTGCTGCAAAACAAGATACAGACAACATCGCAGCGGAAGCCATGTGCCGATCTTGAATCCGGCGGCGACCTCTGCTTATAATAGGCCACTCCGGGCGTAGCACAGCCGCGGGCGGGTTGCCGCCGCGACGCCAGGCTGTCCCTAGCCGGGCTTAGCCCCGGTCGCCGCTCGTGTAGCTCAACGGCAGAGCAGCGGTTTTGTAAACCGCAGGTTGTGGGTTCGAATCCCACCGCGAGCTTGAGCAGCCCGTTGCGGCTAGATCGACTCGGGCGGCCGCCCCCTGTGGCCGGTCGCTGGCGAGCGGCGTATAGTTATCGATATCGACGGCTTGCCGCCGAAAGGACAGGGCACAAAACCGGCTGGGCCTTCCGGTCGGCGATCTGTACGCCGGGCAGGTGGCAGAGCGGTCAATTGCACCAGACTGTAAATCTGGCGGCCTGACGGCCTTCGGGGGTTCGAATCCCTCCCTGCCCACCTTCCATATTAGGACTGGTTTTGACTCTTTGTACACTAACGTGACTAACAGCAAATCCTGCAACAACTTCCGACAAATCTGCCCCCTTCAGTCCATTCCTGCCCGTCGCTGTCCCTGCCGGATTTTCTGCCGGTTGCCTGCCGGATTTCCTACCGGATTCTTCCCCGGTAAATGCCTGCAGGGCAAGGGAATAGTGAGCATCGGTCACCTGCAAGTAGGTGGCCTTGGGCCACGGCTTGCGTGTTGCCTAGCCATGCGCAGACGACGTGGGCCGGCAGCTTATTGGACAAGTCCGTTTGGGCGGCTGACCGCAAGGTATGCCACAGGCGGGGTCACGGCTTGATCCCGGCCCGCCGCAGCAGGCGGAGCAACTGCTAACGCAAGTTAACGGCCCGCCAAAAACCCCTTTCCGCAATCCCTGACTGACTGCCGCTGCCTTAGGTGATGGAACACGTACACACCACCTTCCGGGGCCGTCTGGAACACTTCCTCCAATAGCTCCCGTACCCGTGGCAGCAGCGGCACGATGCGGTACGGCTTCCCCTTGGTGGCCGTTTTGGGATTAGGGATGCGGAGCCGGTTGTGCTCCCAATCCACGCAGTCCCAGGTTCGAAAACGGCTCCGACGGCACCCGGACGCCCAGGTAGCGGCTCATCGCCAGCAGCAGCCGCCATTCCGCATTGGGGGCCTGCTCGATCAGCCGCTCGACAACCTCGACGGGGACGTAAGCCTGCCGCTCCCGGTTGACCTGCGACGGACACCGGACGTCACGGAAGGGATTGTCGCTCAACAGTTTCCGACGGACGGCATCGTGGAAAACCGCCGCGGCGATACCCAGGTGTTTGGCTACCGTCGCCGGGGGCAGTCCCCGCCGCATGTGAGGCCGCTTGCCGGTGCGGTCATCGGTCAACAGCCAGGCCTTGTAGTCGGCCACGTCGCCGGAGGTGATGCTGTCCAACCGCCTGTCCGGGCCGAAAAACTTCAGAATCGTGCAGACGGCCTGTTCAGTTGCCAGGCGTGACTGCGGCCTTAAATCGGTGCAGCGGCGGCGATATTCGGCCAGATACTCCCCCAGCGGTCAGATCCTGCTGCCTGGCAGGCAAATCGATCAGTCCTGCCTTGGCCAGCCGCTCCCGCAGCTTGTCGGGGATGCTGGTTAACCATATGGCCGTGGTCGGGGGCGGGGCCGATCCGGACAACTTGGCGGCCAGCAGGTGCTCCACGTGCAACCGGACCATCTCTGCCCCCTTGCGATCGGTCAGGCCGGTGCGAGTGGTCATCTGCCGCCCGTCCGGGGCCGTAAAAGCAAACCTGCCAACGGTTACCTTCCTTGCTCAGTCCTGCCATCACATTCCCCCTGTTGCCGGTCAACCCGTCCCCCCGCCAGGGATAATTGCTATTATAATTATTCGCTAGTCATCTTCGGACATTTTCTTGCATTTTTTGTTGCTTCCCTAACCTTGGGAAGGGAATATATATGTATATATGTGTGTGTTACACCCCCTGAAATAAGTGTTGAAGTGTTGCAAAGCCTCGTTTTGTAGGCTTTTTTGCAACACTTGCATTTTGTCATGTGTTGCACAACACTTGTAAGTGTTGCAGGGGCGTCAAAACGGGATTTTGTCGTCTTCCTGGCAACGGTCGATCTGTCGCCTGTCCGGAGGGTAGTACCTCCGCCAAACGTCCGTGAACGCATCCCGCTGGTAACCCCGGCCTATCCGATCCCGCGTCGGCTCAATGCCGAACGGCTTCAGCCGCCGGGCCAGCCACGCCCCGTGATCGACCTGCCCTTGTTGGTCTCCGGCCACGGGCGGTCAGTCATGTCGCACAATTTCTGTGTCAGCGTCGTACCGTTCAAAAACTCCGGGTCGCCGCAATCGGCGAACACCTGCCTGATGTCCGTCAGCAATTCCACGGCCAGGTCGCCGTCATCCGTATCCCCGCCGCTTAGCAGCGTCGCCGCCCGCTCGGCCAGCTCCGGCTAGCCGTCCCCGGCCAGATACGCAATCTGCAGCAGCGGCCGCCAGTTGTCCCACGCCCGGTCATTCAGGCCGTCGATGCGGGAGACATCGGACAATCTCTCCGGCAGCTCCGACGCCCAGCGGGCCAGCTTGCGGCCGATGTCCCACAGCCGCTGCCGGGCCGCATCGTCCAGCGAAGCAACCGCCTCACGGGGGGCCTTGCGTTGCAGCCTGATGATTGATCGATCGACAATAGTTGACGGGGGTACGCCGATGCAGCCCAGGGCAACCGAGCCGAATACGAAAAACGGCCGCGGTTCAGAACGGTCACCGTGCTCAGCGGCCAGGCGGCGGCGATCCACCCCTCGACGTCGTCCCGGCCGCAACCGTTTTGAACAGCTTCCCAGTTTGTCGATCCCACCGATGGACGACGACGCACCATACGGCTCGGTAAAGTGTCCAAACAGCAGGCCAAAACCATTTGCGGCCACATCGAAAATCTGTTCGCCGCCCGCCAAACCGGTCAACCTGTCCCGCCAGATACGGCCGCCTGGCTGCAGGCTGCCGGCGACAAGCTGAAGGCCAGACTGGCCGCTTGTGGCCTGATCGACCGTCCCGCCTGTCTGACGTTGGGAGAATTTCTGCAGGACTACATCCTATCCCGCCCAGACGTTAAGCCAGCCACGCTGGAAGTGTGGCAACAACCCTGCCGAAACCTGCTCAAGTTTTTCGGTGCAGACAAGCCGTTACGCAGCATCACCCCCGGCGATGCGGAACAATTCAAATCCTGGCTGCTCACCCAGTCCCTGTCCCCCGCCACCGTGGCCAAACGCCTGTCATTCTGCCGGACGTTTTTCCACACCGCCCGCAAGCACCGGTTCATCTATAGCAACCCGTTTGCCGAGGTGAAAATCCCCAAGGCTGACGTCAAGGCCCGCCAACGGTTCATCGACCGCGACACGGTGCAGAAGCTGCTTGACGTGGCGAACCCGACGTGGCGGATCATCCTTACCCTGTGCCGCTTCGGCGGGCTACGGTGCCCGTCTGAGGTGCTGAGCCTGGAATGGCGGCATATTGACTGGCAGCGTAACCGTATCACCGTGCCCAGTCCCAAAACCGACCATTGCGCCGGCAAGGGGAGCCGCACCATCCCGCTGTTTGCGGAGCTGCGGCCGTACCTGCTGGAAGCGGCGGGGCTGGCGGA
>FWWL01004044.1_pt1 | contig 25497 bp, 21 predicted proteins | sample 2228331 | NCBI WGS metagenome assembly FWWL01 (sample SAMEA103939775, study PRJEB20133) | metagenome | reverse complement strand
ATCTCCTCCGTTTTTACTCAGTTTACCACATTTCCCCTCCCCCCGTATATCGTGTCAACTTGTGGGTAATAGTAAGCTTTTTAGGGGGGACTACAGGGGGGTCAGGGACGCCCGGCTATAAGCCCATCAGAAGCGATTTCAATCGCTATGAGTAAGCAGTTACGCATATTTTACGCGAAACAGGATTCTACATTACCAGCAAGGCTGGTAATCCTTACCCAACACGATGCGCAGATTCACGCCCGCTTGTGGATCGGGCTGCCAGACCAGACGCTGATCGCTGAGAGAGAAAGCGCGCAATAACTCATGGACGCCGCTGCCCTTCATCGTCTCGCCGTAGAAAAACACCTGGGTTTGCTGCTGCGACGCGCCGTCATAGGGCACAATCACCGGAATAAACCCAAAGGTGTAAAGCCGATCCGCAGCCAGTTGATCCCAGTCCCCATGCCCGGAAGCGTTGACTACTTCCACAAAGATGGGGTTTTGCGTGGCGCGGTTGGTGAGCGGTGCTGCCAGGGCCTGGCGCAAGAGCGGCTCGATCTTGTCCCTTAAGGGCAGCACGACGTTCCCGCCATAGACGGTGATGTAGGGGCGCGTTTCATTCGGGCCAATGTTGTAACGGCGCACGTTCACCGGATCGAGCTGCGCGGCGGTCACGGCCAGGCTTAAAATGTTGCCCAGTCCCAGGTTGGTCTGGTAGAGCCCTTGCGTCTGCAGGTACATCTGGGGCGCGGAAGCGACCAGATTCATCTGCTTGCCCTTCAGCCACATCGCTTTGAGCACCTGCTGCTGCCGCCGTTCACGCGAGAAGGCACTGGTGGTAAGGCGCGAACGTGAGTACCAGAGGGCCAGTTCGCCATCCATGTGGTGGACGCCCGGCTCCAGAGCGATGCGGTGGTACGTGCCGTCCGGGTCGGGATAGGGCCAGTAGTCCTCCAGGCGACAGTGCACGGGCACGTCAATGCCGCCCAACAGGTCCACCAGGCTGATCAGGCCGTCAAAGTCCACCTTGACATAGAAATCTGCCGTGATGCCCAGGTTGTAAAGCAAGGTCTGGTTGAGCAGGCCAAAGCCGCCCCCCTCCACGCCGTACTTCTCGCCGTACAGGTCGGCAAAGTTGATGCGGCTCATCCAGAAGTTGGGAATGTACACGTACAGGTCGCGCGGGATGGAGACGATGCTCACCGAGGGCACTTTGGGATAGATCACCACGTACTGCACCACATCCGTGTGCCAATCGCTCCACTGGGGGCGCTTATCGCTTCCCAGAAGCAAAATAGTGATGGCATCGTCCGGAATATCCAGAGGTGGCACGCGAGTTGGCAGCGGCAACGTGGATGAGGGCGGCGCTGAGGGCGTCCCGATAATGGGCATGGCGGTCGGGCGGACGCCGGGCAAAGGCGTCGGGGTGGGCGTGGCCGGGAGCGGGGTGGGCGTGGCCGTTGGTTCCGGGGTCGGCGTGGCGGTCGGCGTCCAGGTGGGTGGAAGGGCCACCGCCGCAACCGGGGCGGTCGGCGGCACAGGTGTCGGTGGCGCCGGCGTAAAGGTGGGCGTAGGCGAAGGCAGGATCATCACGGTGGGCAAGGGCTCCGGCTCCGCCAGGGTACGTGCCAGGGTGTAAGCCATCGTTGCCCATACAAACGTCAACATAAGCAGCAGGAAAATCACCGCGATTTTATACAGGCGCATGGTTCAGCCTCAAACATCCATTGGGATATGGAGATTGTAGCCTGTCCTGGCCGCAATGCAACCCCACAAAATGCGCCAACCCACAAGCCGCCACACTGGCGGCCCATTCCCCCGTCGCTTTTAAAACACCATGTAGAGCGAAAGCCGGATCAAAAACAGGGCTCGTAATCCTCACCCAGAATGATGCGCAATTTGACCGGCGCCGCAGGATCGGGAGAGAGCACCACGTTGGCATTGCTGATGCCAAAGGCCTTCTGCAGCTCCGCCAGACCGCTCCCTTTGGTGGTCTCGCCGTAGAAGATGATCTGCGTCGTGGTCTGGGTGATGCCGTCGCCGGGCACGATGGTGGGGATGAAGCCATAGCGATAGGCGCGATCCGCTGCCAGTTGGTCCCAATCCGCATGGGAGTTGCGATTGAGGATCTCCACCTGGATGGGGTTCTGCGTCGCGCGGTTGGTCAGAGGGCGGGCGATAGTCTCGCGGATGGGGACCTGCATGCGCTCCCAATTGGGCAGGAAAACGTTACCGCCCTGCTCCGTGGTGTAAGGTTCCACGTGATAGCGCCCGATATTGTTCAGCCGCACGTTGACCGGGTCAAGCTGCGCCGCTACCGCCGCCAGTTGGAGGATGTTGCCCAGCCCCAGGTTGGTCTGATACAGTCCCTTTGTCTGCTCGTAGAGCTTGGGAGCGTCGGCCAGCAAGTTCAGGGAGCGTGCTCGTCGCCACATGGCCACCAGGACTTGCTGCTGGCGCCGCTCGCGTGAAAAGACGCTGGTCGTCTTACGCGAACGCGAGTACCACAAAGCCAGTTCCCCATCCATGTGGTACACGCCAGGCTCCAGGGCGATCTTGTGGTATTCCCCGTTGGCGTCTGGATAGGGCCAGTAGTCCTCCAGACGGCAATGCACGGGGACATCAATGCCGCCCATGGTGTCCACCAGGCCGATGAGGCCATCAAAGTTGACCATGGCATAGAATTGAGCGGTAATGCCGAGGTTGTAAAGCATGGTCTGGTTGAGCAGGCCAAAGCCACCGCCGGGATAGTGGTAGCGCTGCCCCAGAGCGTGGGCGGTGTTGATGCGCGCCATCCAGAAATCGGGCACGAAGACGTACAGGTCACGCGGGATCGAAAGGACCGTCACGGAAGGAATGTCCGGGTAGATAACCAGATACTGAATGACATCGGTGTTCCAGTAGCTCCAATTGGAGCGCTGATCGCTGCCTAGCAGGACGATGGTAATGGCGTCACGCGGAATGGTGAAGGCGGGCACCGGCGTGGGGATAGTGTAAGTGGACGATGGGTTAACCGTTGGGGTAACCGTCCAGGGCGCCGCGGTAGGACGCACGCCGCGTAAAGGTGTTGGCGTGGGAGACGGCGTCACATTGGGGAGCGGGGTCGGCGAGGGGCCGCGCGTCGGCGTCGGCGTCCAGGTGGGGACGGGGGTATGCGTCGGTAAAGGGGTCGGGGTACGGCTGGGCACCACGCCCACCGTCGGCAAAGGCGTTGGTGTAGACGCAGAAAGCGCCACAGCACGGTACAACAAGAGCCCCCACATCAGAACGATGACAAGGACTAACGCACCAATCCGCAGTTTGTAATTTTCCATAACGCCCCCTTGAGTGATGAATCCCTGCAGCTTGCCACGGGCTGCATTTTACCTGGATATGAGCAGGTGTCCAATGCGCAACCGTCGTGTCCAAATCTTAATCAGCAGTGTCCCTTCCTGGAACTTGAAAGGTCAAGGATTCATGTTAAACTTAAGTTAGACTTCATGCGTTTAATCCAAACGCCGGATCAAGTAGTCGGGTTCCGCATAGATCAGGGGCTACGGGGAGGTGCCAATGAATAGTACAGCAGTCGTCTCGACCGATAGCGAAAACGTCCTGGAACAGCTTTACGCCAGAGCTCTCGTCTTACACAACCAGGACGAGTTGGACAAAGCATTGACTGTCATCGAAACCGTCCTCCAGGCCGCGCCGGAATGGGAACTGGCCTTACAGCTCAAGAGCGATGTACTCGTGAAACTTGGTTGCCTGGATGAAGCCCTGGAGGTGTACCGCATGTTTCTGCAGCAAAATCCTTTATCCAACGATTCACGCAAACGTTTTATTGAGCTCGTGGCCCTGCAACGTGCCACCACCCTCATCCGCACCCAAAGCGCTGGCACAACATACAGCCCCGCCCTGGCCAAACGTTTAGCGCCTTCCCTAGAGCTGCCTGAGGCGACGGAGCGCGGTGACGTACCGCAAAGCATCGTGGAAGCTTTTGCGCAGAAACTGCTGGAAGAAGCCTTAGCCCTGGATGAGCAGGGCGCTGCTGAAGAGGCCATCGCACTGGCCACGCTGAGCCTGCGCCTGGATCCGCGCAATGCCGATGCGTACAACCTGTTGGGTGCCCTGTATGAGGATAGGGCATTGCCAGGCCAGGCCTTGCGCTGGTATCACGAAGCGGTTAAACTCGATCCCGAATTCCGAGAGGCACGAGCTAATTTAGAGGCCCTGCGCCAGAAACTGGTTGCCGAGCCATGGGTTACGATCGCTCGCTACATGAGCCTCGATGAAGCAGAAGTTGCGCGCTCACGTCTGGAGGTAGAAGGGGTGCTCGCGCGCGTCACCAACCGCGCGTTGGTGAATTTCATGGGGGCGATTCCCAGAATGGAACCCCTGCATCTCAAAGTGCCCCAACACCAGGCAGCCGTGGCGTGCGACATTTTGGGCATTCCTTACGAACCCGAAGAGCCGGATTGACTCGGAACGGGGATCGTAATACGCGCCAGGCGGGCCGTAATGAGAGTGGTCAAAGGTACAGCCAGCATCAAGCCGACACTACCAACCAGAGTGCGCACAATCTCCTCGGCGATCATCTCGCGGTTAAGAGTCATATACCAGGGCTCAGGGTAGAGCCAGAAAAGCAGCATCAACGGCAGAGCGGCGCTGGCATAAGCCAAAACCAGGGTATTGACCATCGAGGCAAGATGGGCGATGCCGATCTTCATGCCACGGCGGTACAGCTCAGAAACGGTCAGTTCCGGGCTGACGCTGGCCAGCTCGTAAACGGCGGTGGCCTGCGCAAGCACCACATCATCCAGCACGCCCGCCACGCCGATGATCATGCCCGCGAGAAGCAAACCGCGCATCTGCACCTGTAAGCCCACGGATTGAAGATAAAGCGTTTCCTCAGAGCCAAATCCCGTCAAACCCGTGTAAAACGTCCAGGCCCAGGCCAGGAACCCCGTGACAAGCAAGCTAACCACCATGCCAAAAAGGGCCGCATGGGCCACAAGATTCCAACCCTGGATGAGGTAAAGCGTGATCGCCAGCAAAAAGGCCATCCCCACCAACGTGATGAACACGGGGTCGCGCAGAGAAAGGATTTGCGGCAGGATAAAGCCGCCGATCAGAACCCCGCTCAATGCCAGCCCCACCAGCGCACCAAGACCGCGCCAGCGTCCAATGACCAGCGTGAGCGCGATGAAAAAGCCGGCGATCAGCCCCAGTTGCCCCAGGCGCATCGGCCCGGCAACCCCAAAATCCACCCTGCCATCGGGACGTTTGCGCTCCATCACCATGATGCGCGATCCCGGGCGGAACTGCACGTCGCGTAAGGTCGGCCCCATGCCGTTGTAGAGCACCTCAAACTCCTGATCGGCGTACTGACCATCAAGGATGCGGATTTGGAGAAGCTGGGTGATTTGCACCAGACCTGAGCCGTCATCATTCGTACGTTCATCCAGCACGGCTAACACTCTGGCCTGGTAAGTATGCTCCATCCCCATCACCTGAGCGTCGCGGGACAGAGGCGGGCGGGTGAGGTGCAGCCCCACCACCGCCGCCAGCAGGATCACGATTGTCATCACCGCCGCCAATTCTACGGCGTAAAGATACCATCTTTGCTGTCGTGTCATGCTAAACCCTTTCCCCTGTACACGATGGAGGCTATTATACTGCATTCAGAACAACCAGCAGGCGCCCATCGAGATGCACTCTCCTTGCGGTTGCCTTACCACAAGGCATCAGAGAGCGCGCCCCCTCTAAACAACCAGTGTTGTGCTCAATGCGGAGCGGTACAGCCCGAGCATCGCGAGCGTGCACGGATTCATTCAGCAAAAAACTTGACACCTGTTCATTTGAGCTACAATTCTTATATCATCTTCACATGCTAAGGAGGGTACGATGGACGAGTTGGTCAAGCTGGTTTCGCAAAAAGCGGGCATTCCTGAGGAAACGGCCAAGACCGCGGTCGAAACTGTACTCGGCTTCATTAAGGAGCGCCTGCCCGGCCCCATCGCCCAGCAGGTCGAAGCCGCCCTGAAAGACCCAGGGACCGTGCAGCAGGCCAGCAATTTGCTGGGTGGCTTGCTGGGTGGCAAAAAATAGGTTCCCTTACCTCATGCTGCGCCTTCCCAATGGGAAGGCGCAGCACTTGCCTGAGATCCGATTACATCCAGACCCAGAGCAACCAGAGCACCAGCATGATAACGCCCAAGATAAAACGCACGACAAACGCCCAGCCCCATCCGACCAGCAAGCCGCGCGTGCTCTGCCAGGCCAAATGGGGGTCGCGTAAGCGTCCGTACTCCGCCAGGAACAGAGCCGCAAACGCCGCAGCCAGCCCCCCCACGATGGGAATGGGGATCGCGAAAGTGCCGATAAACCCCGCCAGCCCGGCAAGAGCCAGGGAGGCCCAAGAGGCGCCATCTATTTTAGCTTTAGCACCCATGATGACGTTATCAATGAAAACGCCTACCAGCATCAACACCGTCTGAACGGCGAAGACCCAGGTGCCAACAGGCCCAAAGCCCAGCAGGAGCCCGTACAGGCCCAGCGCGATCCACATGATGACCAGGCCAGGCAGCACAGGCAAGGTCACCAGCCCAAACAGCAACACCAGCGCGGTTGCGATCGTAATCAGCGTCTCAGTCCAGGGTGGCACAGGCATTCAACCTCAGCATTTAAAGATAAGTGAAACTATACTGCGATGAAACCAATTGTCAATCCACGCAAAGCATGGTTCATGCCCGCCCTGCTCTGGGTGAGCTTTGTGGTGCGTGTTTTGTCGCTCGATGCGCAAAGCCTCTGGCGCGATGAGGTAGACTCCATCCGCTTTGCCACGCAGCCCCTGGCCGACTACCTGGCCCAGTTTTCCCTGCACGGACAAAACGGCCCACTATACTTTCTGCTGCTGCGGGGATGGATCCACCTGGCGGGCAGCAGCGCCTTTGCACTGCGCTTCAGTTCCGTCCTCTGGAGCGTGCTCGGCGTCGCACTGTTTTACGCCCTGATGCGGCGCCTGCGCGACGCGCCCACGGCGCGCCGCGCCGCGCTCCTGCTGGCCCTTTCCCCTTACGCCGTCTGGTACGCGCAGGAAGTGCGCATGTACACCTGGGTGCCCATGCTCGTGCTGCTGGCCCTCTACGCGCTGGAACGCGCCGGCACGGAGCCGCGCGCACTGTGGTGGTGGGTCGTTTTAGTAGCCACCAGCCTGGCCTTTTACAGTCACATCCTGGCGGCGCTGGTGTTACCCGTGGAAGTCCTGTGGTTTGCGCTGCGCGGATGGTCGCAGCCGCGCGCGCGCCGCGGCGCGCTGTTGGTGCTGGCGGGTCTCACCCTACCTTACCTGCCGCTGGCGCGCTGGCAAATCCCCTATGCGCTGATGCCGCGCGTCACCGGTTACCCGCCACTTTCGGCCCTGGAAATGGCGGGCACCCTGCTCACCGCCTGGAGCAGCGGCATCACGGGCCGGGCGAGCTGGCTCGCGCTGGCAGGGTTTGGGGGATTGGGATGTCTGGGCGGCGTTGCGCTGCTGCGTCGTCAACATGGGCGCCTGGCCGCAGCCCTGCTGGGATGGGCAGCGGCGCCGTGGCTGCTCATTGCCCTCATCTCCCTGCGCGGCCCCATCTTCACCGACCGCTATGTGATTTGGAGCATGCCGGCTTTTTACGCGCTGGTCGCGCTGGGCCTGCACTGGATGAAGTGCCGGCACCGACGGCTGGGCCTGGGCCTGCTGGGCGTCTTGATCCTCACCAATAGCCTTAACCTGGGCGCGCAGGCACTGACCCCACTCAAGCCCCAGTTCCGCGAAGCCAGCGCCTATCTGCGCGCGAACATCGGCGCTGGCGATCTTGTGCTCTTTCAGATTCCCTACAATGCCCACGTGATGCGCTACTATTGGGACGGCCCCTTTCCCCCCACCCTGGATGCCCCCTACACGAATTACCGCGATGAAACGGGCGCGTACCTGTATGACCTGGCTTACGTTGACCTGGAGTTAACACGCGCCGGCCTGGTCGGTCGACGCGTGTGGTTCGTGGAAAGCGAGGTGGAGCTGTGGGACGAGCGCGGCCTCGTGCGCGCGTGGCTGGAGCAGCGCGGACGAGCGCTGGCCGAACGCAGCTTCCACGGCGTGCGCGTCACCCTGTTTGAGCTTGCACCCTGATTCTCTTTGTAGTCCCTTTCTATGACTACGCGAAATGCGCACTTCAAACCGCGTGCCAGGCGGCAAATCCGCCCAGCAGGATGCGCACCTCGGGCCAGCCGGCGCGTTGCAGCAGGCTCGCGGCCAGCATCGAGCGCGGCCCACTGCCACAGTAGAGGGTGAGGGGGACGCGCGGAAGGGTGTCCAGGCGTTCCGGCAGCAGTCCCAGGGGCACGTTGAGCGCACCGGGAATGGCGCCCTGGGCAGCTTCGTCCGGGGCGCGCACATCGAGCACGGTGGGAGGCGTGGCGGAGGCCAGTTCGCGTTGCAAGGCCGCGACGGGGACCAGCTCGACGCGCTGCAGGGGTAAGCCGGCCCAGATCCATTCGTCCATGCCCTCCAGGTAGCCAATGACCTGGTCAAAGCCCATGCGCCGCAGCGCGGTAAGCGCGGGAATCGGGTCGCTGTCGCAGACGAGCAGAATGGGCTGCGCTGGGTCCAGGAACCAGCCCGCCATCAGGGGCAGGCGGCTGGTCTCCATGGCGAGGGCGCCGGGGATGTGCTCGGCAGCAAAGGAAAAAGGAAAGCAGGGAGCGGGTGTCCACGATTTGCACGCTTTGTATGACGCTTGCTGCTTCGGCGGGTTTCATCAAGCGCGGCGGGAGCAGATCCACCATAAAAGGCACTCCCTGGAGGTTGGCCTGCTCGACCCGTTTGATGTAGGGCGGCTGGGGCATGATTTTTGCAACCGCCTCCACAAAGGCCGCGCGTGAGGGGCACTGCAGGCGCGGATTGAGGGCACGCTCCAGGCCCAGGGTGGTCCAGGGGCGATCGGCAATGGCGCCGCCGCACATCGAGCCCGCGCCATGGGCAGGCCAGACGATGACGCCATCGCCCAGGGGGAGCAGTTTTTGGGTGAGGCTATCGTACAGGTGACCGGCCAGGACACGCGCTTCTTCGGCCCCCAGGAAGTCCACCCGCCCCACTTCATCGGCGAAAAGGGTGTCGCCCGTGAAGACCATCCAGGGCTGGCCATCGGCCAGGTGGAGGATGTAGCTCATGCTGCCGGGCGTGTGTCCGGGCGTGGACAGGGCGCGCAAGGTCAGACTGCCCAGGGACCAGGTCTGGCCATCGGCGACGGGTTCGCCGTAGGTGTAAGGGAGTTGCGCATCGGCGTGCCAGATGGAGGCACCTGTGCACGCCGCAAGTTCACGCGAGCCCAGGATAAAGTCCTCGTGGCGGTGCGTCTCCAGGATGGCGGTGATGCGCACGCCCTGGCGCCGCGCCAGTTCGAGGTAGACATCCACGTCGCGGCGTGGATCAATGACGATGGCATCCCAGCCTTCGGATAGGAAGTAGGAGTAGTGCATCAAGCCTTCGGTGATGATTCGTTCTAAAAACATCGGGTACCTCCCTGCGCTTCGATCTTGAGTGCAGCTTTCTCCAAAAGTATGGCATGGTCAAGGCATTTGTCAAACCTTTTCAAAACTGGTATAATTCCAGGCGATTTGTACATGTACTTGATTCCGTCAGGAATCCCATTCAGAGGTGGAGCGCAGCGGTGACAGATTTAAAGGTGTGGCAAAATTTTAAGGTAACGTCCGGGGACCTGGAATACCTGGCGAATGTGTTGGTTGAGCAGGAGATCCCGCTCTCGTTAGAGGCATTGACGCGCATTTTGATTGCGCACCGGCATGCGCATTTGCAGGCGCTGGCCGAGGCGGCCCAGGCGGAGCGTCGCATTTATCGCCCAGGCGAACGGTATGCGGTTGGCGAGAAGGTGTTGTTAGCCCATCTCAACCTGAACGGCACGGTGGTCAATGTGCGTCCGGGCAGCAACCCCGAATACCCGCCGTTTGACGTGATCGAAGTGGAGCTGGAAAACGGGCAAAGACGCGAGTTTGCGGCGGCTCTGCCTCTGGAGCACCCCTTGAACAGCGCCGTGTATGACGAGACGTTGAGCCTCTCCCCCGAAGCGGTTTACGAAGCGTACGGGGAGTTGATCAAGGCGCAGTTGCAGCAGGCGCTGAGCACAAGCCCGCAGTTCGTCGCGGTGGTCGATCAGTGGTTCTTGCGCGAGTTGTTGCTCGATATTGATCCTGCACAGTTGAATATCGTCGAGGCAATCCTGGATATGGCCGACGGCAAAGCGCTACCCACGGAGGCGCTGCTGGGCGAACTGGATTTGCCGCAGGAGGTGACGCGCGCGCTACAGATTTTCTCCCTGGAGTACGCGCTGGAGCGCGACGAGCGCTTTGATGAGGTCGGGCCGACGGGGCAGGCGCTGTGGATCCTGCGCCGCATGGAACCGGCAGCGGTGCAGGAGGTGCCGCCGGCCCTGCGTTACGTGCCGGTGCCCTACAACCGCGCCGCGCTGGACGCGGTGGTCACGGGGCTGGAAAAGCAGCTTGATGACGAGTGGTCGGATGTGACATGGGAGGGGCCGGTTGCGCAGCCGCTGACGATTGTGCTGACGGCGCCACACTGGTTGAGCGGTACGTTGCCGCTCACGTCACGGTTGGCGCGTCTTTTCCCGACCGCACGCCTGACGGATCGCATTTTGTTCACGTTCCATGATGAGCATTCGGGCGAGGAGTTCAAAGGCTGGGTGGTGCGCAGCGGACGCTACGTGTACGGACTGGCGGAGTTTTACGCGCGCTATCAGTTCGGCATTGGGGCGTATCTCGACCTGGCACAGGGGCCGCGTGAGGGAGTGATCAGCATCAAGGGGCGCCCTATCCGCGGACGGCGCGGGGATTGGCTGCGCGCGGTGACGGTGGAGGGCGAACGGCTTATTTTCCGCGAGACGCGCGCTCCCGTAACGTGTGAAACGGATCCGCTGATGAATTTGTACGTGAACGACCCGGCGGCGGTGCGTCGCGTGGCTGAGGGGCTGAAGCGTATGCCGCTCGAAACCCTGGTGGATGATATTTTCGTACAGTTGGCGTTGCTCAGCCCGCAACGCATGACGCACGCGGCGACCCTGTACAGTGCGGTCAACCTGGTGTGCCGCATCGCGCCCGGACCGTTGGTGGCGCTGCTCGCGTCCCGTCCCCAACGCTATGCAATGTTGGGCGACCATTACTGGGCCTTAAAGGAGTAGCTATGGCAAGCTTACCTCCAGTTTCAGCGATTGCAGGATTGGTGAAACCTACGTTGGATACGCCCTTCCACATTGATTACACGTGGTGGAAGGGTGGGAAATATGATTTGCGTGTCGAGCTGCTCAAGCATATGTGCCCGGAGCATCAGGCAATGTATCAGCAGCAAGGTGGGGGGATGGTGGATTGGATTGACTGGGAGACCGGCGAGGTGCGCCAGGTGGATGGCGCGCATTACGTCATCAGCAAGCACTGCAGCCAGCAGCCGGGGTACGTGACCCAGGGCGGGACGATGTTGGAGATGATCTTCCGCGTGTTTTTGAGCAACGGGAATCAGCCCCTTTCGGCGCGCGAACTTTCGGCGCTGGTCGGCCAGCCCGCGGAACAGGTGCTGGGTGTGATCACGCAACAAGGCAGCAAGTACAAGGGCATTCGTCCCGTCAGCCGCTAACAAAGCCCTTTGCCCCCGTGGCGCAACAGGACAGCGCAAGTGCCTTCTAAGCACAAGGTTGTGGGTTCGAGTCCCACCGGGGGTGCAGATGAGCAACCAGGCAGAGAGCCCCGCAGGTAAGCTGCGGGGCTCTTTTGATGGTAAATTTACAACCCCAGCGCTTCTTCCAGGACCCGTCGCGTTTCGGGGGACATGACGCCGCCACGCTGAGCCCGCAACCACTCCTTGACGCGCGCCAGACGCAGTGCGGGCACGGGGCTTTCATCTGCTTCAAGCTGGACATCCGGATGGGTGAAAACGACGATGCCACGCAGCGGCACCTCGATGCCGTCAGGGAGCTGCTTCTTAAGCCAGGCTTTGAGCCGTGCCACATCCGCGGCATTCTCGACCTCGGGCCGACCAATGCCCTCCTGACCGCTCAGGCGCTTGAAGAATTTACCGCGCTCCTCATGGCGCCAGCGTCCATTGGTGTAACTGACCTTGCCACTGAGCGGCTTGGCGGTGATCACCAATAAACCACGCGGCTCCACCAGGACGTAGGGGACGGGCAGGTCGTGCAAAATCAGGGCATAACGATCGTCCAGCCCCTTGAAGGCCTCCGCCAGGCGCACGTGTGGCGCAGTTTTTCCGGCGTAGACCTCGCCATAGTGGGTCCCCAGCACAGAAAGCAGAAACCCGATCCAGATGACCACCAGGGTTAGTTGCATGTACTGGGGCACCAGCCAGGTCATGAGCAGTGCGATGAGGGTGAGCGCCAGGCCAGCCAGGGAAGCCCACAGGCCCAGGCGTGAACGACGCTGAATGTAGCCGATGTTGGTATAGACCCGCATGTTACCCTTCCCAGCGCTTTAAGATGAGCGAGGAGTTCTGCCCACCCAGGCCAAAGGCGTTCTTCATGGCGATGCGCACATCCGCCTTGCGCGCCACGTTGGGGGTGTAGTCCAGATCGCACTGCGGATCCGGATTGTCCAGATTGATGGTGGGGGTGATGATGCCCTCCACCAGGGTCATGACGGTGATGACGCTTTCGATTGCTCCCGCCGCGCCCATGGTGTGTCCCATCATGGACTTGGTGGAGCTCAGGGCCAGTTTGTAAGCGTGCGCACCAAACACGCTCTTGACGGCAAAGGTCTCGATAGGATCGCCCAGCGGCGTGCCCGTGCCGTGCGTGTTGATGTAGTCTACCTCTTCCGGCGCAATGCCGGCATCCTCAAGGGCCCAGCGCATGGCGCGCTGCGCTCCCCGCCCCTCGGGATCGGGCTGGGCGATGTGGTAAGCATCCAGCGAGCTGGCGTGGCCCAGCACTTCCGCATAGATGCGCGCGCCGCGCGCTAAAGCGTGGTCGAGGCTCTCCAGGACAAGAATGCCCGCCCCCTCAGCAAAGACAAAGCCGTCGCGGTCACGATCGAAGGGCCGGCTGGCGCGCTCCGGCTCATCGTTGCGGGTGGACATGGCGCGCATGGCGCAGAAGGCGCCGATAGCGATGTCGTACACCAGCGCTTCCGTGCCACCGGCGAACATCACGTCCGCGCGCCCGTGGCGGATGAATTCCGCCGCCTCGCCGATGGCCTGCGTGCCCGAGGCGCACGCGGCCACGGGGGCGATGACGGCTCCCTGCGCGCCGGTGTAGATGCTCACGTGATAGGTGGGAATGTTCGGCAAAGCCGCGGTCAAAGCGAACGGGCTGACCGCCCCCACGCCCTTTTCCCAATACACGCGCGCCTGATTGCAGGTCCACTCCATGCCGCCCATGCCAACGCCCACCGCGACGCCAACCCGCTCCGGATTGGCCAGCGGCAGCGTGAGCCCGGCATCGGCCAGGGCCTGCTGCGTGGCCGCCAGGGCGACCTGAGAACAGCGCGCCATGCGCCGCGCCTCTTTCGCCGGCATGTAAGCTTCCGGCTTGAAGCCCTTCAGCTCACCGGCAATCTGCGTCGGCATGGCGGAAGCATCAAACTGCGTGATGCGCGTCACGCCCGACTTGCCGGCTTTCGCGTTCTCCCAGGTCTCGGCTAAAGAAAGCCCTAAAGGGGTCAGCACCCCCATACCGGTAATGACTACCCGTCTACGCTCAGACATGAAAACCTAATCCTCCTTCCTTTTCCAATTAGCCAGTCCCTCTTTGATAGTTGGAACAATCTGTGCCGCCACGGCCTCGCGCGCGCGTGCAATCGCGTTCTTGACCGCCTTAGCATTGGAACGTCCGTGGCCGATGATGACAACCCCATCCACCCCCAGAAGTAGCGCCCCGCCGTACTCGAAGGGGTCCAGCCGGCGCACGATGCGCTTGAAGGCGGGCAACAGCAGGAGCAGGCCGGGCAGACTGAGCACCAGCCCCGGCAGGGCCAGAAGCAGGCCCAGCTTACCCTGGAGCGTCCCCCAAAACTCGCGCTTGAGCAAACGCTTGGTGAACGAGGCCACGGTTTCCGAACCTTTGAGCAGAATATTGCCGGTGAAGCCATCTGTGACTACGACATCTGCCGCGCCCTGGCTGACCTCTTTCGGCTCGACGTTACCCACGAAGTTGAGATCGCTCTGCTTGAGCAGCGCGAAGGCGTCGCGCAGCACCATCGTGCCCTTCTCCTCCTCCTCGCCGTTGGCGAGCAAGCCCACGCGCGGACGGGTGATGCCCAGCACGCGCTCCGCGTAAATGGCGCCCATGCGCGCAAACTGGAGCAAAATCGAAGCGTCGCAATCCGCCGTTGCCCCCACGTCCAGCAACAGCACCTTCTGGAAGGCTACGGGGAAAATGGTAGCCAGCGCTGGACGGTCAATCCGTTGACCGTTGGGCAAACGAATGCGTCCCAAATCGAACAGCGCCGACGAAAGGCAGGCGATAGTATTCCCCGCCGAGACAAAGGCATCCGCCTCGCCGTTCTTGACCAGACGCATTGCCACGCGAATAGAGGCCTCTTTTTTCGCCTTCACGGCATTGGCGTGCTCGTCCATACCGATGATCTCCGGCGCGTGCACCACGCGCAGATTAAGGCCCTGCGTGTCAAAGCGCGCCAGCTCGCGGCGGATCTCCGCTTCCGGGCCCACCAGGATGATCTCATCCCCCCAGGCCCGCGCGGCCAGGACGGCCCCTTCGATGTCGGGTCCGGGTCGCTCATCTGAGCCAAACGCATCTACTGCAATTCGCATACGTCACCCCCACTTCAAAAATTTATACCTTCCTCTGATCTCCCCTCAAGGGGATGTGCCCCCTGTGGTCCCCTTCAAAAGGGGATGGCCGGAACGGCTACCAGGGCGGCTCCTCGAACACCGGCATGCTGCTCCCCGTAAGCTCGGGAGCCGGGCCCACGGGGATAGAAATCGGCTCACCGGCAAGCCACTGTTCGGCGATGCGCGGCAATTCATCCGCGGTGCCCTGATAGACGGTCGGACCGGGCAGCGAGCGGATGAAGCGCGCCCCGTAGCCCTTGGTGATGAGGCGCTTATCGAGCACCACCACAATCCCGCGATCGGATTGGGTGCGGATCAGACGGCCAAAGCCCTGCATGAAGCGCAAGGCAGCCTCCGGCACCATGTACTCGTTAAACGCATCGCGGTACTGCTCCCCCCGTGCCGCCACCACCGGATCGTTGGGCACGTCAAAGGGAAGTTTGGTGATCACCAGGCATGAGAGCGCCTCGCCGGGCACATCCACCCCTTCCCAGAAGGAGCGCGTGCCCAACAACACGGCGCGCTGTCCGTGGCGGAAGTTATCCAGCAACTGAGCACGGGAACTGCCGCTGCCCTGCGTCAACACCGTGATGCCCAGGCGGCTCAGCGGGCCTGTGATGGCCCGCGCCGTATTCTGCAACTGCGCGTAGGACGTGAAGAGCGTCAGCGCCCGTCCCCCGGTCGCCGTGAAGAGACGCACCAACACCTGCTCCACGGCGCGCTGATAGCCCGGCGCTTCGGGTTCGGGAATGTCCTTCACGATATAAAGCAGCGCCGCCGCGCGATAGTTGAAGGGAGACCCAACGGCGGCGGTCAGCGCGTTCTGCGCCGACAGGCGCTGCTGCAGATAAGCGAAATCCCCCCCGATGCGCAGCGTGGCCGAGGTCACCACCACCGAACGCTTGCGCTTCCAGATGTGCTCTTGCAACAGTGCGCCGACGTGCAGCGGCGTCACGTGCACCGTGAGCGTCTCGTTTTTGCGGTCCTCCTCCAGCCAATAAATGGCCTGCTCCCTGGGCTGGCGGATAAAACCATCCAACGCGGCCAGCGCCTCGTCCAGATGTTCGGCCACCGTGTGGAAGCGCATGTGCAGACTCTCCAGCGCATCATCCGGCGCGTCAACCGCGATAGCCTCCAGGGCCTGCGCCAGGGTGCGGATGCTCCCACTCACGGCCTGCGCCGTCGGGCGCGTCTCGCGCCAGCGCTGCACCACATCCTGCCAGGCGGGCTGCTCGCGCAGGGCCGGGGTCAAACGCAGGCGCAGGTTATAGCCGTTCGCCGTGGGAGATGTGTACTGCCCCATAAACGTCTTCAGGGCGTTGAAAATGTCATCCATGTGCCAGCTCAGCGCATCGGCCTGCTGTGCGCACTCCATCAGCACGGCGTTGAAGCGCAGCGCCTCCTGGGGCTTTAACAGCGCCCCCACCTGCGTTTGCGCCTCATCGAGCAAGGCCGGCGCGTGTCCACTGCCCTGCAACAGCTCCTCCAACAAACGGCGCAGCGTCCAGCGGTTGACCTCGACACTGAGGGCATCGGTCACCGCCGCTTCCAGGTGATGCCCCTCATCCACCACCAGCATGGCGTACTCCGGCAGCACACGGTTATCTGTGGCCACATCCGCCAGCAGCAGGGCATGATTCACGATGACAATGTGCGAGCCTTCCGCGCGGGCGCGGGCGCGGTAGAAAAAGCACGTATCATCCGCAAAAAAGGGGCAGCGCGTCACGTCGCAGTTTTCCTTGCTGGCGGAAAGCGTCTGCCACACAGCACGCTCCGCAGGCGTGGGCAAAAACAACGCATCCCCATCCCCGTCGAGCGTATTCGGCAGCCAGAGCAGAATCTTGGCCAGCACGCGCATCTCTTCAGCGCTGATGGGGCCACGCTGGCGCAACAACTGCAATTGACGGCGGCAGAGGTAATGGTTGCGCCCCTTGAGCAGCACCGCTTCAAAGTGCTCCGGCAGGCTGCGCTCCAAAAGCGGCAAATCCTTGGTCATCAACTGCTCTTGCAGGTTGATGGTGTTGGTGGAAATGACCACGTGCTCCTGATTGCGCACCGCCCAGAGCACCGCGGGCAGGAGATAAGCCAGCGACTTGCCTGTCCCCGTCCCGGCCTCCACCAGCAGATGCCGGCCCTCGTTGAAGGCCTGGGCGACCGTGTGCATCATCTCCAACTGCTGATTGCGGGCCTCAAATGACGGCAACTGACGCGCGATAGGCCCATCCGGGGCTAACAAGGCCGTCAGCTCATCCAGCTCAAGGGGTTGAAGTTCCTCCCGTGGGGTCAGTGGAGGCGGGATCGGCTCGAAAAACAGCGGCCCGGCGGCGTCCCCCCCACGGCGCGCCGCCAGTTGCGCCCCGATGCTGCTCTGAAAGGAGGAGGTGCGGGCACGGCTCGCATCCTGGAAGAAAAACGCTGGGGCCCAGTTGGAAAGCTGACCCAGCCGCACGATCTCGCGCAGGATCTCCGGCGGCAATTGCATGGCGCGCTCCAACAAGGCGTTAAACAGCGCGAAGGCCATGCGCGCGTCATCCAGGGCGCGGTGCGTCTGCGCGGGCACATCGAGATTGAGCACGCGCACCAGATTCTCCAGGGTGTAACGCCCGGCGTGCGGCACCAGGACGCTCGCCAGCTCGAAGGTATCAATCGCGCTCTGGCCGGTCAAAGCCTGATGGCGCTGCAAGAAGGCCAGGTCAAAGCCGATATTGTGACCGACAACCGGCTCGCGCCCCACAAAGCGCTGCAGATCCGCCAGCGCCTCGCGCAGGGAGGGAGCATCGGCCACGTCACTGGTGCGGATGCCGGTCAACTCGGTGATGTAAGGGGGAATGGACCGCCCCGGATTGACGAACGTGCTGAACACGTCCAACTCGCGCCCATCCTTAAAGCGCACGGCCCCAATCTCGATGATCGCGTCACGTTCCGGGTCCAGCCCCGTGGTCTCTAAATCCAATGCCACATACGTCCTGCCCATGTTTGACCCCCACAAAAAGTGGTGTACATTATACCACTGGTAGGGCGTAAATGAGAATGAGCAGGCGCACCGCAGCTAAAAAAGCGCTTGCATGGGAGACCGTCCCCAGACCCGCGGGGACATGCGCCCGCAAACCAGCCAACCCAATGCGGCAAAACCCTGAAAGGAAAGTACATATGGACAAACGTTATCGCTGGCTCATCACCTTACTGCTCCTCTTCGCCCTGGCCTGCGCCCTGGTGGAAACACCTCAGCCCACCACCCCGACAGCGCAGGTTTCCACCCCGACAGCGCCGCCTTCCCCCCCAGCATCCCCGACCGGCAACGTCACCACCGCGCCCGTGGAGTGGGTCACACCGCCAGCGGTAGCGCTGCAGGGCCTGCAGGACGCCGTCGTCGCGAGCCTGCCGCCACAGGCGTTTAGCTGCTATCACATCCTCCCCCTGGAGGCGCCACCGCAACAAGCTCCCCTGTGGGCCGTGTACAGTTGCGGCATGACCAACTGGGAGCACAACCCGGTTCAGCCGCACGTCCTGGCCATCTACACCCTGCAAAACGCCGTGTGGACCGAACTGGCGCGCATCACGTTTGACGATGCCGTCATGATTGACTACCTGCCGGAGGACGGCGTACACCAGATCCGCCTCGACCCTGCGCACGTCTGCCTGGAGGTCAACGGGGGCGTGGGTGCCCACGGCGGTAGTTACGGCATCGTACGCTTTACCGGTAACAGCCTGGAGGTCCTCATCAGCAACGGCTCTGCGGAGCCCCTGGGCGCGGGCTACACCGCCGACCTCAATCAAGATGGTCAGCTCGACGTGGTGCTGAACCAGACCGACGCCTACATCTTCTGCTACGCCTGCGGCGTGCGCAAAGTCGCCTACAGCCTCTACACCTGGGACACCACCCAGGCGGCCCTGCGTCAAATCACCCTCCACCCGGCAAGCAACGCCCTCCCCACAGCCCTGCGTGACGCCGTCAATGACGCAGTCGCCCTGGCCCAGGCCGGCCTGTGGCGCGACGCGCAACAACAGATCACCCAGGCCCTGACGCCACCGCCAGCCGTCGCCGCCAGCGATTATCAGGACCTGATGTGGCTCAAGGCCTACATTGACCTGCAAGCCCAGGGCAAGGCCCAGGCGATCACCGGCGGGTACCCCCTGTTGCAATACGTTTACTACGGGGATTATGCGGGCGCCGTGGACCTCATGCGCAGCTATACCCCGCAGCAAGTTTTTGATCGAAATGGGCCGCTCATCGCCGGGACCGTTGTGGACATGGCACCGGAAACCCTGGCGCAAGAATTGATGACCAGCGCCAATGCTGCGCTTGGCGTGAAGCCGGATCTCGCCGCCGCCTATTTCCTGCGCGGCTGGGCCGCCTTCCTGATGAACAATCCAGGTAACGCGCAACAGGACGTGCAACACGCGGCGCAACTCGCGCCCACGGATCCCTTCTACATGGCCTGTGCCAGCTATCTCCAAAACTTACCCTGATCCAGGAGGACACCATGAGCGACCGCTTTACTCTGCCCGAACTCTTGCCACAGGCGCTGGACTCGCCCGATCACTTCAACGACTGGTACTTCACGCTGCACTTTGAACACGCGGGACGTTCCCACACGCTCAAGCTCTCCATCACCGAGGGCACGCTGCTGGGCCAGATGATCGGCGTGACCCTGGCCCGCGAGCCGTTGCACCTGGCGGACGAGGACGATGCCACCATCCTGCACCCGCCGCACGGTGAAGACATCCTCATCGAGGAGCATGACTATCCCATGGAATGGGAGCAACGCGACGACGGGGTCCACGTCACCATGGGCAGCCTGACCGCGCAATGCGGCCCGGAGAAGCAGCGCATCATCGCGCGCCACGAGCGTCTGCAGGCGGATCTCACCTACGTCCCGCGTGGCCCCATCCTGCACTGGCAACACGCCGCCGGCGCCGTCTGCCAGGTCACCGAAATCACGCGCGTCTCCGGCTCCGAATCCATGTCGGACGTGGAAGGCACCATCACCCTGGATGGGGAGACCATCCCCGTGCGCGGGCGCGGTGTCTTCGAGCACGTCTGGTTCAGCGCGCTCAACTTCTTCGAGATCCGCCACATGAACTGGATCTACGCGCACTTCGACGAGGCCTATCTCTACCTGTGCCATTGCGAATCCGTGACCAGCGAAAGCCGCCCCTTCCACTTCGAGACGGGGGAAACGGTGCTGGTGCTTGAGGATAAACAGTGGCTGCCCGTCATTTCCCTGGAGGTGGAGCCGCTGCGCTGGGTCTACCTGCAAGCCGCGCGGCGCTTCGTCCCCTTCGAGCAAAAAGTTGTGGCGCAAACCGAGGCCGGTACCCTGCGCCTGACGGCGCGCATGGCGCAATACCCCTTCATGATTCACGGCGGCGCCGTGCGGCTGGAGGGGCTGACCGTGGACCGCGTCCCCGGCTGGCAATCGCTCTTCTACGATGCGCCGGTCACGCTGGAGGGCGTGTTCAAATCCAAAGATGGGCGCAGCCTGCCGCTGCGCAATGGCGTCGGCATCAACGAACTCATCCGCATCAGTCCCCTGTAAGGAGGTCTTTTATGGTCGAACAGGAACGTTTGCAAGCCGCCTTTGACAAGATCCGCGAGCGCATGCTCACGCCGACGGGCGAACCCGCCCTGCCCGGCTGGACGCGCCAGATTCAATTCTATTTCCCCGACCTGGAACAGTACTGGCTGCTGGAGGTGGTGGACGGGCTTCCGCAAGCGCTGCAAGCCCTGCCGGAAGAGACCGAAGCCGAGGTGCGCATCACCATGAGCAGCGACACCTTCGTCAAGCTGATGGAGCGCACCCTCAGCGGCTTTGTCGCCATGACGCGCGGCCTGGTCAAGGTCAAAGCCTCCATGGCGGACATGCGCCGCATGCAGGTCTTCATGTAAATCGAAAGGCTCCCCGCTATGGATACTCAGACCATTTACGAAATCATCGGGTACGTGGCCTCCATCCTGGTCGCCATCTCGCTCACGATGCGCTCCCTGCTACGCCTGCGCCTGCTCAACCTGGCGGGCGCGGTCTTCTTCACGGCGTACGGCCTGCTCATCGGCGCCTATCCGGTAGCCGCCGTGAACGGCTTCATCGTCATCGTGGACATTTACTACCTAGTGCAGATGCTGCGCACCCATGAGTACTTCTCGCTGTTGGAGATGCTGCCCAACTCGCGCTTTGCGCAGTACTTCCTCAACTTCCACCGTGCCGAAATTGCGCGCTTTTTCCCGGACTTCGTGTACGAGGACAGGCCCGATCGCATCGCCTTTTTTGTGCTGCGCGATATGGTCCCCGCCGGCTTGTTCGTCGCCTGTAACCGCGGGGATGGCACGGCAGAGATCCTGCTGGATTTCGTGGCGCCGGGCTATCGCGACTTGCAGGTAGCGCGCTTCGTGTACGTCGAGCACGCCCACCTCTTCCGCGAACGCGGCATCCACATCCTGGAAACGGCCACCGCCCACCCGCAACACATCCGCTACCTGGAGCGGATCGGCTTCCGTTATGTCCAGGATGACGCGCAAGGGAGGAAAGTGTACCGCATGACGCTCGTCTGATCCCGCGCACGGGCGGGCGGCCAGGGAGCTAAGGGCGGACGAAGGCGCCCGTCCTCGCGTGCGGAACAACGACAAACCGACAGGGCGGACAATTACGTCCGCCCTGTCGGTTTGTAGCAGACGTGACCTGTCGGGAAAGTGTCTTTTTACTACGCAGACTTAGCCGCTTGACAATACCCCACCCCGCGGAGCCTGACTATAATGCGGGTGAATGGCTGCCGCTGCCCCCTGTTGTCCTACATCAAGAACGGGGCCAGGGCAGGGGTATCTGGGGGCGACCATAGGGCGGGGGATTGGATGTGCACGATTTGCCGATTTTTAGATTTGCTCGATTTGCCGATTTTTTAGCTGCCATTTCGCGTAAAATTTGTAACTACCTACCTTGGCTAATCTAGCGGTTAAAACCGCCCCTGTAGGGCGCTACGCGCCGGGCGACCGTACCCTTCGCTGCGCTTCGGGTATCCGCTCGCCTTAGCGGGCCACCGTCCCCCCTTTTTAGGGGGACTACAGGGGGGGCAGAGACGCCCGGCTATAAGCCCATCAGAGGCGATTTCAATCGCTATGAGTAGGCAGTTACACGATACACGATTTGCCGATTTTTTAGATTTGCTCGATTTGCTCGATGTGCACGATTTGCCGATTTTCTAGATTTTCACAAGGAGCAGCTATGGACGATTTTCGCATCCGCAAGCATCCGATTCTACCCGTGGAAGAACGTCCGGGCATCACCTTCACCTGGGAAGGGCGGGAACTGACCGCCCTGGAGGGCGAGATGATTTCCTCCGCCCTGTATGCCCACGGCATCCGCATCTTTGGACACCACCCCAAAGACGGCGCGCCCCAGGGGATTTTCTGCGCCAACGGGCAGTGCGCCCAGTGCCTGGTCATCGCCAACGGCAAGCCGGTCAAGGCATGCATGACGCCGGTCACGCCGGGCATGCGCGTCGAACCGTTGAACGGCCTGCCCGTGCTCCCCTCGGTCACGGACGTGCCGGAGCTGCAGGAAATCCGCACCGTGGAAGTGCCCGTGCTCATCCTGGGCGGCGGACCGGCGGGACTTTCCGCCGCCATCCAGCTCGGTCAACGCGGCGTGCGTTGCCTGCTGGTGGACGATAAGCACCGCCTGGGCGGGAAGCTGGTCCTGCAGACGCACCGCTTCTTCGGCTCCATCAACGCCGTCTACGCCGGCACGCGCGGCATAGACATCGCCACCCGCCTGGAAAATGAGGTGCGGCGCTACCCCTCGGTCGAGATCTGGCTCAACAGCACAGCCCTGGCCGTCTTCAGCGATCAGGTGGTCGGCATCCTCACGCCGCAGGGCTACGTCCTGGTCAAGCCGCAGGTGCTGCTGGTCGCCACCGGCGCGCGCGAAAAGTCCCTGGTTTTCAAGGGCAACACCCTGCCGGGCGTATACGGCGCGGGGGCATTCCAGACCCTGGTCAACCGCGACCTGGTGCGCTCGGCGCAACGCCTCTTCATCGTTGGCGGGGGCAACGTCGGCCTGATCGCCGGTTATCACGCCCTGCAGGCCGGCATCGAGGTGGTCGGGTTGGTGGAAGCGCTGCCCGAATGCGGCGGCTACAAGGTGCACAAGGACAAGCTGGTGCGCATGGGCGTGCCCATCTACACGCGCCACACCATCCTCAAGGCGCACGGCACCACCCAGGTGGAAGGGGTCACAATCGCACAACTCGACGACCAGTGGCGCCCCATCCCGGGCACGGAGAAGACCTTCGCCTGCGATACGGTGCTCATCGCGGTTGGGCTGGATCCGGTCAACGAGTTCACCCTCAAGGCGCGCGAGTACGGCATGACGGTGTTCGACGCGGGCGACGCGCAGGAGATCGCCGAGGCATCCGCCGCCATGTTTGCGGGCAAGATCCGCGGCCTGGAGATCGCCCGCCTGCTGGGCGTGACCGACGAGGAGGTCCCGCAGGAGTGGTACCGCACGGCGGACATCCTCAAATCCCACCCTGGGGCCACGTATCCGGAACAGATCCCCGACAAAGAAGAGGGGGTTTTCCCCGTCTTCCACTGTTCCCAGGAGATTCCCTGCAATCCCTGTACCTCGGTCTGTCCGCAGCACCTGATTCATATTGACGAAGATGACATCCGCCACGTGCCAGAGTACCTGGGGGTACAGACGGGTCGCGCCTGCATCGGCTGTGAGAAGTGCGTCGTGGTTTGCCCCGGCCTGGCAATCACGCTGGTGGACTACCGCAAGGACGTGGAGCAACCTATCGTCACCATCCCTTATGAGTTCAGTGAGGAGCTGGAGGTTGGGCGGATGGTCACGGTGCTCGACACGCGCGGGGAGGTGCTGGGTGAGGCGGAGGTGGTAAGCGTGCGCACGGCGCGCGTCAATGACCGCACGCGCCTGGTGAAGGTGCGCGCGCCCAAAGCTATCGCCAAACGCATTGCCGGGATCCGCATCCAACAGCCCTGGGTGAGCGCCGCGCTGGAGGAAGCGGTGGCGCTGCCCGTCCCGGATGAAGAGATTGTGTGCCGCTGCGAACGGGTGACGGCGGGCGAGCTGCGGGCCCTCATCCGCAAAGGCTACCGCGACCTGAACGAGGTGAAGGCGGTGACGCGGGCGATGATGGGCGCCTGCGGCGGAAAAACCTGCACGGCGTTGATCCTGCGCCTGTTCCGCGAGGAGGGCGTCCCCCTGGATGAGGTTACGCCCAATATCAAGCGTCCGTTGTTTGTGGAAGTTCCCCTGGGCGTGTTTGCCGGTTGGCCCACGAACGAGGAGGCGTGAGATGACGAGCTACGATGTGATCATTATCGGAGCGGGAAGCGTTGGGACACCGGCGGCGCTGGCGATGGCGCGCGCCGGCTTGCAGGTGCTGGTGCTGGAGCAGTTCCCCAGCCAGGGCCAGGGCTCGAATAAGGCGGCGATCGGCGGCATCCGCGCCACGCACTCCGATCCGGCGAAGATCCGCCTGTGCCTGCGCTCGCTGGAGATCGTGCGCCACTGGGAGGAGCAGTATGGCCACAATATCGAGTGGTCGCAGGGCGGCTATTGCTTTGTGGCTTATCGCGAGCAGGAAGAGCGGGCGTTCAAGCAGTTGCTGGTGAAGCAAAAGCAGTACGGCCTCAATATCGAGTGGTACGATCGCGATGACCTGCTCCAGATTGTGCCCGATCTCAACCCGGAGGGGTTGATTGGCGGCACTTTCTCGCCGGAAGACGGGCATTGTTCGACGCTGCTGCTGGGACACGCGCTCTACGACGAGGCGAAGCGCGCCGGCGCGCAGTTCCGCTTCAACGAGCACGTGGTGGCCATCACCACGGCGCACGGCAAGGTGACGGGGGTGCGCACGGATAAGGGCGAGTACGCGGCGCCGGTGGTGCTCAATGCCGCAGGTCCCTGGGCGCAGGAGATCGGGGCGTTGCTCGGCTTTGCGCATCCGGTGCGGCCCGACGCGCACGAGGGCGGCATCACGGAGCCGGTGGCGCATTTCCTCGGCCCCATGGTAGTGGACATCCGCCCGGCGCCCGGTTCGGCGAACTACTACTTCTTCCAGTTGCACAGTGGGCAGGTGGTGTTCTGCATCACGCCCAGCCCCAGCATCTGGGGCTTTGACCGGCGCGAGACAAGCGCCTTCCTGCCGATGGTGGCGCGGCGCATGGTGACGCTGATGCCGCGCCTGGCCAACATCCGCGTGCGCCGTACGTGGCGCGGCCTGTATCCCATGACGCCGGATGGGTCGCCGCTGGTGGGCTGGATGCGCGAGGTGGAGGGTTACCTGGTCGCGATCGGTATGTGCGGTCAGGGCTTCATGCTGGGGCCAGGCCTGGGCGAGCTACTGGCGCGCATGGTGACCGGCACGACGACGCCGGATGATGAGGACACGCTGCGCATTCTCTCGCCGTATCGGGAGTTCAAGAGCGCGGAGATGTTGAAGTAGCACGAAGCAGACGGGGGAGGCCTATGGCCTCTCCCGTCTCTGGAGGCTCAGTTGCCTTGTCAAAACTCAACAAATCGGCCAAAGATGAGGTGTGAGGATGACTAGCACGAAAGCATTTGACAGGGTGAAAGTAACTACCTACCTTGACTCATCAGCGGTTAAAACCGCCCCTGTAGGGCGCTACGCGCCGGGCGACCGTACCCTTCGCTGCG